>Ga0255768_10000654_pt1 | contig 35670 bp, 37 predicted proteins | sample 071ome_33_FD_179983 | JGI IMG/M metagenome (GOLD analysis project Ga0255768, IMG submission 179983) | Coastal salt marsh microbial communities from the Groves Creek Marsh, Skidaway Island, Georgia - 071412AT metaG (version 2) | ecosystem: Environmental > Aquatic > Marine > Intertidal zone >...
AGCATTATCCCGCTCACGGCGTGTTTGGAGAGGAAAATGATGCCTGTCGTAGCGACGCCGAGTGGCTCTGGGTCATCGATCCTATTGACGGAACCAAGAGCTTCGCCACCGGTAAGCCCACCTTCGGGTGTCTCATTGCCCTCCTGCATCATCGGCAGCCGGTGCTGGGGATTATTGACATGCCGGCGCTGAAAGAACGCTGGCTCGGTATGGTTGAGCACCCCACCCGACTTAATGAACAGCTCTGCCGGACATCAAGTACGCATGAGTTGTCGGCAGCGACATTGAACGCCACCACGCCAGATATGTTCAATCCCGAAGAATGGGCGACATTCTCTTCGCTGGGCGAGGCGGTTCGCTTTCGCCAGTTTGGTGCGGACTGCTACGCTTACGGCCTGCTTGCCTCCGGATTTACCGATCTTGTCATGGAGGCTGGTTTAGGCAAATATGACTACCTGGCCCTGGTGCCGGTGATCGAGGGTGCCGGCGGATGTATCAGCGATTGGCAGGGTCAACCGCTGACATTCGACTCCGGCAGCCAGGTGCTCGCGAGCGCAAATGCCCGTCTTCATGAAAACACCCTCAGGATGATCGAGAGCCTCACATGATCAACGCAACGGCCAGACTTATCTCCCTGACTCTGCTGATGTTTGCCTGCATGCTCGCGGCGCCGGCGCTCCAGGCACGAGCAGACCAGAATGATCCACGCCTTAACGACTTGTTCGCTGAACTTAAGACCCAAGCGAACCAAGAGCGGGCGGATGCCATTACCGGTGAGATCTGGAGCATCTGGCGTGAGATCGACGATCCCGCGTCGGCAGACGCTCTTGAGAAAGGCGTGCGCGCCATGTCGTCCCGACAATACCGAACCGCGTACCAATACTTCACGGAGGTGATTGAGCGATCGCCCGACTTTGCCGAAGGCTGGAATAAACGGGCCACGCTTTTATATCTGGTCGATTCCTATGATGAGTCCATCCAAGACATCAAAGAGACCCTGAGACGGGAACCGCGTCACTTTGGCGCCTTATCCGGGCTCGGACTTATCTTCCTGAAGCAGCATCAGTTTGGCCCGGCGACAAATGCCTTCAAAGGCGCGCTGGAAATAAACCCTCATCTTCCACAGATACAGCAGGCCCTACAGGAGTTGGAGTCGCGCCAGCGCTCCCAGGACGAGAAGAGTTCGATTTAACCGGCCGCGGTTGGCCAAACGGTTTCGGATAACCAGGCCGAAAGGTCTCGCAACTCGTCCGGCGTCACGGTATGAGGCATGGGATAGGTGTGCCAACTGACGTCGCAGCCGTTTTGCTCGAGAACCTGACGACTGGCCTCCCCCAACGCGAGCATCAGCACAGGATCGAAAAGCCCATGGGCCAAAAAAATCGGGGTCTTTGAGGCGGCCAGGGACATCTGCTGCGAAAACTGATCAGAAAGCGGTAGATAAGTGGACAGACCCACGATGCCGGCGATCGGTGAATCCGAGCGCAAGCCAAAGTGAAGCGCCACTGCACCCCCCTGGGAGAAGCCGCCGACAATAATCCGATGGCGTGCTATACCGCGCTGGATCTCTTTTTGAACAAGGCCCTCGACAATATCGGCAGCCTGCTTGAGACCTTCCCGATCCTCCTCTTTGATGATTTCGAGTCCGGTAAGATCATACCAACCCCGCATCACCATGCCTCCGTTTAGAGTAATCGGCCGTTCCGGGGCATTAGGCAGCACAAAACGAATAGGCAAGCCTGGCGGAACCGACAGCATGCTGGGAAGATCCTCAAAGTCGTGGCAATCCGCGCCAAGGCCGTGCAGCCAGATGACCGAGAAGACTGGCGCCGCACCCGTTTCAATTTCAAGAGCGTTTGGGACAGAGTTGTTCATATTGACACCGACAGAGTTTTCCCAGATTGTAACGGGTCGTACGACCATCTATACGGCGATAACGGGCTGGCATCAGCCCCTTGAAACCGAAAGACACTGACTGGAGACTGCTCTGAGCAACGCGCCCACATTTGACGATATCCGCTCCGCTGCCCGGATACTCGAGGGTCACGCGATCCAAACCCCCGTCTTGTCGGCTACCCCGCTCGATGATGAATTAGGCTGTGAGGTTTTTCTCAAGTGCGAAAATCTTCAGCGAATTAATGCGTTCAAGTTTCGAGGTGCCTGGAACGCCATGAATCACTTGAGCCCACAGGCTCGGTCACGCGGCGTCATTACCCACTCGTCAGGTAATCATGCCCAGGCTGTGGCCTTGTCAGGGCATCTGTTGGGCGTTAAGACCACTATCGTTATGCCCGACAACGCACCACGGGTTAAGCGGGCGGGAACCGAACGATACGCCACCCAAGTCATCGGCTACGACCCAAAAAACGCAAAACGTGAAGCGATCAGTCGGGATCTGATGGAGCAGCACGGTTATACGCTGATTCCTCCATTCAATGATCCGCACGTAATCGCCGGTCAGGGTACGTCCGCTCTTGAACTCTTCGAATCCACCGGACCGCTGGATGCATTACTGGTTCCGTTAGGCGGCGGTGGTCTACTGAGCGGCTGCGCGATCAGCGCCAGCGCGCTGTCTCCCCAATGCAAAGTTATTGGCGTGGAGCCAGACGCCGGTGATGATGGCGTACGCTCTTTTCGCAGCGGTCGAATTGAGCGCGTCGAGAATCCTCAGACGATTGCCGATGGCACCCGCACAGAAGCGCTGGGTGAATTGACCTTCGAAATCATCCGAGAAAAAGTCGCAGACATCGTGAGCGTCCCGGAGTCCGCTATCGTGTGCGCCACAAAAGCCTTATTTGCCTCAGCCCGTCTGGTGGTTGAGCCGTCCGGCGCATTGGGGTTGGCCGCGCTTCTGTGTGGCGCCGTTCCCGCACGCGGTCGAATCGGTATTCTCCTAAGCGGCGGCAATATCGATCTGGAGGTCATGCAGGAGATACTGAACTGACGCTCCCGTTGGCCGAAAGCCGGGGATGCGGTATCCCTAGTTTTGGGTATTCAGAGGAATCGAGATCGCGCCAGAGGGCTCTTTTTCCTTGCCCGATGAATCCATCAGCCCTTTAAACGTGGGCAGTAATCCGCTGAACCACCAGGCCGCAATTACAGCCATGACCACCAGGATAGACACGCCCAAAGGCTTTTTCCAGGATGCTTTTTTCGTCTCTGAAAATTTAAGCCCGCGGCGGTCTTTTTTTGGTTTAAAGACATCCTTTCCAAGAATAGGCACGACCGAGCCAATGCTTTCCTGCGATCCGACGCCAGACCCTGCGAGCACTGTGTTCTCATCGATTTCCATCAGTCGCGCATAGGCGCGCAGATAGCCTCGCACAAAGGCCGCTTCTGGAAGGACCTCCCGATCTCCCGACTCCAATGCGCGGACGACCTCAACGGTGAGATTGAGATTGCCGGCGACGTCCTCGAGTGTCCAGCCATAGCCCTCGCGAGCTTGGCGCAACTGCTCGCCAGGTGCGTTCTTTGCAGGCGTGCTATCTGTTGTGGTATCGCTCATCGATCCGTTCAGGAGGTGTGTCTGTTAGTTCTATTATCTCTTATCTCTCGCCCTACCCTCGGCGAACGAGATATCTAGGAAATGCTGTAAGCGCCCGTTCCCACGGCAATCAGCGAGTCCGCTTCATTGTGAAGCTCCATCCGCGTAACCGCGACCTTACGACCGGCGCGAAGGACAAAACCCTTTGCACAGAAGGTTTCGCCTATTCCAGGCCGTAGATAATCCACCCGCAGATCAATCGTACCCAATTTTGAAAATTTCTCCGCCTCATCCTCCAAAGAGGTTACGCCCTCGCGCTTGAGAAGCGCGAGAAAGGCGACCAACCCACCCACCACATCGAGTACGCTGGAAATGACCCCTCCATGCAAATTGCCGCGGGTGAAGTTACCCACCAGCTCGTCGCGCATATCAAATCGCACCGCCACATCTGACCCATCCAAACTTTCCACCCGAAGACCGAGCACGCGATTAAAGGGGATGCGCTCCTCAAACACACGGGCCGCATCCAGAAGCGCGTCTGAGGAAATTTCACCTGACGGGTTATCGGATGCCATTTCGGGTTCCTTCATTGATTCTCGTTGCTGTTTTCGCAGTATGGCCGGCCTCATCTGCACGGCTTGGTAGCACGCGTATGAGGCCTGGGATAAAATCGCCCCGCCAGGTCGGCCCAACCCACCTGGTCCTGTGGGGCCGTAGCTCAGCTGGGAGAGCGTCGCGTTCGCAATGCGAAGGTCGGGAGTTCGATCCTCCTCGGCTCCACCAATTCTTGCATCCCCTTTTGCCAGAAGCCTTCATTATCGCAGAGGTGTTCCTTGAATTCACCGAGCAAGGAAGTCTGCCTTCCTGAGAGATACCGCATCGCTGCTCTCGGCCTGCCTAGTCTTTAGAGGGCTCACCTGTCTCGCCAGGGAAATGGTATCTTGTGCCTCCGCCCGCACGCGTATGTGGTGATCGCCGATGTCTGATTCGTCAAAATTTTTATCACTCTGGCCGACGATGATGTTACGCGACCGTATACCGGCTGATCCTAAGATCAATGGAATGCTTGAACAGGAGTTACGACGTCGGGACGCACAGCAGGCAGATATGACGACCCGATACCTTGACGATAATCTGCTCGCCTCAGAGGATCCCGCTCTAGTTTGGCTGAGAGAGTGCATCAATCACGCTGTCATTCAATATATAAAGGAAGCCGGTATTGACTATGCGCTCGATTGGCAACTTCAAGGATGGGGAAACATCAATCGTTTTGGCGACTATCACAACCTGCACAATCATCCTCATGCATGGCTGTCTGGCACCTATTACGTCCGGGTGCCAAAAGCGCCTGCCGACTTACCGGGGCGAGCGGATCGTGACCCGGGGGCGATTTCCTTCTTCGATCCCAGGCCTCAAGCCAATATGAATGCCATCCGGAAGGATGGGCAGATTGATCCCGAGTTTCGTATCCAACCCGTGGCTGGAGAGATCCTGCTTTGGCCTGCGTTTTTGCACCACTTCGTGCATCCCAATCTGTCTCATGACGAGCGCGTATCGATCTCGTTTAATGTGGTACTGCGGTCGTCCAGCAATCTCCTGCCGGATCAATAAATTCTAAGACCAAGGGTTGGTATACTGCCTACTCGTCCCCGTAGCTCAGTTAGGATAGAGCAATCGCCTCCTAAGTGATCTTGGGCACCGGGTATTGGAAACGATCCCGGTGAATCTGCTCAAACTCGGTGAACCCTCAGCACGCCAGGTGGTGGCAATACCGAGCCAAGCCCGCCATTTGCGGGAAGGTGTAGAGACTTGACGGGCAGCACCTAAAGGCAAACGCCCACCGGTGAAGATAAAGTCCAGACCTCAAACGGACCAGCGAGTCCGGCAGCGAAAGCTGTGGAGGTAAGAAGCGGTAGGTCGCAAGTTCGAATCTTGCCGGGGACGCCAGATTTATACCTCGGACCTTGTGTGCAAGTCTGTGGATAACCTGTTCGTGAGTCGGGGATAAATGCAGATCCCCAACTCGCTCAGGACCCAAGGCGCTTACAGAGAGTACAGAATTGACCCCAGCCGATCAGAAGCCTGACTTTCTGCCCGTTGGCCTGCCTCGCCGAATCGGAGCCATTCTCTACGACATCCTGATCCTTCTAGGTATCGTATTTGCAGCGGCGCTGCCGCTGCCTCTTCTTGACGGCCTGGTCGGTGAACAAAGTTGGGCGCTCTTCGTCAAACGCTTTTATCTTCTGATGGTGATCTTCATTTACTTCGGCGGCTTTTGGTCGCACGGCGGCCAAACCGTCGGCATGAAGGCGTGGCGAATCAAGGTCACCAGCGCTGATGGCAGCTCCGTGACATGGAGTCGAGCCTTGATTCGATTCCTGAGCGGCTTGATTTCCGTGGCAAGTCTCGGGATGGGCTTTTTATGGGCGTTGACGAACCGAGAGCGTGCCGCCTGGCACGATCGGCTCTCATCCACTCATCTGTCTCGCCTGCCGTCAACTGCCGAACCTCATTCAGAAAAAAGAGAGACTGCATGAAACGTTTGCATCTTCCGTTCCTTGGATCCTTTCGCCGTGGGCTTTTTATTCGATTTGTGTTTTCGGTTGGGGGACTTTGGGCCCCTGCCGTCGCTTTAGGGACATCTGCAGCGGCACCAGAACCGGCCACCGGCTGGCAACCAAAGCCCGAGATCACTACGCAGCTCTACATGGCCGTCACTGCACATCCGCTGGCTACGGACGCCGCCACCGCTATCCTGAAAGACGGCGGGAACGCAATGGATGCGGCCATCGCTGCGCAATTTGTACTTAACCTCGTTGAGCCACAATCCTCCGGTATTGGTGGCGGTGCATTTTTGCTCTATTGGGATAGCAAGAACCAAGAGCTACTCACATTCGATGGGCGAGAGACCGCGCCCGTCGCTGCAGACGGTGACTATTTCCGGGACGCGTCAGGTGCACTTCTGAAATGGCAAGAGGCCCGGGCAAGCGCCCGCGCGGTCGGTGTGCCGGGCACCTTACACCTGCTTGAGACCGCCCACCGACGCCTCGGCCAAAAACCATGGGCCAGTCTGATCAATCCCGCGATTGATCTTGCGGAGGGCGGGTTCAAAGTCAGCCCGCGTCTCGCCCAATCCATCGCCGGAGCGCAACCCTTACTCCGGCGCTCGCCCACTACACGGGCGTATTTCTTTACCTCCGACGATGCGCCGTTACCGGCAGGTTACTGGCTAACCAATCCGGCATTTTCGAAAGCACTCAAACAGATTGCGAACGGCGGTGCCGACGCCCTCTACCGCGGTCCGATCGGCCAGGCCATCCTTCAGACGCTGAAAGACGCCAGTACGCTTCCGTCACTCATGAGCGTACAGGATCTTTCTGAATATGAAACCATCATCCGACCTCCGGTCTGCGCGCGCTACCGCGAGAACTCGGTCTGCGGTATGGGACCGCCGAGTTCCGGCGCCCTGACGGTAGGACAAATTCTTGGACTGCTCGATGGTTTCAATCTGAAAGCGATCGGCCCGCAAGCAGAAGGCATCCATCTCATCGCCGAGGCGTCACGACTCGCCTATGCGGATCGGGCACGCTACATGGCCGACGCTGATTTTGTGTCGATCCCTTCTGACGGCTTGCTTGATGCGGGCTATCTTGAACAGCGCCGCGCCCTGATCAAGACGGATCGAAGCATGGGTAAAGCCGAGGCGGGTATTCCGCCAGGGGCGTCGCTCGCCCTCGCGCCAATGAGTCAGCCTGAGGCAGCCGGAACCAGCCACCTCAGTATCGTGGACCAGGAGGGCAATATCGTATCCATGACCACCACGATCGAATCGGGCTTCGGCAGTGGCCTCATGGCCGAGGGTTTTCTCCTAAATAACGAGATGACCGATTTCTCGTTCAAAAGCGAGGTCGATGGCCAATTCATCGCAAATCGTGTGGAGGGAGGCAAGCGACCGCGAAGCTCCATGGCACCGACTATTGTGTTTGATGGCGACGGCAGGCCCGTGCTGGTGGCGGGTTCGCCAGGCGGCAGTCGAATCATCTGCTATGTCGCGAAAACGCTCGTCAGTATTTTGGACTGGCAAATGAGTCCGCAGCAGGCGGTCGAACAGGCCCATTTCTGCAACCGTAACGGTGCGACGGAACTCGAACGTGGGCTCGACTCAGACGCCCTTCGATTGTCTCTAGAAGCGCTCGGCCATGAGGTTCGGGATCGGGAGATGAATAGCGGCCTTCATATTATTCGGCGCCAGCCAGATGGCTCGTTGACGGCAGGTGTCGACCCTAGACGCGAGGGCGTTGCTGCCGGAGAATGACCCTCAGCCTTCCAACGTCTCAATGATGCGAAGATGATGATCGCGTCGATCAAATCGACTCATCTCCTGAAGGCCCGTTGGACTAGTAATATTCACCTCAATCAACATCCCACCAATCACATCAATTCCGGCAAAACGCACGCCGTGATCCACCAGATCCTGCTGCATAAGGGCGCAAATCTGCTTATCGCGCTCGGTTAATTCGCTGGGTTGGGCACTCCCGCCCTGATCGAGGTTGTTTAGCTCAACACCCTCGGCATGGACCCGCAGAATGGCGCCCAACGGCTGGCCATCCAGCAAAAGAATTCGCTTGTCACCCTCGCGGGCTGCCGGCAAATACTCCTGGGCAATCACCCAATGCCGCTCCTGATGAGTGGCCTCAGAAAGCTGCTGCTTGCGCTGCTCTTGAGGAGTATTTTTCTCGAGAAAAATAATACCTTTCCCTCCGTGACCGTCTACCGGTTTTACCGTGATGCGATCCTGATCCTGCAAAAACGCTTCGATCTCGACCTCGCTTCGGGAGACCAGGGTGCGCGGCGTCAACTCCGGATAACGAAGCGCAGCAAGTTTCTCGTTCCAGTCGCGGATAGTCGACGGGCGATTAATTACCTGAACCTGGCTCGGCAGGTAGTCCAGAATCAGCGTGACATACAAATACCGTCGATCGAAAGGAGGATCCTGACGAATCCACACCACGTCCATTGACTCCAGCGCAAGCGTTTGTGTGTCTTTCACCTCAAAAGGCCGCTTTATGTCAGCGAGAACCTCTACCTGACTCGCCATCGCAAAAACGGCGTTGTGTCTTAAAAACAACGCGCCCGGATCAATGTAAAAGACCTCGTGACCACGTGCTCGAGCAGCGAGCATCAAAAAATAGGTCGTATCTTTATGCGCCTTGACCCGATCCAGCGGGTCCATGATAAATGCATGTCTCATGGTGTCAGGATAGCACCAAAGCCCGGGTTCGCATGGGTTTCATGCGCGACGGCGACGCCCTCCTCGACTGCGACGTGGCTCGTCGGGGGTTTGAGTATGATCGTGACTGCACGCCTGTCGGGTTCCAGCCGTAACCGGGCCAAGCCTCTCAACAATTTGATCAATATCGGGTTGCGATCGGGGCGTGTGATTCTCGAGCGCCTCGCGCATGGCCGCCAGATGCGCCGGCGTCGTCCCACAGCAGCCGCCAATAATTCGCGCGCCGGTGTCCCTCGCCAGTCGGGCATACTCCGCCATGAGGTCAGGCGTACCGCTGTACTGGATCTCGCCATCGATAAACTGGGGGATCCCGCAGTTCCCTTTGGCTACCAGAACATCCCTGGTATCGGCCTTATCGTGCATGGCGAGAATAGTGCCGATCAAATCGGCAGCTCCCACCCCACAATTGGCACCATAGGCGCTGAGTCGCGGTACGGTCTCAAGATAGATATCGACGAGCTGGGCCGGAGGCACGCCCATCATCGTGCTGCCGTTGGTGTCGAATGTCATCGTCGCGACAATAGGCAACCCTGCTTCAGCCGCGCCCGCACCGGCTGCCTGGAGCTCCTCTTTGGAGGACATGGTCTCAAGCCAGATGACATCGGCACCCCCCTCGGCCAGCGCCTTGGCTTGCTCGGCAAACGCCGCCGCTGCATCTTGGGCAGACAATGCGCCCACCGGTTCCAGAATCTCGCCCGTCGGGCCTACCGAGCCCGCCACAATCACCGATCGTCCGGCTGCGTCGGCAACCCCTCGAGCCACTTGGGCGGCGGCTCGATTCAACTCCCGGACCCGCTTATCGGCCTGGTGCAGTTTGAGTCGATAAGCAGACCCACCGAAACTGTTAGTTAGGATGATATCGGCGCCCGCATCAACAAACTGCTGATGCAGTAATGCCACTCGGTCCGGATGATCGACGTTCCACAACTCCGGGGCGTCACCCGACTGCAGGCCCATTGCAAAATAATTGGTTCCGGTAGCGCCATCGGCAAGCAACCACTCACGCTCGGCGAGCATCTCTTGAAGCAGATTAGTTGGCATAGCTGTCTCCTGATCACTGAGAGCGCGGTTTTCATCGGGCCCATTGACAGGCGTCGGCCACAAAAAACCCCGCGTCAGCTTGCGCTAGAGCGGGGCCTCACAGACAGCACGCGCTTTAGCAAATTTATAAAGCGCCTGCAAGCTGACAATCAAATCGGCGCATGGAGGATGATAGCAAAAACGACGCGGCTTTGCCTGAATAAAAGCGTATATTTTTCGCAGATCGCCTTCCGAGCTAACTAGAAAATCGACGCCAATGGATCATTCGGATCCACCCCGGGCATGAAGGGCTGCCTTCGATCCCGATTCGTTAACTGATAAATGGCGCCCAACCAATTATTAAAGATGATCTTGCCGGTATCGCCCCACGTATTGTCGACGACAATCTCGGCTTCAGGAAAAGGCGGGCAATCGATTCCGCCACTGCGCGCTTCCTGCGCTTTCGCACGAAATGCGTCGAGCCGGTCTTTCATATCCGCCATGAAGTAGTTCGCCGGGAACGGCGGATAGTCTTCTATCTCCGCCGCAAGATAACGGTTCACTTCGCGCTTGTATTCTTTTAGTAGCGTGAAGCTGTCGTACTCCGGGTGGCCCTGGAAATAAACAAAGCGGATACCGTCCTCGCTTGCCGCAAGATGAACACCTGCCTCCTCGCTTTCTACCAGCACCTGCTGTGATTGGCTGCGCATGGTTGAGGCGGAGATATCGTTCCAGCGCGAATGGGGCACATCAAAACGCGTGTTGATACCGCGCACCAGAGGATGCTCCATGACTACCCGGTGGGGATACACGCCCCAACGCTTTTCCGGCAAAGGCTGCCGACGCACGCCATGAAAATGCTGAAAGGCGCCATGTGTTGCAAGACAGGCGCATAGCGTAGAGGTCACATTTTCTCTTGCCCAATCCAACGTTTCGCACATAGGTTGCCAGAAGGCCTCGTCCGACAATTCCTCGCAAACCGGATTGGCCCCGGTAACAATTAACGCATCGAGACCCTCGGTCTTGAGCTGGTCGAAGTCATGATAGAACGCATCAATATGCGCCCGCGCTTCAGGGCCACGCGCGACGGAGGCCGGCGAAAACGGGTAGACGTAAAACTGGGCGATTCGATTACACCCGCCGATAAGACGGAGAAATTGCCGCTCGGTCGCCTCTAGAGCCGCGTCGGGCATGTTATTCATCAGCCCGATGTGCAGCTCTCTAATATCCTGCGACTCGGCGCGATCACGGGTCAGAACGTCCCCGCCCTCTCGACGAAATCGCTCAAAACTCGGCAAGCCGGAATTGGCAACGATAGGCATGCCTAGCCCAAAGCCTCACAGATCCATTCGATGAATTCAGACTCTCCGTGGATATCATCTATCCGGTCTGCCGGCAGCACAATCCCATATTCTTCAGCAATGGCCTCATAGCGTGGCAGACGATGATCAACGAGCTTTGGAAAAATCCAGCGGAAAAGATCATTAGGGACAATCTCCTCCGGACGGGACATTCCGACTTCAGCAAGATATAGCGGCAACACACGATCGAGAAAATCGCTCTGGTAGTACATCGGCTTAGGATCAGCCATCGATCGCTCAATGATCCGCTCAAGCATCGCCTCGGAGGGTTTCAGATACACGATCAGCGTATCCTCGGCTAACTGTTCCAAAACGCCCGGCTCATCCAGCTCACACAGACTGCCGCCGGCGTCGTTTATGAAATGAGGATATCCGTAAATCTCCCGCGCTTTGCCAATAAAGTCCCGCACATCCAGCATGGCCCGGATCTCTGCATCACGGTGTAGCGCCTGCCGACGTTTGAATTCCTCCACAGACAGGCCACCCAATGCCGGGTCGCCAATCATGCCCAGAAACGCCGACATTGGCCGCAGGTTGTCGACGGTAATGTTATGACAAAGGTAAATGGAGTCCGTCCGCAGCAGGTCCGCAAGAAACGGCGATTTCATCGCCTCCCGTTTAACGTTATCGAGAATCGGCTCGTCAAGATATCGGGTGCCGATCCGATAATCGCCGGAATAATGAAACCAGGTGCGAGGCGACAATCTCGAGGCGAGCGAGGTCTTGCCGGCGCCCGACATGCCCAGCAGGGTGACCGCTTTATTGGACGATCGCCAAAACGCCGAACCACTAAGATTTTTCTGGTACATAAAAATGGTTTTGAGTTAGATCAAAGACGCCAGCGCCCGTCGCAGGGCGGTCGGCACGGGCTGCGGACGCCTGTCAAGCCGATCGACATAAACATGCGTAAATCCTCCCACCGCAGCCGGAGTGGCATCTCCTGCCGCGTAAAGACCCACATCGTAAGTCACACTGGTGGTTCCGATTCGTTGCACCCGCAACCCACAGTTTACTTCCCCTGGGTAAGCCAGCGGCTTGAAAAACTGGCACTCAGATGAGACCACCAGGCCAATCACCTCTCCGTTATGAATATCGAGCGCCTTCCCCTCAATTAGAAACTGATTCACCACAGAATCGATGTACGTAAAGTAGACCGCATTGTTGACATGTCCATAGACATCGTTATCGCCCCAGCGGGTGCTCAGCGTTAGCCAGTAACGATAAATCTCGCGCGCGGTGTCGCGCGGGTGAACTTCATCGTAGTCGGTCAACTCGCGATCCTAACCACCGTGCGCCCCACGACCGAGCCGGTAAGATACGCGTCGAACGCATTGGGCAAATCTTCAAAGTCGATCGTGCGCGGCGCGATCAAGTCAAGATGCGCAGGCTTTAAGTCATCGCCCAGTCTTTGCCATGCACGATGACGCAAGCGAGTCGGCATCTCGATGGAGTTAATTCCCAAAAGCGATACGCCACGGAGGATGAACGGCATCACCGTCGTTTCGAGCTTGATCCCGCTGGCGTTGCCGATAGAGGCAACATTTCCCCAAGGCTGCACCGTACGGGTTAGCCATCCGAGCGTATCGCCGCCGACGTTATCCACGGCACCTCCCCAAAGACCCTTTTCCAGCGGTCGACCACCCATCTCGAGTTCATTTCGATCCAGAAAATCCGATGCGCCGAGCGCTCTTAAGTAGTCATGCTGATCCGATTTACCAGTTAGCGCCACGACGTTGAAGCCTTTTGCAGCAAGCATATCGATCGCAATACTGCCCACACCGCCAGTCGCTCCTGTAACCAACATCGGGCCGTGTCCGGGCGCCTGACCATTTTCCTCAAGTCGAATCATCGCAATCGCCGCGGTAAATCCGGCCGTGCCGATCGCCATTGCATCCCTAAGGCTTAGCCCCTCGGGTAACCGAACCACGCAATCGGCTGGCACGCGGGCGATCTCAGAAAACCCCCCGTCGCGGGTTTCCGACAAGCCACAGCCGCAAACCAATACCTCATCGCCCGCTTTATAGGCATCGCTTTCGCTGGACTCCACCACACCTGAGAAATCGATTCCGCCGTTTAGCTGCTCGGCTCTCAGAATCTTCGCCTTGCCGGTAGCAGCCAGCGCGTCTTTGAAATTGATACCGGAGTAAGCGACGCGAACCACGACCTCCCCTGCCGTGAGTTGGTCAACATCGAGGCTTTCAAAGCCGGTGCTGACACCTTTTTCCTGCTGGTGTATTCTGAATGCCTTAAACGCCATGAGCGGACCTCTCTTGCTTTTTGCGGATGCCCGCATGCTGCCGGGCTAGAAAGCCGGCGATTTTACCGCGGCCGACAGGACGAGGACCAACCCGGCCTAATCGCGGGCATGATCAGAGAAAGTGTCCGCCTCACATCCGGTCGACTAAAAAATAGGGCAAAACCATGCAAGAAGACACGCTGTTCAGCAAAATTGTGAAACGGGAACTTCCGGCCGAGATCGTCTTTCAGGACGAGCGCGTCACCGCCTTTCGCGATATCGCGCCCCAGGCGCCAACCCACATACTCATTGTTCCCAACAAGATTATCCCTACCGTGAATGATGTCTCAGAGGACGATGAAGCCACACTCGGCCATCTTTTCATCGTGGCCCGCCTGATCGCGCAATCGGAAGGCATCGACGAGGACGGGTATCGACTTCTGATTAACTGCGGCCGACACGCCAATCAGGAGGTCTTTCATCTGCATATGCACCTACTTGGGGGGCAACCATTAGGACCCATGCTGACGAAGCGAGACTGATCTTGACTAACCGGCCTTGTTTCGCTCCCGCTCGCGAAGTTCAATACGTCGAATCTTGCCGGTCGTCGTCATCGGTAACTCGTCGATGAATTCGATCTCGCGGGGGTATTCGTAGGCGGCACGTTCCCGCCTAACCCGATCCTGAATATCCTTCTTTAGCGCCTCAGAGGGGACTTCGCCGGGCGCCAATACGATAAAGGCTTTGATGATCTCTCCACGCAGATCGTCGGGGATGCCAATCGCGGCAGCCTGCAGGACCGCGGGATGCTTCAGCATGCTGTCCTCAATCTCGCCCGGCCCAATACGGTGGCCCGCGCTAGAGATCACATCGTCTTTACGTCCCATGAACCAAAGATAACCGTCTTCGTCCCGATAACCGAGATCTCCGGTTGACCACCACGGCCCGATAAACTTGTCTCTTGTCGCCTGCTCGCGCCTCCAGTAACCGAGAAACATGACCGGATCATCTCGATAAGCGCAGAGCTCACCCACTTGGCCTGTTGGCAGGACCTGACCGTGTTCATCGACCGGCTCGACCCGATGACCCGGATACGCTTTGCCCATTGCCCCCGGTTTAACCGCCATGATGGCTGAACAGTTTCCAACGAGATAATTAAATTCCGTTTGGCCCCACATCTCATTTACCTCCACCCGCAACGCATCACGCGCCCACTCAAAGATATGGGCGCCTAAGGATTCACCTGCAGACATCACGCTCCTGAGATTTAGCTTCTGCAAAACACGGCCCGGCGCCTGCCGCAGCATCTTTAGCGCCGTTGGAGGAATAAAAGCCGTCCGGACACGATAGCGCGTCATCAGCGCGCAGGCTTTCTCGGGATCGAACCGTCCGTCATAGCCAACCACCGGTTGACCGTAAAACCACGCTGGGATCAGGCCATCCAGCAGTCCGCCGGTCCACGCCCAATCCGCCGGAGTCCACATCACATCATCCATCTGCGGAAAAAAGTTTTGCGATAGCTCAAAGCCCGGAAGGTTGCCCAGCAGGCATCGATGGGCCAGAACCGCTCCTTTTGGCGGACCGGTGGTGCCGGAGGTGTAAATCACAATAGCAGGGTCATCAGCCAGCGTTTTCGCCTCTACTGGGCCATCGGCGGCTCGACTCAGCAATGGCCAGAAACCACTCAACTGATCATCGCAATTAATAATAAATTCAAGATCCGGTAAATCTCTTTTCAGCTCCGCAAGCTGTTCTGTCGCGGCGGCAGTTGTGATCACCATGCGCGCGCCGCTATCGATCAGCCGGAACTTAAGCGCATCAACTCCAAAGAGAATCGATAGCGGCAAAGACATCGCACCGATCTTCCAGGCCGCCAGGTGTGCAAGGCCGGTTTCGACCCGCTGAGGCAGAAGAATCGCAATTCGATCTCCCCGTGTTACGCCCAAGCCCAGCAGCGCGTGCGCCAATTGATTTGACAAGCGCTGCAGATCGTCAAATGTGTAACCTGATGTATCTCCCCGCTCGCTCTCACACCAAAGCGCCATACGACTCGTGCCATCAGCGTGCCGATCACATACCCAATGGGCCATGTTGAAGGTTTCCGGAATCGACCAGGTAAATTGACGATGAATATCATCAAAATCGCTTTTTAAAGGGTCTATCAGCGTTTTCACTTCAGGCATGTCGAATCTTCCCGGTCCGCCAGTGACAAACGACTCGATTTTAAAAAAGTCACGGTCTGGTAACGGCCGCTAAGGGCTGAAGAAAATCTCACGTGGATTGCCATGAGGTTGAAGCATGTGGCACACGGGATACTTCATCGGGTCGCCCGACTTCCGGGCCTGATTGAAAACCTGTCTTTTCTGTTCGCCCAATACCGCAATGGTCCCATGTCTCGCCGCGGCAAGCACCCGGGGGCTTAGACTAATTCGCTCTATCGGTTCTTCGATGGCGGTGGTCGCTACGACGGTAGCATCGTCTTCAAGATTCTCTCTCCCGCCCGGGAACAGCGACGCAATGTGGCCGTCGGTACCCATGCTGACAAAAACCGAGTCTAGGGGAAACGGAAATGGGGCAAGGCGCCTCTCAAGCGTGGCCAAGGCGTCGGATGGGCAACTATGCGCCGTCTTAAGCGGCGTGAACGCAGCCGGCGTCGCGAAGCCGCTCAATAGCTCCTGGCGAATCAGTGCCTCGTTACTTTGATCGGCCGACGGATCAACCCAACGATCATCGATTAACAGGATATGAATTTTTTTCCAATCAATTTTCATGCTGGTGAGTATTGGGAAAATAGCCTTGGCCGTTTTTCCCCCACACACGCCGAAGGTCGCCTGCTTCCTGGCTTCAATCGCTCCAAGCAGTTGCTCACGAATGGATACGACGATCGCCTGTTCCGCGCTCGCCCGATCAGAAAAGCTTGCGTACGTAATAAGGGATGAGGTCACGATGAATTAAGTCTTCTTAAATCGTGATAGCGTGCCGGTGGCCACAAAAAGCACCGTCGCAATCACAATGATCGTAGGGCCCGCTGGAGAGTCCCAATCGAATGAGGCGGCTAGCCCTGCGCTGACCGAGATCATGCCCATGACAATCGCTATGGCAGCCATACCCTCAGGCGTCCTCGCCAAGGGTCGAGCAGCTGCGGCTGGAATAATCAGCATCGCGGTAATCAACAGGGCGCCAACGATCTTGATCGCGACCGCGACGAGCGTTGCAATGAGCAATACGAGCAGCAGCGCTTCTGTTCGCGCATTAAGTCCTTCAGACACGGCAAGGTCTTCATTGAGGGTCGTCAGGAGCAACCGTCTCCAGCGCCAGCCAAGGATGAGCAGAATGAATGTGGCCCCACTGGCGATCACCAGCAGATCCTTCTGACCTACCGCCAGAATATCCCCAAAAAGGTAGCTCGACAGGTCGACGCGCACGTCCGTCAGGAAGGACACGGAGACCAACCCGAGCGCGAGTGCGCCGTGAGCGGCCACTCCCAGCATCGTATCTGCGGTGTACAGACGACCTGAGAATAATGCCAAAAGGATCGCTACGCCGAGAGCGGCAAATAAAACACCAGCAAAAATCGAAATCGAAAACGCGAGCGAGAGCGTGACGCCGAAAATAGCCGCATGGGCAGTCGCATCTCCAAAATAGGCCATGCGCCGCCAGACCACAAAACAACCCAGGGGACCGGCCGCCACCGCCAGCAGCATTCCACCCAAAAACGCTCGAACGAGGAAGTCGTCAAGCATCGTGTTGGCTCTCCAGGTGATCATGGCGGTGGTCGTGCTCATGTCGATAGAGCGCGAGCGCGCCCTCGGTTCCAAATCCAAAAAGCGCCTGATACTCCGGCGCCGCCGAAACCAGCGTGGGCGTCCCCTGGCAGCAGACGTGCCCATTAAGGCAAATGACATGATCAGAAGAGCGCATCACCACATGCAGATCGTGGCTGACCATGAGCACAGCACAACGTTGCTCGCGTCGAACCTCATCAATTAATCGGTAGAAAGCAGCCACAGCAGGCTGATCCAGACCTTGAGTCGGTTCATCAAGCACCAGAAGATCTGGCTGGATCAGTAACGCATGCGCCAGCAACGCCCTTTGAAATTCCCCGCCGGACAAATTCGCCATCTGCTGATCCAAAAGCGGAAAGATTCCCACCCGCTCCGCTATGCGTTTTCGCTCAGCGGTCGACGCGAACCCGGATAGCGCGAGCCAACGCGACACCGTCATCGGCATCGCCCTCTCAATGGCGAGTCGTTGAGGCACATATCCAATGCGAAGCCCCGCCTCCCGCATGACCGCGCCCCGGGTCGGTGTCTGCGCCCCAATCAAGACCTTAAGCAACGTGGTTTTTCCGGAGCCGTTTGGCCCCACCAAAGTCACAATTTCACCTCGACCAATCGACAAATCGACGTTAGTCAGGATTTGTTTTGCGCCGATCTGCACCGACACCCCTTGGGTAGCGATCAGCGTCATGCCTTGTCCTGCTGACATTCCGAACAAAGGCCCTCTAATTCGATGACGGTGTTACGAATATCGAAACCGATCTCCCGAGCGGTTTGATCAAAAACCGATCGCTTGGTCTGCGCCGTGGTCTCCGCAACGCGCTGACAATGCCCGCAGATCATGAATACCGGGGAGTGTCCAGAATCCGCGTGTGTACAGGCGACAAATGCGTTTAGTTTTTCGATTCGATGGGCTAGGCCATTGACGACGAGAAAGTCGAGCGCACGATAAGCCACGGGTGGCTGTGAACGAAACCCGGCCAAGGCCAACTGATCCAGCACATCGTAGGCGCCGAGCGGTACGTGGGATTGCGTGAGGAGCTCCAGGACTTTTGCACGTACCGGCGTGAGCCGTAAACCACGGCTTGAGCAAATGTCGCGCGCGCTTTGAATCATCGTCTTCGCACAATCCGAATGATCGTGATCGGAGAAGGCCGGATTCGGATTAGTGCGTCTCATCTTGTGCTAAACACGCAAACTCAGGTCTTGGCGAGCAACCATCATAAAAATGATACCGTTAGATCATGGCCTTTGCAGGCATTCGCTGACTCGCTCGACGATATTCGAGAGCAGTTGTGGATAAAGACCAGGCCCTGGGATCAACCCGACGCCTTCCGGATCAATCATGCCTATTCGGATCGACTGTGATGCAAACACGCTGTCGATCAGACTTCGGTCAAATTGGGGTTCAGACAAAACACAGCTGACCTTTCCGGTTTCGACCAGTGTGCGCAGGGCCTTTAGACGTTTCGGACTAGGCGTGGACGCATCCGCCGGGAGCATTGCGCCTTGGGCAGAAAATCCGAATCGCCGTTCCCAATACTGATAGGCGTCATGGAACACAATGAATCCGTCTCTTTTTAGGTCAATGACCCGATGGGCCAGTTGATCCATCAGATCCGATATCTCGTCGGCGCCCTTTTTTGCATTTTCGCGATAACGCGTCGCGTTGGCAGGGTCCGCCCTAGCCAGCACCTCCCCAATCAAGATCAACCATTTACGAGCGTTGACGGGATCGAGCCACATATGGGGATCGACGGCATCGTCTGCGTCACCATGCGAGTGTCCATGACCGTTGCCATGCGGATGCTCGTGCCCGTCCTCAGATTCATCTTCGTGCGAGAGCGCTAGTGTTCGATAGGGCCAAATCACCACGCCCGGAGCGGATGAGAGGTTCACCTTATCCGCCCTCGGGGACAGAACCGGCAGGCGGCCTTCCAGCCACGGCGTCAGTCCAGCCCCCACAAAGAAAACAAGGTTCGCCTGCTGCAGGACCGACGCATCGGAAGGTCGTAACGCGTAGTGATGCGGCGACGTCCCGGGAGGGACGAGCACGGCTGGCTCACCAAGGCCATCCATCACGCGCCAGACGAGCGACTGAACAGGCGCAATATCCGTGACGACGCGTAGCCCGACCTCACCAAAAACGGGGCCGGGAACGAATATCAGCAGGGATCCATAAACGGTGGCCAAAACGCTAAGAGGCCGCTTGAGTCTCTTTAGACTCCACGTATTCATGGCAACAGGGTCTCCCCTATTAGACGAAATAATATTATGTTATATCATAACATTTATAGAAGAATCGTCAACACTCCACAAAAAATGCATCCATGCATGTGAGAATGCGCGAAACCGTCAGAGTGCCGCTCGGGTGCTCTGATCTTCTCGACCGACACCACATCACACGGAGCGACCCCATGTCCCTTGAAGGAAAAAAAGCGCCGGCATTCACACTTACGGATCAAACCGGGAACAAGGTTCGCCTGGCTGAATTCACTGGTCAGTGGGTCGTGCTGTATTTTTATCCTAAGGATGACACCCCAGGCTGTACGATCGAAGCGCAGGATTTCACTAAGGATCTGAAGAAATTTGGAGCCTTAGGGGCTACGGTGTTTGGCTGCAGTCCAGATTCTGTCGAGTCCCATCAAAAATTCATCGCCAAGTACAAACTGAAAGTGGGCCTTCTGTGTGACCCGGACCATAAGGTCATGAGCAAATACGGCGCTTGGGGCGAGAAGAATATGTACGGAAAGATTACCCAGGGCGTCATCCGTTCGACCGTATTGATTGACCCCAAGGGTAAGGTCGCAAAACACTGGCAGCGCGTCTCAGCAAAAGGGCACGCGGAAGCGGTCCAAAAGGTGTTGAAAGAGCTGCAGGCCTGACTGGACTAACGGGTCCGCAAAAAGACGGGAGCCGTTCTTACCAATAGCGTAGCGCGTCCGCATAAACCTCACGAAGGTCCTGCAGGGTCACGGGCCTTGGCGATACGGATAGCAGGCGCTGCTGAGCGCCAGCGGCCTCGGCAAGCGCGCTAACATCCGTCTCATTAAACCCCACGCCCGATATGCCGTTGGGTACGCCGGTCGCCTGCATCATCTGCTCGATCTGGCCAGCCAAAATCTCTCCGGCCTCGCTCTTTGCAGATCCGTTCAGGTTTGCCCCCAATAGCCCTGCCCCCTCCAGATGCCTATCCGGGCAACCCGCAGCGGTAAACCGATAGGCCGCCGGTGCATTCACGATGACGGACATCCCGTGTGGACAGATCGGTTCTGAATCAGGATAGCCCACCGGTTGGTAGTCACGCACGCGACCGGATACCGGATAGGACATGGCGTGGGGTAAGTGGCAACCCGCGTTGCCAAAACCAATTCCGGCAAGGGTCGCGGTAAACATCATGCCATGACGGGCCTCATGATCGGACGCATCATTTACGGCACGCACTAAGAATCGTCCTGCGAGCCGCAGCGCCTCGCGACAAAGGATATCGCTAAACGGGTTTGCCCCTTGCGTCATCGGCCGTCCGCTTATATCAACCGGCGCCGGTCGGTCGGAGAATGGTTTCGCAGTTAATGCCTCGAGCGCGTGGCTGATTGCATCAAACCCGGTCGCCGCCATGACCGTAGCGGGCAGCGACGCAGTCCAGCGGGGATCGACGATCGCCCGATCGGGCAACATATAACGAGACGCAATACCCGTCTTTGACTCCATTGACAGAAGATCGAAAACCGCAATGCCGGTCGCCTCGCTACCCGTCCCAGCCGTGGTCGGGCACGCAATATGCGGGCGAAGGGGTCCCGGCACTGTGCGCCCGCCACCGATGGGCGCGTTCACATAATCCATAAAGTCGGCCGGCCAACTGCTGTAAAGGTTGGCCGCCTTACACGTATCCATCACCGATCCACCACCAATCGATATGAAGCCATCCACCTTTTCCCTGACGGCAAAATCGGTAGCGGCTCTGAACGAAGCGTCAGTCGGCTCGACTCGGACTGACTCGTAGATCGTTACATCGATCCCCTGCTCAGACAGAGCATGGACAGCATCGTCAAAGAGCGGCAGGTGACGAACGTGCGCATCGGTAAAAATTGCTGCACGCCGCATCCCAAGCGAAGCGGCTTCCTGACCCAACTCTTTGATAACGCCGTCGCCATAACGCAGGCGACTCACGTCCGCTGAAAAGACGTTCTCAAAACCGGGTTCAAATTGATAGTAATGACAACAACCCATTGAAGCTCCGATGCTCAGGGCGCTACACCTTCTGCGATTTCTCCAGCGCCTGATCGATGTCCCAGAGGATGTCGTCAAGCGTTTCCAATCCCACTGACATCCGCACCATGTCTGGCGTCACTCCTGCCCGCAGTTGTTCGTCCTCGTTTAGCTGACGATGCGTTGTTGAGGCAGGATGAATAACCAGCGTTTTGGCGTCGCCCACGTTTGCCAAATGACTTAGAAATTGAGCGCTCTCTATAAACTTAATCCCAGCAGCCTCACCCCCTTTTATACCGAAGGTGAGCACCCCGCCCGCCCCTCGCGGCAGATATTTGCGCGCTAAGGCATGGTAGGGGTTGTCTTCGAGTCCCGCGTATTTCACCCAGGAGATGGCCGGGTGGGCCTGAAGATGTTGGGCCACTTGCAGCGTATTGGAGCAGTGCCGATCCATGCGTAGCGGAAGCGTCTCTAGGCCTTGAATAAACAGAAATGCGCTGAGTGGGCTCATCGTCGGGCCGAGGGTTCGAAGGGTTTCCATCCGCGCTTTGGTGATGAATCCGAAATCGCCAAATGTTTCGTAGAAGCGGATTCCGTGATAACCCTTAGAAGGCTCGGTCAAACCCGGGAACTTTCCGTTATCCCAATTAAATTTACCTGACTCAACGATCGCTCCCCCAATGGATGTCCCGTGCCCGCCAATCCATTTGGTCACAGAGTGCACAACGATATCAGCACCAAACTCAAACGGCCTGCAGAGATATGGCGTACCGAATGTGTTGTCCATCACTAGGGGGACACCCGCATCATGCGCGATATCCGCGACAGCGGCGATATCAAAAACATTATTCAACGGATTGCCAATCGTTTCGCCATAGACCGCTTTCGTTGCAGGAGTTATGGCGCGGGCAAAATTTTCAGGATCATCCGGATCGACAAAGATGGTATTGATGCCCATCCGGCGAAACGTGTAATCGAATTGTGAGTAGGTTCCCCCGTATAAGGTACGCGAGGCAACGAGATCATCGCCCGCCTCCAGCAGCGTTAAGAGTGCCACCATTTGAGCGGCCATGCCGGAACCCACAACCAAGCCCGCGCGCCCACCTTCCAGTGTCGCCAAACGTTCCTCAAGAATCGCATTGGTGGGATTCATCATCCTTGAATAAACGTTGCCGAACGTCTGCAGATTAAAAAGACTCGCCGCATGATCCGTACTGTCGAACACATAAGAGGTGGTCTGATAGATCGGCGTCGCCCGCGATGCGGTAGCCGCATCAGGCAATTGCCCCGCATGCAGGCAAAGGGTCTCGAATCCGAACTCTCGATCAGCCATGACTACCTCCTTAATAGACAAGCCACTTCGGGCGTTTGGCTGAGATGACGTTTGTCGTCACGCCGAATAAACCCAATCCGCCGAGAAGTCGACCGTGCTCGATCTTCACGCAACGATCAGCGACCACATCCAGGCCCCCCGAGTGCGCTATCCGTGCTGCATCGTCATTAACGACTCCCAACTGGAGCCAGAACACTTTCGCCCCAATACCCACCGCGCTTTCAGCCAAAGGCGGTGTAGCCTCGGGACGCTGAAACACGTCAACCATGTCGACCGCGATGTCCGAGGGGATCGCCTCAAGGGTGGGGTAGCACGTTTCGCCGAGAACCGTTTCGTAGTTGGGATTCACCGGAATAATCCGATATCCGTGATCCTGCATGTATTTTGCGGCGAAGAAGCTGGGCCGCCACCAATTCGCTGAGAGACCCACCACGGCAATAATTTTGGATTGGACGAGAACGCGACGGATCTCGTCGATTTCATTGATCATAAAAGTCGGACCCCTCTCAAGCGAAGGTTTTACTCATATAGGGTCAGTGTATTGCCTAATCGCGGATGAGTACAAGATCGACCGGTACCGGCTGGGTCAGATCATCCAACACAGGACATCCGCTGTTAACGCTGAGTTTTAAGCGCTGCAGATCGTCATCAGTGGCGCTACTTCGAATTCGGATTTCTCCTGTAATCTTTGAGAAACCCGCGCGCGTATTTTCGTTCAATCGAAAAAATCCTCTTGCATCAGAGTGCCCAGTAACGCTGACCGAAACGCTTTCCAGAGGAATACCAAGCGCATCGGCATGAAGTCGATAGGTTACTTCATGACAGGCTGCTAGAGCTGCAAGAACGTACTCGCTCGGACGAGGACCCTTATCGAACCCACCCATCCCTTTGTGCTGATCAACAATCACCTCAAAGTCTCGAACTTTGACACGACTCATAAATCCTTCGACCAGTTCGCTATCAGCCTTCACGGTAACGATCGCCTTCTCCGGATTATCCAAGAGGAGCTCACGCTTTTTATCCCATATCGCTTTAAAGTTTTTTTCTGTCACCCTTGTAAACACTGCCGTATTGAAAACACCGAGTCATTATGAGATGTCCAGGGTCGCTTCGTGAAGACGCGACCCGGGGCCCCGCAACATCTCTGGCGACCTAATTGGTTAAATCTTCGCTTGAATCACGTTTCATCCAACCAGTGGGAAAAAGTGGGCCATTGCCCATTTTTAAAAAAATAGATCAATAATTGAGCGTTGTTTCCTAGAAATTTGGTTCATGCAGGTTAAAAAATTATTGTGGGATATATCCGTCAAAGTGCATGGTTTTTTTTAGCTAAGAAATTTTTTTACATTGAGCGGTAAATTAACTATCGTTAGCGCATCACTTCGCCGCCGATGAGCGTCGCCCCAAAGCCCCTAAATGGATCAGCCGTCACTTCAATCTCAGGATTTATTGCTCTCAGAAGACGTTTGGGCACTACTGAACGATATTGAGCACTACTGCCTAATCAATAAGCTTGCCGAATCAACCTTCGGCAGACGCGCGGTCAATGATGGCAAGCTCTGCCAACGACTGCGCGAAGGCAAGGGCATAACGTTAAAAACAATCAAGAAGATCCGATCCTTCATGCATCCGATGGGTCAAGGGATCAGCAATGTCGCCGCTCCAGAGACCAACGCCGGGGGAAGGCCCTCGCTACCTTCCCCATCCCCGAGATCGCTCAGCCAGCCTTCATCTGGAGGGCGACCGTTTCGGTTTTACGATAACCGCCAGAAGTACCTCGGGTTTGTTAACACCACGGATGAGAAGTGGAAAGTCGCAGAGCGAGCGGCTCATGAGCTCTCCCATATTCAGCCCTCACCTCCGGCACTCAGGATATTTGATGCCGGCGTCGGCGATGGATCGGTACTGAGTCATCTGCTGCGTTCAACACACCAGAAATTCCCAACCATTCCTTTGTTCGTCGTCGGCAAAGAAATCAGTCTCGAGGATGTTCGGCTATGTCTTGAAAATCTGCCTGATCGCTTCGCGGAGCACCCTGCGAGCGTCATATGCATTACGAATTTGCTCTACAGTGAAGCGCCCTGGCTGATGCCTGGGAACATCTCTTCAGCCGCCGCACTGAATTGGCACGAGATCGCGCTGCATGGCTCGTCTGCACAGGCTTATGGCGAGCAACTGCGCGCTATTGATGACCTTCTGGTTGATGGATGGGAGGTCAAAGTGAGCGAGAAAACCGGTAATCCGCGTTACGTCAGGCCATCCGTTCTGGTTATCTTCCGGGAGGACAATCGCTTTCTTCTGGACTCCGTAATCCCCAGACGCGGTCAGGTATCCGGAGACTACGACCTCATTTTGGCCGCCCAACCGTGGCGGGCTCGAATGGGCGCCAACTTTAAGGTCGACAAAGTGCTCGCGCCCCTGGTGCGAAGCCTGCGTCCCGGCGGTCGTTTGCTCGCCGTGCAATCCTCAGGCCGGGACCCCGGCATGGAACTGATTCACTCGATCTGGCCCGATGAAAGGCCATTCCAAGTGGATCGGCACGAGCTCATCAAAACACTAAAAGTGAAACTCGGGCGAGCCGCGGCCAATTACAACTTCAACTCCGGCTCGGACAGCAAGTCTTTACTCACTTATCAGATGAAAACCCTGCCGAACGAGATCGCCGAGAGCATCGGCACCTCCACCCTGTTTGCTGCATGGAACGCTTGCACTTATGTCGCTCAGATCGAAGACGGTCGCCTCCAAGAAGCGGTCATGTCAGGTGCTTATCTCGAGGCCACCCAAAAAATTCTCCATAAACATAAAGGCATCTGGTTTCACGACGAAACGTTTGTGATTTCCCGTCGTCGAAATTCCCTGACGCACCACAGCTCGGTAAACGGTGCCTAGGAACATGCTCATTGCTTACACGTCATAACGCCCAATACCCAGAGACGATCATGAAAGACCATTATTACTTCGACAATGCCGCCACCACGCTTCCAAAGCCTGAGGCGGTCTATCAATTCATGGACCAATTCTTTCGAAGCCACGGCGTAAACCCCGGTCGTTCAGGGCACGAATTAGCGGTCGAGGCTGAGACCATGATCGTCCAAACCCGACGACTGCTGGGTCAGTTCTTCGGATTCGCAGGCGATCCCGGCAGGGTGACGTTTTCTCAGAACGCCACGGATTCTATGAATGCCGCTCTGGGCGGAATCCTTAACCCCGGCGATCATCTAGTTATTACTCGAATGGAACACAACTGCGTGCTTCGACCGGCGAATCATTTCGAACGCGATCAAGACGTCGAAGTGACTCGAGTAACCGCGGATGGTCAGGGGTATGTCGATCCCGATGAAATACGCAAAAGCATAAAACCGAATACCAAAGCCGTCGTTATCAATCATGCATCGAACGTCACGGGATCTCTTCAAGATGCGTTCGCTATAGGAAAGTTGGTAAATGAAACGGATGCACTGTTTATTCTTGATTCCTGCCAAACCGCGGGCGTCGTGCCGATTGCGATGGATGAATGGGGTGTCGATGTCCTCGTATACACCGGCCACAAGGGGCTGTTCGGACCAATGGGCATCGGCGGAATGATTGTTGGCGAGGGCGTCGAGATTCGACCCCCTCGGGTGGGTGGCACGGGGGTCAACTCAATCTCTCCCTTTCAGCCCGATGAGTATCCCTATCGCCTTGAAACCGGCACCCATTGCCTTCCTGGAATAGCCGGCTTGAATGCGGCACAAAAGTGGTTCGCTGAACTCGGCAAGTCCCATGGCGCGCCGGACGACGCCACTCATCAGCAGGCATGCGGATTCGCACTTGCCCACATTCATGAAACCGAAAGCGCAGTCGCCAACCGGTTGCTTGAGGCCTTTAACGCCTTGGAGGGGGTCAAGACCTACGGTCCTCAGGCGGGTCAACCTCGGGTCTCAACCCTATCCATCAACATCCGTGATCTCCCCGCCGATCAAGTTGGAACCATGCTTGATGCTGACCATGCGGTTTGTGTTCGGCCTGGACTTCACTGCGCGCCAGATGTTCACGAACTTCTGGGAACCGTATCCCAAAAAGGCACCGTCCGCTTTGCCCCAGGGTATTTCACCGACGAGGAAGATATCCATCAAGCGATTGCCGCCGTCGAGGATCTAGCGAGCGCTTAAATGCCGATGCTGACATCTAACCCACAAGCACTTCTCTTTCAAAACGTTTGGCTTTAACGGACTCCAAAAAGGACTCGTCATGAAATCAGTCGATAGCGTCGTTGACCTCGTAGGCGGTACGCCGCTCGTGCGCCTCAATAATATTGTGGAACCAGACATGGCAACCGTTTACGCGAAAATGGAAAACCTTAATCCGTCGGGCTCGGTTAAAGATCGAATGGCGATCAATATGGTAAACCGGGCCGAAGAAGCTGGCCTGCTTAAACCCGGCGGTACGATTGTCGAGAGCACATCCGGGAATACAGGCTTGGGTCTTGCTATGGCGGCGGCCGCCCGAGGTTACCGATGCGTGTTTACGATTCCGGACAAGATGAGCCAGGAAAAAATCGACATGCTTAAGGCCTACGGAGCGGAGGTTATCGTAACCGCCACCGAACTGGATCATCATCATCCTGACAGTTACGTCGAAGTAGCAAAACGGATTGCCCGGGAAACGCCTGGGGCGTTTTACACAGATCAATATTCCAATCCGCACAACCCGGAAGCCCATTACCTCACTACGGGGCCTGAAATCTGGGAGGCGACAGACGGGAAGATCGATTCGTTCGTTGCGGGCCTGGGGACGGGCGGCACGATTTCTGGAACGGGCAAATATTTAAAGGAAAAAGCGGCCGAGGCCGGCCGAACCGTTCGCATTGTCGGGCCGGACCCGTTCGGCAGTATTTACAAGGAGGCGCACGAAAAAGGCGAATGGAGCACGCCATCACTTTATCGCGTCGAAGGAATTGGCCATGATTTTATGGTCGATACCCTGGACCTCGGCGTGGTTGATGAGGTGATCAATGTCTCCGACCGGGACTCCTTTTTGATGGCGCGTCGACTGGCCCGGCAGGAGGGGATTCTTTCAGGAGGATCAACCGGGACCGTTTTTTATGGCGCGTTGCAGGAAGCTCGACGATTGGGACCGGGAAAAATCGTCGTCGCCATTGTCTGTGATTCCGGGGATCGCTACATCAGCAAATGCTTCAACGACGAGTGGATGAGAGATATGGGCTACTTCTCTCCCGAAGCAACCTTGGGCAGCGTCCAAGAGCTTATCGCGGAACGTGCTCAAAACGTCACCTTTGCCGATCCCAGCGAGACGCTTCGTGACGTCATTGCGCGAATGGCCCTCACAGGTATTTCCCAGATGCCTGTGGCATCGGGTCAGGGGGATATCCGGATGATTGAAGAGCTCGATATCCTCAGAGCCGTCGCCAGCAACGAGCACGGCCTGGAGGACAGTGTACGGGACGTCGCACGACCCTTGCAGGGCAAGGTTAGTCTGAACGATAAACTTTCCCAAGTGCAGGCGATCTTTGAAGAAAATAATGTCGCTGTCGTTGTCCACGACGGCGAAGTTAGAGGCATTATCAACAAGATAGATCTTCTAGAATTCATCAACAAGAAAAGTCGATCTGGCGATTAGCCCACATCGGCACCCTATTATCTGGAGAAGCCCCCTTGAAATTTGATACAAAAGTTGTGCGCGCCGGTATTAACCCGGACCCCACCACCGGCTCCATCCTGCCACCTATTTATGAGACGGCAACCTATGTCTTGCCAGAGGTGGGGCGCGACCGCGGCTTTGACTACACCCGATCGTCGAACCCAACCCGACAGGTGCTCGAAGAAAACCTGGCTGCTATCGAGAGCGGTGACTATGCGATTAGCTTTGCCAGTGGCATGGCGGCGGTGGATGCGTGCTTTAAGCTATTTACGGCGGGCGATCATATTGTTTGCGGGGACGACGTTTATGGTGGCGTCACACGATTGCTGGACAACGTGATCGTGCAGCAGGGCCTTAGCGTGAGCTACGTCGACACCACTAACGTAGAAGCAGTAAAAGCCGCCATCACTCCAAAAACAAAAATCCTTTGGATCGAGACCCCAACCAACCCGCTGTTAAAAGTCAGCGATCTTGAGGCGATGGTCAAAATCGCTAAGGACGCGGGTATTTTGCTCGGCGTCGATGCGACGTTTGCAACCCCTGTCTTTCTTCGCCCGCTGGAGTTCGGCGCTGATATCGTGATGCACAGCACCACCAAATACCTTGCCGGACACAATCAGATTATCGGTGGCGTGCTGATCACGAACCACGAGTACATCTTCCAGAAGATGAAATACATTCAGAAGACGATCGGCGCTGTGTCGAGTCCGTTTGATTGCTGGCTGAATTTAAGCGGACTAAAAACCCTTCACCTTCGAATGAAGCGCCACGAAGAATCCGCTTTACAGGTCGCTGAGTTTCTCGAGAGGCATTCCAAAATCGAGCGCGTCCTCTATCCTGGTTTGGCGTCTCATCCTCAGCATGCCATTGCGAAAGCCCAAATGTCCGGATTCAGCGGCATGATCACCTTTGAACTTACCGGCGGCACCGAAGCCGGCAAAAGACTAATGAATAACGTCCGCCTTTGTGGGCTGGCAGAGAGTCTGGGCAGCGTCGAAACCATGATTACCCATCCGGCCAGCATGACTCATGTGGACGTACCGGTCGAAGACCGGCGCAAACGCGGATTGACGGACGGATTGGTTCGATTGTCCGTCGGCATCGAGGATGTCGAAGACATCATTGCAGACCTCGAATCCGCTCTCGAGAAGGCTTAGCGTTCCATCGACCCCTCGTGGCGAGAAAGAAGCTTCCCAAAAGCCGTCAGGATAAAAGTCGGGCGCAATAGCGCCCGACAAACGCCACCGATGGCTTATTTTGGGATCTGACCTCGACCCGCAACTCAAGGTCAGCTCGGCGGTCGCGTTGTAACTGCTCCAGGAATCGGGCCACCTCACCGGGTTCGGGTCTGAAGCACCGACTTGTGATCGGGTTATCGTTGCAGGGTCGCAGGTAGTCGATAGTGCTATGAATCACCGCAATGTCGGGATAGAGCTCTGCTTCTTTGCAGATGAGCGACGTCATCGTCCATCCTGACAGTGTGCTTAGCGTAGCCAGGGTCCCCGCGAAAGCCGTTCGTTTATCGTTGAGGTTTGCTTCAAGCGAAGCACACAACGTGACCCCCTCTGGTAGCACTTCCCCAGGCGTAAGCTGCATATGACCTGTCATCGGGACATGAGCTCTCAGGTAATCGACAAGTTCGTGAAGTATTTGGGCATCAGACATCGGTTCGTCCTAACGGGAACATCTGGCCGCTGCTCATTACGCCGAGGACATTCTCGTCTCCCCGGATCGGCTGGGCGATCTCGACCAGCTCGTAAAAAACGGCTCGACTGATTAACGCGTCCAACCCCTCACGGATCGTCACATAGGGCGCGGGCTCACTTGTGCCGCCCTTTTCCACCACCTTGATCGGATGATCGGGGCCGGCAATTACCACGTCCTCTACATTGGTACGAAAGACAAGGCGCTGATCGGGGCCTGGATTTGTCTGCTCCAGCTCAACCGCCACAAACGGGGCATCGTCGACCTGGATGCGCAGTTTCTCGGAGGGGGAGATCAAAAAAAACTCGTCTGCCTCTTTAATGAGGACTCGCGAGAGAACCTGAACCAGTCTAGGGCGCAGGATGGGTGATCCGAGATAAAGCCAGTCACCGGCGCGCGTTATGCGGAGATCAAAATCACGGGCATCGCCGGGTTGCCACCTGTGCAGCGGCGGACGCTTTTCATGCTGCATCTCGACCGCCAACGCCTCGAGTCGACTCAGGCCACGGGTATCGCTATCGCTCAGGAGACTATCCCCTTTACCGGCCGAGGTCGACCGGTCGCATCGATCGCGACAAACGTGAACAAGCCTTCCGTTACCCGCTCTTCAGTTTGGTCATGGCGACGACGCACCCAAGTCTCGACCTTGACTGCAATAGAGGTCGTACCGATGCGCTCTGTCGTGCAGTAGCAGCTGACCTGGTCTCCTATCTGAACCGGTCGATGAAACGTCATGCCGTCGACGGCCACCGTCGTTACCCGCCCACCGGCGATCGCAAACGCGTAGGTTCCGCCCGCAAGATCCATCTGCGACATGATCCAGCCGCCAAAGATATCTCCATTGGGATTGGCGTCCGAAGGCATGGCAATTGTTCGAACCGAGGGAATACCGCTTGGTGCAGGCATTATGATTTGGCCTCTCTCGGAAGGCGGCCCATCGCGTAAAACTCATCGTTCGGCCGCATGCCGATCAGATTCGCCATTCGGTTCGATAGCGCGAAAAAGGCTGCGATCGCGCCAATATCCCAGATATCCTCGTCATCAAATCCGTGTGCGTGAAGGTTTTCAAAATCGGCATCGTCCACGGTAGCCGACTCTCTGGCTATCTTGTCGGCAAACGCCAACATGGCTTTCTGTCGATCCGAAATATCTGCCTTTCTGAAATTAATCGCTACCTGATCGGCGACCAGTGGATCGCGCGCATAGATTCGCAAGATCGCACCGTGGGCCACAACGCAATACTGGCAATGGTTCGCTCCGGACGTCGACACCACAATCATCTCTTTTTCTGCTTTTGACAGTCCGCCCTCCCGAAGCATCAGCGCATCGTGATAATCAAAAAACGCCCGGCACTCGGCAGGACGATGCGCAAGAGTGAGAAACACATTGGGCACAAATCCGGCCTTTTCCTGCACGGCCAGGATGCGATCTTTCAGATCTTCTGGAAGGTCTTCCAGCGAAGGGACAGGGTAACGGCTGATTGGCTTTTGGCTCATAAACGCGCTCTCTCTATGTGTCGTACTTTATTCGCGCCTATTATCGATATGCACTTACTTAGACAATGTCGCGAAGGGTGTTCTGGGATATTAGCCGGCCTGCCGAGCGTTTCTCGACCTAATCGACGGTCGTTCTTGCTTGAATTATCCCGCTGGACATTATCGAGTCGATCTTTAATGCGGCGCGCAAATCACGACGCGGCTCTTGCCAGCGAAAGCGGATGGAATTTCGAACAATATCCTCATCTAAGACCTTTAACTCATCGACGATAGGTGACCAGTGCACCAAGGCATCACCGCTTCGTTTAAAAATCGCTTCGAGGTCATCCAGTTCTGAAAATTGAGCATCGTCGATGCGTTCTATCATTTGCTTTACCGCGGATGGAAAGTCCTGCCCCGCGTCATCTGGCACGCCCGTGCGTTCTGCGATGTGGGTTACTGCGGATTGCATTAATTGGCGAACTTTTTTATTTTCCGGATGTGCCTCAAAAATTAAGCGGCCCGTGTAAACAGCAAGATCCGACACACACGCGCACCAAATCTGCCACTTCGCAATATTGATGGATTGGAGAAACTGCTCATCCTCGAACAGGGCTGGAAATCGCGTCCCCGCACGGGTCTTGAGGTATCCGAAGAGCGAGGTCTGACTAACGAGACTGGATCGGCCGTCGATAAAGTCAACCAAAGCGCCGAGATCCTCTATGGGTCCGAGTCTTTTCCTCGGGCGCAGAAAATGCGACTTCAGTGCTCCCCATACCTCAGAGAACCTTTCAGAAAGGCTTTTTCGTTGCGCTTTAATCACAGTCGATATTTTCACAGGTTTGTCGACACTAACGGCTATGTTACATTTTGTAACAACGGAACACACCCGCTGAAAGGGTCTAAATGGAGCGCATTTTTCTCGTATTCGGACTCGGGGGGTTGCTTCTGATCTCACCCATTGTCGGTTGGTGGCTTCGACCGGAACTTCCTTGGTTCCTGCCCTATCTGGTTTGGCTTCTGATCATTGCCCTCATCCCGTGGGCCCATAAGCGGATCGACAACCGGTGACAATCTCTGCCGAAGGCCTGTTTTTTTGCAGTCTTTTATACCTCCTTGCCCTCTTTGCAGTGGCCTTCGCCGCTGAGCGGCGCTGGCTCCCCCCGGCGGTTGCTCGACATCCTCTCACCTATATCCTGTCTCTGGGCGTGTACGCGACCACTTGGAGTTTCTACGGCAGTGTGGGTTTTGCGCAATCGAACGGTTTCCTATTTCTTGCGGTCTATCTGGGTCTGACCCTCGCTTTTGTCCTGACACCGATACTAATGAGCCCAATCCTTCGGCTCGTGCGCGAGTATCAGTTAACCTCGGTCGCCGATTTATTTGCCTTTCGATTCAGAAGCCAGACCGCTGGAATCCTCGTGACACTATTCACGCTGGCAGGCGCACTACCTTACATCTCGCTGCAGATTCGCGCTGTTACTGAGTCCGCACGGCTGCTGAATCCGCAAATCGCGCCGGACGCCCTATCCTTTGGGTTCTGCATCATTATTGTGCTCTTCAGCATCCTTTTCGGCACCCGCCGGATATCGCCCCGCGAAAAGCATGAAGGTCTTGTGGTCGCGATTGCTTTCGAATCGATCATCAAGCTACTTGCCCTTCTTCTGGTAGCTGGCTTTGCAATCGTAAGTATCTTTGACGGGTTTGACGGGATGCAGCAGTGGCTTAACGCCAACCCGCAAGCGCTTCAACGCATGACCTCCCAAGCCCAGCAAGGCCCGTGGGTCAGTATCTTGGTGCTTTCATTTGCGGCCGCTTTCTTACTGCCCCGACAGTTCCACATGCTCTTTACGGAGAACATCTCTCCCCAGGGTTTACGAAGCGCTGCGTGGGGATTTCCCCTTTTAATGCTGCTCATGAATCTGGCCATACCTATTGTGCTCTGGGCTGCCGCCAAGTCCGAGTTAAGCATTCCCGCTGATTATTTTGTAATCGGCCTCGCACAGAAGAGCGGTTCGGCAGTGTTTGCGGGCTTTGTCTTTCTCGGCGGGGTGTCGGCTGCTAGCGCGATGATTATTGTCAGCACACTTGCTCTTGCCGGGATGACCGTGAACCATCTGATTCTCCCCGCGATGGGTACACCCAAACCAAGGATGAGCTTCTATCGCTGGTTGCAATGGGGGCGCCGGATCATCATCGCCCTGTTGGTGCTTGCCGGCTATACATTCTTTCGTGCTTTTGAAACCGATGAGGAGCTCGTCCAGCTTGGCTTGATCTCATTTGTTGCCATCGCGCAATTTCTACCCGGGGTTATTGGCACCTTGTTCTGGCCCGGCGCCAATCGATTTGGATTTATTGCCGGGCTGACCGGTGGCGCACTGACCTGGTTTGCGGTTCTGATCCTGCCTCTCATTACTCGTTTAGGGGCATTGGATATCGAGCTGCCGCCAACACTGTGGGAACTTGCCGGGCAGGATAAATGGGCCTTTTCAACGCTGGCAACGCTTTCCGTGAACGGATTACTTTTCGTGCTGTTTTCTGTCATCACTCGCCAAAGCACCGCGGAGCGGGAGGCAGCGGCACTCTGCGCTCAGGAGCTGATGGCGCCGTATCGAAGTCAGGTACGTCTCGGCTCACCAAAAGAATTTGTACCGGCGCTTGCGAATGCCCTTGGCACGGAAACCGCTGAATTCGAAGTGCGCCGCGCTCAGCGTGATCTAAAAATTCGTGACGAGGAGACAGACAGACGCGTCTTGGGTCGACTTCGAGAGCGCATTGAGCGTAACTTATCAGGGCTTATAGGACCCCACTCTGCTCGCGACGTCGTGAATATCCGTTTGCCGGTTGATACGGAGTCCTTAGTGCCAGAAGCCGAACGCATGCGATCAATGGAAGAGACGCTGGAAGCATCTCGTAGTCGTTTGAGAGGCCTGGCGGCTCAACTGGATGCATTACGCCGCTACCATCGTCAGGTGCTGGAGGAGCTTCCGGTGGGGGTCTGCTCCGTAAGTCCAGACGGCGAAATCACCAGCTGGAATCGGGTGATGGAAAGCGTGTCTGGAATCGCAAAAAACGACGCGCTCGGTGCGCCGCCAAGCGCTCTCACGATGCCCTGGTCGGATCTCATTAATCGATTCCTTGCGGGTACAAAAACCCATATCCACAAACAGATGGTAGCCCTTGAGAACGAAACCCGATGGTTCAGCTTGTCTAAAGCCGCAATGAAAGGTCCGGGCCCGGATAGCGAACATCGCGGCGGCCTTGGCACGAGCGTGCTTTTTCATGACGTAACGGAAGTCCACCGCATGGAGGATCAGTTAGCGCATAGCGAGCGCCTTGCCTCGATCGGAAGATTTGCTTCGGGCGTGGCTCACGAAATCGGTAATCCTGTTACGGGGATCGCAAGTCTCGCGCAGAACCTGGAGGCTGAGATAACTGATCCTGAGATTAATTCAGAAATTCAAAGCATTCTCGAGCAAACCTACCGCATCAATAACATTGTTCAAACCCTTGTCAATTTCTCCCGGCGTGGAGAGTCCGATCTGCTACAAAAGCATCGGTTCCCGTTGCGTGCCTGTCTTGAGGAAGCCGGCGAATTGGTGCGCATGTCGCATCGCGGCAAAGATATTGATCTCGCCATCGAATGCGCGACCGGCGTTGACATACAGGGTGATCGCCAGCGCATATCACAGGTTTTTGTAAATATTCTGAGCAACGCTTATGACGCCAGCGACGCGGGGGATCTGATAAGAATCATCGCCTCAGCAGCAGCTGATCACACAGAGATTACGGTCCGCGATTTTGGTCACGGCATGAGCGAAGAAATCAGCGAGCGAATTTTTGAACCGTTCATGACCACAAAGCAGCCAGGTGAAGGCACAGGACTGGGTATGGCATTAACGTACGGGATCATTCGTGACCACGGTGGATCGATAGAAGTTGAGAGCGCTCCAGGTGCCGGCACGGAAGTACGGATCACGTTTCCGGTGTCGGACAAATAAATTATGGAACATATCTTAATCATCGAGGACGAAGCGGTCATCCGCAAAGCCCTCGCGAAGTTGCTCAAACGATCGGGTTACTCGGTTTCGGAGGCAGGCTCGGTCCTCGAAAGCGAGCAACAGTTCAGTCTGGACTCC
>Ga0255768_10000666_pt1 | contig 35404 bp, 41 predicted proteins | sample 071ome_33_FD_179983 | JGI IMG/M metagenome (GOLD analysis project Ga0255768, IMG submission 179983) | Coastal salt marsh microbial communities from the Groves Creek Marsh, Skidaway Island, Georgia - 071412AT metaG (version 2) | ecosystem: Environmental > Aquatic > Marine > Intertidal zone >...
TCTGTCGCGCAATATCTTCGCGTTGACCCAGTCACTGGTTTGTGAATGGTTCTCCGTCTCCATTTTCCAGTGGAAACTTCTTTCTATTCGTATGCTGGTTGATTATTATCAATACAAACGAACGCTCAGTGGCTCTCTGTCAGGGCCCATACTGCTGCAATGTCCCAGATTTTATCCCGGAGCATTTCGAAAGTTTCGCGAAGTTTCGTGCATTTTTCCGGGAGAGTAACTACACAATAGTAAATCTCCTCGAGAGTTTTAACGAAGTTTCTTCGAATAAAGAATTCAGACACGGTCGTCCGCGTGCTGCATTCAGAATGCACGACCTCCTCACACATATGTGCTGCAAGGCTTGCATAACAATTGTTTACCAATTTTACACCGGGATTAAGATTCCAGTGCCAATATGGCAGAATAAATTCCTTTTTCCTGAGTATTTCTGGATACAACGTTACTCTTCTCAGAGGAGCCGCGTTCCCCCAATCAGGGGGTATCCGGAAATTAATCGTCGAACAATAGTTCGTAACTTCGTAAGTCACCCGGGCACGCTGTGTGTCACAGAGACCTGTGTGTCTTACCGAAGTTACGCCCTTTGGCCATTGAGTACGCGAAACTGCGTCCGCGCATACCGAGTATGTGGCCCGTCAATACGGCCCGTCATTCCCGTCAATGTTCACTTACTGTCGCGGACGCAGTTTCGCGTCTACGACATTCATAATTTTGTTTCGTCATTTGGCGGTTTCCCGCCATCAGTTTGATGTGTGCGTTACACATCCCTATGGGATTCTATCCCGGTTCAACGAATTTCTTCTTTGAGTTTTACACCACCCTCTCCGGCGTAGTATTCAGCCTTCAGGGTGCGGTCAGTAACCTTGCCGAGTTTGTTCTCAAGCATTGCGGTAACTTTTGTACATTCGTCGCCAATCATGCCATGGGTTTCGATTTTCGTCTTCCCATTTGCTTTGACGTTGATTGTTACTCTTTTACTTTCCATTTTTGTTCACCTCAAATGTAAGAGCCAAATGAAGATTGCACCAATTCAATTTGGTGTTCTGCTTCAAGTTGCTTTGTTGTTTCGTTTAGTTCCACCACTACATTGATTCCAGCAATGTCGTATCCGCGTAGGTGAGGGTCTTCATTTACACATTGCTGTGCGGTTGAAAGACAATAGCCTCTGCTCAACATGCTCATCACGGCTTGTTGCCGTGAAGGATATGCTTTCATCATTGCATCGAGTTCGGTGCCACTGTAACCTTGTTCGGACAAAGCCGACATGGTTGACGAGCGGTCATTCGAAATAGCGTCTTTAACGCCACTGTTTGCGAGGAACCCATATCCGTAACCACCCCAGTCAGCAACCAATTCATAGGTGCCTTCAGGGGTGAGTGCAAATCCAAGGTCGTACTTGTTTTCTGCACGAGCAACAATCTTGATTGGATGTGCTCCGAATTTGGTAGTTGTGTCCCCGCGCCAGCCTCGAAGAACGACGGTTGCACCATCGTATTCGAAATCGGTAGCGACTTCAATATCCTGAATCCAAGGGAAGGCATGTCTAATTGCCTCCACAATACATTCAGGGTCGGTATACTCAGTCTTAACTTCTTCAAAGTGTGACATAGTTGCCTACGTACTCTCGCAAGTACAAAAAATATATGTCCACCAGTGGTACGGTGAACACCGGTGGACTATACTCTATGGACCGCCACCACATTCCGCAGGTAATTGGAATTGTGATTTTGGGTCCTATTGGTCAAAGCGATGAATCACTTCAGACTTGCATTGCCAAGATTTCGTCCCAGCCAAGCACAGCACCTTGTTCCAAGGCGGTCATCATGTCCGCGACGATTTCATCTTCGCGGTCAGGAATGTGCTCAATGACATCGAGTTCATCATCAGCATCCCACACATGTTCAAATGGGGAACGCTTGCTCGTACGCAAGAAAAGAGATTCAAAAGGTCCACTGTACCCGGCTTTGGTCTCTCGACCTACACCAAGGAACAACTTCCCAGTCTCGTTTTCGTTGTACACCGCAACCTGAATCACCACAGGGTCGGGAACCCATTCGAGTCCCTTACCTTTACTGGCGTTCTTAGGACGCGTAGCGTCCTTGTCAACGAGATAAAACACATCGTATTTTGATGTAATCTTCTCGCGGTATGCGGCGACGTAAGCATCGATAAATTCATCGCGCTTGTACGTTCGAACTTCTGCTTTGTCAACTGTAACACTGATGGTTCCAGTATCTCCACAGCAGAACTCGTAGCCATACTTTGGGTTGGTAAATACGGGGGAAACCCGCTTCCCTTCCCGAAGCATTTGAGGGGTGGTCAACATCTTTCCGAACTTCTTCCTTGCGGCTTTCATGTTCGGGCTTCCGTCTTCCTTCTTGAACTTGTCAAGTCCGATGCAGTTCGCATTCGGCCCGTTGGGGTCGAAAAAGGCACTGATGATGTTCTTTTCTCTTCGCTTTTCAGCGAGGTCATCGAATAGCACACCGGCCTTCTTTGCTTGCTTTGCACCGTCGCGTCCTTTCCACTTCCCTTTTTGTTTCACGGCGATTCCATCATAGATTCGTCGGTTCAGGTCAGCGTCATAGACGACTTTGGTTTCACGTATTTGCTTGTGCGAGCCGAGTACTTGAAGCACTTGGCCTACGCCCAAGAGTGGTTTTTTGCGTCCCATCGCCTGTGTAAGAATGGCGACGGTGTGCTTCCACCGGTACTTGCATGCAACGCTTTCCACCGTGTAGTTCATCAAATGGTATGGTGCCAAAACAGCACGACCAAAGATTCCCTTTGCGGACATTGCGGTTGCAAATACCCAGACGACCATCCATGAGAATGGGGTGTAAAAGTTACCCCATACCCAAAGTAGTGGCTTTCGGAGCCCCTCTGGGAGAGGTCCGGAATCACCGTCGTCGGTTGCGTGAGCAGACTTGTATGCAGGGTCATCTGCATAGTCCGGAACACCTTGCTTTTCAGCAGAGTGTTCTTTCAGATGGCAGAACTTGGAACCCTTACGAGAAGAGTTCCCACATTGCTTGCCGTTGCGTCGAAGCGCGTGGCATTGTGTTTTGAGTTCGGCCCAAGCAGGCTTCGAGGGGTCTGCACCCTTCTTTTTGCCGCTACCCTTTCGGGATTTGTTGTTGTACTCCGCCATCGGGGTCGCTTGTTTGTACGACCCGGGCGAGTCCCCACGGTTTTTGCGAGCAAACCGGGTTTCCCGGTTTTTGCTCGAGTGAGGAACAGAGTGAGGGCGAAGTTGAACTTCCTCTCGGTAGTCATCTTCGCTTGAAGGAATGACATCGCTGTCACCGTCGCTCATCACCGAAAGGTTCTGGCTTGGTTCCACGTTCATTTCCTTCAGAACGTCGGCCACCTTGTTCTTGGCGGCGTCATGCGTTCGTGTAGGAGCATCATATCCTGATGCCCCCTTGTTGTTGTTTTTGCGAAGGTTGGTGGCCTCCACATCGGAGCCGAAATCGGCACCGTTCCTCTGCATTGAAGCAGAGATGTGACCGGTAACGCCGGCCGCGTTGTCTGTTTGGTTTTTCTTGATTTTCGTCAATTTTCCAACTCCTGCCCCTTTCGGGACTGCGGGTTTGGGCGACGTGTTAACGCCGCCCTCCCCGAATGTCATCGTTTGAAGTTTGCACCTTTTGATGCACCCTTCATCATTCGCTTGAGAGAACCGTTCGTTGTGGTTCCTTTCTTAAAGTGTCCACGTTTTTTCTGCTTTACAGCAAAAGAACTTCCCGTGGATAAGCGGATGGAATTCATGTCCATTCTGGGTGGGGGTGCCTGCCTTTCACATACCTCCAGCCTTGTCGTATCAGCATAGAGTTTGGGCGACACCCGCACTGTTTTGTTCCATTTCGAATATGGCCAAGTTCCGACACCTGACCACTTTTCTTGGATTAATGACACCCTTGAGAGCGAATCCGAAGAATCCGCCCCTGCCAAACTACACAATACGGCCCGGTTGTTTCAAGCAAGACTTCCTGCGCGATTTGCAGTCGCACAGTATCCTCGCGGACCCCCAAGCAAGCCCATATTACATGGGCAGTTGCCTAAGTGTTTTTCACAACTTAGGGGTCGATTGAACCGCGTACGTATACGCGTGTAGTTTTTGTGTCAAAAAATATAGTGCGCATCTGTTTGAACATATATCGGAAACAAGTTTCCGCAAGTTCTCGCAAACGCGCATTGGAATCGGGGTTTCCCCTCCTTCCATTATGGTAGCGTGTGCAAAAGTAACAATACCTTTACAATTCACTTTTCCATCTTCTAAGACACAAATGGAGGACTGGTAATCCTCACAAATGTTGTGTCTGTTCATCGGTATGTGAAATCAGTCCCACAAGAATGGAACAATTTGGCTTGCCTTGGCCCACCAGTCGCTCATTTCATCCCAGTCATTCGCTTCGTATTCAGCGATGAAATGTTCAAGCGTAGCAGGCAAATCAAGGAGTACCGTGTCCCCGTCAAGTGGTACGGTCATGACCTTAGCGTCAATAGCAATTTGCTCTGGTTCCCCAAAGATGATTTCTCCGTCTTCATCAATACCAAGGAATGAATAGACTTCCTCCCCCGCAGATGGGTGAAGGACTTCTCGTTCCACATAGTCTGATTCGTCGATGTTGTATACGGCTCCGATTGAATCGGCCGTCAACTTGCTCATCATTGGTTTCGCAACAACCGTGTTGTTCTTGATTTTCGCAAGAAAGCCCATCAGGTACATATACAGTATCCGATAGATAATGTTGTCCGTGTTATACCATGGCATGTTGGTCTTAATTTTCACATATTCTTCCTTTTCGTCGGTCATATTTCGTACCTCTGAGACAGTCCACAACAGGGATTGGTGGTCCTCATTGTGGGTATGTCTGAGATGAATTTTTGAATCAATCAACTCAAGAGTTGTCTTTCTTCATCTTGTCGACCTTGTTGTAAAGGGTCTTGAGATGTTTTCGAACAGCCGTTTGTGATTTGTTCACCGCACGTACTCGTACAATCAAATCTTGGAAATCATCCTTCATGGCTTCTTCCAATTTTCGTTCTGCTTTGAGTGCCTTGCTTTGTGCGGCGGCAATCAGCGTCTTCAGTTCATTGAGTTGTTCGTCCATCAGTTCTTGAAGCAAAGGCTTCAATTTGGCCCTGATTTGGTTTTCAACTTCCACAGCGATAGCACTGTGTAGCATCTCCAACGACTTCTCAAGTTGGTCAATTCGTTCATTCGGGTCAACCGGTGCATCCGCGCGTTCGGGTGTTACGACTTCTTGGGCCTGCTTTTTCTTGCGCGCTTCCTTGCAAGTGTCGCAGACCATTTGTCGAGACTTCATTGAAAAAGCCCGAAAGTTCGTTTTGCATCGGTGACATGTCCGTATGTTCGTCATATATATTCTCTCCTAAATTTCACCCCGAAGGGTGTAGGTAATTTCTTACTGAGGGAGACCGGTTCTATTATCCGAACAACGGCTCATCACCTTCAACCTCCTACATCGAGTCGAAGTCACTGAGTCAATTCCGTACAGAACGGGACACCGCCCGTTCCACGTGAAAGCCGTACTTGTACAAGTTTCCGACACAGTCCATTGGTGTAGGTCGCCATATTCCGTGGCGATTAATCTGACAAGATTGTCCCCCTATGACAACTCACAGAGTGGATTGGTAGTCTCACAATGTGGTTTGTCTGAAGTTTCCTTCAGGAATCAGAATCCGGCAACTCGCCTACGCAGGTCGTCAAAGTCTTGACCTCTGAGGTCTGCATCTTCGAGGTTTGCGCCTCTGAGGTATGCACCGCCGAGGCTCGCATACGCAAGACTTGCACCATAGAGGTTTGCACCTACGAGGGTTGCATATTCAAGTACCGCCTCGCTTAGGTCTACACCTTCGAGGTCTGCACCTTCGAGGTTTGCCCAACGAAGGTCCTTGTTCCCTGCTTTCGCGTAGTCAGTCCATTGCTGAACTGTCCATTTGTCTCGGTCTTCTTCCTGATTATCTTCCTTTTTGTCGGTCATATTTTGACCTCTGGGACAGTTCCACGAAATGAGATTGGTAGTCTCACTGTGGGTTTGTCTGAGGGTGTGTGAATCATTCATCAATGTAAAAAAAGGCGTAACTCCAGTCCGGTACGTATCCAAGTTGGTCGTACTCGTATTTTGTAATACAGCCGCCTTCTGGTAGCACATCGAAAATTTCTTTTCCATTTGCCCAGCCTTCAGCGCACTGTTTTGCTTCATTTAAACCGTAATGCACGGCTACGCCTACAATGAGTCGAATGTAGTTTCTGTTCACCATATTAGGTCCTCTGAGACAGTTCCACAAGGGAGGTTGGTAGCCTCACAATGTGGTTGTCCGAACATGTTGATTCAAAGCAATTTCAAAGATACTGAATACCGAACGCGTCACGGTCATTTCCGGTTGAGTGGGGTTGGAGCCAATAGTCCATGTCGTACCACTCAATTTCTTTATTCGCAGGTACTTCGGTTGTAATGAATCTCCAGTATCCCCCGTTGGGGTGAAGATAAATTTTCATTTCTCCGTGTGTTCTCGCTGTAATCTGCTTTATCGTACCGTCTTCGTTTGTGATGTAACCCGAGGGATGAGGATGATAAAATCCGTATGAGTAAATCCCAACGTGAATCTTGTTCCATCCAAAATGGCGTCCTCTCGCAGTCACTTTGTATTTTGTGAATACATAGCGAAATTTTTCTTCGTTTCGAATTAGGTCCATAATTTTTCGTGCGTCGTTCATATTCTTGAATGGGCCATACGTTTTGATTTTACCAAGGCTAAAACCTTGGTTCCAATCGTAATCCCAATTATTATGTTGAATTTCGATGAAAAATGCTTTTTGTTTTTCTTGTCCTTTTTGGTTTGTCGCCATAGAAGCGACCTCCTGACCCTTTTTGGGTCTGTGGGAATGCCCAGAGGTCTGCAAGACCTTTTTGCCACTATCGCATAATTTTTACACATATAACCGCCAAAACATCCACGCATCGCGGTGTCACTTTTCAATCCTGAACGATTAGCATGCCTGCGTCTATTCAATCAATACTTGGCTCCGTTGCGAATGGGACGTTGTGTTTCCACTCCGAAAGCGGGAAGGATTCGAACCTTCCGAATTAATGCGAGTCGCGGTGGCTACTTGTGCCAGTCGAGACTTGGTTCCCTATGGTATTGCAAAAAATGAATGGCAGCGAAATAAATTTCACTGCCAATCACCTCCCAGTACCGAAGTACCGGTTGCATCAAAAGCACCACCAAGATTAGTGAAGTATGGTAGTTCTTTTGTTACCTATGTGTCCTCCGGGGAGGTAGCAAGGGGAGGCCCAAATATTCGAGAATATTTTAACGTCAATTAAGATAATTCTCTTGGGCATTACGTTCATCCAATTTCCTGAAACCGCATCTTAATCGACGCTTCATTTTTGAGAGTGTTCATCTTGTAATCACTCGATTTCAGTTATTTTCGCTGGCTTTCTTTTTCCAGCAACGCATGGGTTATTACTAACCCGACATCGATTACCGTCTCACGAGCCGTGGCTCCGGTACCGTGGCATTTTGTTCATCGTCAGCCTTTTGAGCATATTCGATGATTCCACGATTTCCTCTTTTGTGTGACTTTCTGGCGGTTAAGCCTCCAGTAGTGGGCGAGAACCCACCTGTTCACTGTCCTTGTACGACTCTTTCGAGCCTGTAAGGTGTCGAGAGGCTGATTAGACCTCTCGCACATTATTACGCGTTACGAGGCCCCTCCTTTTTACGGGAGAGCGTAACGCGCAACGTATCACGCCAAAGGGCGCGTTCAATTTCACAATAGTCCAGATACGTTCACCAGTGATTATAACCTTGCGGGCCTTTCTCACTGATTTATTGCTTGTACCTTACGGTTCCTACTGATTCCTTGACAACCGGGTTTCTCCTCCCCGGCAACAGTTTCATCCAATGCCCATATGGGCATTGGAAATTAAAAACAAGCATATTGGCTGGTTGGCCTCAACAAGTTTTAATTCAGCACACTTCGATTGTTATCGATTGCATTATCGTTCATACGTGAATATGGCGATTTCCCTGCCCTACCAAGGAGTATTTTATGCTACTCCCCGACAGGACACAATTGCACAGCAAGGTGGCCAAACCACACTACGCTGTGTCCGTCCACCGGTCGACTAAAGCGGGAGTTACCCCGGCCTCCGAAGAGGTTAGCGTCTGTTGGTGGATTACTGAGGCAAGTTCGCATTTGCGAAACTTGCCGGGTTCCCTGCGGCTCGACGGGTAATTATGAGCAAGGGTCACTCTTCCCCATTATCGCTCTGCTTTACTCGTCGTTGCGCCTATGATGAAACAAGTTCCATCACCGACACCACAAGTGATGCCGGTCGGGCACAAGTGCCCAACTATGATAGGATTGGAGTCCTACCACCGACACCACAAGTGATGCCGGTTCGGCACAAGTGCCAAACTGAGTACGTGGTTTTATGCACGTTACTGAGAAGGGGGCTTCCCTCCTTCCATTATGGTAGCGTATCAGATAGTACCGATACCCTCTCACTAAGAATCATCACCTAATCCCAGAGAATTTGTCTCCAAGGGGTGAGATTCGACTACGGCAAGCCACAAAAGGGGGTTGGTAGCCCCACAGGTGCGGTTGCCTGAAGAGTTTTTCTTTCAAAGGAAAAGCCTTAGCGAACACGGACGACAAAATTTCCCGTGTCAGGGTCAACGAACAGATTGTTTGCGTCGTAAGCCATTCTCATGGCATCCGACAGGTTCCATCCGAAATTCGTCGTCATCGAAGAGATGGAGTTTTGATGCCCCTTCGCTTCAATCGACGCACGGACCCAACCACTTCGTTCGATTTGGGACAAATTGTTCCAAAAATCCAACATAAGGTTGTTGTCTCGTATTCTTCTTTCTTTTCCAAGTTCTTTTCTTCTTTCGTTTGTTGAGGACATACGTGTCCTCCTCCTGCCCCTTTCGGGACTGCGACATCCACATAAGGGGGGTTGGTAGCCCCCACAGACGTGGTTGTCTGAGGTTCCGATATTACGGAAGAAGATATCCGCTCAAAGTTCGCGGATTGGCTTCACATCGGAGTTGACGGCTTCAAGTCCGTTGACTTCCATTGCAGTCCAGTCGTCACCGACGCCATCGTAGTGGCCTGCTTTGCCGCACCCATCACATGGGCGGTCTTGGCGAAGCGTGTGCTTACCGGGAATGAACCCAGTCATTTGCACTGCACCACAGATTGCGGGTAATCCATTTCTTCCTGTCCTCGGGTTAAAACATACTATTTTCATGTTGTTCCTCCTCTATGGGGCCGTAACATCGATGGCGAATTTCATGCCTCCGTCCGGATTCCCCAACACGGCCCAGTCTTTGGGGCCATTGATTCGGTCTAATTCGACCTGTTTGGTTAAGTGAAGGCGTGTTGGAGCCTTCGGGTTGCCGGGAGTACATTGCCTCCCGGCGTTGAGGGACTTTGCCCTCTTGAATAAAAGGTGGACTTGCGGTTCGTCTCATCTTACCGCTTCATTTTCCCGACCACGTTCGCCCTTTGTGGTCTCGCTCGCTATTCCGATTGCCCATTATCCAATGGCCAATAATCCAATAATCACGTCGATGCGCAAGCGCATCTAAGGGTTTCGCTTCGAGTTCACAGTTCATAAATCCATGATTTTCTCCGACTTTGAATCCGAGTACAAGACTCGTTGCCAACTCTCCATCGCCTCTCCACAGGTCCTTCTTTCAGTTCTTATTGCTCGGGGGCTTACCCCGATTTTTGTGCTTGAAGGGTGAATTTCGAGTCCCATCGCACTTTTTCAACGAGTACAACGCGGTCTCGCTCGCGCTGGGTCTCTCGGCTCCCCAGTGGCCGCATCATTACTTTACTTGTCGTCGTTGTCTTGATGTGACATTCCGGCCCTAAAGAGGGCAATTGTCTTTCAATCACGTCGATTCGAACAGCATTGTCGTCACAAGGCGGCACCACCCGCTTCTTGTTCATTCTTCAACGCTGAAGTTCCCTCTCACGATTATTACCGGGCACCGCTCAAGATGTTCCCTTCATTATATCGCTTCTTACGTGAAATTTTGTCGCCTTCTGGCGATTCCTTTCGGGTCCCCCGGTCAGACAAAGTCCGGGTCTATGTGCAATTGCACGAAGAAGGGCTTGTTGCCTCCTTCTTCCATTATGGTAGCGTTTCTGATTGTATCGATACGCTTCCATCTGTGTATTTTTCAATACTACGGAATTTCTTTTTCCGTTTCGGCTGAACCGTGCGCATGCATACGCACAGAATAGCCTACCCTCCCAGCCTCCGCCTTTGACTTATCGGTACATCTTTACGGCTTTCGGCCGCTACACAAGTGTCAAGGCTCGCGTGCCTACATAGGCTTTCGCAATGACTTGTGTAAGATGTTTGGTTTCGGTTTGTGTAGACTAATCGGAGCAGAAATTTCCGTTCGATAAAACAGAATCTTCTTTTCGTCGGAGTCGACCGAGCCGTTTTCCTTTACTCGGTGTTTCTCATTGGCCCTACTCGTCTGGAGGCCGCTCTCCTTGCGGCCCTTTGCTTTCGGGGGTTTTCCTCAAAACTGCGACATCGCCGCAAAACAGGTTGGTGGCCTGTAATGCAGGTTTGTCTGAGGGTATTGAATTTCGTTCTTCAGATTCTCACAAGTGGCAATCGGGCGCAAAAAATCGGTCCTGTGTAAGTGCCGACGATTTGCGGTCTTCAAGCGTGTAAGGTTGAACTTCGCTGTCACCTTGCTTCAAGATTGGAACTGTTCTCCAAAAGCCAATCACATGTCCATCTGGGTCCAAACTATTCCCTTTGTAGGGGTTGTCCCAGAATCTTCTGTTGTTGCTTCTGATTTTCTTCCAACCAATGACATCATTGTGGTTCGTCCAATAGCCTTCCCACGCCTTGAATGGCGTCATTTGCTTGTGGTTCTTGAACACCCAGCCGAACCTCTTAGAAAAGTGGTCACGAACTCGGTGCATTTCAGCGTTCATTTCTTCCTTCGTTGAAAATGGCCCAAAAGTCATCTCTCTCCGGTATGAAACGTTATCCCAGAACGTATCATACCAGCAAATAATTTGAATCATAAAAAACTTGTTTTGTTTCATCATTTTCCTCTATGGCACTGGTATAACCTATTTTACAGACTTACGTATTACTTTCAAGACTATCAGTGGTATATCTCGTAAGCGTTCAGGTTCTCTACAACTCGTCATCAATTTACGCAATCCTGCCGATATTATATTAATAGAATATCATCTGGGTTTTTGGTCAGGTGGGTATGCGTTGATTTGCATTCCATCCATTCTTACTTGCCCAGACTATCTACAACCGTTGGGGGAATCGAACCCTTGACGGTGCTTCATTGAACCGTACTTACTTCTCTTGTACATGGTCTTTATCATCCTACTACTGCCTTCACTACTTGGACCCACGATTTTTATTCAACGTTTATCAGACGCTTTTATTGTATCGCTTCCCCGTTCGCAGTGCCTATGACATCGCCGCAAAACAGGTTGGTGGCCCGTAGTGCAGTTTTGCCTGAGGTTATTGAACACAACTCATTCGTAATGCGCATCTTGCGTGGTTTCAACTTTGATACTTTTCCAAGCATCGGGGTTGTCACGCACAAATTGGTCCAGTCGCTTCCGAGAGTAGTTTTGCAACCCACTCGGAAGAATGGCTCGTTGGGTGTCGTCTTCGCAAGACATACACCACCCCAAACCACCTGTTCCATTTGCTGGTCGGATGCACCCGGTTCCATCTCTGAAACCGCATCGTCCAAATTTATCGTATTCCGTTTTTGGTTTTTTCACCATAATGTTTCCTCTGCGACAGTTCCACGAAGGGGGGTTGGTAGCCCCCACAGACGTGGTTGTCTGAAAGATTTCTTCAGGAATCAGAATCCGGCAACTCGCTTACGCAGGCCCATCCGGGCTGTGTAAAAGTTCAGCGCAATCGAAGTTTGCTTCGATATACCAAGTCAGTCTCGTTGGCTTGATGCCGGGGTGATGACCGAAGGCGATTGATACCTTCTTTTCTCCCCAACGTCCGTACCAATTGACATCCAGTTGTCCGAGCGGCCAAACCGTCCATCTCTGGTTTGGTCCCCAGTATTCTGACGTATGGAACCTCCTACCCCACTCTCGGTGGGCGTTAAGGTCGGTCTTGTACCCCATGCCAGTACGGGATTCGTCGAGCATACAGCGACAGCACTTCATTTCGCCATCGTAGCCGACAGTTTGGGGGTGGTAAATCCCTTCCCGCCGGTAGCATCCGGCTCTGTAATAAATAGACGTTTCTTTGTCCTTGTAAAAGTCCAGAGAAATAATTTCTTGGTCGCAGTCAGGGCAGTGGAGGGAAAAGCCACCGAGGTTCTCTCGGATATGCTTTGCTCCACAGCAAAGGAATGTTGGCGTGCAAGGCCAATACCCATTGCTATCGCATCCTTTCATCTGCGCTGGTTTTTTGATTTCCCAGTTATTTCGGTCTTTTTCCTGTTTTTCTTCCTTTTTGTCGGTCATATTTCATACCTCTACGACAGGCCACAAAAGGGGGTTGGTAGCCCCGCAGACGTGGTTGTCTGAGTGGATGAAGTTTCGTGGTTAACGATTACCAAGCACACGCTTTACAATTGCAGTCGACTTCGTCGCTGCATTCTTCGTCGTAGACGACGGCGTGCTTTTCGGCTTCTCGCAGACGTGCTTCAAGAATTGGCACGATGATGTTTCGTGCTTCTTTCAGCGTGTGAACGTGACGCTTTCCGTACCCAGTTTCAAGTGAGTACGAAGAAGGTACTTTACGCACCATCTTAGGTCTTGTTTCGAACGTTTCACTGGTTCCGTTGTCGTGGATGATGGTTCGCACCTTCACCTCAACGATTTTCGTCCAGTAGTAAGGAATGTGTTCCTTACCGTTCATTTCGCCGCAGTGACGGCAAAATTCCCACACCAACGTGCGGCCGGTTGTGATGCCCGTTTTGGAGCCATCACAGACCAACATCACGTCATGTTCACATCCGTCCCAGTGGATTTGCTGTCCCAATTCGTGTTGTCGGTACAGTTCCCATCCGTGGTCACGGGTATTTGCTTCTGCTTCTCGCACACTCTCGCCAAGGTTGACGAGGTCGCGAATACCGTCGGTCATTCCCTCGGTCAACTTAATGACCGGAGAACCGTCTGGCATCGTTGTATTCCATACAACTTCGTTGCTTTCGTTCATATTTTTCCATCTCCTGCCCTCTTTCGAGGACTGCGACAGTCGCACAGGGAGATTGGTAGTCTCACAGTGTGCTTTGCCTGATTCACAACTTCAACAGATACTCTTTCATTGATTCGTTAACAACGGCTTCAATGTCAGCATCTGGTTCTTCCTTGTTCATCTATGAACAACTCCGTAAAGCAGGTTGGTAGCCCACAGTACAGGTTGCCTGATACATCACTCCAAAAGCAAGTTTCAGTTTTGCCGAAGGTACTCTTCGAAGATTGATTCGGTCATCTTGGTCATGGCGTTTGAGAACACTTGTGAAAGTGCCATCGCAAATCCCATGTCGCGTTCGATGTATTCGTTCACGAGAATACCAATCATTGAATCTTTGAAAAATTCCTTGGTCGCCACGTACTTGATGAACGTTTGGGATTCCTCCTTGTTTCCATCATGTACGTGAATAGCAAAGCCGGTCCAAAGAACGTCTCGAACCATCTTTACAGCAAGTTCCTTGATAATAAAATCGATATCACCGTATGAAATAAGTTCATCACCGTTATCATTCGACACCAATTCATGCGTTTCAACAACAACATCGATTGCTATTGCACGCATATTATCTCGCAAAAAATTCATTACTTTTTGTACTTTTTCGATAGTCATGTGTATCTATGGCGGTTAAATAAGGGTCGCCACCCCATTTCACTACTATGGTTCGAGTAGTGAGTTGCGCATTTTGCCTACCTTGGTAAACAACCAAAGTAGACTGGGAACGCCAATCCCGGGTCTATGTCAATTTTTATACTCTCGCCGCGCCTCGATTTAATGTATAATCAGGTAATATTTTCAACAAAGCAACAAGCACCCGGAATTCCTCATCCAGTACCACCATCAGCATGACCTGTAAGGTGGCTTTCTCCTTGCGGAGCCTGAACGCGACACATCTCATTGTATCCCGGTTTCTGTTTTTCAAGTGTCATTACTGTACGCGCTTCCCCTACTGTGTTTCCACCGTATGGAGGCCCCTCTTTCGAGATATTTACGCTCACACTTGTTACTTCTCAATATTACCGGGCCGATTAGGAATGGCGCGGTAAAGGTGATTGTTGTTCTGCAAGTGCCGCTAATAATATACCACGCAGGTATGGACACAAGCATTACAGCAATCAGTCTATATTGACTAAGAGGGGATTCCTCCCCTCCATTATGATAGCGGTATCAGGGGTACTGATACCTTCCATCTGAGACAGGCCATGCAAGGGGGGTTGGTAGCCCCACAAGCATGGTTGTCTGAGGTTTTTGATAACCTTGACAGATTCAGTCGAATCGAGAATATCCAACGTATCGCTTTGCGCGCTTACAGAATCCACATCGTACTTCCCCTTTGATTTCAGCAGGGTCGTACCAGTACTCAACGATTACTTCGTGAGTACGAGGGTCCACTTTTCGTACGTATTCCAACTGTATGAAAATTCCACAGTCTTCAATACAGCACATAGTGGGTTCTCCCTCAATGCGTTGTTCCTTGCGCTTTCGTTCCGTCATGATGTTCTTCGCGTGTGCGAAGAGTTTCCAGTCTGACAATCCGAATACTGGCAGTTTATTGTCCGATGGGTCGTATGCCATATTTCATGCACCAACCCAATCAGGAATAAAGCCAAACGCTCGTTGTTGTTCCTCGGTGAGAGACTCCAAAGCACACACAAAGTGGCACTCTTTTGCCTTTGTCTCAACGACAGTTTTCCCATCAGGTATGTCCAATTTGATTTTACTCATTTGTCCACCTCTGGGAAAGGAGAGTTAACCCCTCCTTCCATTATGATAGCGTAATTGGGGGTATCGATACCCTTCAAACCTGCTCAATATCGGCCAGTTTCCAGTAAGTTGTCTGCCTGTTTGTGCCTTTGATACTTTCAGTACGGATTTGGCGGAACTGTGGGCGTCGTTGAAGGAGATTTGTGAGTCTTTGAGTGGTAATTCCATAGTTACTCCCCATATTGTACTCATCTTGGATTTGTCTGGTATTAACCTCTGTAACGCCATCGCGGTCCATGATTCTTCGAAAAGAAGCCTCAATATTCTTTACGATTCTGGTGTACTTTGCCATAGTAATTACTCTCCTTCAGTTTCTTTTTAATTTCCAGCCAGCCACCCGCTTTTTCAATCTGGTCGAGAATATCCAGTATTCGACTGAACGTTTTCCAGTTGGGCTCCCGTGGAAATGCGTGATGAAGTAGCCGTTCTTTGTCGAATCTGCGTATTTGGATAGTCGTATACGCAACCCGCTCCCAATGCGGCTCATCCTCCACGCTATAACCTATAAGTAGGTCGGTTATGAACTTATAGGTTTCAACACAATATCTTCATAATCCACTTGAAACCAGCGAAGTCCATGAAGAAGTTCACATATAGTCTTCAAGTTCAAGTCAAAGCCATGAATGAAGGAAGCGCAAAGCGCAAATTGAAAGGATGGTTGGAACCAAGTCTCGCAATGAAGAAAAATTCAGACATCACTGCAAAGCATCTTGGACTTCAAGGTGGTGAAACCGAAAACGTTTCTGCGCCAGCAAAGAAAACCCCAAAGCGAGCAAAGAAAAAGGCCGAGCCTGAATATGATGAGGACTGGGATGAAGACTTTGAAGGTCTTGACTGGGATGAACTTGATGAAGACGATGAAGACGAGGACTCCAATGACGACGACGATGATGACGACGACGATTGGTGGGACGACGAGGACGAAGACGAGGATAGCGAAGATGAAGATTCCAATTCACTCGACCAAGATGAAGAGGACGAGGAAAGCGATATCGACGCAATGTTGAAGTCATTTTCAACCGATGACGACGATGACGACGAGGACGACGAGGACTGGTGAAATTATAACCCATAAACACCTCCGAGTACCATGGACCCGCTCAATCATGAACGTGTACCAATGCACATCATCTTGTCTTCTGCTGAAGCAAAACGAGAACTTGGCCCTCTGATGGGGGCATTGTCAGGTCTGTTGGTAACAGACCCGGCCCTCGTTGCCGCCGCAGAACGGCAAGGAATTGAAGAAATTGAAATCGGTTCCGTAGTGAAAATACTGCGAAAGAGCCGAGTAGGTGGCGAAGACACGGTATATTATCGAGTGGTAATTCCAGCATACGGGTGAATTGAATGGTAAGATATGAAGTATGGACAGATGGGTCAAAAGGAGAATTCGGGGACGCAGGAATCGGAGTAGTCGTTGTAAATCGAGACTACGATGGTGTGGATTTTTTACTCGGAGAATACATCGGAGTGCAGACAATCAACTATGCAGAATTCTTTGCAGTTGTGAGGGCACTTGAAGAAATCAGCGAGCGAATGGACCCGGGACTTCCCATTGAGGTAATCATCAAAAGCGATTCACTGTTGTTGGTGAAAGGAATGAACGGAGAATACAACATTCAGGCCCCGAAGTTGGTACAGTTGAAATCACGCATTGAAAAATTGCATGTAAAACTTAGGGCAGAACCTTCGTATATCAAAGTAAAAGCCCATTCAGGAAACAAAATGAATGAACTTGCAGACTTCTTGGCTGTCAAGGCAATGGCAGGTTGATTTAATTCCCAGTATGACATGCGAGTATCATGGGCGGGTTCCCGACCTATGTTGGCCGAGTCAAAGTTGGAGGGTCTTTGCCATTTGTCGGCATTGGTGAAGTCAACTTTTTGCACATGCACCCACATCCGTTCATTCATCCCGAAAAGGGAGTGATTGTCGGCAAATGTCCATGGGGTACAAAGTCATCCACGATGGTCTCTTTGGCGAAAGAAGGCAATACATTCGCAACGTTGGCGATGCATGGAGATGTGAAAACAAATCACCCCGAATTGGTTGGAAAGTTGTTCGATGTTGTAGTCCATGAACATGAACATGAACATCGGCTGGAGTTTTCAATGAACGCATCATTGAATCAAATTGCAGAGATACTCAATTGTGAAAACTTCATTCTGAAGATGATATCAGCCCCAGAAATCTTTTCGACAATACCACTGGAAATCGAATATTCATTCGTAACCGATGGAGACTTACGAGACAAAAGGCCAGTTTATGTGGGCGAGAGGCTGTTGATGGAAGGCAAACTCGCAAACATAAGCAAAGGCGTTATCAATATCCCGGCGGGTGAGATAACAAGTCTCGGAAGGCTGATTACAGTGGTTTTGAAGAAGTCAAAGAAAAAGGAACCATTTATGGTGACCCGCCGCATTGACATGTCCATCAGGATGTTGGAATATGGTGGATGAACCGGAAGAGGAACCAGACTTTCGTGTTACGAAGTTTTTCTGGCCAGTCCCATTTGACCAGATTATCAAAGATGAGAATGGGGACATTTTCATTGACTTCAATTTTGCAACTACGCGGTGGGTACCGACAACACTTTCTTCTGCGAAGAAATGGTTGCATAGACACCCAAATGCGGCGGCTTTGAAAAAAGACCAGACACGTATCGTATTACTTGGATTCAAATTGACACCTACATGGGAGGAATTCGTTGAGAAAAGAATCGAAGAAGGGCGAGAAGTACCAGAACGAGATGAAAACTCATACGACCCACCATACATCGAAGACCAAACGCCGATAGTCGGAGAAGCGGATGAAGCGAAGGCTGGATTAAGAGGAGCAATCCTCCCTGCTGGATTCAAGTACAGCCTGAAAGCAACTCGATTTGGTATGTCGAATGTTATTGAATTGTACCAGCCACAAATCAAAGCATTGCAAGTTAGCCTTCTTTCGCCCGAAGAAATCCGGCAAATGTCGGCGGTCGAAGTATTCGAAGAAGGAACATATACGGAAGGAAGAACACAGTTACCTATTGAACACAGTGTAATGGACCCACGTATGGGAACCTTTGAGTCTGTGGAAGAATGCTATACTTGCTCATTGACAAAAAATACAAACATACCATTGCAGAATTGCCCGGGACACTTCGGGCATATCGAACTTGCATCACCCGTTCCAAATTTCCTATACCTCCGAGGTGGGAGTTCGTATACAAGTCCATTGAATCTTCCCCTCGCGACTGCAATGAATCATGTTTGCCATCACTGTTACCATATCCGTGCAACTGATGAGCAACTCGAATCAATTGAACCCGTCGTTGATTATTACTTTGAAAATGAAACAAATCAATTTGGCCACACAAAGGTATTGAATGCAATGCGGGAAGTAGTCAAAGAGAATCATAGCAAAGAAGACCAGAAAAACAAATATTTCCCATGTCCTCGATGTCAAGAGTATTCGCCGCAACTCGTATGGACGAATGCATTTCAGCAATGGCAAGTCGTTCCATCAAAAGCGATTTACGATGGACCACGCATCATCGATATGTCAACAGCATATGCACTACTTGAGAACATCCCGACCCCACACCACAAATTTCTGGGCTTCGGGTCTGGTTCAAAACCGACAGACATGTATTGGACCGTACTACCCGTTGCACCCATCCCGATTAGACCCAACTCGTTTGCAATGGACGGCTCGCTTGAATTGAATGACTTGTCAAAATTGTATCAGAACGTAGTTTTCGTGAATAACAGATTGGTCAAAGCGAGGCAACGAAATTACGACGTAGGATTGATTCAAAGTCGAATAAAGAGCCTCTATAAAGCATGTACACAAGTACTTACAAATCAAGCAGGCCAAGTCGGCTCGGGTGGCTCAAAGTCAATTCGAGATAATCGAGGACGAATTAAGCAGGTCAACTTCAAGGGCGTTATGGACAGGCTTTCAGGTGTAGGTAGAGGCAAAAGTCGAATGCGCCGTGTAATTCAAACAAAGCCAGTTAACACAGTTTCGTATTCCGTACTCACGCCGAACCCAGACTTAGATTTCGATGAAATCGGAGTTCCACTTTCTGTTTGCATGACAGTGTCCATAGAAGAAGAAGTGACTGAAGAAAACTACGAACGGCTACGTAAAGCGGCTATCAATGGGGGACCAAATATGGATTTCTCAATTGTCAATACAACAAAGTTTTCTCATTATCCGGGAGCAAATTATGTGATTCGAGGAGGGCTATCAAAAGATGAAGCCAGAGACCGCACGGTAATTGATTTGACTGACAAGAGCCTAAAGAACACAATAGCCGCGTTGGACTTTGAAGAGTACAAAACCCAAAACAACATAGACTTGTCATCACTGACAATTGAAGAATACAAAGACATTCTGGAAAGGTTCCTCTTGGACTGGAATAGAACTCGAAGAGAAGAGATGCCGTTTGAGATTGGAGATATTGTTGGAAGGCATCTTACTTATGGTGACTGGGGATTGTTCAACCGCGCACCGTCATTGCACAGGCAAAGTATCATGGCTATGAAAGTCGTACCTCTCAAGTCCAAGTCATTGGCATTTAATCCCACGATTTGTATTCCATTCAACGCAGATTATGACGGCGATGCCGGGAAACTTCATTTCGTGCAATCACCCGAAGCAATCGAGCAAGCAAAAAACATCATGGACATCAAAAAGAATGTCATCCATGGCCGTTATGGAAAACTCACTATTGCAACCGACCAAGACCAGACAAGTGGCCTCGCTTTGCTGACTATGCCAATTATCACAAAGGCTGGCAAAATGTATAATGGAATGGGTTATACTTCAGATGAAGGAATCCCATTCTTTACGAAGTGGAGAACAATGGAGTTGATTTCTGCAACATGGTATCGTAATGAAGAAGGAGAACTGATATATCCAGAAAAACTTCCCGACCCAGACTACAAACACACCGATGGAAAAATGTACTGGACAGGAAGGGCATTATTGTCATCACTTATTCCAGATGGTATCAATGCGGTATTCAAAGGAAATAACCCACAACGAGATAATGATGGAATTATCAAACGAAAGACCGGCGACAGCCAATTGTACAATGGCAAGTTCAAAGGGAAAGAAGAAAAAGAAGAGGTTCTGATTCTTGATGGACAAATCATCTATGGTACTCTCGACAAAACTTCATTCGGTGAAGGCGGCGCGTCGATAGCACCAGCATTTTTTTACAAATACGGCTACGAGCAAGGATTCGAAGAGATGAAGAGATTCATTATGCAATTTACCCGGATTGCATTTGCCGCACATAAGCATGTAGGATATTCAATCGACACCGGCGATTGTTCGCTACTTGATTTCGATGTCCGAGGGGAAATCAAGAAAGAATACGATTTGGCAAGTTCAAAGATGCTTGAGTACCAAAAAGCGTATGACAGTCGCACACTGGAAAAATTGCCAGACTTGACGTTAGCAGACTTGTCGGATATACGGACAAACCCACTCGAGTGGGTCGAAGATAAAATCAAGAGCATTGCAGGTGAGTTTGAAGGATACGTAACAAACATGGTATCTGACAGAGTAGGACCAGAAAATCCAATTCAAATCGCTGTCAGAAGCAAAGCCCGTGGAAAGCCTTTGAACATTCAACAAATGTCGGCCGCGTATGGACAAGTTGCATATGGTGGACGAAGGCCAATTTGGGGAATCAACAGAGACCGAACTCTCCCTCATTACCCAATCCCGGGATACGAACCACAACACCCGAGGAACAAAGGCTTCATCGAGAATTGCTACGGGACCGGTATGGAACCAGATGAGTACTGGTTGGCTTCTGCCGCAGGTAGGCGTAGCCTTGCAGAATCTTCACAAGGTGCAATTGCAAAAGCAGGGCATCTTGAATATCAATTGAAGCGCGCACTTGAAGACGTCGTTGTCGATGAAAATCAAAATGCTATCGATGTGCGTAGCGGTACCATTGTAAGTTTCAATCTCGGCGGGGACGGCTTACGACCACACCATATCCGAGGCGATGGTCACAAACAACTTTCACCAAAAGGACAGTACATCGCACTGCAACCTTTGTTGTTCGACTTTGATTGCAAGCACGGAAATAACCTTGCCCAACCCTGTGGAGAATGCGAACGTTCAATGAATTTAGATACCATATTCGCTATTGTCGCACACACGGGATTCTCAGCCGACATGCTGATTCAATTCCTCGAAGGCAGGGAGATTTACAAGCAAGAAGCAGAAAAACTTGCCAGTCGTTATCTCATATGGTTTGAAGAATCGAAGTGTATTCCGGGAGAAGCAATTGGCGCGAATGCCGCCGCAGACATTGGGGAACCTGTTGCACAGGCAGGTCTTCGCTCATTCCACGGTGGCGGTAAATTCAGTAGTGGAGGTTCCGTCGATGGTATCAAGCGCGTATCTCAAATCAGTGCTGGTCCGAACCCGGCCGCAGAGACGGTGATTTTCCTAAAGCCCGAGTTCGGCAAGAAAGATGCAGAAGCAATTGCAAGGTTCTGTGGGGAAGAGTTTGTTGAAAACATCATCACTTCAGTGGAGTATGTTGAAGACTCGCTCAGAGTAACAGTTGATGGAGAATACATGGACAGAGCAGGTATTGACCGAGGTTTCGCAGAAAGGCAAATACGAAGGAATTTCGGAAAGGAGTATACAATTGAAAAGTCTCTCAAAAACGGGGACACATTGGTTGTTAAAGTGCCACATGCAACTCCACAATCACTCCTGATTGCAAGAGACTTGCTATTGACAATCAAAATTAGCGGAATTGATGGGGCAAAGTTCGCAGTCTCGGAATTTGACGAAAAAGAAAATCTGTGGAAGGTACGTATTCGTGGCCCAAAGATTGCTTCATCGGTCGGGCTTTGGAAAGATGTACACGAATTGCTGGGTGACTTCATTGTACCAGAAAAAACATGGACAACAGAATACTGGGTCGTATACCAAATGTTGGGCCTCGAAGCAATGCTCGATTGTATTTATGAACAGATTGACAATCAAATGAATGACGAATTTGGAGGCAACGGAATGGGTGAGTTTGACCATAGGTATATCCAAGTTATGGTCGACCGCATTGGACAGAAAGGATACCCGGTTACATTGAGTCCTGACAAGGGTTGGGGTGGACAGCATTCACAAAGTTACATTCATGCGATTGCGGGCGAAGCCATCTTTGACAAGATACCAGCAGGTGCTATCATGGGCCACGTTGATAGCCTCAAAGGAATGGTGGAAGCCGTGACAGTAGGGAAAGTACCAAGAATCGGTCCCGATTTTAAAATAAATTAAAGAAAAATAAGGATTTTCATATAGGTCGCAGTGTTTGTCCCTTACGCTTCGTTACCACTATTTTGCAAAGAAAAAATAAGGGACGCTCGCAGTACAGCGAAAGCCATGAAAGTAGAGAGTTACGGACCTTTTAGAGATTTCAAAAATGGTCTAAATACCATGGAAAGAAGATTTCATAAAAAAATCTATGTTCTTTTCAGGCTCAATGAGTGTAGACTCTGAAAAACTGAAACCCCACTGGTGTTCAGTGATGGAACTCAAACCAAGAAATCATCGAGCGAATAGCGAGGCTTGCGTCCGTTTTCGATGGTTGAGTAATCCCAACCCAACGGTTTCATCAGATTGCGAATAGGACCAACGAGGGTCTTTTCGGCAACGGTGTTCCAATCGATGAGGTAATCCTCCACTTCTTCTGGTTCCTTGAAGGAGATGTAGCCACCCGAAGGAATCTCAGTGGGGCCACCTTTGGAATAGGTAAAGAAAAAATACTCCCCAACACCAATAGGTGTAATCTTGTCATTTGCGATGTTGTCATTGAACCATTTCGCACCTTTCTGACCTGCGGATAGCGAAGCATAGTCTTCAAGTGGTTTTGATATTCGAGTCCGTCGGTAAATCTTCGCTGGCTCAATATTTCCACTACGGACATCGTCGGCAAGGTCGGTAAAGTATGAAACAATGTCTGCTTCTGGCAAGTCTTGGTCAAATAACAAATCGAAGAACTTCAGTTGGGATTCTTTAGTGAGTGGAGAAGAATCACCACGTCGGTATTCGTAACCCATGATTTTTTGACGCTTTGCAAAAGGAACATCGTCATCAATCCAGCCAGTCTTGTCAGTCCATTTCTTACGGCATGCATAACGCTTCTTTACATCGGAGAACATTGCCTTGTCGAGCAACATCTCAAGTTCAGCAACGACGTATTCCGACCCATGTCGCATCTGAAGAATCATGGTGATTTCTTCGGCCAATTTGGTTGCAATTTGAAGGTGTTCTTCTGCGGTTTTCCCTTCAGGGCCTTTCACATAAATTGAGTCGGTATCGCCGTATAACACTTGGAATCCTTCGTCTTCTGCATACTGCTTTGCAAACTCCAAAGACTCACGGCCAAACTTGGTGATGGAACCACCAACGGCGCGATTGCCCCAACCATTGACTCGTGAAGCCGTCGCACCGTAAATTGAGTTGACGATAATTTTGGTGTTCAATTCATCCATACCGTATCTCTTCGCCAAAGCGTCATCGTCATTTTCGATGGCTTCTCGCTGAAGTCGCTTGTACTCATCGCGAGCAGATAGCAACTCGATAACAATTTCACGCAAAATATTGCGCTCGCCTTTCCGGAAATAAACAGGGATTGGCTCTTGACCTTCCTTTTCCGGAGGATATTCGCCCTCGAAATAGTCCCCCTCTGGAACCTCATAGGTCATATTGGAATAACCAATATGACCGGCAACAATGGCCGTAGGGTAAAGAGATTTGAAGTCAATGAGATACACATATTCCCATACGCCGGTGATTGGATTCAAGACCCAAGCCCCGGGGATTTTTTCCATGTCATCCATAGTCCTGCGCTCCGCAGAAGAAGGGCCAGAGCGTTGTATGAAGTCAGCGCGGCGTTGAGCAATAACGGCAAACAATTTGGAAGTGTAAAACACATCAGACCAAGGGATGCACCATTGGACTTGCAGACGATGAAAACCTTCGATGATACCCCACTTGTCGTCAAGCATTTTCATCAATTCAACGTCGCGAAGACAGTAATACACATACTTGTCCCATTCAAGGTGCCAATCTTCATCAAAGAAGTTTGGCTTCCACTCTGCTTTACCACCCTCTTCTTCAAAGGCACTCTTGGTAACCTTGTCGAGTGCTCGGGAAGGTAAGTTGTTGGAAGTACTGGCGTGGTGTTTCTTCTCAGCCGCCCACATCAAGTCAATCATGTTCACTCCAGCCCAAGGCTGAGTGTGGACATACGGCAGATGTTCTCTCCCCGGAATACGGTAGTAATTGTAGTCCCCAATCTTCTCACCATCCATCGCTATGCTTGAAGGACGACGAACATTGCCCAAAGGACTGAGCCGGGAAGTGTCAATACCATTGGATTCAAGTCGATGGAATAGTTGAGGAAAGTCGTAGCCATGTCCGTTCCATGCCGTAATCAAATCATAGTCGGTGGACTCCATGTGCAATAGCCAATCTTCCAACATCTCCCTCTCATTGGAATAGTGTTTGAGAACAAGGGGCGTATTGATGTCCGTCATCATCCCATAAGGAGTCACAATCCCTCCTTGATACGAAGAGTGTTGACCGAAGGCGTGCATCGTATTGCTATACGAATCGTAGCAAACAATCAGCGTGATTTCTTGTTCGGTAAACCCACTTGAATTGACAAATTCATTTGCACGACACGCTTCAATATCCAAATAGCAAATGCGAGGCATCACTTCGGACATTTTGAAAGAATGGTCTATGCAAAAACGTTGAGGTAATTTCACATCAGCATTGTAAGTGGGGGTAATTCTGTCCATCATTCTCCGCATTACGTATTCATTGGGAACGCGCATTTTCAACAATGGCTGTCCTTCAGGACCCAAGCCTCCATTTTCAAACATGGGGGTTTCCATGTACTTACCAGCAATCGCCTCCAACCTGTCAAGGTCAATAGGGAAACTTTCCAACGACCACGAGGAATAATGGTCATCCCAGTCTCGTTCGTTGATGTTTTTAGGGTCAAACCACACATACTGCTTTACAGGATATTTAGCGGGGGAATATCGCCATACGCCGTCGGGATGGAGATATACAGGGACTCCATTCGCATCTCGGTCTTTTACGACCACCATTGAATTGTCAGTAGCAACATTCCTTGAGCCGGAATGATACGCGATTGTTTTCGACGGAGAAATGACAGCCATAGTAAAACCTCACTGAGATTTGAAAGCAGGGAGAATCGCTCTAAAATGATTTCGGAACCATTCGATATCTTCGCCGTTATCAAGAGCATCCAGCATGGATTCAATTCGAGCAATGAGGAATTTGCTGTCTTCCTTATATCGGTTAGCCCACCATTTATCGCTCATTCGTAAGCCTCCAAATCGATATCAAATGCCGCCGTCAATTCCTTGTACCGATTACGGATTGTAACCTCGGTAACACCAGCAATATCAGAAATTTCTCTTTGAGTACGGCGTTGTCCACATGTAATTGACGCGATGTAAATGATGGCCGCCGCAAGTCCGGTGGGACCACGGCCACTGTCCATTTCAAACTTCTCAACCTTTTCATACATTTTTTCACATTCCACACGCACGGCGGGAGACAATTGTAGTTTTGAACAAAATTGGTCAAAGTACAGGTTTGCCGTCTTTGGCCCAGTCCTTATCTTCAAAGCCGACTTCACATTGCGAATTGTGCGACCAAGTTCTTTCTTTCCCATACGTAGGCTTGAACTTACATCTTGGATTGGACGTGGGATACCCGCCAATTCACAAGAAATGAAAATACAAGCCGCCGCAACGCCCGGAATACTTCTTCCACGGATGATGTTTGCTTCAAGGCATTTGCGGTAAAGAAGACTCGACTCATCCATAATGGTTTTTGGTAGTCCGAGAATCGAACCCATAGTATTCATGTCTTGCATCGCCTGCTGAAGATTACGCTCTTTGCTGTTGCTAACTCGACTGCGCTTTTGCCATTTTCTCATTCGGTGAAGTTGTGTTCTGGTAGCATTGCTGATTGCCTTGCCAGAGTAGTCTTGATTTTTCCAGTCAATATCTGTTGTGAGTCCCTTGTCGTGAAGCATCATGTTGACAGGTGAACCAACCCGAGATTTGTCATCGGTTCCTTCGTATTGATTCCATTCCGCACTCAAGTCGACAATGTCGGATTCAAGTACGAGACCACAATCCGCACAAGTTCGTTCACCTCTTACGGGGTCAAGCATCAGGTTTCTGCTACCACATTCGTCGCATTTTACAACTGTTTCATCCATTTTTGTTACCTCAATTCTATGTCTCCATTTTTGTAATATACAATCTCATTGAGACCGTATAGTGCTTTTACTGGAGGATGATATACGCGGGTGATACTACGGTTGCCCTGAATCGTAGTCAAGTCCATACCCAACTCTTCGACCAACTCTTTGGTCGTGAATCGCTTCTTACCGATTTTCACCATTGCCTGTGCGAATCGTTGCACTTCGCCCACAGGGACTTCGAACGTACCCGCCGACTCTCCGGTTTTGGTGAAAGATTCACACAGAACCTTGTTTCCACTGACACGAGCACGGACTTCTGCGGCAATTTCGATTCCACTGGCCTTACGTTCCGAGGATTGCGAAATGGTCAACAACTGGAGTCTTGATGAGTCCGACGAAACCGCGTCTTTTTCTTCTGGAATCTTGGTTACAGCATCTACCAGTTGAGCCTTCTTACAGCCCGCAAAGCAACCGAGTTTCCCTTCGTCGGGGTTCGCATAGAAATGGTCTTTGTTTGTGTCGCCACCACGCATTTGACAGCAGGGGCAACGACCATGGTAATAGCCATCATCATTTGGCCCACGGAGGTCTTCAACAGAGCGTTGCAGGTCTTGTGCGGTAAAGGAGCCGGCCTTTGCTGAATAGGACTCCAGCATTACCCCAGAGGGGAGAACGCCATCGTTATGATAGTCAAGGATTTCTTGAAGCCGTTTGCGACCACCAGCACCAAAGAACCAGACCTTGCCTTCGCTGATGGGATAGTGATTCAATGCAAATGCAGACTGAGAAGAAAGCCCTTCCGTCATCTCAAAGAAAGTCGAAACCGGAACTCCCCATCGCATAAAACGACGTGAATAGCCCCGTATTTATACATTGCGTCGGGTTTAATTATTCGTCTGCGTCAGACTGAGCCTTTGGAGTCCCCTTTAGGGTGCTTCCCACGGCTTTAACAGGTGCCGTAGCAACATTCACCGTAGTGTCAATGACGCCAGCGATTCCACGAAGCCCTTTGCTAACAATTCCCTTTCGCTCGGTTTCTTCGTCATTCTTTTCATCACGGAGGTAGTCTGGTACTGCCTTCGCGAAAATTTGGGAAACAATCATCCACGCTTGAGAGTCGGTAATTTCAGTAGCATGCAATCGCAACACTTCTTCTTTCACTGGCTTCAGGAACGCTTGATAATTGACAGTAGCAAGTCCTTTTTCGCATGATGAAATCCATTCTTCTTCAATGCTGACAACTTCAGATGCAATCTTTCTTAATGTCCCGCAGGGACGACCCTCGTAGGTAAAGTGCAAATCACTCATGATTATCCGTACCTTCGTGTAGGTCTTGAAGATATTGGCCAACGTATTTGACCAATTCTACTCGATTTTCGGTAGCCTTTGGGTCATTTACAGGGGCAAATTCAGCGTCAAATATTTCAGAGATTATAGGGCTACCCTCGAACAAGAGGCCCATTGCATTACCAAAGTCATCACTTGTCCAACCCCTTACTTTGCATACGCCCGCCATAGTACGAATAATATCAATTGCCTTCGTCAAGTCTTTGAGGTCCATATCAATTTGCGATTTAATCAAATCACGGTCCCCGAGATTTCCGAGAACAACATAATACGGATACCCCTTGTCGCCCAGTAAATTGAGCAAGATGTTCAATTTATCCGGGTCTGCGCCTTTGAATTTGCTGATAGCGTATTCTTCCGCAACCTCCATCCAATGCTCAAGACGGTGGTTCACTACCTTACGGTTCCTCCCCATTGTCAATCACTCCAACATGATGGGGTCAAAGTCCAAGGAGGCATCGTGAAGAATCCATTTCCGTTGAAGTTGGGTTGGGTATTTTTCAGATTTCTTCTCCATGAAATCTTCTTTTGACTCAGACCAAAGGACTTCAATGATTGGAAGGATGTGCGTTGGACAGATAATGTCGGGGCGAACATCGTAGCGAAGAATCGCTTCGGTGGCGAAAGGAATCCCTTGGTGTAGCAAGTGAATACAGATTTGCGCTACACGCATGTTGTGCTCATACGTATTCCCTGCTGACAGTTTGATTACGCCCCAGTCAGGGCGATGCATGTCGTGTCCGTGCTCGCGCCACCAGTCATTTAGGATAGTCTGTACCTTTGCAGGGTACTTCATACGAGCATGTCCCCCAAACCGAAACCGATGAAGAAAATACAGGTCAATACAAATATTTTCTCGCCACCTTTGACGGGGATTTCTGTGTTCAAAAATTCTTTTACTTCTCCAAATACTTTCTTCATTCAACGCCCTCCTTCTCACAATGCTTCAATGCCCTGTACACCTTATGGTACGAGACACCAAGTCTTTGAGCGATTCCTTTAGTACTGAGATTTTGGTTGTAAAGCATTGCAACTTGACGCACAAATTCTCGGTTTGTTTCGAGCAATGACGGGCGACCTGTTTTCTTCGAGGACTTTGACATCCCGACTTTGACAGATACGCTGTTCAAGTTGGAATAATATTCACCACTCCAAAACAGTCCTTCCAGTTTGGGGAAGTCTTTGCGACCCTTCAATACTCCAATACCCGGAGCACAGGCGATGACCATGGAATCAACCTTACCAATTATTTTCCCAACAACTGGGACAAATTTGTGTCGTTCTTCCTTTGACCACGCTTCGAGAGAGAATAGCATCAAGTCGTCAATGTTACCTTTCTCAATCTCTTCGATTAATTTGTCAAGTCCGGGGGAGTTGACATTTGCAAATCCATCACAATAAACAGTGGGAACATCCCAACCCAACTCGTTACACCGCTCACTAACGACTTCAATGTACGGTTTGATTTCTGCGTTTTTGTCCGGTTCTGTATAAATGTATACTGCCTTCATTCTTTCACCTCTGTTGGATATAATATTTCGAATACGTGTTCAAGTTCAATAAGTCCTTCAGTGAAGTTGTGTGCTAATTTCAATACGGTGTGATACGGGTCCTTTGTTGAGTGAATCACACGAATTACGTTATCGTCATCATCGTATAGTCCTAAGTCGGACATCTTCTTACGAATCTCAAAGAATCCCGGCTTAGACCTCTTTTTCATCATCCAATTCTCACGAGTCTGTTCGGGCATCAAGTGGTCGAAGAATCCTTCTTCTTTGTGGACTCTCCAATGACAAATCTCACAAAGAAGCACGGTTAATTCAGGTTCATAGGACCAGTGGTGGACTTCAAGGAACCGCCCCTTTTTGATTTTGACACCGCTCAAATCTTCATCCCAACGGAAAACCCCACATATCACACAACGCTCGAGGTTGTCAGTAGCACTGTTTTCTTCGCTCATTCAGTACCCCGCCTTGTAAATGTAGTATTGAACGATACCGATTAAAAACAAAATTACACCAATCAGGAAGGTTACTGTGTTGCTTTGAATCCATTCTCCTACGGACTCGAACATCCAAAAGAAGCCCCAGTCCTCGGTCAAACCGACCAGCCCCATCAGAACAAGGATTGAACCGACAAATAGTGTAATTTGACGAATCAAGTACCAATCAGGACCACCATAGAGGTCATCCCACAACATTGCACAACCACCTCCGAAATCGTACCAGCAAGGGAAGCCGAGGCTCGTCCTTGTCCCTACTGTCCCTCTTCACCAGCCCCGTCATTCATCTCACCAGCCATTTCGACCAAGTTGATTCCGCGTTCTTCCATCAATTCGTTGTAGCAAATGGTCTTGAAATCACAGAAGTTTCCGCAGAAATCCTCACCGAGTCCATTCGCAACACGAGGAAACTTACCGTTTTTATGTCCATTCAATACGTCTGTGGAGCGTATGAACAATTCAAGCAAATCATAGATGTTTTGATGGTCGGCCTTCGTACGCTTTGTTTTGTACACATTCACGGCACATCGTACGTGTTCTCCCCCGTTTTTATTAATCGCATAATTGGATTGATAGTCAGGATGCACCTGCTTATCGACTACGACATACAGGAAATCGATTTCGTCTTCGTTCATCAAGGCGGCATAGTACGATGCTTGTAATTCACCCTCTGCGCGGTCTTGACTCCAATTGTAGCGTTTGTTCGCATTAGCGGTCTTCCAGTCAGCGAGGACCGTATTGGAAACCGCAACATCGACTTGACCTCGTATGGTCATACCAAGGTCATCCAATTTGCGACGATAATCAACCTCGCATCCGATTTCGATATTCTTGAGGCAGTCCAATTCGCCGTTGTTGTATGCATCAACATAGCATTGGAACCACCATTGAATGTTCTTTGCCGCCCTCTCAAGCACGCCTTCGACTTCTGAAATCGGAGTACCTCTTGGTACCTGTTGCCAATGGTAACCAAGGCTACCGTCGACTACAAGGACGCGCGCATTGTCAAGATTTGGTGGTGCTTCCATATTCGCACAATTCTCTCGCAACTCCTTGTCAATCATGTGCATGATGATTTCGATATTGGGCTCAAATCCTTTCATAAGTGAATTGTGGAATGACTCACAGGCCGAGTGGAATACGGTTCCCATCGGCAAGGACATACCACAAGGGTCGCGTCCAAGTCTTACTCTTTTGACGTCGTTGTAGTAATACATCTTCGGACAAGTCTTCCATCGCTTGATTTTGCTCTGGCTATGTTCGTCCGGTCCGTATCGCTCAGTGGTAATCTCTGGCTTATCCATCAATCTCCACCACTTGTAGTGCCATGTCCTTCGCAAGTTTTCCCGATGCGACAAGTTTCTTCATCAGGGCCAATTGCTGGGTCAATTCTTTCTTCGTTTCAAACACGCCAAGAGAAACCACTTTCACGTTTGTGAGCGTGATGGCTTCGGCCTCGGGTGCGATTTTTTCAATCAGCATGTATTTCATGGGTTCATTCCTCCTTTCATCTCGGTTATTATTGTTATTCTGGGTTTCTTTGTAAGACCAAATTGATTGCATTCACCAATGGGGCATTTCTCCCTCCCTTTTCGAGGTTCTTGATGACATTCAACATAAACGGCCGGTCATTCAGCACGCACTCCAACAGGGTTTTGCCCTTCAATGCGCCATACGGAAATCTCATCATTGTAGCATTGCGATATTCTTTGTCATCTTTGCTACCCGCAGGTGGGGTGGTGGTTTTCGGGGCGTGCGGGACAAGGGACGTTTTCTCGGGTTGGGCAACCACGACTTCTTCCTCCTCGACCGCCGCAGAAACAAGATTCCGTGCAGATTGGAACGATTCTTGAACGGCCACGGAAGTTGAGTTCGTGGTGTTGTCCGACAACAACGAAGCCGATGACTCGCCACTTTCCGATGGTTCGGTGATGGTTTCTTCAGCAGGCATGACTGAACCCATCAACAACCCAAGCCATTCGGCTGGGGAATATGTGCGCTTTACGCCATTTTCAAATTCGATTGTGATTTTTCGGACATTCATCTATTGGCCTCCCGTTTCTTGCGACGGCGTTCTGCCTTAAGTCGGTTATCACAGGTTTTGCAATAGGACTTGAACCCGTCCCTCGTTGAAGCGTTGTAAAAGAAGTCGCCATTGCAGGGAAATTCTTCATTGCACTTGATACAGGTTTTCTTCTTGTTGGGTTGTTCCAGAGAACGGGCACGGGCTCGCTCGTCATTTCGACGACGGGCTCGTACTTTCCATTCATTCCAAGATATGTAACTGCCACGAGAACGCGCCTTCATACAGGCCATGCATTGACTTTGCAATCTGTCCTTCGTATTGGGATGAGCGTAAAATTCGCTCTCATCTTTCTCTTGTTCGCATTTAGTACATTTTTTCATCCAATTACCTCCTTATGTCCACAGTTACCGCATTCAAACTTTCCACGGCTCGTTTTGAGAGTACTGAACCCCCTTCCTTTTTTGTCCAAGTAACCCACGACAGCAAATTCACGTTCACCGCAATGGGGGCATTTCAATTTAGCATCTGACATGATTCTTCCTCGCATATTTTCTAAATCAAAGGGACTTATAGTCTTTCCTCATTCTTCCTCCAGCAAGAAGGTTCTCATTTTGCGAGCAACCGCGCATTCGAGGAGATAATCAACAAGGGGGCGATGGTCCCAACGAGTAACATCAGCAGTGTAACATGTTTTTTGCATCCCATTGTAAAGGCAAACAGTATTGACGGTTTCACCGTTGAGCCGCATCAATGCGACATATAGCAAAATTTGGAGGGTATAATCTCCAGCCAATGGGGATATAGTGAATTTCAATTCATGGACTTCCCCGGGTCGAACAAAGTCGGGATACCCTACGATTGTCAGTTCATCATCAGTGGTATGCGAATACCTTTCTTGGGGTTTAAGGTGCCTATGGGGGAGATACAGTCGGGCATATTCATTCGCCCGTTCAAACAAGGGGCGAAATCGCTTTTCTCTCACCATGTAAGCGTCCTTTTCATGAGCGAGGGCACTTGCTTCGACATATCTCTCGAACATTTTACCGATGAGTCTTTGGCGACTACGCTTTGTATTACCCCACGATTGCCGTTTGTAGTCTGAAAGGCTTTCTTGAAGCACCCAATCTAAATTTGCAATACCGTGCTCTCGTATCTCCCGATAATTCCGACCAGATAATCCACGAACGAGTTCAGTAACTTTCATTGGCCACTTATTCAATTCCGGCTTTCTTTCACCAAAAGTTGAGAGATTACGTTGGTGGTCATATTGATATGTTTCAAAAAAATCCCCAGACAATTCTTGGACAAACCGTGTAGGCTTTTTCGATTGATGTACATACGTAATGAATAAGCCCTTTTTTGCTCGCGTAACGCCAACATAGAATACCCTGCGATATTCGTTTTCAAGAATATCATTGCAATACCAAGGCCAAAATGGGCTCATACGGGCCAAGAAAACATATTCAAATTCAAGGCCTTTTGATTTGTGAATTGTCATGACTCTGACTTTATCTTCAGCGTCTTCATCGTCGGAAAATACTTTTGATATTTCTTCAGCGAGTTCAGCATCTTGGTCATCTTTTGTGCCTCCTCTGAAAAAATCGTTAATGTTTCTATTGCTTGGAATCAGTACCGCAATTTCCGAAGGAAGGATTCCTTTCGACAGCAGACTTTTGGTATGTGTCAAGATGTATGAAAATTCAAACCGCTTTGCGTATCGACGCTTATCACAGTTGATGACCAATGGCATATCGCCCTTTTCCGCGTCTTCTCTTGCTTCCATTGGCATCTTTTCTTTGATGCGGTCATTATCCATGGATACGATTTCATTCGCAAGAGCGACGATTGACTGCGAAGAACGATAGTTGATTGGCAAAGAATACGGAGTATATTTTTCAAATGCTTGACGGATGTATTTTGGGTCGGCGTATCTCCACTCGTTGATACATTGTGAATCATCTCCAATACAACAGATGATGGTCCCTTGACCTTCCAGATAATCAACAAATAATTGCTGACGGTTATCGATGTCTTGAAACTCGTCAAAGAATAAGTGAGACACAGAAGAAAGAAGTTTCTTCAATTCTTTGTTGTCGGCTTGAAGTTGTTCAAGAACAATTTCAAGGTATTCGCTTACATGAACATCTTTTGGAATCAACGTTCCATCGTCAATTGCCTCACAGAGAGCCTTTGCATATGCGTCAACGGTCTTGACGGTAACGCCAGACTTCTTTCCAATCATCTTCTCAAGTCTTTCTTTCCCTCCCTTTGCCGCATCACGGTTGAACATCACTGCTACGATTCCTGACGGGTCAACTCCTTCGTTCACCAGTCGTTCGATACGATGAATCATTGTGAAGGTCTTACCGCTACCGGCAGACGCGATGACACACATATTCTGGTCGATTGGCGCATTTACTATGGCTTCTTGGTACTTGTTTAATTTCGGCATATGTTCTCCTCTTTGTGTAAAAGAAGGGACGTCCAGACGTCCTATAAACATTCCCTGTCGGAATGAAGTGCTCATAAAGAAATCAAGACCAAAATCGCCTCGATTCTATGGAAACTACTTTTCAGGAATCATCCGAACGGCCGTAGCCTTCGTGAATTGCGCCGCCTTGACCATCTTAGCACGAGCGTCGACGGCATCCGAAGCAAAAGCATAGAGAATCCAGTCATTGAGTCCTTCGTTGAAGGTTTCGACTCGATACTTCATTCCTCTTCATCTCCGACATCCAAATCAGCGAGAGGGATAGTCCCCGGCGTTCTCTTACCGCAACAGACCGCGTACTTGGTAAAACCGACAGGTAGTGGTTGTTCATAGTTGTAGTAAATGTGCCTAAATGCACGATTAAGGTCTTTGACATCAAGTGTTTTGTCTTGGTAAAAGGCCTTTTGAGAATCTTGGTCCCAATGGACTACACCCATTGCGTGTTCGTGGCCGCAATCGCATTGAGCGTATTCCTTTTGCAATCTCGAAGCAATGTTTTCGTACATCATAGCATGTTCCATGTCTTCTTCTTTGCCGGTTTCTTTTGCATCCGCAATATCCCGTGCAACATCTTTTGGTGTAACGGCATCACGGTCCATCCAGTAAGTAGCAAACATCTGTTCTGGCACTGTACAAGTCCATCGGTATTGACCCCATCCGAACAAAGTCATGTGTCCACAATCAGCGCAGAATAGGAATTCGTCGCCGCGCTTAGGATGGCCATCAGCAGTTCTGGTGTACAATACGGTTGCTGGGGCGGCTGGGCAGGTGCATTTCTCACATCCTTCATGACCACGCCAAAATTCAAAGTCACATTCGAGGCAATGGCCATTGGTGCGTTCTTCGCCTTCGTAGTTGTACGTATGTGCTTCGACGTTTTCTTTTTTACATTCTTTGCAATTAATGAGAGTGGTCTTACCCTGTTCCTTTGCTTCCTTGATGAACTCTTTGAGTTTCGCTTCGACTTTGTCTTTGTTCGCCTCACTTTTCCTTTTCCATTCTGCTCGGTACTCTTCTTGTGTTTTTGTTACAATTTCTTTCATTCTTCTTCACTTCCTTTTTTCTTGTATATTGTCCATGGTTCTGGGACTATCGGATGAGCGTCTGTACGCTCGGATTCCATAGCATTGATGATTTCTGATAAAATCAATACGATAAAGAAAAACAGAATACAAATTACAAGAGGGTCAATCATTGGTCCAACTCCTTCGGC
>Ga0255768_10000673_pt1 | contig 35256 bp, 35 predicted proteins | sample 071ome_33_FD_179983 | JGI IMG/M metagenome (GOLD analysis project Ga0255768, IMG submission 179983) | Coastal salt marsh microbial communities from the Groves Creek Marsh, Skidaway Island, Georgia - 071412AT metaG (version 2) | ecosystem: Environmental > Aquatic > Marine > Intertidal zone >...
CCCCTTCATTCAGGCCTGTCGCGGGCTGCCCCACGACCGGGTGCCGGTCTGGTTCATGCGCCAGGCAGGCCGCTCGCTACCCGAGTACCGCGCCATTCGCGGTACCGGAACGATCCTCGACGCCATCGCCGACCCCGATCTCTCCACCGAGATCACGCTGCAGCCGATCCGTCGCTACGACGTCGACGCTGCGATCCTCTACTCCGACATCGTCGTGCCGGCCCACGCCGTCGGTTTCGGGCTCACCGTCACACCGGGCGTGGGTCCCGAAGTCGAACGGCCGTTCCGTCATGAGGACGACCTCGCCCGTCTTCGGCCGCTTGATCCCGAGGCCGACACGCCCTACGTACTCGAAACGGTACGACAGCTCGTGGCTGAGCTCGATCGCCCGCTGATCGGCTTCGCCGGCGCGCCCTTCACCGTCGCCTCGTATCTCATCGAAGGCCGACCCTCGCGCGACTACGCGAACACCAAGGCGATGATGTTCGCCAACGAACGACTGTGGCACGCCCTCTGTGATCGCCTCGCCGACATTGCCATCAGCTCCCTGCAGAGCCAGATCGACAACGGCGCATCGGCGATCCAGCTCTTCGATTCCTGGGCCGGTTCCCTGAGCCCGGCGCAGTATCAGCGCTATGTGTTCCCGCACAGCCAGAAGGTCATGGACGCCATCGCCGACACCGGCGTACCGAAGATCCACTTCGGCGTCACCACCGGCGAACTCCTGCCGCAGATCAGTGCGGTCGGCGCCGACGTCGTCGGTGTCGACTGGCGGGTCCCGCTCGACGCGGCTCGCGAGCGGGTCGGCCATGACAAGGCACTGCAGGGCAACCTCGACCCAACGGTCGTGTTCGCCGGGGCCGAGTTCGCCTGCGAGGCCGCTCGGGATGTGCTTCGCCTCAACGACGGCCATCCGGGCCACGTCTTCAATCTCGGCCACGGCGTCATGCCAGCAATGGACCCCGACGTCCTCACCGAGATCGTGAAGGTCGTCCACGAGGAAGGCACCGTTCGCTCGTGAACGAACGCGTGGTGGTCGTCGGCGGTGGCATCACCGGTTTGGCCGCCGCCCACGAGGCCCGCCGTCAAGGGCTCGACGTCATCGTCCTCGAAGCCGCGACACGAGCAGGCGGCAAGATCGACTCGGGCTTTGTCGAGGGCACCGAACTGTCGTTCCCCGTCGACATGGCCGCCGACGGCTTCCTCGCTCGCCAACCGGAGGTCGTCGAACTCTGTCACGAACTCGGCCTGGGCGATGACCTCGTCGCCCCCACCGGCGCTCAGGCGTTTATCTGGGCCGATGGCGCGCTCCGTTCGATCCCCACGCCTTCCGTCCTCGGGGTGCCGTTCGAGCCCGACACCGTCGCGGCGACCGGTCTGATCAGCGAAGCGGGCGTGGCCGACCTGGCCGCCCGAGTCGATATCGAACACGAACCCCTCGCCCATGACGCCTCCGTAGGCGAAGTGATGCGCCCACGGGTCGGTGACGAGGTGTTCGAACGCCTCGTTGACCCCCTGCTCGGCGGTATCAACGCCGGCAACGCCGACGGCCTCTCGATCGAAGCCGGCGCCCCCCAACTCTTTGCGGCCGCCTGCGCCGGAGGCTCGCTGCGCGACACCCTCCGGGCCCAGGTCACCGCCGGCCAGGCCGCCGCCGGCGGTCCCGTCTTCAACGGGGTCGAGGGTGGCAACCGGCGGATCATCGACACACTCGTGGAGCAGCTGGGCTCGCGAGTCCATCTCGGGCAGACCGTGGTCGCCATCGAGCGCGACGGTGCCGGATGGGTCGTCGTCACCAGCGACGCCCGGTTCCCCGCCGATCGAGTCGTGCTTGCGACGCCGGCATGGATCACCGCTGGACTGGTCGCCCCCTTCGCACCCACGGCGGCCTCTACCCTCGCCGACCTCGTCTACGGCGACGCCGTGCTCGTCACCTATGTCGTCGACAAGGCAGGGATCGAGCACGATCTCGCCGGCTCGGGCTTCCTCGTCCCCCGCTCAGAAGGGTTGTTGATGACGGCGTGCTCGTGGGCGTCGTCGAAATGGGGGCACTACGACGACGGACGCCATGCGATCCTGCGGGTCTCCGCCGGTCGCACCGACGATCGTCGCTGGCTCGACCTCGACCCACCACAACTGCTCGACCACCTCGGCGCCGAGCTCGCGCTCACCGTGGGCCTGCACGCCGAACCCGTCACGCGAATCACGCCGTGGCGTCAGTCGCTCCCCCAGTATCGGCCCGGCCACATGGCCCGGTGCGACGAAATCGACACCGAACTCGCGCTCGTCGCCGAGGGCCTGGTTGTCGCCGGCGCCCAGATGCGGGGTCTCGGGCTTCCGGCGTGCGTCCGACAGGGTCGTGCCGCCGTCGCGGGAACCTCGGCGGCGTAGCTCCGGCTCGGCAGTTCAGGACGCGAACGGAAGAACGCCCTCGCCGAGACCGTCGATCGGTAGATCAAGGCCCAGCAGAGTCAGCCTTCCTCCGAGCTGGTCGAAGATCTCGGCGATGTGCCGGATCGGCGCAACGCCAGCGGCGTCGATGTGCTGCAGGTGCCGACAGTTGACGATGATCTCGTCATACCCCGAACGCACCAGAGCATCGAGACGGGCGTGCAGGAAGCAGGCGGTGGACGCGTCGAGTGAGCCACTCGGACGCAGCTCGACGACGTTGTCGGGCTGCGTCACGGAGTGGAGCGCCCACGCGTTGGGGGGTGTTGCCGTGGGTGCCATGGGCAGAAGGTACGAAACGCCTGTCTCGCCGCAAGGTCGGGCGTGTTTCGTGTCCGTGAACTCGGACCTGCGTAATGACGGTCCCGCAGGCGCGAAGGACGGCGTTGTGACATGAGCCACAATGTTGCAATTGTGTGACGAAATATCCGTTAGGGTCTCGTTGCTGAACCGGCGTCGGTGTTTCGCCTGCTCCCCTGCCCACGACCAGCGGTCGTGTGAACGAACACCCCGAACGACGCCAGACACGGGCTTCGCCCGAGGAGGCAGCACTCAACATGCGCACCCGACTCCGTCTCGTTGCGTTCGCGCTCGCTCTCACCTTCGTGGGCACCGCCTGCACCGCTGAGGAAATCGCGCTCTTCATCGAATCGACCGCTCCGACCCGCGACGTCCTCACCGACGACGAACTCCTCCGACTGCGGATGTGCGAGTCGACCGACAACTATCAGGCCGTCTCGCCGTCAGGCACGTACCGAGGCGCCTACCAGTTCGACCAGCCCACCTGGAACGGTGTCGCCGAGCGGCACTTCCCGTGGCTCGTCAACCTGGATCCGGTCGACGTCAATCCCTGGTGGCAGGACGCAATGACCCGTGCCCTGTGGAGTGAGCGCGGCGCCCAGCCCTGGCCTGTCTGCGGCAAGCGGGTCTGATCCACCGACCGACGCCGCTCGCCGAAGGGAACGGTTGTCGGTGGGGATCGCGCTTGCGTGTGCGATCCTGACGCCCGTGCCTGATTCGACCGACCGTCGCACAGCAGACCGACATCCGAGTCTCGACGAGCCCACCGGCGCACGCCTTGCGCCCCGCATCCCGTGAGCTCCCGCCCCCGCCTCCTCGCCATCCCCGCCGGTCTCCTCATCGCCGCCGGCCTCCCACCGTGGGGCTGGTGGCCACTGACGCTCGTCGGCCTCGCGCTCTGGTTCGAACTCATCGCCGGAGAGGAACGCAGCCGGCGCTTCTCGATCTCGTTCATCGTCGGACTGGCGTGGACACTCCCCGCCACCCTCTGGATGTTCGACCTCACCGCCGCCGGCTGGCCGGTTGCGGTGGCGATCTTCTCGCTCGGCGCTGGCGTCGTCGGCATTGCGACCCCACCGGACGGTTTCACCATCCGGTCGTTCGCGTTCACTGCGGCGCTCGTCCTGACCGAACTCATCCGCTGGAACTACCCCTTCGGCGGCACCCCCATCGCGACGTACGCCATGGTCGGCGTGTCGACACCGTTCTGGATCACCGCTCGCACCTTCGGCTCGCCCGGCCTCACCGCCGTGGTGGCCTGGGCCGGCCTTGCGATCGGGCAGCTCGTTCAGCGTCGACGCGACACCGTGATCGCCGTCGGCATGGTCAGCGCTCTTGTCGTGGGCGGCATGCTCGGCTCCTTGCGCGTCGAGACCATCGACACCGTCGACGTGGCAGTCGTCCAGGGTGGCGGGCCGCAGAACACCCGAGCCGACGTGTGTACCACCCGGGCCGTGTTCGAGCGCCACATGGCCGCCTCGGAGACCATTGACCGCGAGGTCGACCTCGTCGTCTGGCCCGAGGACGTCGTGCACCCCGCTGCCGATGGCCGCCCAACCCCCGAACGATGCGGCGATGACCTCCTCCGCACCACCGAGGCCACCGACCGGCTCACCCGACTCGCCGCCGATCTCGACGCAGTCGTCGTGAGCGGCTGGTTTGAGCCCACCGCCGACGGGCTCGCCAACGCCAACTACTCGATCGCCCAGTCGCCCGACGGCACCGTGACCGACCGCTACGACAAGGTCCGACTCGTTCCGTTCGGCGAGTTCGTTCCCCTGCGGTCCTTCATCGAGAACTTCAGCGACGAGATCCCCGGCCGCGACGTGCGCTCAGGCACCGGGCCCGCGATCCTCCAGACCGACATCGGCACGCTGGGCATCTCGATCTCGTGGGAGATCTTCTTCGATCACCGAGCCCGAGACGCGATCGGCAACGGTGGCCAACTCCTCCTCAACCCGACCAACGGGTCGAGCTACTGGCTCACGATCGTGCAAAGCCAGCAGATCGCGTCGAGCCGCCTCCGAGCGGTCGAAACCGACCGATTCGTGCTTCAAGCGGCGCCCACCGGATTCTCCGGGATCATCGCCCCCGACGGCGAGGTGCTACATCGCACAGGTGTCAGCGAGCAGAAGGTGCTCTACGACACGGTCGAACTCCGTACCGGCCGCACCCTGTCGGTGCAGCTCGGGGCCTGGCCGATGCTCGTCTACGCCATCGCGACGCTCGCCGTGATCCAGGGCCGACGCCGATTCCGGAAGGTCGGCGAGTCAGACCTCGATCCACAGGGTGATGGGACCGTCGTTCACGAGCTCGACGGCCATATCAGCACGGAACCGACCGGTGGCGACGACCGCACCGGCAGCGCGTAACGCCTCGACCACGGTCTCGACCAACGGCTCGGCCTGCTCGGGGCGGGCCGCCTCGCTGTAGCCGGGACGCCGTCCCTTGCGGGTGTCGCCGTACAGCGTGAACTGGCTGACGACCAGAACCTCGTGACCCTCGTCGGCCGCAGACCGGTTCATCACCCCGTCGGCATCATCGAAGATCCGCAGGTTCCAGATCTTGTCGGCGAGCTTTGCGGCGTGAGCCTCGGTGTCGTCGTGGGTCACGCCGACGAACACCAGGATGCCGGCACCGATCTCACCGGTGATCTCTCGTCCGCCGGAGACGCCCTCGACCGTCACCGTCGCCCGGCTGACCCGCTGCACCAGTCCTCTCACAGGTCGCAACCTACCCTGCGGTAGCCGTAGCCTTGACGCCCTATGCCGTGGACGCCCCCCGACCCCGACGCACCGCTCCGGATCGCGTACCTCACCTACCGAGGCAAGCCGCACGTCGGCGGCCAGGGTGTCTACAGCCGCCACCTCACCAAAGCTCTCGTCGACCTCGGCCACCATGTCGAGGTCTATGCCGGGCCGCCCTACCCGATCATCGACGAGCGCATCCCGTTCCACCCGCTGCCGAGCCTCGACATCTGGGCCGACCCACACCCGATGCGCAAGCCCCGCCTGTGGGAATGGAAGGACTGGACCGACGCCCTCGAACACCTGTCGTTCGCGACGGGCACCTTCTCCGAACCGATGGCGTTCAGCTGGCGTGTCTGGCGTGAGCTGCGCAACCGCCGCAACGACTTCGACCTGATCCAGGACAACCAGACTCTCGGGTGGGGCATCCTCAAGCTCCACCAGGAGCAGTGGCCGATCCTCGAGACGATTCACCACCCGATCACGGTCGACCGCAAGCTCGAACTCGAACACGCCCGCACCCCGTGGGAGAAATTCGGCAAGCGTCGTTGGTACGCCTTCACCAAGATGCAGACCCGGGTCGCGCAGCGGATGCCACGGATCCTCTCGGTGTCGGAGAACTCCAAGCAGGACATCTCCGCCGACAAGGGCGTCGACCTCGACAAGATCCACGTCGTTCCTGTCGGTGTCGACCCCGACCTCTTCTTGCCGGTCCCCGGCGTCGAGCGCCGCCCCGGCCACATCGTCACCACGGCGTCAGCCGACGTTGCGATGAAGGGTCTCAAGTTCCTGCTCGAGGCGGTCGCCAAGTTACGCACCGAGCGCCACATGGAACTCACGATCATCGGCAAGCGCCGCCCTGATTCTCACGCCAGCCAGACGATGACCGCCCTCGGTCTCGACGACTGCGTGAACTTCGTCAGCGGCGTCCCCGACGAGCGCATCGTCGAGCTCTACAGCGAAGCCGAGCTGGCCTGTGTGCCATCGCTCTACGAAGGCTTCTCGCTCCCCGCTATCGAGGCCATGTCGTGCGGCGTTCCGCTCGTGTGCACCACCGGCGGCGCCCTCCCCGAGGTGACCGGCACCCACGGCGAAACCTGCTTCCAGACCGAGCCGGGCAACTCCGACGCCCTAGCCGCCACCATCCGCGACGCGCTCGACAACCCCGAACTGCGAGCCAAGGTCGGTGCCGCCGGCCGTGAGCGGGTGAAGAGCCAGTGGTCATGGCGTCACACCGCCATCAAGACCGTCGACCAGTACCGCGCCGTGCTCGACGAGCACGCCGCTCGGGTCAACGGAGCGGGCTGATGCTCACGGTCGACTACGAGAAGTTCGAGCTTCGCGCCGGCGACCTCCTGCTCGACCTCGGTTGCGGCTTCGGTCGCCACACCTATGAGGCCCTTGTCCGAGGCGCCCATGTCGTCAGTTGCGACATGGCGATGCCCGAGCTCGAGGCGATCAAGAACACCGCTCCCATGCTGATCGACGACGGCCTCTTCGACGGTCAGCTGATGCACACCCAGGTACAGGGCGACGGCACCCGCCTGCCGTACCCAGACAACACCTTCGACAAGATCATCGCCAGCGAAGTCCTCGAGCACATCCCCGACGACGTCGCCGCCTACGACGAGTTCTTCCGCATCCTGAAGCCGGGAGGCATGCTCGCCGCCACCGTGCCCGCAACCTTCCCCGAGAAGATCTGCTGGAAGCTCAGCGACGAGTACTACGCCCCGAAGGCCGAGGGCGGCCACGTCCGCATCTATACCGAGAACGAGGTGCGCTCGAAGCTTGAAGGCGCCGGTTTCGACCCGGGCCTGTCGTACAAGGCCCACGCCCTGCACTCGCCGTACTGGTGGATCCGGTGCGCCGTCGGCGTGAACAACGAGGTCGACGACAACTGGACCGTGAAGCAGTACCACAAGCTGCTCGAGTGGGACATCGTCTCGCAGCCGTGGATCACCCGCACGGCCGAGAAACTCCTCAACCCGGTGCTCGGCAAGAGCCTCGTCGTCCAGGCGACGAAGTCGCCGCTTCGCACCGAGAGGTTGTCGCAGATCCGGGAGGCCGCCGATGCCAGCACCTGACCTCCCCGGCCTGATCACCGCCGACCAGATCCGCGCCACCGCAGCCCACATCGCCGACTGGCAGTTGCCGTCCGGCATGATCCCCTGGTTCCCCGGCGGGCACGCCGACCCATGGAACCACATCGAGGCCGCCATGGCACTCGCCATCGGCGAGCACCGGGCCGAAGCCGAAGCTGCCTACCAGTGGCTGGTCGACTGCCAGCGCCCGGACGGCTCGTGGCACCAGTACTACCTCGAACACGAGATCGAGCAGGACAAGCTCGACGCCAACGTCATCGCCTACATCGCGGCCGGGACCTGGCACCACTTCCTCCTCTACCGCGACCAAGGCTTCATCGAGTCGATGTGGCCGGTGGTCGACAACGCAATCGAGTTCGTGCTCGATCTCCAGCAGCCACGGGGCGAGATCCTCTGGGCCCGACATCCCGACGGCACACCCTGGTCGTTCGCCCTGCTGACCGGATCGTCGTCGATCGCCCATTCACTTCGCTGCGCTATTGCGATCGCCCAGGAGCTCGGACAAGAACGTCCAGACTGGGAGCTTTCACTCGGACAGCTTGCGTATGCGATCCGCCACGAGCGGGCCGAGGCGTTCTCACCGAAGCATCGTTGGGCGATGGACTGGTACTACCCGGTGTTGTCCGGCGTGATCTCCGGTGGGGCCGGGCGAGCCCACCTCGCCGATCGATTCGGCACCTTCATGCTCGAGGACAAAGGCATCCGTTGTGTCTCGGATCGTCCGTGGGTGACCGCCGCTGAGACGTGCGAGTGCGCCATGGCTCACTTGGGGGTTGGCGAACGCGAGATCGCCGAGCAGCTCTTCCGAGGTGCGCAGGCGATGCGCGAAGACGACGGCAAGTACATCACCGGCATCGTGCACCCCGACCTCGTGCTCTTCCCGCCCGACGAACGGTCGACCTACAGCGCAGCCGCCGTCGTGCTCTGTGCCGAGGCGCTCGAAGGCACCAGCCCGGCGGCTCGACTCTTCTCCGATCACTCGTTCCTGCCACCGATCATCGACATCGATCCGGTTGACAGCGAGGCTCCCGTCGCCGACTGATCAACGCAGCCGGGCAGCTTCGAACGGGCCGGGCGGGTCCGTAGTCAGATGCCGTCGGCGATGCGCTCGAGCCGGCGCAGCGAACCGGTGACATCGACTTCTCGGAATGCCCCTGATTCCATCGCCCGCAGGTAGATCTCGTAGGGGGGACGACCGCCGTCGGCCGGGTCCGGGAAGACGTCATGGATCAACAAGGTGCCGCCAACCTTCACATGTGGCACCCAGGTCTCGTAGTCCCGGTGGGCGGGCTCGTGGCCATGGCCACCATCGATGAAGAGCAAGGCAAGGGGGATGTCCCACACGGCGCCGACCGTCGGTGAATCACCGACCAGGGCGACGACCGTGCCTTCGAGGCCCGCATCGTGGATGGTGCGACGGAAGATCGGCAGCGTGTCCATCTTGCCGATCTCGTCGTCGACGAGATCCGGCTCGTGATGTTCCCAACCCGCCTGGTTCTCCTCGCTCCCCCGATGGTGGTCGAGCGCGAACAGAACCCGGCCCTGACGTTTGGCGATGCCGCCGAGGTAAATCGACGACTTTCCGCAATAGCTGCCGACCTCGAGGTACGGGCCGGGCACGGACACCGCCTCCGCAGCAGCCGCAAGGGCCACACCTTCGGCGGGCGGCATGAAGCCACGGGCCGCCTCGGCGTGGCGGAGGAGGTCGGGATCGAGGCTCATGTGGTGGCCGACGGCTCCGTCCGCCACATCACCTTGTCGAGAATGACGTACTTCGCGACCCACACGACGCCGAACGCTCCGAGGCTGGTCGCCATCAACACGAGCGGCTGATCGGTCACCCGTTCCATCGCGGCGATACACATCACGGCGAGCGCAAGGCCGAGGAGCGCCATGCCCCAGAACGGCAGGATTTCGTTGCGGAACGAGACCTCGCCGTCCTGCTTCCAGACCCAGTGCCGGCTCAGGATGTACGCCGGGATGGCCGAGATCACGACCGAAATGATCTGCGACACGACGCCGCCGAACTCCATGACGATCAGGCAGAAGGCCAAGACGCCCTGGCCGACGATGACGTTGATCGCCGACACGCCGCAATAGCGCATGATCTTCTCGCCGTGTTCGGTGAGAAGCGAACGCGGGCGCCGCAAAGTCGAGGTCACGGGAAGGGAGGCTACTGCCACCCCGCCCTGTCGACCCTCCACGGGCGCTCCGTCAACCCCGCTCCGCCCCCGACCGAGCCGCCCGAGCGGCCATGCTTGTGAAGATGTCCCAACACCACGTCAACGCGCTCATCGATCTCCTCGACCTCGAACCCATCGAGGTCAACATCTTCCGTGGGGTGAACCCCGACGAGGAGCGACAGCGGATCTTCGGTGGCCAGGTCGCCGGCCAGGCACTCGTCGCAGCGGCGCGCACCGTCGACGACGACCGGGCCGTGCACTCGCTCCACGCCTACTTCCTGCGGCCGGGCGACCCCAACGTGCCGGTGCTGTACGAGGTCGACCGGATCCGCGACGGCCGCTCGTTTACGACCCGCCGCGTGGCCGCCATCCAGCACGGACGGGCGATCTTCCACATGTCGGCGTCGTTCCACATCGCCGAACCCGGCTTCGACCATCTCGACGAGATGCCCGACGTCCCCGAACCCGACAGGCTGCCCACCCGCCCGGAGCGCTTTGCCGCTGCCGGTATCGAGGACACCTACGGGCCGAGCGCACTCGACGTCCGCTACATCACGAACGACCCGTTCAACCGACGAGAGCCGCTCCCGCCGACCCAACGAGTCTGGTTCCGGGCGAATGGCGACCTCCCTGACGGGCAGGTCCTGCACACCTGCCTCCTCACGTACGCCTCGGACATGACCCTGCTCGACACGACGCTCCTCCCCCACGGCTCGGGCGCTACCGACCGCTCGGTGATGATGGCGAGTCTCGATCACGCCATGTGGTTCCACGGCCCCTTCCGAGCCGACGAATGGCTGCTGTACGACCAGCACACGCCGGCCGCCTCAGGGGCCCGAGGACTCGCCACCGGCCGTGTGTTCACCCAGGACGGGCGTCTCGTCGCAAATGTCGTGCAGGAAGGCCTGATCCGGCGGGTGCAGTCGTGATCCCGCAGGCGGGAGATCCACGCCTCGACGACGTGAACCCCTAGCGTGGTCGCCATGGTCGAGATCACGATCGCCACCGAAGCCACGCCCGAACTCCACGCGGCGATGGAGCGACTCGTCCCCCAATTGTCGAAATCGAACCCGCCACCCTCGATGGAAGCACTTGACACCCTCTGCCGCTCTGAGGCTTCGACCATGTTCATCGCCACCGACGAAACCGGCATCCTCGGCACGCTGACGCTCGCCATGTTCCGCATCCCGACCGGCATCCGGGCGTGGATCGAAGACGTCATCGTCGACGACGCCGCTCGCGGCAAGGGGGTCGGCCGACTCCTCAACGAAGCAGCGATCGCCCACGCATTCGACGAGGGGGCGATCACCGTCGATCTGACCTCTCGCCCGTCGCGCGAGGCGGCCAACCGGCTCTACCAGCGCATCGGCTTCGTGCAGCGCGAGACCAACGTCTACCGCTACAGCAAGCCCGAGCAGCTCGAGAGCTGAGCCTCAGCAGCGCCGATAGCGTGACGGGGTGACCTCCTTCCCCGGCGACCACGACCTCGACTGGCATCGAGCGCTTCCCGAGCTCCGCGAGCCGGTCATCATCGCAGCGTTCGAAGGCTGGAACGACGCCGGCGACGCAGCCACCTCCGCGGCCCGCCACCTCGCCGATCGCCTCGACGCGACCCCCTTGGCGTCGATCGACCCCGAGCGCTATTTCGATTTCGGCACGACCCGTCCGCTCGTCCACCTCGACGAGGACCGCCGTCGCACCATCACCTGGCCCACGACCGAGGTGCTCGCCGCTCGAGTCCCCTCCGCCGACCGCGATGTCGTGATCGTCGTCGGGCTGGAACCCCAACTCCAGTGGCGCCGGTACTGCCGCCAAGTGCTCACGATCGCTGACGCCGTCGGCGCATCATCCGTCATCACGCTGGGCGCCTTGCTCGCCGACGTTCCCCACACCCGTCCGGTGGAGATCTACGGCGCCACCGACGATCCGGTCCTCATGGAGCGTCTCGATCTGTCCCCCTCCACCTACGAGGGGCCCACCGGCATCGTGGGGGTGCTCACCACCGAGTCGACCGCGGCCGGCCGACCCACCACGACCTACTGGGCCGCCGTGCCCTCCTACGTGCCCGGTGCCCCATCGCCGAAGGCGGCGCTCGCGCTCGTTCATCGCGTGTGCGAGACCCTCGGCATGTCCGTCTTCGTCACCGACCTCGAAATCGCCACGGCCAGCTATGAGCGCCAGGTCGACGAACTCGTCGCTGAAGACGAGGACACGGCGGCGTACGTCCGCGACCTCGAAACGGAGTGGGACGAGGCCGAGGACGACGACCTCGAGGACGACCCTGAGTTGCTGGTCGCCGAGGTCGAGGAATTTCTGCGCGACGTCGACTGAGCGGCGCCAGGCGGCTCAAAGACCCAGCGTCTGCTCGATCCAGGCGGCCATCTCGTCGGCGATGTCGAGGCCGACCGGCTCGTTGAGGATCTCATGACCGAGGCCGTCGTAGACCTTGCGGACGGCGGCGACCGACTCCAGCGGCTCCGAGGCCCAGACGGGCACGAGCCGGTCGACGTCGCCGTGACCGACCCATGTCGGCAACGCGAGGCCGGCGATGGCGCCCGTCACCCGGTCGATCTCACCGATCGTCTCAAGGGCGAGCGAGATCGTCATGAAATCGACCCGCAGTGGATCCTCGAAGAAGCGCTCACCGACCGTGATGTCCGAGGCGTAGTTGACCGGATCAAATTCGTCGCGAACCTCGAACCCAGGCCGGAAACGACGAATCAACGGGCCTGCCACCTTCAGGACCTTGTCCGAACCCTCAAGCTCGTAGCCGAGCGGCGGACCCGACAGCACGAGCGCATCGGGAAGCGGCCGACCGGTCGTGCAATACCCCACGGCGATCAGCCCGCCGAGTGAGTGCCCGAGCAGGACCGTCGGGAGCCCGAGCTCGCGGATCACCGCGAGTTGATCCTCGACATCGTCCTGGAACTGCGAGAAGGAATCGACATAGGCGCGCCGGCCGCCGGACGCACCGAAGCCGCGATTGTCGAGCATCACGACGTCGTACCCTCGTTCGGCGAAGCGAGCGCCGACATGCTCGTACCGGCCGGAGTGCTCACCGAGCCCGTGCACCATCAGCATCGCTGCCTTGGCGTCACCGGCAGGCCGCCAACGGCGACGGAGCTGGATCAGGCCGTCTCGGGTGGTGCCGTAGTCGACGGCTGCGTTCACGAGGACCCCTTGAGATGATCGGGGGTGCCTTTCCACGGCGGTGTTCGAGGCAGATCGAACAAAACCGGCACGTCTTCGCCCCGGATCGCCGCAAACGCGTGGGCGGCCCAGAGATCGGCCCCTGCTGTGGGGTCGGGCAGGGCGTCCTCGGCAAACCAGCCGACGTCGGTGCACTCAAGCGGATGGGCGGTGAGTTCGCCGCCGGTGGCCCTGCAGTGGAACACGAGCGAGACGAGCGGAATCCGGGTGAAGCCCCGGCGCTGCCCATCGAGCACAGCGATCGGCCGCACGACGTCGCAGTCGATCCCGGCCTCCTCCTTCACTTCCTTCACCACAACCTCGGCCGGCGAATAGCCGACATCGGCCCACCCGGTGGGATACAGCCACACTCCGCTGTCGGCCCGCTGCACCATCAGCAGCTCACCGCGATCGTTCCCGACGACCGCACCGACCGTGATCTTGGGCGTGACATAGCCGGCGACACCGACACCGATGCGGTCGAGCCACTCCTGTACCTGGCGCTGCGGGTCGAGACCACCGACCACATGGCTACGGATGTCGGCTGCGATCTCCAGGACCTCCTCGAACCGTTCACGCTCGTAGAGGTTGTCGGTGAAACCGAGACCGGTCATGGCGGTAGACGAGAGTGCCTCCGCCCAGCGCAGAAGTTCTCGTTCGGTTGCGGGACGGTCGCTCATGAAGTCCTAGGCGTCAGCACCGATCGCAGAAAGCACTGCGATCTCGATCTCGGCAAGGTATTCCGGATCGGTGATCTTCGCGCCGTCCGGACCGAGAACATAGAACGTATCGATCACATCGTCGCCGAGCGTGTGCACCTTCGCCCGGGCGATGTCGAGATCGAGTTCGACGAACGCACGGGTGACCCGGTAGAGGAACCCGATCGAGTCGGGGCCCCGCACCTCGAGCACGGTCGCCGACGACGACACCTCGTTGTCGACGATCACCGCTGGCTCGACGAGGCGTGCCGCAGCGGTGCGCTGGAAGCGGTACGACTTCGCCCGACGCAGGAGGCGAGCCGTGATGGCGAGCTGTCGCCGCAACGCCCGCTCGATGTCAGTGATGACGGCGTCAGGCCGGTCCGCAAGCGCCGAGCCGCCCGTGATGCGAATCTGATCGATCGCCATGCCGTCGGCCGTGCCGAGGTTCGCATCGACGATCTCGATGCCGTGCAATGCAAGCGCGCCGGCCACCCGGCTGAACACACCCGGACGGTCGGGAGCGACGACGGTGACGATTTGGCCGACGATCGACACGCGGGTCTCGCCCACCGCCGCAAGATCGAGCAGCTCAGGAGTCGGGAACTCGTCGGACTCGAGATCGGTGTGGCCCTGGAGGTACCGGACCGTGCGCTGCGCGAGTTCGTTGACGAGCCCTGCTTTCCAGCTGTTCCAGGCCGATTTCGACGTGGCGATGGAGTCGGCCTCGGTCAGCGCCGCGAGAAGCTCGATCGTTCCGGTCGACGGCACCGCATCGGCAACGAGCTTCACGGTGCCCTCGTCCTCGAGATCACGACGCGAGGCCACATCGGGGAGCAACAGGTGATGGCGCACGAGCGCCTCGAGCATCTCGATGTCGGCGGGCGGGTAGCCCATCCGCTCGGCGATCGTGTGCACGAGACCCACACCGACCTCACTGTGGTCGCCGGGGTAGCCCTTGCCGATGTCGTGGAACAGGCCGCCCAGGACGAGCAGGTCGGGTCGCTCGACCCGATCGACGAGCCGGGCGGCTTCGGCCGCAGCCTCGAGCAGGTGACGATCGACGGTGAACCGGTGATACGCGTTGCGCTGCGGGCGATGCCGGTTCGGGGCCCACTCAGGAATCAGGCGGGTGACGAGATCGACCTGGTCGAGCGCTTCGACCACCCGGATCATGTCGTGCCCCATCAACAACAAGTCAACGAAAAGCTCACGGGCTTCATCGGGCCACGGATTCGGGAGGGCGGTGCCTTCGGTCGCGATGCGATCCAGCACATCGCGGACGATGAAGGCGTCTTCGCGGGCGGCATGAACCGCCACTCGCAACGGCATGATCGGATCGCTGACAGGGGCATCGTCGGCAAGTGTGAGGGTTTCCTCGGCGAGGAGGATGCCGTGCCCGAGATCACGGGTGCGCGCCAGCCAGCGACGGCGACGACCCCGCTTGTGGATCCGATGCAGGACGGCATCCTCGATCCCGGTGACGGTGCGCGCTGCTTCGGCGACCGCAGCCATCAAGAGGTCGGCGTCGCCGTAGCCGAGGGCGTCGGCGACCTCGTCCTGCTCTTGCAACAGCAGCTGGTTGTTGGCGCGGCCGGTGGCGCGATGCAATTCGATGCGGGCCGACAGCAGCACACTGTGGGGCCCGTCGAGCGCGTCCCGCTCGGAATCCTCGAGCAGGCTCGGGTCGGCGAGGTCGATCCACTGGAGGCAGTGAAGATCTCGCAGGCCGCCCTGCGAAAGCTTGAGGTCTGGTTCGAGCAGGAAGGCGAGCTCACCCGCCTGCTCGTGGCGCTCGCGGATACGCACGTCGAGTTGGTCGAGCATCCGATCGGCGTTCTCGCGCCACTGATCGAGCGCCTTTCGCTGCAACTCGTCGACGAGCGCCCGACTCCCACCGAGAGATCGGACCCGCAACAGCGACGTCGCCGTATCGAGATCGCTCGAGGCAAGGTCGAGCGCCTCGTCGATCGTCCGGACGGCATGCCCGAGCTTCATCCCGGTGTCCCAGATCGGGTACCAGATGCGCTCGGCGACCTCGGCCGCCGACCCTTCGAACTGGTGGATCAGGAGCAGATCGAGATCAGAACCAGGGCTCAGGTCGCCACGGCCGTAGCCACCCACCGCCGCCAGCGCGAAGCCCGGAACATCGCCGACATCGTCGATGACCGAACCGAGCCAGGCATCGATCTCTGCGGTGTATGCGGCCGCCAGCGCCGTCCCGACCAGAGAACGGTCGGCCACGACGCCGGCGGCAGCGGGAATCGTCTTCATCGGACGTCGGGGGCACGTCGCATCATGAGCTGACCGTACCCCGCTTCAGGCTCAGTCGACGTAGGCCGTCTCGGCGTGCTGCGTCTGATCAAGGCCGGTGAGCTCCTCGTCGCTGCTGACGCGGAGACCCATGACGTTGTCGAGCAGCTTGGCGAGGCCGAACGTGACGATGCCGGAGTACGCGATGACCGACACGATGGCGACGACCTGGCTGATGACGAGGGCCCCATCACCGAAGAACAGGCCGTCAACACCACCCACGCTGGCGTCGGCGAAGAAGCCGAGCAGCACGCCGCCGACAATGCCACCGACCATGTGGATGCCGACGACGTCGAGGCTGTCGTCGTAACCGAACTTCGTCTTGAGCTGGATGGCGAAGTAGCAACAGACCGAGGCGACGACGCCGAAGACGATCGGCGCGAGCCCGCCGACGAAGCCGGCTGCAGGGGTGATGGCAACGAGACCGGCGACGACACCGGAGGCCCCACCGAGCGTCGTGGCGTGACCATCACGCTTCCATTCGATGCCAAGCCAGGCGACCATGCCCGCAGCGCCTGCCACGAACGTGTTGAGGACGGCCTGGGCGGCGACACCGTCGGCTGCGAAGGCCGAACCGCCGTTGAAGCCGAACCATCCGAACCAGAGGATGCCGGCACCGAGCATGACGAAGGGCAGGTTGTGGGGCGGCATGGCCTGGTCGGGCCAGCCGGCACGCTTGCCGAGAACCACGACAAGGGCGAGTGCCGCAACACCGGCATTGATGTGAATCGCTGTGCCGCCGGCGAAGTCGATGGCGGCGGGGTCGAGCTTGCTGTGGTGCCAGCCGACATAGACCCAGTAGAAGACCGGCGTGTAGACGATGAGGCTCCAGATCGGCACGAAGATCGCCCAGGCAGAGAACTTCATACGGTCAGCCACCGCACCTGCGATCAGCGCCGGTGTGATCGCAGCGAACGTCATCGAGAAGGCCACGGCGATGAGCGCATCCGTGCCTTTCACGTCCTTGAGGCCAAGGGCGTCCAAGTTGCCGATGAACGCCTCGATGCCGTCACCGTCGCCGCTGTTTCCCAGTGAGAAGGCGACGAGCACCCAGACCAGCGGCACGATGCCGAGGCAGTAGGTGTTCATGTTCAGCATGTTGAGCACATTCTTCGAGCGGACCATGCCGCCGTAGAACAGTGCGAGTCCGGGGACCATGAACAGCACCAGGGCGGTGCTGATCAACATCCAGGCGGTGTTGCCTTCCATTGCGGTGTTCCTCCTCGCGCCCTCCCGCTTCGGGAGCGCCACGAGGGAACCTAGGAACCCAGTGTTTCGTGCTTGTTTCGGGAGACTGATCCGTGTGTTACTCCCGGGCCGAAACCCGGTCAGAAACGGGTCAGGCTTGTGTTGCGGTGGCCGGCGACGAGATCAGGTGTCGTCGGCGGCGTTCCACTGACCGCTCGCCTTCCCGGCAGCGACCAGACGCCGCAGCCACACCACAAAGCCGACCCCGACGACAACCATCACAACGGCGGCGACGATCGCGCCAACCGTGCCGAAGAACCCGCTGGCGATGACGACGAAGAAGAAGAGGGCGAGCGATCCGGTGCGGACGCTGCGCTTCATCTTCGGCGTAATCGGCGATGACGGATCGGTCATGGGGGGCTCCTAGTACGGCCACTCGTCGATGTTGCGGTGGCCGAGCAGACGGGTGAGCGGCGCAAGCTTGGCGACGATCAGGACCTTGATCACGACGTTTCGCACAAACCACAGCAGCTGGAGTTCCTGACGCAACGCGTTGCGGAGCCGCTCGCCGAACGTCATATTCACCCGCCGATACTCGGCCATCGACTGCGACCGCCCGACATACTTCCAACGGCCGCCGTAGAAGGTGGTGGTCATGAGCGCAAGGGTGACACCGATCGAGCTGAAAGAGTCGTGGATCAGCATCGTGCCGCCACCGCTGACCCGCTCGCCCCACTGGACGATGTCGGCACGAGCGGGACCAAAGCGGTGGGCGCCGTCGATGTAGAGCAGGTCGATCTCGCCCTCCACATCATTGAGGGCGGCATCGCTCATCTTGCGGACATGGGTCACGCGCTCATCGACACCCGCAGCCGAGAGGTTGGCGTGGAAGAGGTCGTAGTCGTCGTCGCCGCGGGCCTGGTCGGCCTCGATTTCCTGCGGTCCACGATCGGAACCCATGTGCGGGTCGATCGCCGTGATCGCTACCCCATCGGCAGCCACTGACGCAAGGACGATCATCGACCGGCCACGGAAGCTTCCGATCTCGACAATCTGCGCGCCAGCGCCAAGTTCGGCAGCCCGGTCGTGGAGGCGTCGGGCCTGGTCGTCGGTCATCCAGCCCTCGACGTCAGCGACCGACGCAAGGATGTCGGAAAATGATGGGCGATCAGGCACGACGGTGAGGCTAGTCAGCGAGCAGCTCAGCAGCGCGCCGAAACACCTTCGATCTCGGCAGCGCGTCGGCGCACCCTGCGGCGATCGCCGACTGCAACGCCTCCTCATCGACATGGGAGCCGTAGGCGATCACCGTGCGATCGTCACCGACGAGTGCAGAGAGGTCGATACCGAGCGCAAGATCAACCAGCACGAGACGAGCGTCGGCGAGTTCGGGGGCGTTGACCGAGCGCACGATCGCCACACCCGGCACCGCCGACCGGAAGCGGCTGCCGTCCATCAGATCTCGGGTGACGACGACATGGTCAGCCATGATCAGACTCCCGTCGACGGCGCAGATGCACGTGAGCACGCGCTGCGCCCCACACGAGCCCGGGCTCGTGGAGATCGTCGTCGACATCGGAGAAGGCCGCAGGGCCGAGCTGATAGGGATCACCGGGAAACTGACGCTCGAGGAACTCGTCGCGTGGGGGGCGTGCCGCTCCCCACCTGTCGAGGAGGTCGGTCATCGGCCCGACGGCACTCCGCAACGCTGCGAGCGGGCTGCCGGCGCCGGTATCCACATCGGCTCGAAGCACCCGCCGAATCTCTGACATGGCTGCAACTCGCGTCTGCTCGATCACCGGAGCGAGATCAGCTTCGACGACCTTCACTCCACCGGCACCCGCAGCGGCGAAAACCGAACGCCTGACCCAGCCACCGATCGACGTATCGACCTGCTCGATCAACTGCTCTGCGAACGCAGCCAGCTGCGCCTCGTCGTCGGCCAACGTCGGCTCAGGGTTCGCCTCCACCTCATCAGACTAGGAGGCGCAGACGTCACCGGGCATCCCGGCCCCACCGCTACGGTGACGCCATGCCTTTGACCCTCGACGCACGCGACCAGGCGCTTCTCGACGGCACGGCCGGGCCTGCGGCAGCCCTCGCCATGCGGGTCGTTGTCCGCACAGCCGAGTCGATGGAGGCCGAGCACCTGCTCGACATCACCGGCGCCCACATCGATTCATGCCTCTACCACGGGCAGGCCGGACTCGACTTCGCACAGCGACTCGCCGACGACGGCGCCCAGGTCTCCGTCCCGACCACGCTCAACGTCAGCTCGCTCGACCTGCTCCACCCGGAGCTTTACCGCGGCGACGACCACACGCGCGACCAGGCACGGGCACTGATGAACGCCTACGAAGCGATGGGGTGCGAGCCGACCTGGACATGCGCTCCCTATCAAATGGACGCTCGACCCCGACTCGGTGAGCACGTCGCCTGGGCCGAATCGAACGCCATCGTCTTCGCCAACGCAGTGCTCGGTGCCCGCACCCACCGCTACGGAGATTTCCTCGACATCGCGGCGGCGATCACGGGTCGAGCCCCGGCTGCGGGCCTCCACCTCGACACGGCACGCCACGCCACGATCGTCTTCGACGTCTCGGCCGTGCCGGCGAAATTGCTCGACCTCGACGTGGCGTATCCGGTGATCGGGCACCACATCGGCAAACTCGTCGGCAGCGCCGTTCCCGTCATCGTCGGCGCACCGGCGGGATTGAGCGAAGATCGCCTCAAGGCGATCGGAAGCGCAGGGGCATCGTCGGGCTCGCTGGCCATGTTCCACGTCGTCGGCTCGACACCCGAAGCACCCGACCTCGAAACTGCGTGCGGCGGCCGAGTCCCGACCGACCGTCACATGATCACCGTCGCCGCTCTTCGTACCGCCCGGGATCAACTCACGACCTCAACCAACGCGAAACTCGGCGCGATCAGCCTGGGGACACCCCACTACTCGGTGCCCGAATTCGCTCGGCTGATCGAACTGCTTCGCGACCGGCGGATCCACCCTGACGTCCACGCCTACGTCAACACCGGCCGCAGTGTCGCCCACGAACTCGACCTTCGCGGGTGGAGCACCCGACTCGCTGACGCCGGCGTGCAACTCGTCACCGACACCTGCACCTACATCACGCCGGTCATGGCCGACATCCACGGCACGGCGATGACCGACTCCGCCAAGTGGGCCTACTACGCCCCTGGGAACCTCGGCCTGGATGTCACCTTCGGTTCGGTCGAGGACTGTGTCGAATCAGCGGTCCGCGGCGAGGTGGTCCGCGATGAAGGAGTCTGGGCCGATGCCTAAAGCCACGCGCACACTGATCGCCGGTGAAGCCCACGGCGAGATTCTCGAACTCGACGAGCCCCTCAGCTTCTGGGGTGGGTTCGAATCCGATACCGGCACGATCATCGATCAGGCCCACCCTCAGGTCGGTCAGTCCCTCGTCGGAAAGATCGTCATGATGACCGTCGGGCGCGGATCGAGCTCGGCGTCGTCGGTTCTCGCAGAGGCCATCCGCGACGGCACTGCCCCGGCGGCACTGATCCTGCAGGAATCCGACGAGATCATCGTGCTGGGAGCGATCGTCGCCGACGAGATCTACGGCACCGTGATGCCGATGCTCCTGGTCGATGACGCCACCTATCGCGACGTCGCATCGCTGCCCGCTGCGCAAATCTCGGCCGACGGACAGATCGACCCCCGCTGATCAACCGACGGCCAACCGCGCAGCAGCGAGATCCTCGAGTGCGGTACCTGCAGACTTGAACAGCGTCACCTCATCGTCGTCCCGGCGACCCGGATGCTCGCCCGCGACGAGCTCAGCGAGGTCGGCCAACAGATCAGCCGGCGTGAGGATCCCCGACGCCAGCGGCTGGGCGATGTCTCCGGCGATTGCTGCGTCGTCATAGGTGTCGACGAAGACCGAGGCGCGCCGAACGACATCATCGTCGGCTTCTCGCATCTCAGGGCTGAAACCACCGATCAAGTCGACATGACATCCGGGCTTCACCAACGCACCCCGGACGATCGGCTCGGTCGCACCGGTAACGCACGAGATCACGTCGGCGTCGGCGACCGCCGCGTCGAGATCGGTGACGACGTCGACCGTTAACCCGTGCGCAGCGGCCTCCTCGGCCACCGCTGCGGCCTTGGCGGGATGACGGCCCCAGACCTGCACCGTGGCGAAGTCACGCACGTGTGCGTGGGCCTGGATCGCCATCGGCGCCAAGGCGCCGGTGCCCACGACCAACAGCCGGGAGGCATCGCTCCGAGCAAGACGTTTCGCGGCGACGGCGGACGCAGCAGCCGTTCGGCGGGTCGTCAACGTATTGGCCTCGCACGCACCGACCAGCGACCCGGTGACGCCGTCAAACAGCAACACCCCGGCTTGCACCATTGGAAGACCTTGTCCCCCATTGTCAGGGAAAACGGTGACCGCCTTCACGCCGATGATCTCCCCGGCAACCCAACCGGGCTTCAACAGGAATGCCGCATCGTTACCGTTGCCGTCGGGCACCGTGTGAAACGTTCGAGCCGGGGCTGTCGCTTTGGGCTCCACCATGATCTGCTCGATCGCGTGAATCAGTTCCGCCCAGCCGAGTACGGCGCCGATATCGGCATCGGTGAAGAATCTCACGGATCGTTCCCTTGCTCCGGCTCACCCGTCGCCTCGCCCGGCCAGTGCCCATCGGGGGGATCCGGCGGATACCAGTCCTCGACGGTGACCCCGAGTCCATCGGCGATCCGATTGACGTACGCGTAGTACGCCGTCGCCTCACAGATGTCGTGCACATCTCGATCGCTGAACCCGACCGCCCGGAGCGCATCGACATCGGCTTCGACCATCTCGCCGGGCGTACAGGTCAGCTTCAACGCATAGGTCAACATCGCCGTGCGCCGCTCGCCGATCGGGGCGGTTCGCCAATCGATGTCGATCTGGGCGAGGAGCGGATCGTTTTTCAGAAGTCGGCGCAGACCGCGCCGATGATGGGTGAGTCAATAGTGGCAGTCGTTCTCGAGCGAGACGACGTAGGCGATCAACTCCCGCTCGACCTTGCGCAATGTCCCGGTCCCCGCCATTGCCGACCGGTACAGGCCGTCGTGGGCGGCCAACCCTCGGGGGTTGATGGAGTGCACTGCCATGATGTGGTCGACCCGGCCGAGGTCGCGATCGACGACTCGGCCGTGCAACGGTTCGAGTTCGCCCTCCCACTGATCATCGGGAACCGTTCGGATCCAACTCATCGCTTCTCCTCACATCGGGGCGCAGCGCTAGCTTAGGGACCGTTCACGCAAGGGGCCGGATCGGTCCCGGAGGGAGACACATGTCGAGTCATCCGGATCTGGCCGGGAAGGTCGTCGTCGTCACGGGCGCCGGCAAAGGCATCGGCCAAGCGATCGCCGAACGCTTCGGCGCCGTCGGCTCATCGATCGTTGTCAACGACGTCGACGATGCCTTGGCTCAAGCCGTCGCGGACGGCATCGTCGATGCCGGGGGCACGGCGATGGCAGCCCCCGCCGACGTGTCCGATGGCGAACAGGTCGCCGCCATGTTCGACACGGTGATGTCCACCCACGGCACCGTCGATGTGCTCGTCAACAACGCCGGACTCGTTTCACCGATGCTTCATTTCTTCGATGCCGACGAGGCGTGGTGGCGTCGGATCATCGACGTGAACCTCACCGGCCATTTCCTGTGCTGCCATCGAGCCGCCCGGATCATGGCCAAGAACGGCGGCGGGTCGATCATCAACATGAGCTCCGGAGGCGCCACCCGGGCCCATCGCAGCTTCACGGCCTATGACGCCAGCAAGGGCGGGATCGAGGCGCTCACTAGGGCGATGGCGCTCGACCTCGGGCCGTACAACATCCGCGTCAACGCCCTCATGCCCGGATCGATCGACACGGCAGGACTCGACGCCGACGCTCGGGCCTACCGCGGCGTCAACATTCCGGCCGGGCGGATCGGCGATCCGTACGACATGACCGGACCCGCGCTCTTCCTCGCCAGCGACGACGCCTCCTATGTCACCGGCGACGTCATCAAGGTCGACGGCGGCATGCTCGCCCAGCAGCGGTCGGCCACGGTCGACATCGTGCATCCCGACACCTTCCCGTCGGTCGACGACCTCTGACCCCGTGACCGGTTCCCGTACGGGCGGCCAGATCGTCGCCGACGCGCTCGTCGCCCACGGCGTCAGCCACGTGTTTGGCGTGCCCGGCGAGAGCTACCTGGCCGTTCTCGATGCGATCCACGACACCGACATCGAATTCGTCATCTGTCGTCAAGAAGGTGGCGCGGCCTACATGGCCGAGGCGTGGGGCCGCCTAACGGGCGACCCGGGGGTCTGCATGGTGACCCGTGGGCCGGGTGCCACCAACGCATCGGTCGGCATCCACGCTGCTCGCGAGAACTCACAACCGATGGTGGTGCTGATCGGCCAGGTGGCTACCGACGAGATAGGGCGGGAGGCCTTTCAGGAGATCGACTACCGCGCCTTCCTCGGGCCGATCACCAAGTGGGCGACCCAGATCGATGATGTCGACGAGTTGGCCGAAGCGATCTCGATGGCGTTCAAGATCGCGGCGAGCGGCCGACCCGGGCCGGTCGCGATCGCGTTGCCCGAGGACATGCTGCGCGCCGACACGACCAACGCCGACGTCACGCCCATGATGATCGAACGGGCGACACCGACCAGCGACGAACTCGACGCAATCATCGCCGCCATCGCCGACGCCGAACGTCCCGTCATCATCGCCGGCGGCGGCCGATGGACCCTTGATGCCCGGGCCGACCTCACCGCCTTCGCCGAGCACAACGACCTTCCGGTACTCGCCGCCTGGCGATTCCATGACGTCGTCGACAACCTCAGCGACATCTACTGCGGCGAAGCCGGGCTGGCAATGCCGCAGGCGGTTCGCGACACGATCACCCAGGCGGACCTCATCGTCGGCCTCGGTATTCGCTTCGGGGAGATGACCACCGCCGGATGGACTCTGATCGATCTTGACGAACCGACGCAACGCATCGTCCACATCCACCCAGAACGCACCCAGCTCGGCCGGATCTACCCGACCGACGTCGGGGTCTGCGGCGACCCCTCGGTGACGATCGGCGCCCTGCGGGAGATGAGCGTCCCGGCCAGCGAACCGCGCCGTACGTGGTGTTCGGCCCGCCGAGCTGCGTTCGTCGATGGCTCACGCATCCCGCCGCAGCCGGGCCCACTCGACATGGGCGAAGCCATGCGATGGCTGCAGGCCAACGCACCAGCCGATGTGATCTTCACCAACGGTGCCGGCAACTTCTCGGTTTGGAACAACAAGGGCTTCCGTTACGGACCCCAGGCTCGGTTGCTGGCACCACAGAACGGCACGATGGGCTACGGCCTACCGGCCGCGATCGCGGCGAAAGCCGCCTACCCCGACCGAACCGTGGTGTGTTTCGCCGGTGACGGTGATCTCCAAATGACGATCCAGGAACTCGGCACCGCACGCCAGGCCGGCTACGAGCCGATCGTGCTCGTCTTCGACAACGGCATGTACGGCACGATCCGCGCCCACCAAGAGCGCCACTACCCCGGGCGGATCAGCGGCACACCGATCGACAACCCCGACTTCGTCGCGATCGCACAGGCCTACGGCATGCACGCCGAAGCAGTTCGAGAGACCGACGCCTTCGGGCCCGCCTTCGAGCGGGCCATGGCGTCGCCAACCGGCGCGCTCCTGCACCTCCACATGCCCGCCGAGATGTTGACCCCGTGGGAGTCGATCGATCAGGCCCGAGACCGGACCTGATCGCGACCTCGGCTAGCGGTTGCCGTCGCCCAGATAACTGGCACGAAGTTCCGGGTTGGCGAGTAGGGCCTCAGCCGAGTCGTCAAGAACGACACGCCCGGTCTGCAGAACCCAGCCGCGGTCAGCGATCGACAACGCCATGTTGGCGTTCTGCTCGACCATGAAGATCGCGACACCCTCTTCGTGGATCTGCTGGATCAGTTCGAAGTTGGTCTGGACGAGCGCCGGCGCGAGCCCCATCGATGGTTCGTCCATCAACAACACACGGGGGTTAGCCATCAAGGCGCGACCCATGGCGACCATCTGCTGTTCGCCACCCGACAGGGTGCCGGACTTCTGATTCAGCCGCTCCTTCACCCGAGGGAACATCTCGTAAATGCGCTCGAGGTCGGCTTCGACGCCGTCGTCGTTACGGAGATACGCCCCGAGTTCGAGGTTCTCCTTGACGGTCAGACGCTTGAACAGGCGCCGGTTCTCGGGAACCATCGTGACGCCTCGCTCGACCCGATACGACGTCGGCTTGTCGTTGACGACTTCGCCATCGAGGACGACCTCACCGGTCGTCGGCGTAACCATGCCCAGCAGGGTCTTCAGGGTCGTGGACTTGCCGGAGGCGTTCCCCCCGAGGAGACAGACCAGCTCACCCGGATAGATCGCCAGGTCGACGTCTTTCAGGATGTGAACTGCGCCGTAGTGGGTGTTGATCCCGCGAAATTCGAGCAGCGGGGTCGGGGACTCGACGGCTTCACTCATGATGCCTCCTCTGCGGGGCGACCGAGATAGGCCTCGATCACGGCGGGGTCCGACGAAACCTCGTCGTAGCTGCCTTGTGCGATGGTCTCGCCGTGATCGAGCACGACGACACGATCCGACACATCTCGAACAACGCCCATGTCGTGCTCGATCATGACGATGGTGAAACCCCATTCGTCACGCAGCTTGCCGATGAGCCCGGTGAGCTCCTCGGACTCTTTCGGGTTCATACCGGCCACCGGTTCGTCGAGGAGGATGACCTCGGGCTTGGTGGCCATCGCACGGGCGATCTCGAGGCGGCGACGGTTGGCATACGACAGGACCGACGCTGGCTGGTTCAACCGATAGCCGACCAGTCGGCTGCCGAAGAACCCGAGCACCTTCTCGCCGTGCTCACGGATCTCCTGCTCTTCGCGCTTGAAGCCGCCGGTCTGGAACAGCGCGCCCATGATCCCCTGCTTGGTTCGGCAGTGCTGGGACACCATGACGTTCTCGAGAATCGTCATGTTGGCGAACAGGCGGACGTTCTGGAAGGTCCGGGCGATCCCTCGGGCGGTGACCTGGTTGGGGTCGAGACCGAGCAACGACTCACCCTTGAACACGATGTCGCCGGAGGTCGGCGTGACCATCCCCGAGATCATGTTGAAGAAGGTGGTCTTCCCGGCGCCGTTGGGGCCAATGACCGAGACGATCTCTCCCTTGTCGACATGGAAGTCGAGGTCGGTGAGCGCGTTGAGACCGCCGAAAGTCACGCTCAGGTTCCGAATGTCGAGCAGACGTTCGCTCATGCCGGTGCCACCTCCCCGCTCGCCGCTTCGTCATCGTCGTCGTTCGCCTGCGCTTTCAGCCACGCGTCCTGCAGGAACTCCTCCTGATGGAGTTCGCGGCTCCGGCGTACGTTCGGGATCAGGCCTTCGGGGCGCTTCAGCATCATCCAGATGAGCAGTGCGCCGTAGATCAGAAGCTTGAACTCGGAGAATTCAGCGAGCAGGCCCGGCTGGTTGGGGCCGCCGAGGATGCCGACGAGCACCAGCGCGCCGGCGGCAACACCGGCGATGCGGCCCATACCACCGACGATGACGATCACGAGGATCACGATCGACACCAGGATCTTGAAGGAACTCTCGAAGACCGACCCGACCTTCGCCGCGAAAATCGCACCGGAGAACGAGGCGAGAATCGCGCCGACCACGAACGCCTGCAGCTTGGAGTTCACCGTGTTGATACCCATGGCCTCGGCAACTGATTCGTCTTCACGAACCGCCATCCAGGCGCGGCCGATACGAGAGTTCTCGAGTCGCCAGCTCACATAGATGGCGATGGCAACGAAGCCGATCACCAGATACAGGACCTGTTGCGGGTCGGTGCCCTTGACCGTAGCGACGCCGACGATGTCGGCGCCGGGAATCGACAGGATGCCCTGTGCGCCGCCGGTGAAGCCGCTGGCCCAGTCGGAGCGGACCGTGAGTCGGATGATCTCACCGAATCCGAGGGTGACGATTGCGAGATAGTCGCCTCGCATCCTGATCACCGGCGCACCGATGAAGAGCCCGGCGACGATCGCCATGAACACCACGACGAGAATCGCGACCCACCATGGCAGCTCGGGCGAAAGGCCCGGTGAGCTCGGCGAGGTCATGATGGCTGCGGTGTAACCGCCAACCGCGAAGAACGCCACGTAGCCGAGGTCGAGGATGCCCGCGAGGCCAACCACGATGTTGAGACCGAGCGCCAGAAGCAGGAAGAGCCCGACATTGGTCAACAGGTCGTTGGTGAGTCGACCGAGGAACATCGGGAGCACAACCGCAGCGACGGCGATGAGCACCAGACCTACGGTGTTGACCTTCGTCGGGGACAGCTCTCGACGAGCCGCCACTACCGCGCGGCCCCGCTTCGACTGTCCGCTCAGCACGAGCACCCAGGCGACGGCGAAAACGGCGAGGATGATTGCACCCTGCACCGACAGGCCGCCCTTCTTCTCGAACAGTGCTTCGAACAGCCATTCGAGCCGGAAACCCTCAGAAATGTCGTCGAGCGCCGACTCAAGCGATGCGGTCAACACGATCGTGAGCGAGATCGCGAATAAGAGCCGGTTGGCGATCGTCGGGAGCAGGTGGAGTGCGCCGCCAGCCAGACCGAGTCCGGCAGAAGCAAGGATCCAAAAGATCGCTCCGTAGCCGACGCCCTCACCGAAGCTCAGCACCTCGAGCAGGGCGTCGTTCCAGTTGACGAGCGGATCACTGAGATCGCGCGTGTCGAGCAGCCAGATCAGCAGGGCCAACCCTGCGCCACCGATTGCGCCGACCGACACGCCAGCGACCAGTTCCCGAAGACCCTTCTTGTGCTGGGTCATGCCTTCGAGGACCACTTCGCGAGTGACAAAGTTGCCGAGGGCAATCGGGATCCAGATCAGCGACAGGTAGCCCATCGAAAGAAGCGGCTCCACGATGACGCGCTTGTCGAGCTTGTCGGGCATGTCGGTGAGCGACACGAAGATCAGCGCAAGAGCACAGATCAATCCCCAGTTGACGAGCTTGCGCCAGTCCTGATCGAACGCACCTCGTGCGGGCGCGAGCACGACGGTTTCGTCGGTGTTCATGGTCTCACTCATGCTCGATCCTCCGCCGACAGACGCTCACCGAAGAGGCCGGTGGGCTTGACCAACAGGACGAAGATCAGCACGAGGAACGCCACAGCGTCCTTGAGCTGAGTGTGGCCGGTGACGCCGAGCGGCTCGAGCACCAACTGGGGTGCCAGTGATTCGGAACTGCCCAGGGTGAGGCCGCCGGCCATGGCACCACCGAGGTTGCCGATACCGCCGACGACGGCGGCCGAGAAGGCCTTGATGCCGGGAAGGAACCCGGTGAATTCGGTGACCGAGCCGAACAGGATGCCCCAGAGGATGCCAGCGACGCCGGCCATGGCACCGCCGACTGCGAAGGTGGTGACGATCGTGCGATCGACGTCGATGCCCATCAGCGAGGCAATTTCTTTGTCCTCGGCAACCGCTCGCATGGCTTTGCCGGTCTTGGTGCGTTCGACGAGATACCAGAGCGCACCCATCGATACCCCGGCGACGACGAGCACCAGCAGCTTCTTGCCCTCGATGTCGAAGGGGCCGATGCCGATGTCGTCACGGAGCCAATCGGGCAGGCGGGGGTAGCTCTTGGCTCCCGGCCCGAGCAGCACTGCGGAGGTGTTCTGGATGAAGAAGGAGACACCGATCGAGGTGATCAGCGGGATGAGGCGGGGGGAGCCTCGCAACGGCCGATACGCGATCCGCTCCGTGACGACGGCGGTGACGGTGGAGCAGATGACCGAGACCAGCACGGCGATCAGGATCGCGAGGAGGAAATTGTCTTCCCAAACGCCTGCTTCGAAGAGCTTGTTTGAGGTGATCATGCCGGTCATCGCACCGACCATGAAGACCTCGCCGTGGGCGAAGTTGATGAACCCGAGCACGCCGTAGACCATCGAGTAGCCCAAGGCGATCAGCCCGTACATGGCACCCTGGGAAAGACCCGAGATCACCAGCCCCTGGAACGCATCCCAGCTCAACCGGCTTGCGTCGGGGTTGATCGCCGAGGCGAGCGGATTGTCCGGATCGACCTGTTGCCAGAGAAAGGCCAAGAGGCCGAAGAGCACGAGGCCGGTGAGCAGCACTCGCAAGAATGTGAGGAACCAGTCGACACCGGTTCTCGGTGCGGCTTTGGACCGCATTGCAGTAGTCACGCTTCCCCCTCGAAACGTGTCGTGTTGACGTGAAACGCAAACGGCCCCCGCCCACCTCGGCGGACGGGGGCCGTCATGCGGTGTGTTTCGACGCTCAGACCGAGAGCTCAGCGTCGGTCGCTCCGAAAGGAGCGCTCCCCTTACGGGGCGTACTCGAAGACGACAGCCTGCTTGGAGGCCTCGATGTCGCCGGAGTCGGCGTGCTCGATCACGGTGATCTTCTGCGAGCCACAGTCGCCGAAGTCGTCACAGCTGATCGTGCCGATCAGACCGCTGTAGCCGCTGACGCCGTTAAGCGCTTCGCGGACACCGGCCCGGTCGATGACGAGGTTGCCGTCGCCGTCAACGTAGGACGCAGCGTCGATGGCGTCGAGCAGCATCGCTGTGGCGTCGTAGCTGTGACCCCAGAAGGCAGCCGACGGGGGCTCACCGTGGGCGGCCTCGTAGTCGGCGAGGACCTCCGCAGCGGTCTTCCCGGTCGATTCGTTGAGGTTCTCGCCGAAGCGAGTGTCAGGACCCGAGAAGTAGAGACCCTCGGACTGGGGCAGCGCCATGAAGCCGTCGGTCAGAAGACCGTCAGCGGCGAGGAGCTGGGTGCTCTCGAGACCAGCAACGCCGGGAGCCTGGTCAGCGATGAAGTCGCCGGCCGGCTGGAAGATCGGGAAGAACAGCGCCTCAGGCGAGTCAGCCGCGACCTCGGTGAGGACCGGAACCATGTCGGTGTCTTCCTTGCTCACGCCGGTGAAGCCGGTGACGGTGCCACCAAGCGCCTCGAAGGCATCGGCGAACGCCTGAGCGAGACCCTGGGTGTAGGGGTCACCGTCGTGGATCGCCGCAGCCGTAGTCAGACCAAGGTCGTTGTACACGAAGGCGGCCATGGCGGCGCCCTGGTACAGGTCGTTGTGCGCCGTCCGGTAGTAGCCCGGGCGGTAGGTCTCGCCAGCGTTGCCTTGAAGGTCAGAGGTCAGCGCAGGCGAGGTGTTCGAGCCCGAGATCATGACGAGACCGGCATCGCTGATGAGCGGAGCAGCCGAAGCAGCAGCGCCCGAGCACGAGGTGCCGATGACACCGACGACCTGCTCGTCAGCGACGATCTGCTGCGCCGCAGCCTGGCCACCCTCAGCGGAGCAGAGGTCGTCGAGACCTTCGCCCGAGGTGACCTCGAAGCCCTTGATGTCGCCGAAGTCGGCAACGGCGGCTTCAACACCGCGCTGGTTCGGGACGCCAAGGAAGGCGACGTCGCCGGAGATCGCGTTCAGCGAACGGATCTGGACCTGCGCACCAGGCTCAACAACCACGGTGCCGAGCGAGCCGTCACCGAGGTAGTCATCGCTGCCGGTGTCGGCCGCATCGTCGCTGCCGGCGTCTGCGGTGTCGTCGTCATCATCGCCACACGCAGCGGCGACAAGCGAGAACGAGAGCAGAACGGCAAGCAGCATCATCAGCTTGCGTGAAAGCTTCATGGGTAAATCCCCTCCATTTGGGATAGGTCGCGGTGGATGGGGCACGGCACCGCGGGGCCGTGTTGCGGAGTAAAGGGTAGCCGCCGAACACCCAGAACAACAGTTTCGGCGCTTTCGATCATCAGATTGAGGTGTCGCGACAAGGCAGGTGGCATCTCGCCGAGAGCCCAAAGAACCCTGTCGTTTCAGGCCGTACGGGCCATGATCTCATCGACCGGACCGACCATTCCGGCGTAGAACGGCCCGAAATCGGCGTAGAGCGCGGACGCCGCGTCGTACCGCATCGTGTACACGGTGTCTTTGAGGTCGTCCATCTTCACACCGAAGAGCGTGACGCCCCATTCCCAATCATCGAGGCCCGTACTCGCAGTGATGAGCTGCACGATCCGGCCGGCGAACTGTCGCCCCGACGCACCGTGCTCGTACATGAGCTCCTTGCGATCGTCGTACTCGAGTCGATACCAGTTGTGCTCGGCTTCACGGCGCTTGGTCATCGGATAGAAGCACCATGCCGACTTCCCCCCCGGCGGCAGCTCCGGATAGAGCCGCATGTTCTTCATTTCTTCGGAAACACCCTGGGCGTACTCGGACACCTCGGTGATCGAGACGAAGCTATCGACCACGACCAGGCCGGCGTTGGTGAGACCGGTTTGAAGGTCGCGAAGCTTCCACGAATCAGGGTGCAGTGCCATGAAGCAGAGTTCGGCCTTATGCCCGAGCACCGCCACCGTGACGACCTGGACGTCGTCGGCCTGAGCCGCCTTGACCGCCGCAACGACCGCCTCGTCGTCGGTCCCCGGGGTGCGGGTACAGAAAAGATGGACGACAGCGACGCCCTCAGAGGTGATGACCGGATCGAGCATCTCGCCAGCTTACGAGCCAGTCGGTCCCGGCCTCGCTTCCGCCGCTCGAGACGAACTCCGGAACTGGGCGGGCGTCGCGTTGGTCAAGCGAGCGAACCGGCGGGTGAAGTCGGGCTGATCATAGAAGCCGCATCGGGCAGCCACGGCAGCTATGGGCTCGTTGGTGTCAGCCAACAGGCGAGTGGCAGCCTCGACTCGCACCCGCAGGACATGCTGCGTCGCCGTGACCCCGAAGACCCGTTTCATGCGTCGCTCCAGTTGCGCCTCACCGAACCCAGCCACACGGGCGAGATCGGCAACCCGAATCGGCTCACCGAAGTGATCCTGGACGTGCCGCACGACCTCACGCAGACCCCCGGCCCCGATGTCGGTATCGGACGGGACGACCAGATCGCGGCTCACCGAAACCAGACCGACCAAGGAGCGATCAGCGCTGCCGCCTCTGACCGGCAGCTTGGTGGTCAGGTACCAGCCCAACTCGCCATTCGGTCGGCGAATCAGCTCAAGCTCGTCGAAAAGCGGCTCGCCCGAAGCGAACACTTCTTCGTCCTGCTCCTCGAACCGCTCGGCCAGCTCGGCGATGAAGTGATCGCGGGCGGTGGTGCCGATCACCTCGCCCTTCGAAGACCGACCCGTCCGGCGGACAAACGCGCTGTTGACCTCCACATAACGCCCCTCGAGGTCCTTGGCGCAAAAGATCACGTTGACCAGCGTCTCGAACAATCCGATCAGCTCTGGCTGACAAGAGAACAGGCCTTCGTGCGGCGCGTTGTGCGAAACACCCACCATGATTCGCGGCATCGTACAAGACCCTCGCGAGCCCGGCCTGCACGATAGGGACATGGAACCCCTGCCACCCACCATCGAACGCAACGCGGCTCCGGACCCCACCTCCGACGATGCAGAACGTGCCATTGATGAAGCGATCACGCTGGTCCGTCGCTGGCTCGACCGCGCCAAGGCGCTCGAGACCCGACGGTCCCGACAAACGATGCGGCGCCTCCACGGCGTCGTGGCGAACGACGCCGGCGTCGACTTCGTCATGGCGTTCATTGATCGGGTCGCTCGACCAGACGACCACCTCGTTGCCGCTCGGCAGCTCCGCACGCTGATCGACACAACCCCCCGCCTGCCCGACTTCCTCGGCCCGATCGACCGTCTCCTCCTCCGCGCCGGCTCTCGGCTGGCTCCGATCGTCCCACGCCTGGTCATGCCGCTCGCCCATCGACGTATGCGGAGCATCGTCGGTCATCTCGTCGCTCCGGCCGAACCGGCCGGGCTCGAACGCCACCTCGCCCGACAGCGAAGCGCCGGGTGGGATTCGAACGTCAATTTGCTCGGTGAAGCCGTCCTCGGCCGTCGCGAAGCCGGAGCACGGCTGGCCCAGCTCCAGTCGCTGCTGCACCAGCCCGACGTCGACTATGTCTCGGTGAAACTCAGCAGCGTCCAGGCCCAGCTAAACCCCTGGGCCCACGACGAATCAGTCAACGCCGTCTCTCACCGACTCGCCGAGCTGATCGACACGGCGGCCTCGGTGCATCCGCCGACCTTTGTCAACGTCGACATGGAGGAGTACCGGGACCTCGAACTCACCCTCGACGCCTTTGAGCGGGTCCTGGGGGCGCCGCAGCGGCAGCACCTTGATGCAGGGATCGTCCTCCAGGCCTACCTTCCCGATGCACTTCCGGCGCTCCAGCGCCTCGCTGCGTTCGCGGCCGACCGTCACCGCGACGGGGGCGGAACGATCAAGGTCCGGCTCGTCAAGGGCGCAAACCTGGCGATGGAACGGGTTGACGCGGCCATGCATGGCTGGGCTCTGGCGCCCTACGACAACAAGGCCGACACGGATGCGAACTACACACGCTGCCTCGACTGGGTCTTGCGTCCTGAACGACTCGTCGGCATGCGAATCGGGGTTGCCAGCCACAACTTGTTCCACGTGGCGTGGGCGCTCCGTATGGCGGAGCGACGCGGTGTCACCAACCAGGTGCAGTTCGAGATGCTCCAAGGGATGGCTGAGGCACAGGCACGTGCCATCGCCGAGGCGGTCGGGGCTGACCGGCCCCTGCTCTATACGCCGGCAGTCGACCGAGAGGACTTCGACGTGGCGATCGGCTACCTGTTCCGACGACTCGAGGAGACTGCGGCCCCCAACAACTTCTTGCGAGCGCTGTTCTCCCTTGAGCCAGAGTCACCGACCTTCGCCTCCGAGGCGGCGCGCTTCACGGCGTCAGTCGTCGAACGACACCGGCCGTCATGTGGCTCCCGACGGACACAAGATCGATCTGCGCCGGCTGCACGGGCGTTCGAGCCCGGTCAACCGTTTCGCAACGAACCCGAGACTGATCCCGCCCTCCCTGCGAATCGTCATTGGTTGGCCACCGACCTTCGCGCCGCCTCGGTGCCCGCAGCCCCAGCGCCGATCAGGGTGCCAGAAGAGGTCGATCGCTTGGCGGCAGCCGCACGTGTTGCGCAACGGGAATGGTGGTCTCTCAGCGCAAATGAGCGCCGGGAACGGCTGCACCGGGTCGGCGACGAAGTGGCGAACCGGCGAACGGCATTCCTGCGAACGATGGCAGACGAATGCGGCAAGACCTTGGCTGAAGCTGACATCGAACTCTGTGAAGCAATCGATTTTGCCCGCTACTACGGCGAGCAGGCGGTGGCGTTGGAGCGGCCTGGATTGCGCTTTGCGCCCTTCGGTCTCATCTCCGTGATCCCACCGTGGAACTTCCCCGTCGCCATCGCGTGCGGAGGGATCCTTGCCGCTCTGGCCGCAGGCAACAGTGTGATCTTCAAACCGGCGCCAGAAGCACGCCGGTGCGGTTCCCTGATCCATGACGCACTCCTTGCGGCCGGCCTGCCCCCCGGCCTTGTCGCCTTCGTCCCCACCGACGACGACAAAGCCGGGCGTCGCGCCATCGAGGTTGGTGACGCCGTCATCCTTACTGGTTCGAGCGAGACCGCAGACCTGTTCAGGTCATGGGATCCGCACCTTCCGATCTTTGCGGAAACCTCAGGAAAGAACGCGTTGGTCATCACGCCGAGAGCCGACATCGACCTTGCGGTGCAGGACCTCGTCCGGTCGGCCTTCGGCCACGCTGGGCAAAAGTGCTCGGCCGCAAGCCTGGCCATCCTCGTTGGCAGCACAGCCACGTCGCCCCGCTTTCTCAACCAACTCGTCGACGCCGTCGAAACGCTCGAAGTCCGCCTCCCCACCGACCTCCAAGCCAACATCGGACCCCTGATCGGACCACCCAACGAGCGGCTCGAACGGGCGCTCAACCAGCTCGACGAGGGCGAATCCTGGCTTGTCGAGCCGGAGCTCCTCGATGAGGCACACCACCTGTGGCGCCCCGGGATTCGGACCGGTGTTCGCCCCGGTTCGTGGTTCCACCAGACCGAGTGCTTCGGCCCCGTCCTCGGTCTCATGCAGGCCGATACCCTTGACCATGCCATCGAGTTGCAAAACGGCAGTGCCTTCG
>Ga0255768_10000677_pt1 | contig 35116 bp, 66 predicted proteins | sample 071ome_33_FD_179983 | JGI IMG/M metagenome (GOLD analysis project Ga0255768, IMG submission 179983) | Coastal salt marsh microbial communities from the Groves Creek Marsh, Skidaway Island, Georgia - 071412AT metaG (version 2) | ecosystem: Environmental > Aquatic > Marine > Intertidal zone >...
GAACACGTTGATGGGATCCTTTTTCCCCTCAGTGATCGCCTTTGCTCTCTTGTAGTAGTCGTTGTCGGTTGCCCCGACCTCCTCAAGATGCTTGTAGATCTTCGCCCAGTTCTCCCTCTGATGCTTGTCCATTGAACTCCTGTTGACGGTTTTCCGGGAGAATGGTCGGAGCGTTCTTGAATTTTTGGTCGGAGTTGCGTAGCGCAATCCCTTTCAAATAAGGCTTACCGAATTTTGTGAAACCGGTGACAGAGTCGCGACCGAGCTGGTTCTTGGTGCAATCAAGAAGAAGCGCGATGAAGCGTTTCTGGCCAACGGGTTTCGATCCCGTGTCTTCACAATAGGATGCGTAACTCGCGTAAAGATGGAAGTTACTGTTACAATACCGCTCTTGTGCATCCTTAGCGGCAGGAATCTTCTTGCCGACAGGGGTGACAGCCTTTTCGTCTAGAACGACTTCAGACTGAAGCCACTCAACAAGGTTGTTGCTGTTAAGCATGATCTCGTTCCGGACCCGCTTCAACGAAGGCACCATTTCATAGGTGTCGAGCAGGTATTGACGCATCTCATCGTCAGTCATCTGGAGGACCCAGTTAACTAAGCCAGGTAAACAATGCTTCCATAAGCCTTTTATGACCCCGTTGTCGACCTTGATCATCTCCTTCGCCTCGGAGTTCTTGTTGTAGAGGGGACGATTAAACTCGATCGTCAGACGACGGCGGGTCAGACCGGAAGTGTTGTCAGTGGTTTGGATTGGCTCGTTGGCGCAAACCATGACCATACCGGTGTACACGAAAGGCTCACCGACGTTCTTGTTCTTCTCCTCAAAACGGAGGTTGTCACCGCCGGTCAGGGCCTTGAAGATCTGCGCGGATCCGCCATAGCGCTCCGAGTCGTTGATCAGGGTCAGCCGCTTGCCTTTGATAGAGGCAACTTCGAAGCGGGATTGCTCGAGCTGGTTGAGGGTTGTACTTGCGTAGTTGCGGGCTCCAACCAGTGCACAGCAGAGGTTTGCAAAGGTGGACTTACCGCGACCGCCTGGTCCAATCACTTCCAAAAAGCGCTGGATTTCGTGACCTTGGCCGACCAGACAGGCCTTCAACCAAGCACGCAGGACTTGAACCCGGTCAGTGTCACCGTACTGAGTGCGAAGCAACCACTCGATGATGGGACCGGGATCAGCATTGGGGTCGTAATCGAAGTCAAGTCCCCAAGTGATGTAGTGATCGGGGCTGTGCTCGAGGAACTCACCCGTTGAGACTTCCAGCACTCCGTTCGTAAATGCCAGACGGTCATCGTCGTCATCCCAGTAGGTCTGGGTGATGTAAGCCTGAGTCAGGCTGACCACATCATTCAACAGGGTGTTGTTGAAGCCACCGGGAAGGGGGATTCGCTCACGGACAAACAGATCCTGGATGAAATGTTTGTACTCGTGCTTGTACTCTTCACGCCGCCAGACGCCTTTGCTGTGCTGGTAAAACATGAAGACTTCGAAACGAGGGTCGAAACGCCACCCGCACTGGAGCACCATTTCGGTCGCGTATTCAGCGAGCTCAGAGCTGGGCGGATTCTTCGGGCGACGCTCTCTCTTCTTGCGATCACCGATCTCGTCACGCATTTCCCGATCGGGGAAACCCATGATGCTTTCAAATACAGCTTCAACTGTCTCTTGTTCTGACATATCGTCGTGCTTATCGTTGAAATATTCTTGGGCTTTCTTGATGAGGCTCTCGGGAGACTCAACAACGTAGTTTCCAAGTTCGATATATCCATCTTCCTTCGCCTTAGCCCTGAGATGATGCAATCCGCAGGAACCTTCGGGGCTGGGACCACCAGGGACGCGCTCAAACGAACGCCATTTACCTTCGCAGACACCCTCTTCAAAGTTGGGTGCTTTCTCTGACCAAGCAATCCAGTCCTCGAGAAGCCTGTCGTCGACTTGGTGGAGGCACATTCCGACGGCGACCCACTCGTCGTAATCGGTTGCACGATCAATACTCAGATGCTCAAGGTAGGTTTGAGCTTCTGCGATTGATTCTTCTTGATGAAAAGTAGAACCTTCCTCGTAGGTGAGGTTGATGTTTTGTGTGACGTATCCGCTTGTGACAGGCTTCCGATACTTATTGGTAGGGAATGCCTTCTGGATCTCGTCGTAGAGCCATTGGGGGAGCTCTGGAGGGTTCTTGGCGTGCTCAAAACCGCCGTGGTTGGTTGTGAAATAACCCTCGGTATCAGGGTGGGTGCCCATGATTGCGCCCTGCCGAGACCTGAAGAGGATCTCGAAGGATGGAACCCCGATTTTGATGGTTGCCTTATCAGGCAGAAGGGGAATCTTGGAGTTAGGGATGCTGTAGAGCATCCGCTGACGACCCTCTTTCCCAGACGAAATCGTCAGAGTGCTGGGGAAGATTGCATCAAGAGGACCACCGGCACGTTCTTCAAGAACAGGAATGGCAGCCGGACCATCAATATCTACCCAAACCAAACCACCTTCGTTTGACCACTGACCGGACATAAGTCCGATACCAGTTGCCCTACCTTCCTCAAGCTCGACGCGAATCTGGTCGAGCGTAAAAGGAGTAGACGTCCAACCCGGTGTGTATGCCCGCTTCTCACGTAGAGGAGTGAGAGCCCAGTCCTGAGGGATTAAATCAAGATTGATTTCCCCCGGTGCGATGTGGAGATGGGGGCGCTTGGGCTCAGGAGCGGGCACGGTCACGTAGGATATTGTGGGTTTTGATTTGCTCCGGACAAAGGTTAGTGATCACAGCCGGTTACGGAAACCAGCGATCCGAATCTTTTCCGTTTTCTGTGAAGCTTTTACGTTAATTGACGTAAACCGCTATCACTGTTGACAAAGGATTTTTTTGAGCTAATCCTCGTCAGCCGCAGCTTCCATTTCAAGTTCTGCAGCTTTCTGCGCCGGAAGGATCTCCGAGTAGTACTTCTCGACAGTGCTCAGCCACTTCTGCTTGTACTTCTCGATCGTTCCAGCCTGGATTGCGAACACCTGTACTGTTTCCCGCGTGGCCACGAAGGTCATGCAGATCTCCGGCTTGATGTTCACGGTGTGCTCAAGCCCCAGGGCGTAAGCCGCTAGTTGCAATTGGCACTTTTGGTACTTCATGAACCCAGCTCGGCGCATTCCGTACTGGTTCTTGGGAGTTTCTGGTCCAGGCCACTTCGAGTAGTAAGGACCGTTGCTGGTCTTGAGGTCCCCCAGAACAATCTTGCCTTTGTATTCGGCAACGATGTCAGGAGCACCAGCCCAACCCCAGTTCTCCTCTTCGTTGACACCTGGATGCCACACTCGGGAGATACCATCCCCACCCATAGTCCAGCCGAAATCGCCTGGCTTGGCAGGGTTCTCAGCCCAGATAACGTTCTCCAGCTTCTCAAGATTCTGGGGAAGGCCTTCCCAAAAGGAGGCGATCTCAGGATCATCGATTACGGGATTACGTTCAATCCCCAGAAGAAACTCTTCCATGAGGGAGTGAACTTTCGTTCCTCGGGCAGCTGCGGCTTCACGTCCACCAGGGTTCTTCTTAGCCCACCGCTCAAGTGCAGCCTTATTTCCGCCAGTTGCCGACAGGATTGTCGTCACTGAAGGCAACGCACCGTAAGGGGTTTTGTAGTGACGCGACCCATTAATCGTGAGTCGAGTGTCACCCTCGGACCGATAATCGAACAACCGACCGTTGCAGTTGTCAGGAGAATACGGGTACTAAATCTACGAAGCGCCCTTAGAAGTGTTCAGTTTCGGGCGGCTTTTCTTGGAAACAGCCTTCAATATTAGCTTGGAACTGCATCGATTGGAACTGATGCACGTGTTTTTGAATCCGTGAATGGATATCAAAAGCCGATTTGATTGCGTCCTCAGGGCTGATCATCAGCTTGCTATTCGCCAACAACCCAGCTGTCAGAATGGTTATGGCCTGCTCTTGCGGATTTGTGGTGAAAGCACGGAGAGATTTGCCGTTATCCGTGAACGATGACAGCAGAAAGTTGATGATCTCAAGATTTCTTTCACTATTCGGCTGTTCGCTCATGCTTGATCCTCCAGCTCTTTAACTTCGTAAAGGGTGATGGTTTGTCTCTTGATGACAGGGACAAGGATCCCCTCATCTTTAAGAGCCTGAATTCGGCGTTGGATGGTGCGATGGTTGCGCCCGAACTTTTTGACCACTTCAGTAACAGGGATCAATACGAAATACGATCCGCCATACTGCGTCGAGATCTCCAAGAGGTACTCATGGATGCCCATTGCTAAGTCATCCATGAGGTCAGTCATTACCGGACGCACCACTTTCGCTGCCTAGTTTTCTTCTAGATTAGATTCTACGGGAGTCTTACTCTCCTCGTCAGGCTTATCCGTGTGCTTGGCTAGGTACTTTGAAACCCCAGACTTCGCAGTCTGAAGGTCCATTGTCCAGCAGAGTTCCCAGTCATGCGCCTTACTAGGGAACTTATATAGGATGTGTCCTGTGTTTCCATGCTTCAGGCTCTTGATCTCGTAGCCTTCGTGGATGATGGAATCCAGGATCTCCGACTTTTCGCCGCGATACTTGACTTTTTTAGCTTGCCTCATCGTTGAGGTGGCAACAACTTGACAAGCTTAATTACCCTAATCCAGGATCACTCAAACAAAGAGTTGAGTGCTCTCTTATTGATTGCCGCCCGCAGCTGATGCTGTTTCTCTTCGGCAAGGTGCATGGATGACACCGTGCAGCATTCAGTAAAACCGTCTTCAGTCAGGCAGACGCGCACACATCCATCTTCAAGAGTGTGCATCTCGAGCTTGCTTCCGCTCATGGGAGTTCACTTCCTTATCAGGTGCAACCAGCCGCTTGTGGTACGGAAAGTCAACCCAAAGGATGTTACGTCCCTCCATCATTGCTGCGTTCTCAATCAAGTTGAGAAAGGACTGGCGCTTGTTGTTGTTCATTACTTTCCAATCTTAACTAGAAGAAATTCGTCAGGTCCAGTCTGGAACCACTCCAGCACATCATCATCTCGCCAACCAACACGTCCCAGAAGTTCCGTCGGGATGTCGAGCTTGCCTTTCGTGTTGATGGAGAGCTGCCAGCGTCTTTTGTATTCCTTGTCGAAGTCATACTCATCCTTGAGCTCGGCTTCGTATTGGTCGTTGGAGAGATGAGTACACCGGAGGTAAGGCAAAGGAACGTGTGCCGGACGGACCAAGCGTATCTAGCCAGCCTGAGGGGTCAAGTGCGCCTAAACACCCTTTTGCAAACGTTTACGATACCCGTACGAAAGTGAGACTCTCCTGACAAGCCTTGCAGCATCTGGGGCCTGCGAAGGGTTATCTATCAACGTTTGACGCAATTCTTCCTTGTCTGCATACATATCCTCACGTTTTTTGATCACCTCGCCATCACGAACTGTTTCGACGACTACTGTCTTTTTGATGCCAAAGTTGCGCCGGTCGGCATCAGTCCACTGGTCAAAATTCTCCTGAACCTTAGGAAGAACGTTTCGAATCGTGGCCTGGTACTTAAGTCCTGTGGGCTTAGAGCTTATCAATTGGTTTTGATAGGCTGCCTTAATGATGTTAATAACGTTCTGACGCTTGTTCTTCCAGTAGTCGACACTCGTCCGGAGTTCGTCTAACTCTTTGGTGAACTGTTCAATGCAGTTATCACATTCTTTGATGACGCCGATGATTGCATCGAACTTGTAAGCTTCACGGCTCTTAAGGTCATGCCAAAGCGAGGCCAGCTCCTGGCGCTCCTCTTCGTCAGTCCCCGGAAGCTCGATCAGCTCCTCGATCATCTTCTGGTCTTCCAGAATTTCCCGATAGCTCTTGCGGTCTGCCATTGTAAAGATCCTTGAGTTCGAAGTAATCTTTCTCTTGCTCGAAGTACAACGAGAAGAGGTAACGGGGTGAATCGAGGTTGATGACCGTGTGCAGGACCTGGTTGTTGAATAGGTAGAAGGTGTCAGGCTCGTAAAGGAGCTCGACAACGTCCTTGTTCAGGTGGTCCCGCTGAGTGCCAAAGAGGGTGTGACTCATGCTGTTGACACTGAACAACATGTTCACGCAAGATAGCCGATGCTGGTCGACATGCCAGTCATAGACAGACATTCCGTCCACCTTGAGCAGGCCTAGCCGACCAATCGGCCAGATCTTATTGAGTTCTGAGAGAGCAGGTTCGAGCTCGATGAACTCCGAAGGAATCTCGAATGCCTCGAACCCGAAGTGACTCTCCCAGATCGGGTCTTGACCTATAGCCCAGGCAATGAAGTCGGGCAGGTGCTCAGCTTTTTGACGCAGCGGGTAAAAGCAGTCGTCTGCTCTCACTTACCCTGGCCGCGATACTGCTTTTGTCCTCGGACTTTGAAGGAGCCACGCTTGCGACGACCGTGGCCAATCGAGGTTTTCTTGGGAACACCTTCGATGCTTTTGGAGTTGGTGAAGGACTTCCTGGCAGCCATGGGCTTAAGAGAGGTGTTCAGATGATAGACACCGCAAGGGGTTTGTCAATAGAAAAGAATTCCTAAAGATTGTCTCTGTTCGCTAACATTTAAGCTTGCGCTCATTGTTAGAATAATCATTATGCAATAACTCGATGCCTGAAGAGTTTGACATTGTAGAAATTCCTTTCGAGGAGTTAGAAATCTCCAAAACTCTTGAGGACGAGTTCTTAGAAGCGCGGATAATTAAGCTAATCGATTCGACAGACAGTGTCGAGGAGCTCAAGGAAGCTGCCATCAAGCTTCTGAAAGTAGCTACTGCACGACAAGCAGCAATCCGTGGCCTCTGTAAGCGTCTGGTTCAGTACGAAACCATGGCCATGCAGCAAATCTTGGATGACGACAAGCAATAAAAAAGCGAGGGACTGAGCCCTCGCCTTGGGTGGTGTGTGGAACTAGGACTACAGTAGACCCGTCACGGGTAGGGGTAAGTAAGAGAATCTTAAAGATTCCGCACTTATGTTACTTCAACCCACCCTCGATGGCACCTGTTTCATCCCTCGCAGCGAGCATTGCGCGGATACCGCCTGAGCCTTCAGGGACGGGGAGGGTCAGGTTGCTCAGATCTACGCCGGGAGCGATGGCGTTGATGCCAATTTCCTTCTCGCACTGCTTGAAGAACTTGGCGCAGTAGACCTCCATGGTCACGCTCTCGTGCACGTCCTCGATGTAGTCGATGTCTTCGCCTTTCTTGGGGAAGAACTCTTCGAGGTTCTTGGCGGTCGGCTCTTTCCAGGTCTTGGGCACCGCGATAGCAGACTTCTGCTTCTCGCCATACATCACGGTCCCGAAGGTGGGAGTGAAGATGGCAGCTGCAGCCTGCTTGGGGTCGAACCCAGTGGCGCTCTTGAGGTTGTACTTGTCGCTGAAAGCACCCTCAAGTTGCTCGAGGAAGCGACCGTAAGCAGTCACGAACTCCTTCGAAGCACCGCCGTGGAGGGACAGGATGAGGGGCTTTTTGTGTGCAGCGACACCGTCCTCATTCACCAGGTAGATGAGGATCAGGCGACGGCGCTTGTAAGGGCAGGGCTGACCAGGGTTCTGCTCTTCCCAGTCGTCGTAAAGGTAGCTGTCCTGGGGATAGATCCCGACAATCTCACCTTTGTTCTTGGAGTTCTCGATGAAGGTGGTGTCCTTCGGGTTGCCACCGTGGATGATCAGCATCCGAGGGGTCTTGAAGAACATGCCGCGCTCGGTGTCTCCAGTGTTGAAGACGTGTTCGTAGTCGGCTTCCGCATTGGGGAAGTCGTCGGCACTACCAACAAAACCGCAGCGGTCAAGGGCATTTTGTTTGATGAAGAGACCAGGCTTGGTCTTCTCATTCAGGATTTGTGCGATAGCGAGTTCACGCATCACACCCTGATACTTCTCAGTGTTCAGGTAACGGTCAAGGACGGACATGAGTTTCGACGGTATGGACAGAGAAAAGGGCCTGGTAAACCAGACCCCTGCCTCTCGCTTTGAAGTTAGCTACGCCTTTGAATCGGCGCCATAAAATCAAAAGGGAATTTCGTCACCCCCAGGGACGGGTTGGGGGATGGCTGTTGCCATCGCTTGAGGAGCGGGTTCATCCTTCTTGGGAGCAGCCTTATCAGGGTTGTTCTTGCCGAAGAAAGTGTATTGACCGCCACGGATCTGCACCTTGTAGGCACTCCGGGGGCCGTCCTTACCCTGCCAGGTTTCGTAGCGAAGCTTGCCGCCGATTGCGATCTGGCGACCCTTATAGATGTACTTCTGGAAGCGAGCAGCATCTTCGCCCCAGGCATCCAACCGAAGGGGAACGCTGTCCTCCCAAGTGAAGTTCAGCAGTTTCTGCGCTGGAGCCTGACAAAGCATTCCGCAACCGAACAGATCTTCGCGGCGCTGTTCAGCAATGAAGCCGATACCACCAGCAGCTTGAACCTGGTTCAGCATGATGCCGCCAGGTACAGTCTGGATCGGTGTAGTCGGTGCGACATACATCTTGTAGTCGCTCTTGCTGGGATACAGCCGCCCTGTGAAGATCAGGTTGGTGCCTGGTTCGTAGGCGTCGATCACGAAGGAGTCACCTGCAGCCCTGGTAGGAATGAGGAAGACAGGGACCGGGTTGGCTTTCGCACCCATGGTTTGGATCTCGACATGCATGCAGCGAACGCCGCTTTCGGTCGAGGAAGGGCCAATGAATTTGGCAGTTGCAGAGATGAGGTTCATTTGACGTTGATGTCTACAATTTCGTGACCGATTCCGGCCTCATTGAGTAAAGATGAGGCCATACGGAAGCTGTCAAGCCACCGGTTGCACTCGAAGTTGTGGGCTGCAACAACGACGGTTGAAATGCCAGCGTTGATAAGTACAGCAGCACAGCGACTGCATGGATGGAAAGTGACGTACGCAGTGCAACCAGCAGTGCTGACGCCATGGAGCGCAGCAGTTGTGACAGCATTGACCTCTGCATGGACCGTCATTTCGTATTTGAGCTCACGGTCAGTCAGGCGCTCAAGTGAGTCCTCGACTCCCATGGGCAGACCGTTGTAGCCCACACTGACTACTTTCTTGCCTTTGACAAGGACGCAGCCCACCTTTGTGCTGGGATCCTTACTCCAGCTCGCCACCTCATGGGCAAGCTTCATGAAGCGGAGGTCCCACTTCTCCTGCTTGAAGGGGTTCATTTGGTCAAAAGGTTGTTTTCGATACGGCTTTTGATTTCCTCCTGAATTTGGAGAAGCCGGTTCTCCCAGACCTCCATCCATTCTTCAAGGTCTTCATGCATCTCGACGAGTTCGAGGTAGCTGAATTTGGAAAGCGAGCCTTGTGTGACTTGCGGTTTGGGGGAATCCATGGTGCTTCGAGGGAGCCAACGAACTGTAGTTGGGTCACATAGAATTGCACTATACAGAAATATTAAGAATCACATCACCGAAGTTCTTAATAGGTAGCTGAAATTATGTCACAAACAAAAGCTCAACTGATTGCCAACATTAGTGGAGGCGTGGGAAATGGCACGGCAGCGGCGCCTGCTTTAACAGGGGATGATACTGATACTGGCATTAGTTTCGGCACTAACACCGTCACTACAAGCACTGGCGGTTCAGCTCGTACTACGGTTGACAGCTCCGGCAGGTTGTTAGTTGGCACGACTAGTGCGAGTGGCAGTCATTTCTTCCAGATGCAAGGGCGTCAAGGGAATACGACTGATTATGCAGGGATGACGCTGCGTAGAGGCAGTATTCCAACTGCTCATAGCCAAGGACTCGGCATAATCAACTTTACGGATAATTCAGAAAACATAGGCGCACAAATTGTTGCCGAATCTGATGATGGATCCTGGACTTCCGGCTCTAGTCACAGGAGCCGCTTAAAGTTCTTAGTTACTGAAACAGGTCAGTCTACTCCTACGGAGCGGCTAAGGATCACACAAGACGGCTTCGTAAATGTCAATGATTATGGCGTTATTTACAATAGCGATGGCTATACAAACGCCCAATTATTTGTTTACGATGTCCGATCTGGTGGACATGCTGGGACATTTGTCAATAATAATGTTAACTACGCCCAAGCCAATCACGGCGTTCTTTGGTCTGGATGCTCCCGTTCCGCCAGCAGTTCGTACGTCCTTTATGCAGGAACCTCTGGCAATGGAAATAGCCTGAACTATGGAGCTGATTACGAATTCAGACTTTATGGAGACGGTAACGGTAAATGCGATGGATCTTGGACAGGAGGTGGTGCTGACTACGCTGAGCTTTTTGAGTGGGTAGATGGTAACCCTGGAGGTACAGATCGCCGAGGTATCAGCGTCGTTTTAGAAGGCAATAAGATTCGGGAAGCAGTTGCTGGTGAAGACCCAATCGGTGTCATCTCTGCGAATCCCACGATTCTTGGTGATGCCGGCTGGAATAAATGGACCGAAAAACATTTGCGGGATGATTTTGGCTCTTACATCATGCAAGAGCATAGTGTTGTGGAGTGGACGGATGAAGAAGGTGAAAAGCACACTTATGAAGACTGGAATATCCCAGCAGGTGTAGTTGTCCCTGCTGATGCTGTGACCACTACTCACGATGAAAATGGAAAGCGGTTTATGCATCGTGCAGTAAATCCTGCCTACGATCCGAATCTGGAATACATTCCTCGCGAAGAACGTGATGAGTGGGACGCTGTTGGTCTGATGGGTAAACTTCGGATCCGCAAGGGTCAGGTCATTGGAGCGCGTTGGATTAAAATGCGCGATATCAGTGACACCGTTGAGGAATGGTTGGTGCGGTAACTCGTCCAAGCCACTTCTCAGTACTAACAACAGTCAGTGAGTCTCCATCCAGTTGTGCCCCACTCTGGCCTCACCGGTCATGGGGCACTTCAGGTTGAAGTACTCACCTGATTTTCTGAACGAAGCAATAGCAAGCGTTTTGTACGGTTCAACAAACTGAGGCCGCACGAGCGCCTGGATTTCGTCGTGGACGTGGGCAACAAAAGCAAAGTCGATCCCCCACCTGAGGCCGAGTTGCTTTAGGTCGTCGTAAAGAATAGTCGTTGCCTTCTTCACGGTGATCGCACCCGTCGATTGCAGTAGCTGATTCAAGGCCGAGTGACGAGAACGGATCTGAAGGTGACGTCCGTCAATGCCGGTCAGGTATCCACGCTGAATGATCCGCTCATCAATCTTGTCCTTCAGCTGCTTGATGGCGGGCAGGTTCTTGTAGAAGGTATTGATAGTCTCCTTCCCAAGATCAGCCTGCTTCCATTCATTCAAAGTAGGGTCAATAACGCTGCCAACCTTCTTCGAGCCGGCTCCATAGAGCAACGCATAAATTAGTCGCTTGCTGAGATCCCTTGTGGCCTTAGGGATGTCGCCGTTCCCATCGAAGATGCCGAAAAGCTTGGCGTTATGTGTATGAATATCGAACCCGTCTGTGCTGACGAGCTTGGCGTATTCACCACCATCGAAGTGTGCTAGCCACGCCCCAAGAGCACGCAGCTCCAGACCACTGGCATCAGCACCGCAAAGAAGCCACCCCACAGGAGCAACAAATAAAGCTCTGCATTCCGCTCCATACTGATGTCCAACACTGGGAATTTGCGCCATGTTCGGACGCCGATGGCTACAGCGTCCGCTGATACATGCGTTAGTAATTACTGTACCGTGGATACAGCTGTCGTCAAAAACGCGGCTATGTTTTAGCCACGCTTCTTTGCCCTCAGCAATCTGGCCAAGCCTCTTATTGAGTAGCTGGTACTCAGCGAGGAGCTGAGCTTCCGGGTATTTCGCACCAAGCTTTTCAAGGACTTCATCATCAACCTTGACATTGCCCTTCTCCGTTTGGTCGAAACCAATTTCAGGGTAACGCTCCTGTAAACGCTGTGCGGTTTGTTGACGCGAACCGGGATTAAATAAAACGACGCGATCCTTAAGTCTTTTACCTGTTCTTTCGGAGACACGCTCTTCAACAATTGGCGGAAAAACTTCTTGAAGCTGATCGTGGATTTCCGACCGTCTCGTTTTGAGTTTGTTAACCAACCCGAATGCGGCTCTTTCATCGAAGGGGAATCCAAACTCCTCTTGCATCGTCATGATAGCCGCGAACTCATGTTCGAGCTCGAAGCATCGTGGATCTAATTCTTGTGTTTGGAAATATTCATAGAGCACTTTGGTAACGAGGGTGTCTTGTTCGCAGTACACCTGCATCTCTTCGGACCAGCGCTCCCAAACATTTTCCTTGGCTACAGATTTTTTAGTCTGATCCTCAGTGAATTTTATTTTTGCAACGCCGAGACGCTCGCCCCACGCAGCGAGAGAGTGCTTGCCCTTGTACTTACTTGCGATGTGTGGATACTTTTGTGTGTCAACAGTTTCCATTTCTGGAGATAACACACGACTGATAATTAGGGTATCGTGAATTTCACATTTTTCGTTAATTTTAAATGTAGGGTAGACCTTGGCTATCCCTCGCAAATCAAAATTAATAAAATTATGACCTACAATTAGGTCAGCTTTTTCTAACAAACCCAGCCCAAATTCGACGGGGAAATAGTTACCGTGATTAGAGCAACTTATGACCTCATTGTTGTCAAGATTCCTAAGTACAAGGCTGTGCACGCGGTTCAGTTCATGAAGGAGACCGTTGGTCTCGATGTCGCATGCGAATCTCAACATCAGACAGACTAGAAGAAGCGCTTGTAGAGGGTTCCGACGTTCACGATATAGAGGTCGTCGATAATGTCACTGCTCTTTAACCGTTCTTGAATGTTCTTCATCTCAGTTCGATCACTGAGGCAGATCGCTCTGTTAAGGTTTGTAGTACTACTGACTGGTACTAGTTGCACCGAGGACTGATCGTCCGTATAACAGAGCACGTTCTGGTTATCGAAGTCGCAGAAGACGAAGCCAGATTTCACGTCATCCCCCTTGGTTCTGGTTGGGGATTGCTCGCATCATGAAGATGTCGAGTGCGATGTGCAGGAACAGGGGGACCATCTCGAATGCCTTAGGAGGCAGGCCACCGAAGAGTGCGTCGAGCTTGTCGTTCAGGTCAGTCCTGTGAAGATCCTCGAATTCGATTGCAAGCATCTGCGCGACATTTAAGATGAAGTCACTGGGCTCCTCGTCTTGATGCTTGAGTTGTTCCATCAATTCCCAGAGTTCTGGGTCTCTTTGGATCATCGCTAGTAGTTCTTCCACGATGTCATATAGAACACGCCGCAAGTTTACAAGCTCTACATTTGCCGTAGGTGATCACCTATGCAAGGTGTTCTTGGAGCCGAGAGTTGAGTATCGCCCAGGCTATTGGTTATGGAATACCGGCTTTGCTGTCGGAAAGTCGCAACGACAACTCAACGATTGGTATTGGAGACGTAACAATAGGAGAAGACGTTCGTTAGATGGAAACTTCAAAGGTAAGGTCGGAATCAAAGCCATCCGCAGAGGCTTTATGGAAGTCCTGCGTCTTCGTTGGGCTCTTGCCCCTGGCGATGTCCTTGTTATTGACAGCACTTCTGGCCATCCAGCTAAGCAATTTGCTGCGTTCAGCTGGTGGCGTCGATACCATCCCGAATGGACGGTCAACGAGGAGTCGCTTGAGTTCTTCTGGCACCGACCTCCTTATCCAGACGACTCGGTCTGGGATCACTTCGAAGTAATGGGTGTTACTCCGCCTAAACCTCTAGAGAACACGGCGGATCAACGTTATTTCGATTGCTTTCTTGTTCGCTCAGCTCCTCTAGGTACTGTTGGATCCAGTCACCAAATAGCTGATCTATTAGCCCAGGCTCAATCCAGTGAACCACTGCATGAATAGCACTACGTAAGGCCTCCTCATTCTCAGGAGACCTGTCTTCTATCATCTTGAGAATCGTAAGTTCCAGCCACTTGTTCGGGTTCTTTACTGGATCAACGAACTTCATTCGATTCCGATGACGATGCACTTGAGTTTACCGTCGCTATCCCTGAGCTCGTAGACCGGGAACTCACCGTCGCCGATCTCTGTGTCGAACGCTGTGTAGAGATGGCACGGTGGGAACTTGGCTTTACCAGTGCGAGCAGTTTTGACCAGGCAAGGATCAACAATAGAGAGCGAACCGGAATCACTACAGACCGAGCCTATTAGTTTTGGCTGTGTCTTTGATAGCACGGTTCATGCACAACAAAGTGTATAGACCTATTATACATCTGGGGCCGAAGAAGAACAGCGGCAGGCCCTGGGGAGGTGTGATTTTTGCTGTTTCTCACACCTGGAAACTGAACAACCTTGCCGGCGACGCTATCGGTGAGGTTGCACCCCAAAACCTTAAGGATGTTTTTATATTGAATGTTCCTGCGTAAACGGTATTAATTGTTACTGAATTTGTAGAGTTAAATCAGTTAAGAGGAACCCTCAATGACTACTTTAACTTACAGGGGCAATCAGTACTGCAAGGAAGATCAGGCTGAGATTGATCGCCTTGATTGGAACCATCGTCACCGCCCTCAGCTGACTTTACGTTATAGGTTCCGCAGCTACCGCCCTTACAAGACGGGTGGCCAGCATCCTTCGCCATTCTGATTTATCTATAACTTAAATAACATAAGACCAGCTAATCTCTTGGTTCGCATACTCCTTCGGAGCGCACGATCTTGATGATTAACTGGTCTCTGTATTTGTGATTCTCTGGTTTGGAGAAGAACGGATCGTTGTAAACAGTTGCGATCAGTTCGTCTTGTGCGTCGCATTTGGGTCTTTCAGGCATAGCTTGGGCCGAAGAGACTAGTCCTAGCGTAAGGAAAGATACAAGAAATGGTGGAATAAATCGTTGCATTTTTATGCTCCTCCTTCTTAAAACTCTACGCCCCCTGAAAACTAGGTAAGAATACCCACACAAATGGCACTTTTTTGACTGTCTATGGTTGATTTTTGATTAGGTGCGGCTACATTTTTGTATGTCTTACTAATTTCTAAAGACTGTGATTAAGAAATTTGTTGCAGCAATGATTGCATGTGGCGCTGTCGCCCCCGCTGCAAACGCTGGCCCCTACCTCAACTGGGAATCCAATGCCTCTTTCACTGGCAATACCTACAATTCTGCTCTGCACGAGCTGCACATTGGATGGGAAGGATCCAACGGTCCTACTTCCTACTACATTCAGGGTGGACCTGCTGCCTCGAACGTCAGTGGCGCAAGCACTACCGACGTCGAGTTCTCCGGTAAAGCGGGCGGTGCAGTGGCCGTCGCCGAGAAAGTTAGCGTTTACGGCGAAATCTCGATGATCACCGCTGCCCAAAATGGTTACGGCGGTAAGGCAGGTGTGAAGTACACCTTCTGAGCCTAGTCCAAACGAAAGCCTGGGTATTAACTACCCAGGTTTTTTTGTGCCCATGAAAATAACTTAATTTAAAATAAGTAAATGGCTCAAGATGATTCCAGGTACACGAAACCCGAGATGCGGGAACGCATTAAGGATCGGATCATGGCTGGTTCTAAGGGTGGCAAGCCTGGCCAGTGGTCCGCACGCAAGGCTCAGATGCTAGCCAAAGCCTACAAGGAGAAAGGCGGTGGCTATAAAGGCGGCAAGAGTGACAAGCAAAAGGATCTTAAGCGCTGGGGCAAAGAGAAGTGGATGACTCGAGAAGAGTACGAGAAGGATAGCTGACTAACTTAGAATAGTTTTATTAGAGGGTTTCAATGGCAAGTTACGTGTTTTCAGATAGCATTTTCAGCACTGATGCTGATTTAGACCAGCCTCAACTTGGCACCCTTACCCAAGTGGCTGAGAATAATTTACTCAGCACAAAAGATTACACTTTGATTGTTTCTGTCACTAACATCAACACCAATGTTGTTGTTCAGCTTGATGGAAGCATTGACGGTACTAACTTCGCTCAGATCATTGGCCCCCAGACCATACTTGCCAATGGTCACTCTGTCTTTAGCGTCTCTGGTCGACCCGTTAAGTTCGTACGTCCTCGCTGGGTGTCCGAGTCTGGCGGCACCGCTGCAGTAGTTACCCTCTCCGTGGCTGCAGCGTGAAGCTCGCACTAGCTGCTCTTCTTCTCTTTCAGGTTTCAACTCTCATCGTCTCCTGGGAGATGGATTGTGACCAGTATTGGGAAGCAGTGCAGAGCCTAAACAAAGACCCTTACTTTGCGAAGGTAGAGAACAGGCAGGCTCGTTCGTTCATTCTTAGGTTGTATAAAGCCAGGACGGACCCCTCTTGCTACGTGAACATTGCTTGACTTATATTCGAAGACGCCTAAATGAAATGATTCTAGGCTCAGCTGTTGATGGCAGTCTCTTGAACGATACGCCGAAGCTCTGCGTAAGCTTCAGTTTGATCTTTGTGGTAATCCAGCCATTCGTCTATGGCTTTATAGAACCCCTTAACAATGTTTGCACCGTAAGAGGGCTCTACTGAATCGACATCGGCAAGGATGTCCCCAAACTGTTCAGCGTAAAAATCGACAGTTCCGTAAGCGTGTTTCATTTGAACCATTCAATCGGTAAGAAGTATAAGGCGCCTCACATGATGCCTAGGGCTTCAGTGATAATAAAATAAGAAAAGAGGTTTTTGTTATGAGTGTGTTTCGAATGGCTGGCGACGCTTGGAAGCAAGCGGACAAAGCTTTAGGAGGCTGGTTACCCGGTGGTGGTACAGCATCTCCTATCACAAAGGCAGTATTTCCGGCACAGCCTTTCCCTGCGCGTTCTAAAGAACTTGAGGAATTGACTGGTGTCAAAGCAAGATTTGTTGATGTTACCCAAACACCGACTATTGTATCTAGGTTAGTCCCTGCAGTAGCCGAAGAAATGAAGAATCGAACTTACGCAAACCCTGCGTTAGGTCAAGTCGGTATGTTCGGTTATAGAGGGGGAGCCACTCCTAATGAGCGGTTTACTGAAATGCATGAATTAGGCCACATCAATACCAAAGATCAACCATATCCCATTAACTTGGGCGCGGCAGGAAGATATTTAAAAGGTATAAGTGATAAGACAGGCAACCTCCCACCAGTAGATATCGCCGCTGGATTTTTGATGCGGCGCTTTGATGCCCCAGAAGAAGATCGTGCAGAAAGGTTTGCTGCGCGTTTCGCAGGACAGGGAGGATATATGGCGCCGCAGATTTATTCAGACAACACTTCAGACTACGGTAATAATTTGCGTAGAAAAGGTGAAAACCTGATCGAGAGCGGTCATGAACGAACAGTAAATCCATGGGGTCTTAGTACAAAAGTACAATCTTTTGTTGGTCCTTTATTAGCCAAGCCTCTGCAAGCAGAATTGAACCGTTCTTTACCAGCTTACAGGGAGGCTCTGCGGGGAAGCGATGCCACTTCACCTGAACTGCTTAAAGAGTCTGAGCGTCTGGACGATCTTGCGAGACGAATCAAAGCCTTAGGTGTCGAAGTAGAATACTGAAGAGGTGATACCTTGTGGCTGATAAAGCAATCGAACCCGGCAAGAAATCAACCGAGCGCTACCTCCCGAGGGAAGCCTGGGCAGCTATGTCCAAGGCGGAACGCAAGGAAACCGATGACAAGAAGAAGCGAGAGAGCCGCAAGGGTAAGCAGTTCGTAGAGAACACAGAGACTGCGAAGAAAGCCCGTCGTGCAGTAAGCAAGGCAGAGAAACGGAAGATGGGTCAGAAATAAACGTGTTGCACGTTTGTTCAATCCACCCCAGAATGAGTGCACCATAATTATTTCGTTCATACGTTCTCTGTATGAAGAAGCTCCTTCTGTCTGCAATCGCAGCCGCAACATTCTGTGTACCCGCCGCTTTCGCTGGTGAAGACAAAGTAAAGACCTGGAGGAGCTATGACTCCGTGGGCTGCATGATGCTCAGGGAGTGTCAGCAGGGTGTAAATAAGGTCGTCTTCTGGGAGGACCTGGGTTCTGACCTGGAGCCTTACAAGGAAGAGGTAGAGTCAATACTTACTTCCCTTTCATACGTTGGTATCAAGGTTTATCTCGCAGACGATCGTTACTTCCTTCCCCGCATGCGGGGGTTGTACGACGTCTCAGGCAACAAACTTTTCTTAAATCGCTACTACATCGGTGAACCCACCAAAATGATTCAGGTGCTCCGCCATGAGGGTTGGCATGCTGCCCAGGACTGTATGGCAGGCACCCTCGATAACAGCTTTACAGCGATCATCCACCCCGAAGAGAAAGTACCCGCCTGGATTCGCCGTGGTGCGGAGCGTACTTATCCCTCGAATGCGGTGCCTTGGGAGGCTGAAGCGATGTGGGCGATGTACTCTGATACCCAAACCAAAACTGCACTTGAAGTTTGTGCAAGCTCGTCAAAGATGTGGGAAGTATTTCAACCCACCCCTTTGACTGCTAAGTGGTTGAAAGAAAAGGGTTTTATGGACTAGTTAAGGTTAGAGTGAAATAGTTAGAGATAAACATATGCTCTCCTCGAAATATCGCTTGCGGCTCGAGTTCATCTGTAAGCGAATCGCAGACCGAGAAGAAGTCCAGCTCGAAGATATGATTTGGGCGGACAAGTTGGCTAAGGCAAACCGATCTGCCGGGGAGATGCTACGAAAAGCTAGGCGAGTCGCCAACAATCCCGACATGCAAGAGGGATCGCTGGACGACTTCATGAACAAGATGGACCTAGGCGATCCCGACCCACAACGCCATCGGACTGGGTTCGACAGTGTTGATCAGATCGTAGAATGGTTCCATGATGACAAGCCTGCTGATTGGCGTCAAAGAGACTAATTAAATGGGACAAACTAAAGACAATGCCGAGCAAACTGGCAGACGGACGTCCAACAACGCAAAAGCCATGACTTGGTTAGAGCTGCGACAACGCCTAATCGATGATGCTGCCAGACGCAAGGGAGCAGGTGCTCAGCCGCCTCAGGCTCCTGCAGCCCCACAGATGTCAGCTGATGAAAGGGCCTACTTGGAATCGAAGCGGCGTATGGCTGCCATTCCCGAAACAGAGGAGGGACGGCGTTCCTATTTAGTTGATGAGAAAGGCTCCCGAGCAGAGGAGTATGGCTGGAAGGGATCTAATCGCAGTCAGTAATCGGTCCGCCGGGGAGCCAAGCATCACATGTCCTGGGGGTCTTGTTCCATCATTGTGCGTTGCTAACTCGCTCGACCTTTCTCATGATTGTTCCGAGCTGGTCGTAGTCTTTGCCATAGCAGTTGTTGACCGCCATGTGAGCTTGGCGCTCCTTGACGACGACGTAGATTGCCTCCAGCTCTTCCTTGGTGAAATGCGTAAGCAGATCAGTCATATGAAGCAAGCTCCTTCAAATAGTCGTTGTAGCCTCTGGAGAAGCACAGACTGATGAAGGCGGCTTGAGTTGTACCTTTTGGTACGTATCCTTTTTCGAGAAGCGCATCGAGAGTTGATGCAAGCATCAGCTTCTCGTTGTTGCTTTTGATCAGTGGAAAGTATCGCTGTATGCCGTCGGCCTCAGACATTTGCTTGTCCCAGATTTTATTTATTCTACGGTCTTACTTTTTATGTCAAGAATCGCTGTCAAAAAGTAAGAATTTTTTCACATCCTTATCTTTCGCAGCGATTAGGTTCTCGATCATCTTCAGCTTCTTCTCTGCATTCAACGCACGGGTGCTCCAATAGACCAGGTGTCGATTGGTCTTATCGAGTTCAGTTTCTAAAGCAGTTTGAAAGAGCGCAGAAGGACTGATGTTCACATCTGATTCCTTCCACTTGGTGTGTAATGCTTCCGGAACCGATACGCTTAAAACTACTGCCACGGCATAAAAAAACATGCTACCCATAAGATAGCATGCTCTTCTTAATATTAAAGTTGTGGTCAGGCAGCCAGCCTGATGTCAGATGTAGGAGTGACGGGCATGGGCTCACTCACGCATAGACAACTGGCGACCCTTAGATCGTTGGCAAAGTCCTCAGCCTTATCAAAGTCTGGGAAGTGGGCTGCGTGTGCGTCCTGGTCAACGTGGTAGACGAGCACCACCCAGGATGAGATTGCAGGCGAATTCATTGGGTTTTTGAAGCCCCTTTACCTTAGCAATCTAGGTTCACCCAATACCGCAGAGAGTGTTAAGTCTCAGACTACGAACGGACCAGACTTGTAATACAGCTCGGGGTTGTTCCGAACAAAATCGTCGGCCTCCTCAGGACCTGTGATCTTCACCACTTCAGCCTTACCGGTGGTGCGGTTCTGGCTTAGGACGGCCCATGCCAAGGTGATTCCATCCGTCGTTTTCACTGCTGCTTCCATCGCAGATATCTCGTTCGCGTATTCAATTATGAGGTAAATACTCTTGCACCCTGCAAGGCTGCTTCCATTGAAAAACCATTGCTACCACTGGAGTTTGGACTCCTTACGGTAACAATGGCTTGATTGGATTAACCGAAAAAAAGGTTAAGTCTTAGAAGAGGAAGTCGTCGTCCAGGAGATCGTCGTCCATTACGGTTACAGGGGAACCGAGAAGGATGCTGGCGGCCACGCTGTAGCTCAGGTTGCTGCCCTGATCAGGACGGCGGGGACCGCCTAGGAGTGCTTGTGCAGCGTGCCACTGCTGCATGTCACGCAGTTGGTTGCGGGGGGTGAAGAGGCCCATTCCACTTGTGCGGATTACCGACTCAGCTTACATCAGCGTTGCCGAACATGTCACTCTCTGATAAGTGAGGAAGTATGAACTCAGGCTCGAAACCGTATTTGATGTTATCGATCAGCTCGAGCGTCTGGTCCAGGGCCAGCTCTTGCTCTCCGTGGATCCCGTCGAGGAAGATCGGATCGTCCATCAGATCCTCGAGACACCGGTACGCAGTCTCAAGAGTTTCAACGATAGAACGGATGCGCTTTTCCACGGAGCAGTCCTCTTTCATTTTCTTGATGGCGTACGTGTGTAAATTCATCACACATAGTTTAATTTAGTCATCCCCAGTCTTATCCCAGTTTCCTTTGATTTCAAGTGTATATCCCAGAACCTTTCCCGTATCTGGATCCTCCTCAACAAATGCGTTACTCCAGTCATCCTCTTCATCTCCCCAAAGCAAGTGAAGAGCTTCGATCTGGGCGTCTAGTTCATCCATTGTTTGCTCAGTCTTCCATTCACACCAGTCGACGAAACAGTAGGAACGAATCATCCCCACGATTTTGTTATTCATCCATCGTGCATCGAAGTCGACGAGCTTTACGGTCACTTCGTAAGCAACCGCATTCAGGAGGTTGTACTTCATAACAGACCCTATGGTATATACCAGTGGTATATATCCATTCTCCTATGCACATCCCAACGCTATGATTGTTGTATAAATAGCTACGGAATCCAATGAAACTCGCTTTTCTTGCCTACATGGACGCTCAGAAGAAGCGTCAAGCCCGTGAAAAGAACAAGTACAACCTGGCCGTGATGCAGGATGTCAAGGAAGGCCGGAAGATTGCCTGTGATCTTATTGACTGCAAATAGAATAGGAAAAAACAGTGAGCAAGAGATGCCGATACGCAAGGCAGGCGAAGCATTTGCGGGTGCTTTAGGGAAAGGTTTCAACCTCCTCCCCGATCGGGTGAACTTGTTTGCTCGTTATGTGACAGGGATTGGCAACAGGAACCTTGAGTTAGATGATTCAACCCTGGGTGATTTGCGTGCGGCAACAGGTGAAACCAAGAGGGACAGTGCACCTGGCGACAAGGTAAAGGGATTTGGTCCCACTGGAGATCCTATTGAATTCGAAACACCCTCAACTCCTAAGGCTGGTCCGATGTTCCCCAAGTCAGGCCCGGTGGGCATGGAGGTATACACAACAGGTGCTGCCCCTAAAAGCGTAACTAATACGTTGGGACGTTTTAACGCCCAAGTTGATCCTGTCGCTAACACTATTCGGATGACGGACACGTATGACATGGACAACCCGGCTGAAGATCCAGATCTAATCTCAGGCAAATTCCAACCTGGCAAAGCTCTTAATGAAATAGAAGCTATTTGGAATCCTTCTGCCAGCCTAAGGAACAAACGTCCTAATTTCGTACCTGCTGGAGTTAAATTTAGCAATGAAGGGTACAACGTAGATGCTGTAGTCCAATCAGGTAAGTACAGCACGACGCATAGCCCGGCGACGCGAATGGCTAGAGCGCTTCTTTACTTGTCCCCGTTTGCTCCGAAGCCATATGACATTGATGTGACGGTTCCTTATACTGGGCGCATCGGGAATCGCTAACTTGAACTCTGCCCAAGGCTATGCCTCGGTCTTATCTGGCGTATTCAGATATTCAACGATCAACTTACTGAGTGCTCTGTACCGCAGATACCAATCAGGCATCAGCTTGTGGCCTAAGAACTCTTCCTCTTCGGCATAGTCTCCGTAAATGCGCTCGAGGATCTCCATCCTCAGCTGGTCTTTTGTCATGGGGGGGCCGAAAACGAAAGTAAATGAGCTAGAACGAAAGCATTTCGGCTCGCCTAGTCGTCGTCATACCTGAGAATGTAGACGATACTCCAGGCAACGCCAATGAGTACAATTGCTAAACCAATTGAGACGCCCCAGGGGAAGTCTTCCATTTCTTGATTGCGTAATAGCTACAACCTGATGCCTCTGTAGTGTTGAATTCAGGGACGTCGAAGTTGCAGCCGTTTTCCATATTGTATTCACATGTAGTGCAGTTCTTGGTGTGTTTACTTACAACCCCTGGTTTCTTATCTATATATAGTCTTAGCTGGTGGAGGAGACGTTCATTCTCTATAGCCTGGCGATAAAACGCTTCAGTTACCTCGTAACGTGTAGCCTGGTGGCTACAGCTTGTGCATTCGTAACGCCTGCGACGTGTAGTAGACATTATGAGCTTCTTTAGCTCTGTGTTCTGGACGGCATGCATGCCGCATTTGTCGCAGGCGAAAGATTCCATGAGTGTTCAGAGTTTGGTTCCGAGGATTTTGACTTTGTCCTTGAAGTCTTGCGACCATTCAACCTGCCACTTCTCGACAGGTATCTCAGGCGGCTGCACCGAATACCATTTGTGATCGCAGTCGTGACACTTGCGATACCTCACCGTTTCAAGGGTGGACGGTATTCGATGCGTTGAGATCACTCCGATGTTCTTCGACTCGCAGCTGGGGCAAGAGAAGAATGCGATCTTAGGTGTCATACCAAAGGGCTTCAGAGATGATCGGGAACTGCTGCTGGAAAAGGATCTTCGCTTGGTTAGCGATGGTCCGGTGTTCGTACTGAGTCGAAGGATCAGTCCGGAGCTCGAGGTAATGAATCCAAGAGCGGACCGTTCCATTCATGTAGAGCCGAGTGGGACTGCACATCGGGAGATGGCGACGTGCTGTCTCCTTGGCGACGCCCATCTCGAGCATCGTCTTGTAGAGCTCGTGACCTTCTTTGATGTGCCTGTAGGTCAGCTCCTCGAGCATGTCCTGCTGCTCATCAGTCAGATCATCGATTGAGTTCTGACGATTGCGTGAGTCCTGGCGACGAAACTTTGGTAAGGGTGCCTGACCTGTTTCGGCATAGCGTTGTGAATGCTCCTGGAATGAGAAGCTCCTATGTCTAATTATTTGAGCCGAAATATCGCGCTGAGTGTATATCTCAACGCACATATTCGCCATCTCAAAAGGAGACCAGTGCTTGTGCTTGATCAGATACTTAAGTAAACGAGGAGCCGTCGCAAGATTATCTTCATTATCCGGTGCACTAACGCGAGCCATCTTGACGATCAGTTGCTCGGCGTCTGGAGTTGCCCAGGCCAGGGTGCAGCTCTCCCGGAGTTTCATAGTCAGACCTCGTAACGTGCGGATTGAGCTTCTTTCTCAAGCTCATGTTCATGGATCACTCTATTTACCTGGACCCAATCTGCAACCGTTCGACCATCCCAAAGCACAGAAGCTTCAGTACGGATTGCGTAACCCTTCTTGGACGCTGGAGTTCTCACTTTCATCTCGCGAAACTCCATAATTTCTCCTCTTTTGAAGGGGAGATTGTCCATCGTTCCGATTGCTCGTCTCGGACGCTCGGCAACACGTTGGCCGATCTCAAAGGTGCGCTTGGCTTTCATTTGGATTGGATGTAGGTTTCGAGTTCGGATTCATGGATGATGCGGATGTCATCCACCCAGTCGAAGGATTGTCCGTTGTCCCACTGGATCTGGTTCTGCCACCGATAGGCGAACCCTGAAGCAGCTGTTGCGCTCCGCTGGGCCTTCCTCTCCCTTGCGATGATTACCCCGTGTCGTACGGGCCTCTGCTTAGGAGTGTTGGCGCAGGTGATCGTGGTGTTAGTGGGCTTCTTGCACACCCGGTCCCCGACGTTGAATGTGCGGTTGAGGCTTGTTTTTGGCATGGGGACAATGCGTTGGATTGTTGGGGGACTTACGAGCACACGCTTAATGCAGGCCTATGGGGCACTGGTCCTGGAACCACCTGCACTCCTCGAAGGGAACCTTGGCTTCTGGGTAGAGGCTGTAGACCACACCGCTTAGCCCGAGCAGTGATCAGCGTTTCCCGGCAGCGTGATAGTCGGAATGATCATCCGGCTCCGCCCCGTGGTGTCAGTCTTCAGGTTTGTCCGTGGACTCCTGCTTCAGCTTTTCCCACTCGGCACGAACCCTTACCCAGTGTTGATGGCACACTTGGCTTTGTTCTTCTAGCTTTGCTTTGATCACAGACCTCTTTGTGACTTGAGCTGCTGCAGCTGTGTAGAGCGTGTAGATCTCCTCCTGAAGATCATCTAAGAAGCTCTGAAGACGCTCACATTCAGCCTCGCCACCATCCTCAAGCGTGAAAGGTACTTCTGCTTCGAGTTTTGTGTGTGCTTCAGTGCGGCACAGAAGGTTCCACTGAATCTTTGAGATGTTGGACTCGAAGCCCTGTTGCTGCTCAAGCAACTCATCTCGAAGATCGCAGGCCTGTTTGTGCTCAGTATCTTTGGCGAGATACTCTTGCCAGGATTGATCAGACATTGGCTTGTGCTGTTTGGTTGAATTCCTGGAGCAACATCAAGGTTGTGTCGATGGTCTGTCTGACAACCTCAGCTTGATCTCCAAGCTTTGCTGCTAATTCTTCGGCCGCCAGAGTGGCGTTAGCAGCCTTCCCTTCATCAGGCGCCATCACCGCAAGGATCAGAGCAGTTGTCAGCGCCTGGACGTCGTTCTGTAGGTCCAGCTTGTCCTTAATCATGGAACTCCGAGATGAATGGACCCTCGAATGGTTCGTCGCTAAGTCGATCAACTGTTTTCTGACCCAGCCTGTTGATGGCCTGCTGCGTAGCAAGCTCCTGGTTGGTCTTGTTGATCCGCACCTTTGGGATGGATCCTTGTGAGCTCTGGGCAGCAGCCTCAAAGAAGGCCTGCTCGAAGTCACGCATCGGATCGATGTGAGCAATCTGCTTGAGATGGTTCACCATCGCCTTGGAGGCGCCGACTTGAGCAGAGATGTTGCCAGCCTCCTTTGCATCCAAACGATCTTGCTGGAGGCCCGCCAGGACCTGGGCAAACATGAATGCACGATCCGAAGGAGCCACTGCTTCAACCAGTAGCTCGCGACCTTCACGGACATAACTCCGCGCCGATTGCGCCGAGCACCCATACTTTTCAGCCAGGTGCTTGACGATCTTCCGGGCAGGCCAACCTTCGGATAGAAGATCGGAAGCTTCCTCACTGCGTAGTTCCTTGTCGCTTGCAGGTCCGCGTGTCATTTGGCATTCCCCCTGACTCCTGCCGTGAATACTGCTTGGGCTTTGCCGTTGCGCTTCTCCTTGTCCTCAGCAGCCTTCAGGTCGATGCGCAGCTCATCGAGCTTGGTGCGCTTCTTCTCTAGCTCTTCGGTGAAAGTCCAGTGGGCCTTCATCACTTTGAAGATCACATAGCTGCCATCAGGTAGGGCGATGCTTTGCTCATCACCTGCAACGAGATGGCGGGTGAGAGCATCTTGGATCGGGGCTAGTTCTTCCTTGAGGGCTTTGATGTTGTTCTGGATGTCGCGGTACTTAGCCACCATCTCCATCACAGGATCGGCAGTTGGTACGGGTTGGGCGACAGGATTCTTCCGGGGGCGGCCAGGACCACGCTTCGGCTTGGTGACAGTCGTTTGTGCTGCGACCGGCGGCATGCCTTCGCGCTTGGCCTTGGTGCCTTGCTTAGTGGATTCGATCATTGGTTCAGTAGATAAGGGCTTTGGTAGTGGAGGGACACTCTCGTCAATTACATAACGGTGTCCTCCTCTGGTTCACAGATCAGGTTGGCTGCCTTGCTGGCGTCAGCAAGAGCCTTCCGAAGTACATCAGGACCTTCCTTGAGAACCTCAATCCATGTTTTCAGATAGGCGACGTGGTTGAGCTCATCACTGCTGATCTGTAACCTCTTGCAAACTAAGAATGCACCCAGCTCAGCTACTAGTTCTTCCCTGGCGTAGGACGTTGTTCCGTACGGCCCGGACATGTCACGCTTCAGACGGGAACTGTGACCTGTGGAATGGATTTGTTCATGCGCCCAGGTCGAATACATGCCTTCACTGGTGTGGAATTGATCACGGGTGGGCATCGTGATCGTGTCCTCAGAGTGGCTGTAGAAGGCTTTGTTTCCGTTCCACGTCGTAGGCACTGACCAGTTGTTGAGGACCTTCTCAGCGCCTTCCAGGCGTTCCGTAGGTGTCAGCTGGACGTTGTTGTCGCACTCGGCCAGGATCTGGTCGTCGAGTAGCGCCTGTGCCTCCTCATCAATGCCTTGGATGTCGTGGACATTGAAGACCTTGGTGTACTTGAAGGTGGTGTAGCCCGACTTGATGGGGTTACCGTCGCCGTCCTTCAGTTCGTTCCCTGCTTCGTCCCTCTTATTAAAAGAAACCTTGACGGGCATCAGGATCGCGCAGCCCTTGGTTCCCTTTCTTGGATGCCACCGGTGCTGCTTTGCTTGCCCAGCTCCAATCCACAGCGGATGGGTGTAGCAGCGAAGGGCCATCCACAGTTCCAAGATCGCAGGATTGCTGCCCCTGTAGCTCGTACCCGTCAGTAGGTTGCGGTGCTCGCCCCTGGCTTGGTACGTCGTCCAGTCCCTTCGCCATGGGTTGATGTTTTGAGCGAAGAGGTTGATGAGATGTTGAGTCATCTCTTCGTCGCCCCGTAGCAATGCTTCCTGTGCTGATTCCTTCTTGGAAGATCTTCTCGAGCCTCGGCTTGAGGATCTCTCTTTCGTAGTGGTCATTGTCATCGAGATCATTGAGGGTGAGTTCGCAGATGCGAAGGGATTGATGGAGGGCGATGTCGATCAAGAACTTGTCTAGGTCGTGATCAGGACCGAAGATGCATCGAGCAGCAGTGCCGATAACTAGCTTTTGTTGTGGCGTCAGCTTGACGATTCGTTCCCCTCGTCTAGGCTCACGTTCGAAAGACCTATTGAGTGGGCATGTCTTCCACCAGGCATCGATTTCTTCAGCTAGCCATAGGGCCTTGCTGTAATTGAGGATGGGTGGGTTCTCCTTGATCGGGGCAGGCATCTCCTTGACACGGACCAAGCGATCAATGGTGTGTCGTGACAGGCCAGTGATGTCGATGACCATTGGCTTGGAGTAGTAAGGCTCGGACTCTGGCCTCTTGGAGAAGCTGGCGTCCTTCCTCACCCATTCGGGATTCTTCCCTGGCTTCTGCACCCGTGTGACCTTGACTGAGATTCCTTTGTAGCTTTGGTCAGGCATGTCCCACTGGGGTTTGGTCTCGGATCTCGAGCACCTGTTGGATCGCTGGGAGCACGGTGTTCTCAAGCAGCTCCATCTGGTCGTCGGTGTATTCGACGAAGTTCTTGGGATCCTTCAACAGCCGTTTCATCCTGGTGTCGAACAAGGTGAGAAGAGAATCAGCGTCGAGGCTGTAGATGTTGTAGGGGCTCATGGTCCTTTGATTGCTCCGTTCAGGAAGGAGAGGTAGATGATGCCGTCGTCAGTCCATTCGAGGTCGATCACCGTGTCGGGATAAAGCTCAGAAAGGTCGAAGGCTGTGTCGATGATGTAGTTGGTGTTGAAGGATGATTCCCTAAGCCATGGAAGGGTCTCGCTGCGGAGGGTGAGCCTAAGGTCAGGGAAGTTGTCCCGTGTGTAGCGTTTGCATCGACTTCGTTGAGAGAAGGCCAACTCCCACATGTCTGATGCATGACTGACCCAGTCGCGTGGATTGATCATGTCCTTAGGCCTTGATCTTGAGGTTGGCTTCGAGCTCCTCCTTCTTCTTGAGTAAACGGAACCTGGTGCCGGAGTCATGGATCGTGTCGAGCAGTTGGTTCACCTGGCTCAACAGGTCCTTGAGTTCAGCTTCGTTAGCGCTGCAGCTGGGATTCCGTGAGGTCATGGGTCTGCGGTAGTGGCGGTGGGACCGGGATGGAAAGGACGAAGTGCAGGGTGATCAGGTTGAGGATTCCGAGGACGATGATCGGCCCATGCGATCGGATTGCCTTTTGCGCTGGGCGTCGAGCAGGAGCTGGCGTCGCAATTGGTCGCTCATAGGTTCGGAACCTTGGGAGCTTGATCGGGCGTCGTCCGTTGGCGGCAAGAGGTTGAGGTTCTTTCCTTCGGAATCGATCTGAGCTTGAAGGTGCCTTGCGAAAGCTCCTCGGGATGGAGCTGTGTAGCGATCCGTGCGTCGCTTGTTCTTGGAGCGGGGTCGGCCCATGCGGAGAGGTCGAGACGTGTAGACGATGCCGTAGACGTAGGAGACGTGCAAGTAGCTGTCGCATTAGATAACGTCTCCTGACTGGTAGTCGAGCAGATCGCCGTCGTCGCCTGGGTTCTCGAACGGCTTGTCCAGTGGGTCGTTGTAGTAGACACGCATCCACTTCATGGGTTCACCACCGTGAGGGAGCTTCCAGATGGCGTGGTCCTGCTTGGTGTCGTCGACTTCCTTGCGGGCCAGGATCTCGGCCTGGGGGAAGGTCATGCAGGTGAAGTACTCGCCATCTTTCAGCTCGTTGTACTGGTGGGGTTGGATCGCGTAGGAGTAGATCATTGGTTGAGAGGCAGGGTGTCCATGTCGAGGAGCGCAGCTTCCAATTGGTCGACTCGGATTCCCCAGAAGGCTTTGTCTTCGAGGGTGTCGGCAATGGACAGTTGCATCTCGGCGTAGGTCAGTTGGGCTTGGACCTGGCGTTGATCGGCGGTCATGTCAGCCTCCGGCGGCGAACGTGAGAAGGATCAGAATGCTGAAGAGCATTGCTGGGCTCAGTAGTAAAACCAGAAGCTCGAGTTCAGGCAGTGTCATGGGGCACAAGCTTGATCTGTTCGATCCAATGGTCAGGGTGAGTCTGTTGAAGGAACTCAATGGCGTCATCCATATCGACACACTCAGTCACAGTTGTAAATAGTGCCTGATCTGGGTTGTCCTTGGATGACATGATCACGTCGAATGTTTTCATTGGTCAGTACAGAATGGGATCTTGGGTTGGCAGTTGTTCGTTAGAACTTGGTAGTAGATGTCACCTGCTGCAAGGAAGATAAAAGGAACAACAAACCACTTGAAGATGCGTTCGAGGTCCTTCTTCACTTGAGTTTCTCCAGGTTGTGGATGTTGGCTCCGCCGCAGAGCATGCCTTGAGGATCGGGGAAGTCCCACACGATGTGGGCTAGCTCCTTCTTGTGGCCCCAGAAGCCGGTGATGACTCCCCTGGCCTGTGGAGTGAAGCCTGAGATGGCTCCGATCTGGCGGCAGAACTTGGAGCTGTAGCGGATGCGGTCGCCGATCTTGAAGTTGGGTTTGGTCATGCTCCGACCTCGTGCCAGGTGCAAGGGGCGTCGATGTCATCCGGGCACCACGCCCAACGCTTGATGGGCTCACCGTCGTCGTCGAGGATCTGAATCTCGTCGCAGCTATTGAAGTCGCTGTCGATGTCGTGATCGATGGTGCGCTTGGCGTCGGCCAGGGCCGCCTCGAGGGTGGCGAAGGTCCGCTTGTGGGAGGTGCTCCAGGTGTAGTAGGAGACCCGGTTGAAGTGCTTGAGAGTGAACATCAGGGTTGCCGTTGTGGGGTGGGTGGTTGAGAGGTGGGATCAGATAATGCCCCAGCCGGTGGCTTCGATCTCAGCAACCAATTGGCTGTTGTTCATGGCCTCCAGCTCTGTTCGGATCAACATGGCTTCTGTCTCGGCTTCAGCTTCGGTTGAGTAGCTGCTGGTATCCCACCAACAATCGAGGTACTGCTCGATCAGATCCTGGCGGCGATCCTTGCTGATGTAGGTGTTCATGGTTGCCATTGCGAGGTGGGCTGGAGGTGGTGGGAATCAGTCCCAGAGGAGGAACTGTGGTTGGTTCAGGTCAACGCAGATACGGTTGAAGCGTTGGGTGACGTACTCAGAGACAGCGTCTTCATCGATCCCCTGCTCCTGCATGTCCTTCCAGAAGGAGTCGGGCATTGAGCTGATCTCGATCTGAGAGCAGATCCAGGCTCGGACGTGCTCGGCTTGTTTGCGGGTGAGCTTGGTCATGGTCAGGGTTGCCGTTGCGAGGTGGGCTTGAGGTGGTGAGCGATCACCAGACGTGGAAGCCTTCAGCGTCCTTTGTACCGATCCAGGTGGCTCCGTGCCAGGGCACTTGGGCGAGAGCCTCGGACAGGCTATCGGCGGTGACGTGGAGGGGATCGACGCTCAGATCGTGGTGGTGGAAGGTCCAGGTGAAAGGTGCTTTGCCTTCGGTGCCGTTGCTGCGTTTCATGGTTGCCGTTGCGAGGTGGGCTTGAGGTGATCAGGAAAGGGTCGGATCGAAGTCCCAGCCAGCGGAGATGACTCCGCAGACTTCGTAGTCGTCGTTGCGGTCGACCTGGCCCAGGTCCATGTTGCGGTAGTAGGCCAGCTCTTTGAACTTGCTGCGGGCTTGTGCAGCAGAGCGTGCTGTGAGCGTCTCCAGGTAGCCGTTGTCCTGGCCTTTGAAGAAGAGCTCAGCGGTGTAGTGGAAAGAAGCGTTCATGGTTGCCGTTGCGATGTGGGCTTGAGGTTGAGTCAGGCGTCGAGCTGATGCAGCTCGTGCTCGATTGACCGGATCATGTGACCGGCCCAGGCCTGCTGCTCGGGTGAAGCAGGGTCCCAGAAGATGGCGCGGAAGTCGGCCAGCTCTTGGGTGAGCTCCTCACGCAGCCTGCGATCGGCGCGGAATGCTGCGAGGGCGTTGAGCTCGTCTTGGGATTGCCAGAACATGGTTGCCGTTGCGAGGTGGGCTGAAGCGAAGCCGTTATCTCGATTTCGCTGCGCTCAATCTACAACCCAGACCCAGCCACCCAGCCAGAAAGTAACAACGCTTAATATTAAGTGCACTTATCAGTTCCTTATGTGTGATCAAGGTGAAGTCGGAGTGACTACGGGTTAGGACAGCACCAGATGAGCCTCTCGGTTATTGAGAATAGATTGCAATAAGAGTTTTCCCCAGGGGCTTACGCGCTACAGGCGACCCGAGAGATCCACCAGCTACCTGGCCGCCCGGCCCTGCTTTCCTGCGAATAATTCGCAATAAAGGGGCAAAATAGGGGGTAAAACGGCCAATTTGTCAAGAATTTGTCACATTTCCGTCATATTTGACAGAATTCCCTCGATGTGATCCAGATTTCCCACCTGATTCCTGTCCAGATGTGTCCAGGCCACTGGTCCAGGTCCCCGGATCCCTCTCCCTGACTGCCCCCGGCCCCTTGCGTACCTGTCTGAAGTGCAGATACGCAGGATTGACCACAAAAAAGGGGCTCGAGGCCCCGTGAGACTGGTTTGGTACGGGTGAGACGGCCCTAGTCCACCTCGATCAGGGTGATCTCGGCCTTCCGGAGGGGTCCGAACTCTCCCAGGGGCTCCGGATCGTCCCGCTTCTGGACCTCCCAGACCTGGCGGCCCCGATCGTCCCGGTGATGGGCGGCGTAGGCCGCGATCCAGTCCAGCATGTCCAGGAGATCGGCCTCCCCGGCCTTGACTTGTGCTCTGATCAGGTGTCTGCCCATGGTTCTGCAAATAAAATCGACGAAAATTCCTTAATTAATGTTGGGGGAGGGGAATTTCACTCCTCGGGGTACACCAGATTGGCGATCTCCTGCATGGTTTCACTGTATTGGGGGGCCTCATCCTGCTCCGCGTCATAGATCTGGTCCCGGAGGTCGGAGATAATGGCCTCTAGTTGGTAGGACCTGGGCTGAGTGGCCTCATCCAGGGCGGCCTCCAGGGAATCGAGCTGCCAGCGGGCCTCGTTAATATCGTCAGCCTCCCAGACTGAGTAGTCCTGGCCGTATTCGTCGGTACGGGTGATGGAAAAGCGTGGCATGGGTCCGTTGTTGTAAGGGTTGACAGGATGGAGGGGAGCCCCGTAGGGCTCAGGCGATACAGAAGGCGCGGCGCTGTTCTTCAGTCTGGCCAGGGGTCCGCTTGATCCGCAGGAGCACGACGTGGGTCCGGCCTGCAGTGTCACCGGGGCGCCAGTCGGTCACGTCCCCATCCAAGGTGGGGTAGGTCTGGCCATCGATCACCACCGTCTCGGGCAGGGTCGCGCTACGGGGCAGGGTGATGGCGGCGGCGTAGTTGAGGCCCAGCTCAGAGGCCTTGGCCAGGGTGTTGAACCGGGACCCGTGAGACAGGGTGAGGTGATAGCCCTGCCGGGCAGCGGCTGCCCAATCGCGATCGGTCCGTTTCGTGTAGTCATACGGCTTCAGGGCAGGGACCACGGCTCGCAGCAGGCTGAAGAGGGACCACGTCCCCACGGGCAGGGTGAAGCCAAAGGCCTGGCCAACGTAACCGGCCAAATCACTGTCCACGTCTACGGTCTCGCGCTCCCAGGCAAAGTCGGAGGTCCCGTTAAGGCGCAGGCCCAGGGTGGCGGCCCCGGCATGCTTACTGGCGAAGCGCAGGATCTCAAGAATCAGCAGGCGCTTAAAGGCCCTAGGGCTCTCGTGGAAGGCCTGGCTCCGGAGCTTCCGGCGCTGCAGCTTGCCCTTGAGATAGGCCGGGTTACCGGCACGGTTCAGGCAAACGGCCTGGCAGGACCCGGCAGCCGGGCAGGATCCCAGCCACATCGGGGTTAGGTGCAAGACGGCGGTGGGAGCGATGCTCTCAGACTTCAGAACCTTAGGGTTCGTCAGCGTCAGAACGTTGCTGGACGTGAAGCCATAGCGGGCGCGGAGGTCGCGCAGGTCAGAGGGAAGGATGAGACGGGGCATGACGATCAAGCGATGAGATCAGAAGGGGGGGGTGAGGGATCAGCAGGGCTGGCCCATGGTGCGCTTTAGCTCCAGATACAGGCCGGGACGGATGTCGACGCGCTCGGCCTCCCTGGCCATAGGCCAGAAGTGGGAGGGAACGCAGTGATAGCCCCGGTAGCCCTCATCCCAGGCAGCCACCCGGCGCCCGTCCTGAACCAGGACGAACAGCCGGCGCGGGTTGCCGTTGCGGTCGTTGTGCGTGCAGCAGTGCTGGAAATACATCGGGCGATCAGCGAAGAGATCAGAAGCGGCCAGAGCTGCCGCTGAATCCATCTTGCCCATAGATCGCGCCAGAAGTCAACCGATCGCGATCGAATCGCCAATACATATAGAAGCGATCGGCTTTGTAACTGAATGTGACTTGCTTAATGAAGCGTTCGTAACACTGTTACAAACCCGTTACACAGGGTCTTTTTTTTCCTACAACGTGAAGTTATGTGACGGGCGGGCCAGATGTCTCTCCAAAATATTCCCCCAATTTGACCCCAATATAGGGCACTTAGGGGGATCCGGCCATAGGGAGTTGAGTCAATTTAAACTGAGGAATAACGTGGTAAATAGAGATAGTTATGCCTGTATCTCCGGCAGACTTCGAGTTTTATTCCCGGATGACGGGGCAGCCCATTCCCAATACTCCAGCAGGGCGTATGGCTATCGCCCCGCAGGTGTATAACATGCGTCGCGGCGGAGGTGGTTTTGGCCGTGTTCTCCGTGGTGCCGCCAAAGGTGCATTAGCTGCAGGTGCTCTTGCTGGTGCAGGCGCTTTGGCATTAGCCACTCAGGAAGAGGTGGCCAAGACGGGTGGAGAGAAGAAAGCGAAAGTCACTGAAAACCTGACCGATACGGGTCGCTCCACTGAAACCACCACTGGCGGTCAAAAGGTGACTGTCAGTGCAACTGATAGTGAAGTTGCTGCGCCCTCGATTCGAGATAAGGTCCAGGACTTTGTTCAAGGCTTCAAAACTGATTCCGGTGAAGAGTTAGTTGGTACTGCTGCAACTCCAGAGCAGATTCAGGAGTTCCGCAACCGCTACTCAGGTCAGACGCAGATTCCTGTTGCTTCTCCTGAAGTTGAGAACGAAAGCCTGGCGGCCCAACGTGCTTCGGTCCAGGCCCCGACTGAACCTCGGGTCGGTGTTCGTCAACAACCTTCTTCTGGCGTAATACAGACTGATTTATCGAACGTTGCCGCGAAAGAATACAGCGTTGGCAAGATCGAGCCAGGCACTGAAATGATCACGGACCCTGAGCTGAATAAGTTAGCTCAGCAGTACGAGTTTTACGAAGCCTCTCAAGACATTAGTCCTTTCCAGGCACCGGGGACAGAAGCTTTCCCTAAGAGTGGCATGGAGTTACTCGCTGAACAGAGTAGGTCTGTTGACAAGCAAGAAAAGGACTTGGCACGAGAAATCCTTTCAGGTCTTGCGGACGAAGGAAAGGTTCGCATGGCAGGCTCCGTCTTTACGACTGACATTCCTGGAAGCTCTGCAGTTAGCAGTATTCAACTTGATCCTCAAGACCCTCAATACATGGGTGTGGCCTACACCAGTAATCCGAGTAAAACTTACAGGCAAGCCGTTACCCCGACTTTCGCCCGCGCAATGATGTCTCAGATGGATCGCCTTTCCGATCCAGAACAAAGCAGTCTCGAGCAATCCGAGATGGGTTCCATGGGGAAACTGCTTTCTGGAATGAAAAAGACGGGAGCAATGGTCAAAGAGGGTCAAACAGCTCCAGAAAGTCTCACTCCTTCTGCTTTTGTGACAAATAAAGGCCGTGAAGTCGGAGCTGTGATGAAGCGAGTAGAGGAAGCAAAGGCTGCAGCAGCTAAGCCTGTCACCCTTGGTGAAATCGCTGGAGATGTTGTCAGTGCTTTAAACCCTTTCAAAGATAGAAAGGCGGAAGCCCAAAAACGGCAACAAGCCGAGCAGTTGGTCATCAAGAGCCACGGCGATGTGAAAGATCCTGTTCAGAGGCAAAAGCTTATTGATTTCTACATGAAGCAAAAATAACTTCGAAG
>Ga0255768_10000678_pt1 | contig 35111 bp, 28 predicted proteins | sample 071ome_33_FD_179983 | JGI IMG/M metagenome (GOLD analysis project Ga0255768, IMG submission 179983) | Coastal salt marsh microbial communities from the Groves Creek Marsh, Skidaway Island, Georgia - 071412AT metaG (version 2) | ecosystem: Environmental > Aquatic > Marine > Intertidal zone >...
TGTTCTTGGCAATTACGCTGCCTTTAAGCGCTCCAATCTGCTTCACCATGGGACGTAATAAACTATGGACCAATACATTGAAAAATATCCTCCCTCTCTTAACCGGGAAGAAAACACTCGTTGGGTATTCCGTTGAGGATGCACAAAATTTTAACCTTCCGAATACACCCCCTCCGATTTTCAATATCTGCACTGGAATTCCCAAAAATTTAGACGTTTCACAAAGTGCAAAAGCTTTAGTTATCAACTATGCAAGAGAAGCGACCATTAGCGGGGACTGGAAGCAGCTTTGGAAGCTGAGCAAAAAATAATCGTTCGCTGTTATCGCGAGATTTTGCCGTAAATTCGAGCAGTAGAAAAACACGAATTCAATGGCTCAGTTTGAATTGATCCTTCCCAAGATGGGAGAAAGTGTTGCCGAAGCCACCATTACCAACTGGCTTAAAAATGAAGGCGACACCATCGATGCGGAAGAAAGCATCGTAGAAGTTGCGACCGACAAAGTGGACAGCGAAGTCCCCTCTCCCGTCAGCGGAACTATTGTTAAAATCCTAGCACAAGTAAATGATGTTGCGGCGGTGGGAGCACCTATCGCGATCATCGAAACCGAAGCAGCTGGCGACGCTCCTGCTCCTACTGCACCAGCCCAAGCGGCGGCGGCACCGGTGGCTAGCCCAGCAGCCCAAGCTGCTCAAACCATTGAAAAAGACATAGCGGCCGCCACCGCGACCGCCGCACCAATAGCGGCTCCAAAGGATGGCGGGCCTATTTCCAAAAACTCGAATGGACGTTTCTATTCTCCTCTGGTTCGTTCTATGGCCAAAGAAGAAGGCCTTAGCCAAAGTGAACTAGATGCGATTGCAGGTTCAGGTAAAGATGGTCGAGTTACGAAACATGATGTTGTAGCCTATCTTGAAGGAGGACGCAAATCACAAGCTGCTGCAGCTCCAGTCGCAGCGCCCCCTGCATCAACACCTGTTGCAAGCGCTCCTGCTCCTTCAGCTCCTGCTATTACTCCGGCACCTGGTGCTGAAATCATTGAAATGGATAGAATGCGCAAGCTTATTGCCGACCACATGGTCAATTCTGTTCATACCTCTCCTCACGTAACCAGCTTCGTCGAAGCGGATATGACCAAAGTGGTACAATGGAGAAACAAGGTGAAAAACGAATTCCAGAAAAAACACGGTGAGAAAATCACCTTCACACCAATCATCATGGAAGCCATCGTCAAGGCAATCCAAGATTTCCCGATGATTAATGTTAGTGTCGATGGAACAAAAATCATTAAGCATCCACACATAAACGTAGGAATGGCTGCGGCTCTTCCTTCAGGCAACCTGATCGTACCCGTTGTAAAAAATGCGAACCAACTTTCATTACTTGGCTTAACCAAAGCAGTGAATGACTTGGCTAACCGTGCTCGAAACAATGCTTTGAAACCGGATGAGATTTCTGGCGGTACGTATACCTTGACGAACGTAGGAACCTTCGGCAATGTGCTAGGTACTCCAATCATCAATCAACCCCAAGTGGCCATTATGGCGGCTGGCGCGATAGTTAAAAAGCCTGCGGTTATTGAAACCCCTGAAGGCGACATGATTGGAATCAGACATAAAATGTTCCTTAGCCACAGCTACGACCACCGCGTTGTAGATGGTGCCTTAGGAGGCATGTTTGTAAAACGTGTTGCAGAGTATCTAGAAGCTTGGGATTTAAACCGAGAATTCTAGGAACATTAACTAGTTTTGAATTAACTTTAAAAGCCGCCCATTAGGGTGGCTTTTTCATTAACACAAGTACCAAAACCATGGATTTAAAGCTCAGCCGACCCATTTGTTTTTTCGACCTCGAAACAACGGGGATTAATGTCACTAATGACCGTATCGTTGAGATTTGTGTCCACAAAGTTCACCCTGACGGCAAAGAAGAAACTCATACTTGGCGGGTCAATCCGACCATTCCAATACCACCTGGAGCATCTGCAGTTCACGGAATTTACGACAAAGATGTTGCGGAAAAACCAACATTTTCAGATTTGGCACAAAACATCAATGCGCTAATCAATGACAGTGATCTCGCTGGGTATAACAGCAACAAATTCGACATACCATTGCTGGCAGAAGAATTCTTGCGTGCTGGAGTAGAATTTGACATGGGCAAACGCAAAGCTGTAGACGTCCAAAACATATTTCACAGGATGGAGCAGCGCACACTGACCGCAGCGTACAAATTTTACTGCGGAAAGTCTCTTGAAGATGCTCACAGTGCGGAGGCGGATGTACTGGCTACCTACGAGGTGTTGAAAGCACAATTGGACAAATACGAAGAGCTTCAAAATGACATGAATTTCTTGTCCGATTTCTCAAATCGCCAAAAAGTTGCGGATTTTGCAGGATTCATCGCTTACAATGACCAGGGAACTGAGGTATTTACTTTTGGTAAGTACCGCGGCAGAACGGTTGCAAGTGTTCTTGAGGAAAATCCAGGTTACTACAGCTGGATTCAAAATGCCGACTTTCCCTTATACACGAAACAGGTACTGACTAAAATTCGATTAAAATCATTCAATAAAGGCGCTTAAACATGAAGATTATTTGCATTGGACGGAATTATGCGAAGCATGCTGAAGAACTCAATAATCCCATCCCTGATGAACCCGTTGTTTTCTTGAAGCCTGAAACGGCACTCTTACTCAAAAAGCATCCATTCTTTATACCTGAGCACACTAACGAGGTGCACCATGAGATTGAACTGGTCATCAAGATTAATCGACTGGGAAAACATATCGAATCCCGATTTGCGCACAAATATTACAGCGAAATTGGCCTAGGAATCGATTTTACCGCTCGAGATGTGCAAGCGGATTGCAAGGAGAAAGGGTTGCCTTGGGAAAAAGCGAAGGCATTTGACGGATCTGCAGCCGTTTCCAAATTTTTCCCGCTCGATTCACTCGGTAAAGACATTCAGAACATTGATTTTCATCTTAACATCAACGGAGAAACCGTTCAAAAGGGCAACACATCAATGATGTTATTCCCTGTTAACGAGATTATTAGCCACGTCTCTAAATACTTTACTTTGAAAACGGGAGATTTGATTTTCACCGGCACTCCGGCGGGAGTTGGTCCCGTGAAAAGAAATGATTTATTGGAACTTTTCTTGGAAGGGAAACGCGTGTTTTATTTCAACGTCAAATAATTCACAAACTCTATCCTTTCGTTAACTCAATTTTCTCACACTTTTCTCCGGCTGAAAGTCGGGCGCATCGCCATTTTTATATATTTGTAAATACTCGTTACACTACGTTAACAAAACGCGTTAAGAATGAAGAAAAGCTTACTAGCTGTACTTTTAATTGCCTTAGCAGCACCCGCTGCTTTTGCGCAATTTGCTCCCCCAATTGATACTGTGTTCACGGAAAACTTCGATGGCACATTAGGCGCTGATTCAATTGCGGCGAATTACAACACCGACTCCGCCAATGCCACAAGATCTTGGAACGACACGGCCTACTTGAAAACCACAGGTACCATGTCATTCCACACTCAGATTTATTCGAGTGATTCGATCATCTTCGAAACAGATGCATTTTCGACGATCACGTACACAAATGTGCGTTTTACGTTTGATCACATTTGTAAGATTCGTTACATCCAGAAGGCGTACATCCAGATGTCAAAGGACAATGGTCAAACTTGGGTCAACCTAACGGGTACACACTACCAAGGGGAAAGCCCGCAGTTTAGTTCGCAAGGATGGTTCAATGAACTTTCCTACCCTTCTGCCCTTTTATCGCCTTACTGGCAAGGCCCTACCATTGGGAACTCAAATACAGGTACAACACCAGCGAATACTTGGTGGGCACGAGAAACTTTTGATTTGAGCGCTTACCTTGGAGATTACGACAACACCAACTCGCAATACGGATACGCTCAGTGTAAAATCCGTTTTGTTATGACCAACAAAACCGGTACGCCATCTCCAGCGTCTTTGGCAGGTTGGTTTGTGGACAATTTGATGGTAGAAGGTGCACCTTGTGAATTGGAGCCACCAACATTGGATTGGATCAACGTGAGCGTTCAAGCCAAGCCAAATGGTGCACGTTACATGCCAACTCAAGATGTTCGCGTTAAAGGAAAAGATAACGTGGGCGTAGATAGCATGCGCATTTATTTCCGCCGATACGACTACAGCGGCTCAGGTTGGGGTGCATGGACCGATTCTTTGATGTCTTCTTCATTCTCATCAAACTGTCCCGATTCATCTCAATACACCTATAGTTTCAATAATATCGGCGTTAGTGATACCATCGAATGGTACGTACGTATTTTCGACTGTGCGTGTCCTAACGTGGTGCGGGATCCGCTTGAAACAGCTCAAAACACAACTTATAAGTTCTGGCGGGATGCCGCATTGCCGCCTATTTGTGGAACCACAACGGGTACTTCATTCCCTTATTCAACCTTACTCCCACTCGAGGAGGACTTTGAGGATACCCAGTATTGGGTTGCCGGTTCGGGTACAGGGGCAACAGGGGTGACGCACCGCGGTAACTTCCCGGATCAAAACCCACCAAACGGTTTAAACTGGAAAGCTATCCCTAACGAAAATACCGTCGGTTTTGCATGGTCTATTCGCACCGGGTCAACATCGACAAACTTGACGGGGCCAGATGGTGATGCCTCTTCAAATGGTAACGGTAAATACCTCTACACAGAGGCCGAGCAAGGGTCCATCAATGATAAAGCCCACCTTATTACTCCTTGTTTAGATTTGAGAAGCTACAATTGTGCCGTGGTTGAGTTTGACTACCACATGTACGGTGCACACATCGATTTCCTTGCAATCACTGCGGATACTGGCTTTAACTCATCATCGTACACTGGGCTTGCACGTATTGATGGCCAACAACAAACGAAATCATCAGATCCTTACAAGACATTCTCGGTTGCATTGAATGATATTACCGGAGATTATGTTCGTCTTCGTTTCTCTGTGAACCGTGGCAACGCCTTGAAAGGTGATGTTGCCATCGACAACATTCGCGTCTATGAACCAGAACCTTACGATGTAGCATTGCGTGATGTATTCAATCCTGAAAATGGTTACTGTTCATACAGCAACAATGAATTGATTGATCTGTGGATCCAAAATAATGGTTGTACCACATTGGATAGTGTTCCTGTCACATGGGATGTAGATTTCACCAATACATCGGGAACAACGACCAATACAACGCATACGGAATACATAACTAATAAGCTTCTAGAAACCGGAGATTCAACTTTATTCTCCTTTGCTACGGGACCAAACTTGAGTGGATACGGTATTTACGACATTAGAGTGTATACAGAGCAACCCGGAGATTCAACAAATACAAATGACTCCATTGGTCCTATTCGTATCGTTCACGAAGAACCTTACACCACGTTCCCTTACGTATTAGACTTTGACGGCCCAGGTACGACACCAGGTGTCAATACGGCTGCTAACCCAGGATCATTCCCAACGAATGTATGGACTCCTCTTCCTGCGAGTAATTCAGGTGATTATGCCTTTATGGCGGGGACCAAATGGACACCAACAATAGGTTCTGGACCGATTACAGGCGCTGGTGGCAAAGGCAATTACCTAGTCGCGGAAGGTGATTATGGAACGAGCCCTGCTTCAGCAACCCTTGTTTCGAAATGTCTCGACTTAACAGGTATGACGAAACCCGTTCTTCAATTCCGTCACCACATGTACGGAAGTGATATCGGCGCTATTCGTGTACAATGGATAAAAGATGGTGAAAATGAGTGGTCGAACCCGATGACTCCTTATACTACTACTCTTACAGATGAGAAAGACGGATGGTCATTCTATGAGGTTGATTTGAGTAATGGAGGTGATTTAGTAAAACTTCGCTTTATCGCTCAAAAATCAGGCTTCGGTACTGCAGCGGATATCGCTTTTGATGATATCGTCATTTACGACAAAGCAGCGACAGATGTTGGTGTAATTAACATCGAAAATCCTGCCGCTCGTATCAACCTTGTAGGTGGTGCAGCCGGTTTAAAAGCAGAATTCAAGCTGCGCAACTTCGGTAAAAACGCTCAATCTAATATCCCAATTTACTACACTGTAACCCCTACGTGTGGTGTAAATGCGGGGGTTAGCACAACGTATAACTTTACCTATTCTTCCTCTGTTGCTGCCGGTTCTACAGCTATTGCAACGGACAACACCAATACGGTAACTTGGCCTGTAGGAACGTTCGAAGTATATGCTTGGACGGATAAAACTGGTGATAACAGCAACTGGAATGATTCTTCATACACTCGATCTGCGGGATGGCCAGAATTGTACATCCAACAAGGTTTCGTAGACGATTTTGAATCCTGTAACAGTGGTGATTCTTCTGGTTTCTTCGTCGCGGGAGATTTGAATCTTTGGGAGGTAGATGCCATCAATGCATTAAACAGCAAGAACGGTTATGCTTCTCGTCCCAATGCGAACATGCCGGGTCAGGTGGAGGAATTCCTTTACTTCCCTCGCTTCATTGGCTTCGATACCATTGCTGGTGCAGAACTCAAATTGGTTCACGACATCGACCTTGGCCCTGGTGACCAAGCCGTCATCGAGTGGCAAGGTGGTGGTACTTGGAATAATCTAGGATTCTGGGATCCACAAAACGTTGTTAGTACCAACTGGTACAATACTGGTACTGCCGCGCTTGGTAATGCTTGGGTAGGTAATATCGGTACACAAACCTCTGTTTGGCCACTTGCTGGATGGAACTTCTCTCAAGCACCGCTGATTTTACGTGCACGATTGAAAACTTCATCAGGTAATAAAGATGGCTGGAACTTCGATAAAGTTGAAGTTTACATCCCGCCACAAAATAGTGCCGCACCAATAGAGGTAACAACAATAGAGTACTTACCCGTTCCTGATCAAAACAACCACTTGAAAGTAAATATCAAGAATACAGGTGCGAAAGTATTGGACAGCTGTTTAGTTGAGTTCTCGACCAACGGTGGTACTACTTGGACGACACCAGAAATGGTAGTATTCAACCCACCATTGATTCCTCGTAAATCAGCATGGTACGAATTCAACCAGGATTGGATTAGTCCAACGAGCGGCGTACACAATATCTGTGTTCGTACGTCTCGTCCGGATAGCAAGCCAGATAATGATCCATCAGATGATCAAATTTGTGCAGATATCACGGTGCTTGACAAGATTGTTATGTCTGTAGATAGTAGCTACTGTAACGACTTCGAAGATCCTTCACTAGCACCTTGGTTAACGCTAAATGCCTTTGTTAAGGATGGCTTGACTGCTTGGGAAGAAGGAACACCAGCTGTTGCTCCTCTCGTAGGTGCATTCTCGGGCAACAATGCGTGGATGACCGATCTAGATTCGAACTACAAGAAGCGTGATTCTTCTGCCCTGTACACGCCAGTATTCACATTGGATTCAGGACAGACCTATACTTACGAGTTCATGCATGCCTTCTCTACCGAAATCTACCATGATGGTGGTACTGTGGATGTAACCTTCGATGGTGGTATTTCTTGGCATTCCGTTGGTACCAATTTATTTGGCGCGACTTGGTTCAACACAAGCTTTGTAACTGCGCTAGATATCTACAAACCAGGATGGACTGGTTTGAGTAACGGTTGGGAGCAAGCAAAAATCAACCTCCAAGTTGATACCGCTCGTAACGCCATCTTTAGATTTAGATTTGGTTCTGATGAAACCATTAACAAAGCTGGATGGGCAATTGACGACTTCTGTTTCTACAAAACTGATGAAACCGACAAAATCTATGTCGTAGGTCAAGAAGAATTGGAAACCAACATTGGTGTGGGTAACATCCATCCTAACCCAACAACAGGTTATGCGCAATTACCGGTTAGCTTCCAGAGCCCTGCAGATATCACAATAACTGTGAGAAACACGCAAGGACAGCTTATTGAAACAAGAACCGTGCATGGCAACGAAGGCATTCAAACCTTCACGCTTGATACACAAAGCTGGGCTTCAGGTATGTACTTAGTCGAAACTGTTACACCGATCGGTACAGACGTACAGCGATTAATTGTAGAGTAATCAATAAATAGGTTTTTTTTTCACCCTCGCTCTTCTCTTCGGAGAAAGCGGGGGTGTTTTTTTTTGCTGAAATATTGACAGCAATTAAAGCAGTTTCACGACAACTTTACCGCTAAATCACTGGTCTTCAGACAGTCTGTCTTCCTTGAGATTATTAAAGGCCAATGGTACGTCATTTGATTCTGTCTAGCGAACCTCAACCCTATTACTATGAATATAGATAAGTTCACTACTAAAAGCCAAAGCGTTATTTCGAAAGCGCAATTTTTGGCCACAGACCATAACCATCCCCAAGTGGAATCACTTCACTTGCTTCAAGCCCTTTTAATAGAAGATCAAAGTGTCATACCCTACGTGGCGCAGCAAGGAGAGATTCAATTGGACCGATTAACTACTGCCATTGATGCCGCCGTTAATGGATTGCCCACCCAAACTTCATCAGGTGAAACATATATGGGGCGTGAAGCGGCCTTCGTACTTCAAAAAGCGATTCAGCTCGCGGACCAAATGAAGGATGATTATGTAGCAACCGAACACCTCTTGCTGGCCTTACTATTCGACAAAGGTTCAGCTGGAAAAATGCTAAACGATGCCGGGTTCAATCAAACCCTTGTGAAAGGGGCTATTGAAAGCTTGCGCAAAGGCCGCAATGCAAATACCTCAGGCGCTGAGAACACCTATAATAGTCTTGATAAATACGCGAAGAACCTCAACAAAATGGCTGAAGAGGGGAAGCTAGACCCTGTTATTGGCCGTGGAGATGAAATTCGTAGGGTGCTCCAAATCCTTTCAAGACGCACCAAAAACAACCCGATACTCGTCGGAGAACCGGGTGTAGGAAAAACAGCCATAGCTGAAGGTTTGGCCCAAAGAATTTTAAGTGGCGACGCTCCGGAAAATTTAAAAGATAAGACCGTATACAGCTTGGATATGGGTGCTCTGATTGCTGGAGCGAAGTACAAAGGTGAATTCGAAGAGCGCTTAAAAGCGGTTGTGAAAGAAGTTACCAATAGCGACGGCAATATCCTGCTCTTCATTGATGAAATTCATACGCTCGTGGGCGCAGGAAAAAGCGAAGGCGCAATGGATGCTGCAAACATCTTGAAGCCCGCTCTTGCACGAGGAGAGCTGCGCGCTATAGGGGCCACTACCCTGGACGAATTCCAGAAATACTTTGAGAAGGACAAAGCCCTTGAACGACGCTTCCAAAAAGTGATGGTAGAAGAACCCGACCAAGAGAGCAGTATTAGTATTCTACGGGGCATTAAAGAAAAATATGAAACCCATCACAAGGTCCGTATCAAAGATGAAGCCGTGATCAGTGCCGTAGAACTAAGTACGCGTTACATCAGTGACCGATTTCTTCCGGATAAAGCAATCGACCTCATGGACGAGGCAGCATCGAAGATTCGAATGGAAATAAATTCGAAGCCAGAAGAATTGGACATCCTAGATCGGAAAATCCTTCAGCTTGAGATTGAGCAAGAAGGGATAAAGCGAGAAGAAGACCGGAAGAAATTGGCGGTCATTAAGTCTGAGCTTAGTGAGTTGTATGAGCAGCGCGATGCCCTGAACGCAATATGGGAGCGCGAGAAAAATAGTGCTGAACGTATTCAAGAAATCAAAGAGCGCCTTGAGCAATTTAAGTTGGAAGCGGAACGCGAGGAACGTGCCGGAAACTATGGACGTGTTGCTGAGATACGTTATGGGTTGATGCAGGAGGCCGAAAAAGAATTGGACGCAGCAGAACAAGCCCTGGAGAACAGTGAGCGCAGCATGATTAAAGAAGAGGTAACCGCTGAAGACATTGCCGAAGTGGTAAGCCGTTGGACTGGAATTCCCGTGCAGAAGATGCTTGAGAGCGAGCGAATGAAGCTTTTACGCATGGAAGAAGAATTGCACAAACGCGTTGTAGGACAAAACGAAGCGATTGCTGCCGTGAGTGATGCCATACGCCGATCACGCGCTGGCTTGGGTGATCCCAACAAGCCCATAGGAAGTTTCTTGTTTTTAGGGACTACGGGGGTTGGGAAAACCGAATTGGCCAAGGCACTTGCCTCCTATTTATTCAATGACGAAAGTGCGATGACCCGCATTGACATGAGTGAATACCAAGAGAAGCACAGTGTTAGCCGATTAGTCGGTGCGCCTCCAGGATATGTGGGTTACGATGAAGGGGGGCAACTTACTGAGGCGGTTCGTCGCATGCCTTACAGTGTGGTTCTTTTGGATGAAATTGAAAAAGCACACCCTGATACCTTCAATATACTTCTGCAAGTATTGGATGATGGTCGATTAACGGATAATAAAGGCCGCACAGTGAACTTTAAGAATACGTTAGTGGTCATGACCAGCAACATTGGATCACACATCATTAACGAAGCAATCGAGCAATATGAAGGCCAAGACTACGAAACATTGATGCATAGACTCAAACCGGAGCTTGTGGGTTTATTGCAAAAGGTGGTGCGACCAGAATTCTTGAACCGAATTGATGAGATTAGTGTCTTTAGTCCCCTGGACCGAAGCGAGATGGCCCAAATTGTGGGCTTGCAGCTGGATGCCGTAAAACAACGCCTCCATGAGCAGAACATTACGCTTGAGGCGACGAAAGAAGCCATTGCACACCTGGGCACGGTGGGCTTTGATCCACAATACGGAGCTCGCCCTGTGAAACGCGCTATTCAAAATGAAGTACTGAATGCCTTGAGTAAGGAGATAATAGCGGGTAAAGTCCAAGCAGACGATGTAATACTGCTCGATGCTTTCGAAGGAGAATTGGTCTTCAGAAATGTAGACCTTCCGATTTCATAGGTTATAAGTGACAGCCCGCCTCCGGCGGGCTGTTTTGTTCTACTGCCCTACCCGAGGAAAATCATTCCTACACCATTGACTCCAAGAGCCATTGTACAAAGTAGGCACGGGATACCCAGCATGCACCATCGCCAAGATGGAATGGCAGGCCGTCACTCCGGATCCACAATGCATGATGACTTCCCTATTTGCTAGCCCAGCAAAATGTTCTTTCAATGCTTGTGGCGCTAAGAAATGGCCATTCTCAAGAACCTCTGTTAAAGGCAAATTAATTGCTCCAGGAATATGACCCGCAATAGGATCAATTGGCTCTTCCAGCCCTGCATAGCGTTTAGCAGCGCGCACGTCTACCAATACAGCCCCTTCTGAAACAGTTGATTCGATAGCTTCCATCTCAATGAGCGGCCACTGCCAGGTGGGACGATGTCCTGAGTGATAGTGCGCGCGTTCCGTTGAATGTTCACCGAAATCCGTCGGAATACCCGCCTCTACCATGGCTTTTAACCCTCCATCGACCACAGCAACATCCTGGTGTCCTAAAGAGCGTAACATCCACCACATGCGGGCCGCTGCCATCACTCCAGAGGTCCTGTCGTATAATACCACTTTAGACTTCTGAGAAATCCCAAGCGATTCTAGGGTTCGGATAAAATCCTCCGGATGAGGCAATGGATGACGACCCAAATCTTTTGCATCCGTATAAGGGGCACTTAACTGCGTTTCCAAGTTTACCCAAGTGGCGCCCTGAACATGCCGCTCGGCGTATATCGCTTCCGCATTAGGTCCGGCCACAACATCACAAAACACAGCTGTTCCATGCAGTGACCTCGCCTCTTTTGCAGATATAATGGTACCCATTATCGGTAGATTTTACGAGAATCCAAATATTGCGTCCAACGACGTTGGTTGATTAAATGACCGGCGTAATTGCGCGCAAACGCATGATAGCCCAGGTTATCTGGATTCGCACACATGAATAAATAATCATGCTTAGGTGCCTCTAAAACAGCCAATAAAGCTGCTTTTTCAGGCACGCAGATGGGGCCAGGAGGCAAGCCCTTGATCATATAGGTGTTGTAGGGATGGTCCAACTTTAAATCTTTGGTGAGCACCCGACGTACCGGTTCATCTGGATTGATGTCATTCAACGCATAGATGACTGTAGGGTCGGCTTGGAGCTTCATGCCTTTCTGAAGTCTATTGAGATACAATCGGGCCACCAGCGGTCGATCACTAGCCTTGCTGCTTTCTTTCATAACGATACTGGCCAAAGTGCTAACCTCACCAGGGGTCATCTTCAATGCCTCTGCCTGTTTAATGCGTGCCGGCGTCCAAAAAGCGATGGTGTTTTGGTACAGCTTCATGGCAATTGATTTTGCGGAAGCATTCCAATACACTTCGTATGTATCGGGGAGGAATGCCCCCATGGCCAATGGACCTTCCCAGCCCTCCATGGGTTGTTTCAGCGCTTTGTACAGATCTGCGCTGTCCGCTAGCAACTGCTTTCCAAGCTTCCCTGCTAAATCTTCTAGATCATTGGCGCTGTTGAAAGTAATACGAATGGGTTGCTGCAGGCCGGCCTTCAAGGAATTTATCAGGGTATTATTACTCATGCCGGCCTCAATGACATAATGTCCCGATTTCACCTTAGCCAACCCTTTGTTTTTCGCCAATAGCAGAAATCCTTGAGGATCTAGTAAAACCTCGTCCTCTAGCAGGGTAGCAAAGAGTTTTTCGGCGGTAGTTCCCTCATCAACATATAAAGCATAAGGCACTTTTTCAGGATTTACATTTGGTTCAAAGACCACATTATACCCTGTATAAACGACATAAATCAACGCTGCAGGCACCAAAAGCCCAAAGAGAACTACGAGCCCTTTTTTCATTCTAGAAGTTTTTGAAATAAGCGCACGTCATCATGATTGCCGTGCATCCAAATCCAATTTTTAAGATCACCGACGATGGTATAATCGGACCCGGTAAATAACGCTAGGCTCGGCTCATTATGCAAGGGTACATGCGCATACAAATTCTTGATATTTAACACCTTAGCACAATAATTCTCGAAGGCCTCCAGCATTAATTTGCTCCAACCTTTACCGCGATGCTTCATTTCTAAAATGATTCCAACACCGGCTTTTCCTACTGTGGGGTCGTAATCAAAGGCATCTACGGCACCTACAGGATCTCCATCTACCTCTAAGACGAGGCGTAGCTGCTGGTCCGTCACTATACTCTGATGACGGGCCAGATACGTTTGCATGGTTAAGGTCGAAAATGGTTCTTTTGTCGTGGCCACATACCACAAGGTCATGTCGTTTTCAAGATGCATCAACCATTTGAGATCCGATTGCTCAGGTGCTCTCAAAAAGCCAATTTCTCCAACTGGTATCATAGGTTTAAAGTTTGATGGTTCCTTCAAATACTTTAACAGCGGGGCCTGTCAATACAACATCTGTGTAGGGACCCTCACCCTTAAAATCAACTTCTAAGACGCCGCCTTGGGCATAGAGTTTCACCGGAGCTTCGGAAACCCATTCCTTCGCTACAGCAACAATGGCAGCAGCCGTAGCTCCAGTGCCGCAGGCTAAGGTCTCCCCTTCTACTCCGCGCTCATATGTTCGAATAGACATTTCATCATTACAGGCCTGTACGAAGTTGATATTACAGCCGGCCTCACCATAGGCATTGCGCAAGGATTGAGCCGTCGAATGAAAATCAGGACCTGCTTGACGTAATTCAATGTGATGGGGGGATCCGGTATCGATAAAATAGCCCCCATTGCGCTCCGTTATGATACTGGCATCAACCATACCTAATCGGACCTTCTCGCCATGAATCTCAGCCCAATGTGGACCGTCAATAGCAGTAAATAACGCACGGTCTTCAACTATCCCGAGGTGATGCGCAAACAGCGAAATACATCGGCCACCATTGCCACACATTGTACTTTCATTCCCATCAGAGTTGAAATACACCATGTGAAAATGATCGCCCTCGCGATTTGGCTTTTCAAGTAGCATTAACCCGTCGGCACCAATGCCAAAATGGCGGTGGCAAAGGGCTGCCACTTTTTCGTTCGTAAGCACCACATCTCCATTCCTATTGTCAAAAAGGATGAAATCGTTGCCTGCGCCGTGATATTTATAAAAGGTTGTGGCCATTCTGTGTTAAAAGCCGTTAAAGTTATGCGTTTCGCTCCTACTCCTGCGTTGATTTGGTGTACAATTTGAAGATACCATAAAGAACCTTCAACTAAAAATCACATTGCTATGAAAGTGCTAAACAAGAATATTTACGCATTCCTATTCACTGCAGTTAGCGGTGCCGCAATTGCATTGGGTGGTGCCTATGCGCTAGGGTTAGGCTCCAAAACGGTAGTAATAGAACACGCGGAACAAACCCCCATTCAAAGGACAAACTTTACGGCAGCTGCAGCTGCAATGCCAAACGATTTTGTAGAGGCCGCCGAAAAAACAGTGGAAGCCGTAGTCCATGTAAAAACCACCGCCGAACGTGTGCAGAATTATTACAACCCTTTCAACGACTTGTTCTTTGGCCGTCCATCGACACCGCAACGCTTCGAAGTACAGGGCTCTGGGTCAGGCGTGATTCTCACATCCGATGGCTATATCGTCACGAACAACCACGTTATAGAAGGAGCCAAAGAAATAGTAGTAGCTACTGCGAACAATGATGAATACAAGGCCACATTGGTCGGAACAGATCCAACTACGGACATAGCCCTCTTGAAAATTGATGCATCAGATTTAGCAACCGTAAACGTGGCCAACTCAGATGAGGTCCGATTAGGTCAATGGGTTCTAGCCGTAGGAAATCCATTCAACCTGACCAGTACCGTAACTGCAGGGATTATTTCGGCCAAAGGTCGGGACATCAATATCATTGACGAGCAAAGCGCAATTGAGAGTTTCTTGCAAACCGATGCTGCCGTAAACCCTGGAAATTCCGGTGGCGCCTTAGTAAATACTGCAGGCGATCTAGTGGGGATTAATACGGCAATCTCTAGCCGTAGCGGATCTTTTGAAGGATATAGCTTCGCTGTACCGGCAAATCTTATGATGAAAGTCGTCAAAGACCTTCGTGATTTTGGTCGAGTTCAACGCGCATTTATGGGCATCAACTACAACGAAGTCACACCTGCCCTGGCCGCTGAATTGGACCTTAAAATGAATTCCGGCGTTTATGTTGCGAACGTCATCAAAGGGGGTTCTGCTGACGATGCAGGTATTAAAATGGGTGATGTCATTGTTAATGTGGCCGGCAAGGCTGTAAAAAGTGGTGCAGATTTGACCGAAGCCTTAGGACAACATCGCCCTGGAGAACGCCTAGAAATTGTTGTGAATCGCGACGGTCAAAACAAGAAGTTTGAGTTGTTGCTGAAAAACAAATTGGGCACCACAGAAATGTTGACCAAAGAAGAAGAGTTACTGCGCAGCTTTGGTGCTGAGTTGGAAGATCTCAGTGCTGCAGAAAAACGTAAAATGGGCTTGCGTTATGGTGTGCGGGTGACCAAAGTCGTTGGTGGCCGATTCGAAAAAGCCGGAATCCCAGAAGACTTCATCATCATCAAACTCAACAATATCTACATCGACGAAGTGGAAAAATTTGAAAACCTCGCACGGCAATTCAATCCCGGCGATGGCGTCCTCATACAAGGGTTCGAACCCAATGGAAAAGCAAATTACTACGCGTTTGAATGGTAATTTCCGAGCGCGGGCCCTTGGGCCCGCGCTCTTTTTTTAGGCAAAAACTTTCTTCTAAGTGTCCAAAATACACACTTTGAAAACTCCATAAAACCCTCATATACAATACTATAAAAACACTTTTTATTCTATGTCGTGCACAGGTTGGGCAGTAACTTTGCCCTATAGAACCACCAATTATTCTTTCACATATGATTGCTCAAAACGAGTACTCTCAAAAAGTAGGCGTTCGAATTCATAACGAACGTCTCGCAGTGGACATCAGTGCATGTGTCCATGAATTATTCTACAACCGAGGAGTTGAAATTGTCCTTTTCAGAAACCAATTGCGCGATAAGAGCTCGAGCCAAATCTTGGAGCTTCATCAATACGCAAACGATTTCGTTGGAAAGGCCATTAGTGTGGACAACACACTAGAAATGCTGCAAGCATTGAAACTCACTGCCATCGAAAATGCCAAAATAGACATTGGCAAGCTCACACATGAATGGCGTCTAAGTGAGGACACCGCAGATGCATTTATCATCAACAATCTCAGTGATTTATTCCGTCCCTCTACCCTAGAACCTAGAGATGTTGTTTTGTTCGGATTCGGACGAATTGGTCGATTGCTCGCCCGCGAGCTTATCGTTCAAGAAGGCAGTGGAAACCAATTGCGCTTGCGCGCTGTAGCCGTCCGTAGCATCAATGCAGCTAGTCTACATAAACGCGCCTCACTACTGAAGATCGATTCAGTGCATGGGGACTTCCCCGGGACTGTTCTTGTTGATGAAGAAAACATGGCACTTATTGTCAATGGTCGTCCCGTATACTTCATTCCCACTCCAGACCCAACTAAAGCTGATTACACCAGCTACGGAATCAACAATGCATTATTGATTGATAATTCCGGTGCTTTTCGCGATGATATTGCCCTAAGCAAACACCTCGAAGGCAAAGGCATTGATAAAGTCCTATTGACCGCTCCAGGAAAAGGTATTCCAAACGTTGTACATGGTGTAAACCAAAATTCTATAGACAAAACGGAACGAATCATATCAGCGGCGAGCTGCACGACCAATGCCATCTCCCCTGTCTTGAAAGTCATGAGCGACACCTATGGCATCACTAAGGGACACCTAGAGACCATTCATGCCTACACCAATGATCAAAACCTTGTAGACAACATGCACAGCAAATACAGACGAGGCCGTGCTGCTGCAATGAACATGGTAATCACGGAGACCGGTGCGGGTCAGGCAGTAGATAAATGTATTCCTGGACTTGGATCCAAGTTGACCTCGAACGCCATACGTGTGCCCGTTCCAAACGGTTCACTTGCGATTCTCAATCTTCAACTTGAAAAACCCACCAGTCTTGATCACTTGCTCGCTACCATAAAAGGCGCTGCCTTGAACGGACCTTTAGTAGAGCAAATACACTACAATACCTCAAATGAATTGGTATCAAGCGATATCGTAGGAAATGCTGCGCCCAGCATCTTCGACGTACATGCCACCCAAGTAACTGAGGACGGAATGACCGCCATCCTCTATGTGTGGTACGATAATGAATACGGCTACAGCCGACAAGTAATACGTCTCGCTAAACATTACACTGGCGTGCGTAGACCTGCCTACTATTAAGTAGCGCGCGAAGCGCGCAAATCAAACCAAAAAGAACCCCCGCGAGGCTGCGCCTCGCGGGGGTTTTCATTTAAAGTTTTATCAAGAAATTACTTATCGTCGATTATCAACTGCAAGAGTCCAGCATTGGAATTAATACTTTCTTCCAAACTGATCATGCTCTCAGTATTCTCAACACCTTCAATGTCATTGATTCGGAAAATAACATCCTTAGCATGTGATGCATCGCGGCAACGAATCTTACAGAAAATACCATACTTCCCTGTAGCAAGATGGGCAACCGTTACTTCTGGAACTGCTCTTAAGAGTTCAATGATGTCCGGAGAAGACAAAGAACGCTTTGTATAGAGCCCTACATAGGCAATGAAGCCAAATCCTAACTTCTCGTAATCTACGCTGATAGAAGTGCTCTTAATAACGCCCAATTGTTCCATTTTCTTTACACGAACATGTATGGTTCCTGGGCTTACCAATAAATCCTTGGCAATTTCAGTAAAAGGCTTTCTAGCATCCTTAACAAGGTATTCTAGAATTTGCTTGTCCAGTTTATCGATTTTCATAGGTCTGAATAGATTCTGCGCAAAAATACGTCATTTCGGTAGTATTGCGGTGATTCATCTGCATTACTCAAAAAGCATAATAAATTCATGAATATTGTTTCCGGTTCAATAAAAACACACTATTTTTGCTTTCAACGTAATATTAATGGATTTTTATTAATCCTTAACTAAAATTTAAACACATGACTGAATTACACACAATTGCTACCGCCAATCAACCCTTGTACACAATCAATAATCCTGAAAGTGTCATTGAGGTTTACTTGGATGCAGAAGCGGGTGTGGTTCGAGAATTGAAATGTTTGAATTACAACAGATGTAAGGAATATACTTACGCTGTTGATGAATATCTAGAACGCTACAGCCACCACCCAGCGGGACAAGCAATCCTAGCTGAATTGGAGGCAATCAACGCATAAACGTCTTTCCGTTCACTCTGTTTGTATTTGGGTTAAGGTAGCGCTGGGGGAAAGCAGCGCTACTTTTTTTTTGCTCAAAAAAAAAGCGCCCCATGGGCGCTCTTCAATTGCTTATTTCTGCACAAAGGGAAGTTTAACCACCTGTGCTTTAATGAGCTTTTCTCGGATTACAACAGCGAACTCGCTGCCTTCCGCGGCCAGATTCACAGGAACGTATCCCATCCCGATATTTTTACCGGTAGTCGGACTATTGGTTCCCGAGGTTACGCGGCCGATTACATTCCCGTCGAGGTCTGCGATTTCATAGCCGTGTCTTGGAATTCCACGATCAATCATTTCGAAGCCTACAAGCTTTTGCGCAACACCAGCTTGCTTTTGAGCAGCGAATGTCTCGGAAGAGATGAAATCTTTCGTGAATTTAGTGATCCAACCTAAGCCTGCCTCTAAAGGACTGGTGGTATCATCGATATCGTTCCCGTATAAACACATGCCCATTTCTAGACGTAAGGTATCACGTGCCCCAAGTCCAGCAGGCAATAAATCGTGCGCCTCGCCAGCAGTAAGTACGGCTTCCCAAAGCTTTTTCGCATCTTCATTGAATACGTACAATTCAAAACCTCCGGCTCCCGTGTATCCGGTGGCAGAAATGATCACATCAGAAATGCCAGCGATCTCTCCAATAACGAAGTGATAGTATTTGATCTCACTTAGGTTTTCACCCGTAAGTGTCTGTAGGATCTCCGTTGCCTTTGGACCTTGTACAGCCAAAAGCGAATAGGCACTACTTTCATTGCGCAATTCGACATCGAACCCCTCGGTATACTTCATCAAGTGGTTCCAATCTTTGTCCATGTTCGATGCATTCACGACCAACAAGAAGTGTTCGTTAGAGAAACAATAGACTAAAAGATCATCAACAATACCGCCGTTTTCATTTGGCATACAGCTGTATTGGATTTTACCCGGAAGTAATTTACTTACGTCGTTGGTGGTGACTTTTTGTAAAAAGTGTAGCGCATCTGGGCCCGTTACAAAAAACTCTCCCATGTGACTCACATCAAACATCCCAGCACGTTCACGCACTGCTTGATGCTCTAGCTTCAACCCACTGTATTGTACAGGCATATTGTAACCTGCAAAAGGCACCATCTTTGCGCCCAATTCAATGTGCACAGCTTCCAGTGCTGTTGACTTTAATTCCGTATTCATTATTTCTGTGTTAATAGGTTCTTATCCGTGGATACGTTCACTCGTACCCAATTTTGCTATGACCTCAGCTTCAAACTGAAGTAAGCCTTCCCACATTTGATCCACTTTATCTCGACCGTAGTACTTACGAGCGAGGGTTATAAACATGGTGTAATGATTGGCCTCTGAGACCATTAAAGTACTATAAAAAGAGGCTAATTCTTGGTCTTCTATATTTTCACTCAACACCTTAAAGCGCTCACAAGAGCGTGCTTCAATCAAGGCGCAAATGAGTAACTTTTGTGCTAAGCGCTTATCTCTATGTCCATCTTTAGGAAAATACGATTGCAGTTCATGCACATATTCATCCCTCCGTTCACGACCGAGTGTTAATCCCCGTTGCATGATTCTGTTGTGTACCATCTGAAAATGCCCCATCTCCTCACGCGCCAGTGCCGTCATTTTATCAACCAATTCAGATTTTTCGGGATATCCAATGATGAGACTGATGGCAGTGGAAGCGGCTTTTTGTTCGCAATAAGCGTGGTCCGTAAGGATTTCCTCAATGTTCTTCTCTGCAATATTTGCCCAGCGTGGATCTGTAGGCAATTTCAATCCTAACATACTCATCTATGCCTTGTTTTCAGTATGATGAGCACACAATCAAATCGTACGTGCGCATCGTTTCGGGGGCAAAATTAACCATGAAAAAGTAGAATAACACCTGATCAACGCTCTTTATGCTTTTGCCGTAGCGTTCAACAAATGGGTTAATTCCAAACCATAATCAATGAACTCGATGGTTTCATCGGTTCGAGCAAGTTTAAGCTTATTGAAAATAAGAAGCGATTCGCCATTACTTTCAATGTGAGAGATTTGGTGTTCCTCGAAGAATTGGACCACCTCCGGAGTAAAGAATGACTGAAGCTCATCTTCGTTATTCCCCATAATCATGAGCTTTTTCGAGAATTTTGAGAACAGCTGGAACTCTAAATCTCTGTACCCAGTTAATGCAATCACGCGATCGAATAGTTTTTCATACGCGCGTTCTTTCTCCATGGTAAAAATGGGTAACGAACGGTTTAACTTAAGTACCATAACCGTACTATTAATGGTCTCTGCTGTAAAGGCCTGGCCCTCATTGAAGATCACATCTGCTATCTCCCATGAGACATCTAGTTCTGGGTAGCCACCTACAAGACAATTGTATTTGCGTTCAATTGGTCGCACTTCAAAGAAATGGAATTGCTTCAAATAACTCGTATTCCAATTCACTTCGCGAGAGTAGCTGTAGCCCCGCTCGGTGGCCAAGTTGCGAAGTCGCTTTTGACGGTGGTTCAGTTTTACACTTTCACCCGTCACGATGAATTTCAGCGCTTTGTTGTAAGTGGATGAGGAAATGTGGCGGTCTAAACCGGAAATAAAGACCTTGCCGCCAGACTCACGTTGTTTGTTCAAAAACTCAACGATGTAATCCATGTAGCTCATGTCCACAAGTCGAGTTTCAGAAAGGTCAATGTTGATGTTTGCGTCTGCTGGAATGTTAGCGACCAATTTGTCGACCTTGATAATTCCCAGGAAATTGGCAATGCCCCGTACCTTCAATATGAAACTTCCATCAGGAAGGGAGATGAGGCGCGTTCGCGAAGAATACACCAATTTGAAGAATTGTGGCACCGGAATACGAGCCAGTAGGATGTGCGTTACTAGAACAAGAAGTGAGCCGCCCAATAACCCAACCAAAAGGTTGGAATATAGGGTCATGATCATGGTTGCCAAGAAAAAGACCAATTGTTCAATTCCCTGATTATAGACTTGCTTGAAAACAGCTGGTGAGGCCAGTTTAAAGCCTGTGTGGACCAAGAGGATGGCAAATGCACAGAGCGGTACTTGGCGCATTACGGGACTTAGGACCACAATGAATAACAATAGCAACAGGCCCTGATACATGTTGGACCATTTGGTTTTTGCACCATTATGAATATTGACGGTGCTGCGAATGATCACAGATATAATTGGCAGACCTCCCAAGAAACCAGAAATCATAGTACTCAAACCGATTCCCGTTAGATCCTTATTTAAATCTGTTTTTCGTTTATAGGGGTCGATCTTATCCACGGCCTTAGCAATTGCCAAATGCTCAATACTCGTAATGATAAGTAAGGAGAAAACAATCGACCAAAATTCCAATGTTCCGATCTTCCCGAAGTTTGGGTGCATGATGGATTCAGTAATGGAGTCCGGAATATCAAGCAACAATTCTGGACCTACAGTGAAATTTTTACCAAGCAGCGAAATTTCATGTTGTTCGAAGAAATTGAATAGATAGACAAAGGGAATCGATAACACGATCACCCACATAGGAACGGGCAAAAAGTGAAAGAACCTATTCGTGATCTTGGAATTGTATAGGATCATTAATAAACCCGCCAACGAAATCAATACCACAAATGGGTTGGCTTCAGGCAGCATGCGTACTGCATCTACAAGGTTTTCTACAATGTTTGAACCGTCAGAATGCGTACCTAAGGCAACGTGGATTTGTTTCGCGAAAATGATAATCCCAATGGCAGCAAGCAATCCTTGAATGACAGAACCGTGAAAGATATCCGCAATTCTTCCAAGCTTGAAAATTCCAAGTAACGTCTGTAAAGCACCTGAAACGACGATCGCTGCGAGAACATAGTTGAAAGCCTGTCCACTGCCATCGTCAAGCAATACAATACCTAAGAGAATAACACCAATGACCCCCTTCGCAGGGCCATTTACTGAAATATGTCCACCGCGATAAAAAGTTGTAACAACTCCCCCAACGACCGCGGAGAAGATTCCCGCCATTGCAGGTGCACCGGCGGCCAGAGCGATACCTAAGGACAACGGCAAAGCAATTAAGGCGACGCTTACTGCCGCAATTAAATCACTTTTCCAATTTTGGACAAGTCCTTTAAATCCTGTATTTGGTATTCCCTCCATCTATTATTTACTGTTTTTCAACTGCGCTTTCAAAGCGTTCAACTCAGCCTTTGTTCCGGTAAAAACACGACCTACCCTCCCTTTGGGACCTGAACTAAATACATATTTCCCGCTAAAGGCGAGCGCATGCATTGCCGTTGTATCCATTACATGCAGTGTGCTATCCAGGTAGTGCATACCTGCAGTTCCTGTAAAGTATACCTGTTCACCATCGCCGCTCACGTCTGAGGTATACGGCAAACTGGCTAACTTTTCCATGGTTTCTGTATCGTCCTCACCGGTAGCTAGGTCAGCAACAAGCACCGTTCCATTGGTATCTTCATCGACCATGTAATCGCCGCCAACGATATAGAGTTTCTCTCGATCCCAGTAATGCGCAAAAGCACCCTGAGAAGGCAGACCTTGGGCCATTTCAATGTGTGAGGCCTCCCAGCCTGTTCCGTCCCGCAGGTCCATAGTAAGGTGTAACCTACTCACGGTTCCTCCAGTTACAATGGACATGAAATTGTTACCTACTGCTATTGCCGATCCACTGGCGGCAAAGCTTACTTCGCCATCAATAGCCTCGGGGCCTTCTATTTCATTCCAGGACATTCCGCCATCCGCGGTACGTAATAGTTTAAATCTACCGTCTATGGGATCCCCGTAGATAAAACCAATGCTGTCGTTCACGAAGACGATTCCATCTAAAAAAGTGCTTTGTGCGGTATCCTTAAACACACGTGTCCACTGCTGCCCGCGATCTTCGGTGATGTAGATGTAAGAGGGCGCACCTGCACTGACTGCCACGAATTTAGAATCATCATGTGCCCAAACACTCCGGAATTGGCTTTTTCCGGCGCCTGGGATTTTTTGAAAGTTCCAATGTATTCCGGCATCGAGGCTGAATCCAAAAACGCCATCACTTCCGCCGACCACAACCACTGAATCTTGGGTAGCATGAAGCCCTCTTAAGCTTACATCTGTCCCAGCTTCGAATAGTACTACATGCTCAACCACACTCACGTCTTCATTTCCCATCCACTTCTTGACAGAAAGGAATGCAATGAACAGGACGAGAATCCCTATGGTGTAGATAAAGCGTTTCATGATGTTCGTGATGTGTTTGCGTTAAGATAAGCAAGGACACTTAGAACGCAAAGTAAATAAAGGGCTGTACCTCAGCACTAAGGATTTGATAAATTACCATTATGCTTAATACACAAAGCAAGAACAGCATGTATACAGAGGATTGAGAGACGCTTTGGCGAAGTCGCTCCTTGTATTTTCCTGGTATCCAATGGATGAGGTAACCCCCTAGTAAGACAAGGTAAAACTTCCAATTACTCGATACGACCGCGCCCATTGTTGACCATCCAAAATCTTCTGGAATCTTGGACAAAATTTCGATGGCTCCGTCCCAAGTTGGTGAACGGAACCACGCACGGGTAAAGGTGATAAAGCTCAGGGTAAGTATTAGACCTATAGCCTTGTTCCACCATTTCGATCGATCCGACCAAGGAGAGATTTTCTTCCAGTTTTTATAGACCACTAAACCTACCCCATTGAGTGTACCCCAAGTAACAAAGTTCCAAGAGGATCCATGCCACAATCCTCCCAACACCATCGTTAGCATCAGGTTGATGTTTGTGTTTACCCAGCGTTCAGTTTTGGGGCTAATGCGCATTAGGACAAAGCCCAACGTGAATAATCCACCGAGAGCAAGCGTTAGATAGCCATCACCTACGATGAGCGCAATCATCAAGAAAAACAGAAAGACGATGGTATAAGAAGCGATCGAGCCCGTTCTATTTCCACCCAAAGGAATATAGAGGTAGTCGCGAAGCCAAGTCGAAAGAGAAAGGTGCCAGCGGCGCCAGAAATCGGCGACACTCGTTGCCTTGTATGGGCTGTTAAAGTTTTTAGGTAGGGTGAAGCCCATGAGCATTGCAATTCCGATGGCTACATCGGTATATCCCGAAAAATCTGCGTAGACCTGCATGGAATAACCAAAGAGGGCACTCATCGTTTCAAAACCACTATAGAGCTGAGGATTATCGAATACGCGATCTATAAATTGGACCGCGAGGTAATCCGCTAAAAAAAGCTTCTTCAACAATCCATTTAGAATCCAAAAGACGGCTAAACCTGCACGCTCTCTTGAAAGCTTATAGGGCTCATACAGCTGTGGAATAAACTCCGATGCCCGAACGATGGGACCCGCTACTAACTGCGGAAAAAAGCTGACGTAGAAGCCAAAGTCAAGGATGCTTTTAACCGGCTTGATGTGCCCGCGATAAATATCAACGCTGTAGGAGATCGTTTGAAAGGTGAAGAATGAAATCCCGACTGGAAGTAGAATCTTCTCAAAAACGAAGTTGGTACCTATGGCATTATTGGTCCATAGCGCAAAATGGTTCATCACCTCAAGCTGTATACCCGTGAGGTCATGGATAAAATCGGCCACGAAATAGGCATACTTGAAATAACCTAGGACGAAAAGATTCACAACAACACTCAGGGCCACAAGACTTTGACGCTGCCATTTGACCTTGTTTCGGTATATGGCACCGCCGATTAGAAAATCTGCAAGGGTCGAGAACAAGAGAATGATAAAGTAAAACCCACTGGTTTTGTAATAAAAGAACAACGAAACCAAGAAGAGGTAGGTGTTCCGGCGAGCGGTATGCTTATGAACGATGCTGTATCCACCCATGACCAATGCAAAGAAGATCCAGAAGTACTTCTGAGTGAAAAGCAACGGCTCGTCCACGCTATACGTAAACCACTGCGCTATGTCCCACTGTTGGAATATCACGGTGCTAAAGACTTTAAATGGCGTTCATAATCTTCCCAAATGGCCCAGAACAATAGGGTTGCGTTTAGGCGATATCCCGAATTGGTGAAGTGAATTTTATCCGACTTGGCCAAACGGTTATCCTCCCATAGTGCTATACTATTCAATCCACCCATCACCTCGAATAAATCCCAATAGGCTGCATTGTGCTCTTTACTGAGCTGCTGCATCACTTCTTGTACGTCCAAAGCGTGTTCGTTTGGTGTTCGACGCTTGTAATAGCTATCGTTATTGGTCATAAAGATGAATTGGCAATCTGGATTAATCGCTTTAAACCAAGTTACCAATGTATCATAGCGCTGTTTGTATTCTTCAGGATGCCATTCACTATCCGGCTTGTATGCATCATTGATTCCAAGGCCAAAAATCACCAGGTCTGCCCCCACATATTTGCCCTGTTCCACGAAGTTCTCACTGCGTAAAAAGCTCTTTGTCGCTGCACCATTTACGCCTAAGGCATGGTAAATCAAACCCGATTCCTCACGAACCATCTGAACTCCTTGAAGGGTGTACTGCGGCTCTTTACCCTCTACTCCCTCAAAGGAGACGGCGATACTATCGACAACACGGTTAAAAAACCAGCGACGCACACCCGCCAGGGTATCTACATAAATGGAATCTGGAGCTGGGTTACCAATAGGAACCATGGTATTGCTTGAATAATGCTCAAAAATTCGCAACTCCGTGAATCCATAAGCTTTGCCCGCCGCTCTAAAACTTTGGAGTTCAAATCCCGCTTTAACATCTCGAGTAATGGCATCAATACCGCTAAATCCCCAAGGGCAATTGTTCCGCGGTATACTGTTGCGACAACCTTCCCAGGTTCCAATTTTCTTCACATAAATATTCCCGGGCATATTGGTATTTGCGAGGCGATGTGGGAAAAAGAAACCGCGTTCAACGTTCAGTTCCGGAGCAAGTTGGCCCAGCTGTGAACGCAGCGTATGACTCAATGTCCCCCCTTGAACATGAGACCCGCCCATATGAACGATATTGATTTTTCCGTCTTGCTCAAAAAGCACTCGGTCCAAACGCTCATAAAGCGCATCCATCCCTTTGCGGTTGCCATGAAACTCCAGATGATTAGCGCTCGTATCTAAAAAAGGATATTTCAAAGCAATGGCGCCCATTTCATCCTGCGCATGTGCACTGAGTCCGCTGATCAATAAAATTGCTAAGGCGATAAGTGTTCTCATGGTTGAATGGTATCTATTGCATTTGAGTCAACATCAACGACTAAACTAGCCGCCCACGTGTCTACAGAATCTTTTTTTCGCTTCGTCTCAAGGGTCTGGCGTTCAATTTCGAGCATGTACGTTTGCTGCGCAGCATTAAGCTGAGCTGCCAGTGCGTTCCCTACCCATTGCGCTCCTTTGGGTGTGAAGTGGATGTAATCTTTTACTGCAAAAGCAGGCTCTTGGTCTACCCAACGCACCATCGAGCCTTCGCCCCCCATGACATCATAAAGATCCCAATACGCGGCACCACGAGAAAGCACTTCTGCCCGCAAAGCTGCTTTGAATGGTTTAATCAATGGGTAACTTTCCATTTTTAATCCATTTTTACGCGCCATATCAGAGGGTCCAATATAGATGATGGCAGCTCCAGGATAAAGTCGCTTGATATGGTCAATCTGGCGCGCTGCTGACCTTGCAAATCTGCGAGCATGCCCCTCATCCTTCAAATATGGAACGGCATTTCCTCCATATTGTAAGATGATAAGCTGGTAATCCTCGCGCTGGAGTTGACGTTGAAATTGGTCCGGGTCCAATTTTGAAAAAACCATACCCGAGGCCCCTCTCATGGCCACGTTATCCACATGCACGCCCGTGGCACTTTCAAAACTTAAACCATAAATACGCGGACTTACATCCGACTGCATCGCCAAAGTAAAAGATTCAGCATCGGGGACCTCTATGTCTACAGTCCCTTCTGTATTTTCCGGCAACGACTGTGTTGAATAAATGGTATCCGCCACCCAAATTTGAACAATCGTCATCGCTGTGGTGCTTACGCTCATCTTTACTTTGCTGAAGTCACGCGCCAAAGAATAGCCCCAATTCCGCTTGGAGAAGGTTACATAACCGGAATAACCCGAACTGCCTTCGTTCGCCTCTAACATGGTGAACGATGCAAGGTGTCCGTAGGCCATATCCTTGATGGCCGTATCCCTTCTACCAAAAGCCGTTTTACGCAGTAATCCTTGGGATTCAATAAAATCCAATGATGCAGGGTCAACCAATGGTTCCATCGCTACATAGCCAAAGCCTCGCCCACCATATTGCTTCTGCAATGAATTTCTCAACTGCATGGTAATTCGATCTCCTTCGAGCTGGCTATCTCCGTAATGAATGATGCGAACCTTGCTGCGCTTTCCTGCTTTAAGATCGGATAAGGCATCAAAGATTGGGGCAAATACATCCCACTTTGCAATTTGTAAGGTCGTGTCAAGAACAGGCTTTTGCGTAACGATCTCGATCACCTCTTCCGGAAGGCTATCGAGCGACAAAGAATCCATCAATCCGAATGTATCGAGCGAATCAACTTGCTCTTCTTCCCAGCTTAATCCCAATAAATCTTGTGGTTGATAAAAACTCAATTCAAAAGGGCCAATCTTGATGGGCTCTTTCGGAGATAAAAAGCTAAGCCCCAATATGACGGAACCTAAAACCAGTAAAAAGAGAAAAATGTGCCCTGGCTTTTGCATACCCTAAAGCGTACTCGGGTATTTATCAGGTGAATAATCTGAAATGGTTTGGGTCTGAATCTTAAGCTTTTCTCCAGCCTTAATTAATTCATCCACCTTATTCCATGATTTGATATTATCGGCGCTCACACCTGGGAATTTATTGGCAATTCCCCACAAGGTATCTCCCGGTTTCACCTCGTATGTAATGAAGTTGGCGTCCGATTCCTCGGTTTGAGAACTGGCCAATACTTTTTCTTCTTTTTCAGCCGGCTCCTCTTTCGGTGCCACTGCCGCTACTGAAGTGGTTGCAACGTCCTTGCCTTTGGGAACCCAAACATTTAGCTTTTGGCCTGCATAGATGGTATTTCCGCGTATTCTATTCCACTTGCGGATGTCGTCCACTTTTGCCCCGGTATTCGTACTGATCTTACCAAGGTAATCACCAGAGCGAACGGTGTAGGTTATGAGTTCATGCGTATTCGGATCGGGCATGAACGACAAGATTTGTTTTCTACGTCGCTCGTATTGCGCTTCCAATCCCTTTTGATAGTTCAGTTGAGATTCCGCTAAAACGGCCAACTGGTCTTCTCCGAGATAAACTAAAGTCTCATAGAGATTTACGCCAGCCGGCAATACATCTCTGCGTAAATGTGGATTTGCATTTTCAAGTTTACGCAAGGGCACATTGGCCTCATCGGCAAGGTCAGCCAATAAAAGTGTACCGCTCTTAAAATTGAATGCAGCGGTTTCTAAATTGAGTTCTTCACCGTAATAGGCGGCAGCGGCTTTCTTTCCTTTAACCGGGTCAAAGCGTTCATCAACGTACTCATCGATACGCAAGCCCATACGCACGGCTTGAGCCCGTGTCAAGGATGGCAAATCAGTTGTGCTCCAACCAGCCGGTTCAAATGAACCTATTTCGCCATTGAGCGACCATTGAATTATAGAAACATTAGCGGTATCTGAAAGGGATGCACGAGCCAATTCCCCTTTCGAAAACAAAGGAGAAAGAAGCAGCGAAATGCCTAAAAGAATGCTGTTTTTTGTGCCCATCTACACAAAGATAACGCTTCTAATAGGAGTGTTCGTCTAATTTTACCTTGCCTCTAAAAGATCTATAAACAATAAATGTGTACAACCCGACCAAAGGTGCGCCAATACTGGCCATAAGCAGCATTATACCTAACGTTTTTTCAGATGCAGCACTGTTATAAACCGTGATATTGTAGGCCGGATCGATGGTACTTTGAAGGAAGGTTGGATAGAGTCCAATGGCCACTAAAATAAAGAGCATACTTACGGTGATAGAACTGAACACAAAGGCCAGAGTAAACTTGCGTTTTTCAGCGAGACGAGGAATGTTCGCAATACTCAGCATGGCCACTACCGGAACCAGTAGAAGTACGGGATATTCTTTTAATCGGACCACCATGTGCTCCACAAAAAGCATCGTGTACCCAGAGGTCATAAGGAACATAATGATGAAGAAAATGATGGAGCGGCGCACCCAAAGGGTTACAAACTCATACATAGCTCCGTGCGTCTTCAAGGCCAAGTAAATAGCACCATGCATCATGAAGAGGGCCCAAGTAGTCAAGCCGACTAAAATGGCATAAGGACTTAAAAAATCCCAACCGTTACCCACATAATCCCCATTGGCATTAATGGGCAAACCTTCCAATACATTCGCCATCACGGCACCCAAAGCAATAGACAAACCTGAAGAACTCACCATGTAAACGGTGTCCCAGGTCTTGCGCCACCATGCCATAGGCTCTTTCGAGCGAAACTCTATGCTCACGGCACGGAATATCAAAAGCGCTAGAAAGAGCATGAACGGAACGTACAATCCACTAAAAAGGGTGGCATACATGTTCGGGAAACCAGCAAATAGCGCTCCTCCTCCGATCACCAGCCAAACTTCATTCCCATCCCATACAGGACCTACCGCATTTAATGCAACGCGACGGTTTTCCTCCTTCTTAAAAAACAAATGCAAACTGCCGGCACCTAAATCAAACCCATCCAGAATTGCATATCCAGAGAACACCCCTCCTACTACTAGGAACCATAATGTGGGGTAATCCAAACCAAAAATGGTTGCCGTATATATTGTACTAAAATCCATGGCTTATGATTTATAGACGTCCGCAGTGGCCGCCTGTTTAGGTCGATAATCGCGCAAAGTGAAATCCTCGGGTCCGTGCACAATCTTTTTATTGAGCAAGTAAATGAATAGCGTAAACAGCAGGCTGTAGATCACTGCAAAAAGAATAAGTGAGAAGATGAGTTGCTGCGCACTAACTGCCAATGAAAATGCTTCTGAAGTCCTGAGTAGCCCATAAACCACCCAAGGCTGACGCCCCATTTCCGCTGCGAACCAACCGAACTGATTGGCCAATTGCGGCAACAAAGCACTCCAAACCAAGGCTTGCAAAAACCAACGTTTATTCCACAACGTGCCACGCCACAAGAAGAATACGCCAAGTAATGAAAGACCTATGAGGGTCATACCTATGGCCACCATTAAATGGTAAAATTGAAAGATGGCATTGACTTGTCTAGGGCGATCCTCCTCAGCAAAGGCATTCAAGCCCACGACAGGATGCTCAAAATCATAATCCAATAAGAAACTCAGTCCACCCGGGATCTTTAGTCCGTAAACCTTCTGTTCATCTTGATCTACCCAGCCCATGATGTACATATCAGCAGCTGCCGTATCCGAATAGTGTCCCTCAAGAGCTGCCAATTTCGCAGGCTGGTTCTCTGCTACCCCTTCAGCACTATGATGGCCCGTGAATAATTGGCCCAAAGAAACCACAGCGACAAATGGAATGGCGATACGCAGCGCCGATTTAGAAATCTCAACATGTTTGTTTTTAAGCAAATACCAGGCGTGAACACTGATGATTAGAAAGCCACCAGCCAAGAACGCACCGATCCAAGTATGTAAAAGTCGGTCTACTGAACTTGGGTTAAAGACCATTGCCCAAAAATCCGTGACCTCAGCACGAACCTTAAGCCCCTCTCCAACGAGATGGTATCCAGAAGGAGTTTGCTGCCAGGAATTGGCCACCACAATCCAAACGGCACTAAACATAGAACCGAGCCACACACCGAGGGTTGCGATGAAATGCATTCGAGGGCTCACGCGATTCCAACCAAAAAGTAAAATACCTAGAAATCCCGATTCAAGTGCGAAAGCGAATAATCCTTCAGCGGCTAAAGCGGATCCAAAAATATCGCCGACAAAGCGGGAGTAGGCAGCCCAATTGGTCCCAAACTCAAACTCCATTACAATTCCTGTGGCCACGCCTATGCCGAAGGTCAATGCGAAAATCTTGGTCCAAAATCGAGCGAGCGTGTGAAAAAGGGCATTTCCCGTACGAAGGTAAGTTCCTTCGAATACGACCATTAGGAGCCCGAGTCCGATAGACAAGGGCGGATAGATGTAATGAAAAGCTACGGTAAAAGCGAATTGGATTCGCGCGAGGATTTCGACACTCATTTGGCGGAGATTGCGGTTCGAATACAAAGTTGATAAGAACCGGAAACCTCCTATGTGATAATTGCTACGGGGAAGCCTTAAATCACTCTTCCAATAAGGTCGTAATCGTGGGCCTCCTCCACCGCTACGTGGCAGAAATCACCAATTTTCAGATAAATATCTTCAGCCGGGATGAGCACCTCATTATCAACATCCGGACTATCGAATTCCGTACGTCCAATGAAATAGCCACCTTCCTTGCGGTCAATCAATACCTTAAAGGTCTGTCCCACTTTTTGCTGGTTCAATTCACGGCTGATCTCCATCTGAAGCGCCATCACCTCATCAACGCGCTGCTGTTTCACTTCAGCCGGCACATCATCCTCAAGGTTGTAGGCATGTGTATTTTCTTCATGACTGTAGGCAAAAACCCCAAGACGATCAAAGCGTTGTTCGCGGATCCAGTCCAGCACTACTTGGTGGTCTTCTTCAGTCTCACCAGGATACCCTGCAATCAACGTTGTACGAATTGTAATCCCAGGTACTTTCTCACGCATTTGCGCCAAAAGGGCATCTGTTTTTGCTTTTGTAGTGCCCCGTCGCATGCTTTTTAGAACAGGATCGGCAATGTGCTGCAATGGAATGTCGATGTAATTGCACACCTTAGGCTCTTCGCGAATAATGTCCAATACATCCTGAGGGAAACCTGATGGGAACAAATAGTGCAATCTAATCCACTCAATGCCCTCGACTTTCACGAGCTCTTTCAATAAAGCACCCAATCTTCGCTCCTTATACAAATCCAACCCATAGTAGGTCAAATCTTGCGCAATCAAGATCAATTCCTTCACTCCTTTAGCTGCCAATTTCTCAGCCTCAGTAACCAAGTCTTCAATGGGTGTGGACTTGTGTCCGCCACGCATCAATGGAATCGCACAAAAACTACACGGACGGTCACAGCCTTCCGCGATTTTTAGATATGCAAAGTGCTTCGGTGTTGTGGTCATTCGCTCCCCAACCAATTCGTGCTTATAATCAGCACCTAAGGTTTTGAGCAGCAAGGGCATATCTCGCGTTCCAAAGTAGGCGTCCACATCGGGAATCTCGCGCTCTAAGTCCGGCTTATAGCGCTCAGATAAACAACCCGTTACATAGACATGATCTACCTCACCACGTTCTTTTTTATCCGCATAGTGCAAGATGGTATCTATGCTCTCTTGCTTCGCATTATCGATAAAGCCACAGGTATTGATGACGATAATATTGCCCTCCTCTTCTTCAGGGGCTTCATGTACTACATCTTTGCCGTTGGCTTTGAGCTGTCCCATCAAAACTTCAGAGTCATAGATGTTCTTAGAACACCCCAAGGTCACAACGTTGATCTTGTTCTTTTTTGGGCTTTTCGTGCGCATGTATTACTTATTGAATAAGCTAGAGGCAAATGCCTGTGGGTTAAATAGTTGTAAATCCTCAATTCCTTCACCAACACCGATGAATTTAACAGGGATATTTAGCTGGTCTGAGATCCCGATAACGATCCCACCCTTAGCAGTTCCGTCCAATTTTGTTACGGCCAACGAAGTGATTTGAGTGGCCTCTGCAAAGGCTTTCGCTTGCAGTAAAGCATTCTGACCTGTAGAGCCATCTAATACCAACAACACCTCGTGAGGTGCTCCTGGAATGACCTTATCCATAACGCGACGAACTTTCGAAAGCTCCTGCATCAGATTGGTTTTATTGTGCAATCGGCCCGCTGTATCAATGATTGCCAAATCCGCTCCTTTGCTAACGGCATGTTGCAAGGTATCGAAGGCTACAGATGCAGGATCCGATCCCATTTGTTGCTTCACAACAGGCACACCTGTGCGCTCGCCCCAAACGACCAATTGGTCTATCGCAGCGGCACGAAACGTATCCGCAGCACCTAAGACCGTGTTGTATCCCTTTTGCTTGAACTGGTGGGCAAGCTTTCCTATGGTGGTGGTTTTACCAACCCCATTAACGCCGACCACCATAAGCACATAGGGTCCTTCCGTTTTGGGCAATTCGAAATCTTCCCAAAGGCCGCCTTCATGTTGCATCAGACCTGTTATGATTTCAAACAACATGTCCATAAGCTCTTGCTGGCCCATGACCTTATCGCGTGCAACTCGTTCCTCGAGTGCCTCAATAATCTTAACCGTTGTATCCAGGCCGACATCCGAAGTGATCAGTGCTTCTTCAATCTCGTCTAGAACTTCATCATCTACAGTACTCTTTCCGGCAACGGCACGAGTAATCTTTTCGAAAACACTACTGCGGGTTTTCTCTAAACCTTGATCCAAGGTTTCTTTCTTGTCTCGCGTGAAGAATTTTGAAAAGAAGCTCATAGTCTTGTATTTGGGTAGATATAAAAAAACCACTCCGGGGAGTGGTTCAAATATCGGTAATAAGACGGACTCTTATTTCAAGAATTCGTTTGCCATGTCTTTAGACACAACACGCTCTTCGAAAGAGTACGATCCTTTCGGAGTCTTAATAGCTTTAATCACCTTAGTGTATTGCTTTGCATCTGCGCTTTTCAGCGTTGCTACTACTTTCTTTGCCATCTTACTTAATCTCTTTGTGAACAGTCATACGCTTCAAGATAGAGTTGTATTTCTTCAACTCCATACGATCTGGCGTATTCTTCTTGTTCTTAGTTGTGATATAACGAGAAGTACCTGGCATACCTGACTCTTTGTGCTCGGTACACTCTAGGATTACTTGAACGCGGTTACCTTTCTTCGCCATGTCCTAAATTATTTAACAACGTATCCGTTAGCTTCAGCTTCCTTAAGCACAGCAGAGATACCTTTTTTATTGATCGTTTTCAATGTAGAAGCAGCAACTTTCAAAGTCACCCAACGGTCTTCCTCAGGAATGTAGAACTTCTTAGTAAACAAGTTCGCGTTGAACTTGCGCTTGTTCTTCTTATTAGAGAAAGATACGTGGTTTCCGGTCATTGCCTTCTTACCTGTCAAATCACAAACACGTGACATAATCTTATAATCTTATGGGTTGTACCAAAATGGTTTGCAAAATTAAGTCAATAAAACTTATTGACCAACTATTTAAGCACTGTAATCTTCAACTTCTTTTAGCAACATATTCAATGCCGCGAAAATGGTCTTTTGAATGTTTCTATCACGTACCTTACCAAAGGTGAATTTCTCAGTAACGGTGCGGGTTGGGCCAGCAACTGCAATCCAACTTGTACCCACTGGTTTATCAGGTGTTCCTCCTCCAGGACCTGCAATTCCACTCACCGCAACAGCAAAATCTACCTTTAATCTGTCCTTGGCACCTTGCGCCATCTGAACGACTACGTCTTCACTCACCGCACCTTTCGTTACAATAGTATGGTGATCAACACCCAACATCGTCTCTTTTATGTCGTAACTGTATGCAACGATACTTCCCTGGAAATACGCTGAAGAACCCGCGACACTTACAAGTGCGGCACCAATGCCACCGCCAGTGCAACTCTCTGCAGCCCCCACAGTTAAACCGCGCTTGGTGAGGACCTCACCTAAGTATTCTTCGATTGCTTTGTTTGAACCGTCCATTAAATCGTCACCAACGGCTTTGCGCAGAACGGCTACAGATGCTTCGATATCGGATTTTAAATCATCATTTCTTTTTCCACGGGCGGTTAATCGCAACCGGACC
>Ga0255768_10000679_pt1 | contig 35110 bp, 23 predicted proteins | sample 071ome_33_FD_179983 | JGI IMG/M metagenome (GOLD analysis project Ga0255768, IMG submission 179983) | Coastal salt marsh microbial communities from the Groves Creek Marsh, Skidaway Island, Georgia - 071412AT metaG (version 2) | ecosystem: Environmental > Aquatic > Marine > Intertidal zone >...
GATCATGGAGCCATACTTTCGTTCCAAAGCGTATAGCTTGGGGAAAGCATGTTGAACGGAAAGTCTTTCCGGATCCCCGGCATACACCCCCGCTACAAACGGGTTGATCGCGTAATCCAGAAACTCCCTCCCCAATCGACGGACCACAAACTCAGCCAGACACTCCTCTTTGTCCGCCGGACACCGTGGGATGAAAGGCTCCTTGAGCAACCCAAGTTTCGTACCCAGCGAGAAGAGTTTTGTGGTGAGGAATTGCCCGGGTGAAAGTGGCATCGCAACAGGCTTGGCACCCTTGACGATATAACGGTTTTTCATCTCCGGATTGGCATACCGCTTCCGGTCCTCAATCCCCAGATCACGAATCAATTCACCAATTTTGGGGCTCGTTTCCAATAAGGTGTTGGGACCGCATTCCGCAAGGTACCCGTCTTTTCGGACGGTCTCGATGACTCCACCGATACGGTTGGAAGATTCAAATACAGTCGCCTGATGCCCGAGCGAGCGAAGTCGATGCGCCGCAGCAAGCCCCGTTACGCCCGCTCCGATAATGGCTATGGATTTTTGCTGCTTGCCCATGTGATGGTTAAATAGTTTTGGAAAACCGTCCCTCTTTGCGCTCGGCTTGATAGGCATCAAACCGCATGGCGATGTTTCGGATCAACAAGCGCCCCAGCTCCGTCACCACCAGACCGGTTGAAGATTTTTCAATCAAACCATCCGCCTCCATGTCCGCCAAAGAAGCAAGTTCCTGTTCGTAGTGCGAAACAAAATCAAGATCCAACAACTCCGACATGTGCGCGTAATCCAGCTCAAGATCGCACATGAGCCGCATGATGGTGCGGCGGCGTAAATGATCTTCAGGAGTGAGAATGTATCCCCGGTGGATGGGTAATTTACCCGCCTCGACCGAAGCTGTGTATTCCGGAAGCTCCTTCAAGTTCTGCCAGTAGGCATCCTGAGACTGAGAAATGGAAGACATCCCAAACGCATAGATATCCACCCCGCCACGGGTGCTGTAACCTTGGAAATTGCGCTGAAGTGTCTTGTTCCGCTGGGCAATTCTCAACTCATCGTTTTCCTTGGCAAAGTGGTCCATGCCAATGTAGACGTAACCTTCCGAGGTCAGCTTTTCAATGGTCAGTTTGAGCAGTTGCAACTTGGTCTCCGGGGAAGGTAGCTCCATTCGATCCTGCAGGATTTTCTGAGCCGGTTTGATCCATGGCACATGTGCGTAACTGAACACGGCCAACCGATCGGGCTGCAACTTCAAAGTGTCATCCAGTGTCTGCTCAAAGGAGGCAACGGTCTGGTTGGGCAATCCGTAAATGAGATCGACATTCAAGGACTCGAAATCACACTCACGCAGCCAATCAATTGCCTGCTTCGTCATCTCATACGGCTGGATGCGATGAACCGCTTTCTGCACCTCCGGATTGTGATCCTGAACACCCATGGAAGCCCGGTTGAATCCGGCCTCTTTCAAAGCTTCAATACTGTCACGTGTAATCCGACGCGGATCAATCTCGGCACCAGCTTCGACTTCACCGGAAATGGAAAAGCGTTTCCGGATGTTTTCACCCAGCCTTCGAATTTCGTCGGGCTGTAAAAATGTCGGCGTACCTCCCCCCAAATGAACCTGGACAACCTTGCGCTTCGGGTTGAGATGCTCCTTCATGAGATCCATCTCACGATCAATCAAATCAAGGTAGCCGGCGCTACGGGAATGGTCCGTGGTAATGACCGTCGTGCACCCGCAAAACCAGCAAAGTGACTCACAAAATGGTAAATGATAGTAAAGGGAAAGATCACGCTGTGTCTCGTTGTTGCGTCGAATGCTTTCCATCAACGCTTCCTTATCCACCTCATCCGTGAAATGGGTGGCCGGCGGATACGACGTATATCGCGGTCCGGGAACGTTGTATTTTCGAATCAGATCGAGATCAACTTTCATGCTGGACGTGTATTCGAAGCGGAGGCTTGCACGGTTTCAACAACAGCTTGCATGAGTTCGACCTGTGAAGAAGGACGAACACCATGACCCAGATTAAAAATGAATCCGCTACGATCTTTCATTTCCTCCAGAATACGGTTTGTTTCACGAATAGCAACCTCTGGTGACGATTCGAGCACGGTTGGGTCAAGATTTCCCTGCACACCGACATTCCTGGGCAAATTTGAAGCAACCTCAGACAAACGCTCACTCCAATCGACCCCCAGAATATTCGCGCCGGTGTTGACCATGGACTCCCAATGGCGTGTCCCTTTGGAAAACACAATGACAGGCACTGATTTGTCCAACTTCGAAACAATTTCACGAATCCAGCGCAACGACCCCTGCTCCACCTGATTCCCAGCCAAAGTCCCCCCGGATGTGTCAAAAATCTGAACAGCGTCCACCCCTGCCCGAATCTGCATGTTGAGGTAATCCACAATCACATCGGTCAGTTTGCGACAAAGCCCTTCGAACAACTCAGGCTCGGCATACATGGCCTTTTTGGCTTGGACAAATTCACGGGAACTGCCTCCCTCCATCATAAAATTGGCCAAAGTCCACGGAGAACCGCTGAACCCTATCAGCGCCTTCTGGGGATCCAGTTCACGCCGAATCATCCGAACCGCCTGATTGACATAATCCAAACGCTCGACAGCACCCTGAACTTCCAGACGATCCACATTCCCGGCACTTTGCACCGGAAATGCCATTTCAATCCCACCCGTCTCTCGAAACGAGTAACTCTGGCCCATCGCTTCGCAGACCACCAGAATATCGCTGAACAATATAGCGGCATCAAAACCAAAACGCCGGATGGGTTGAAGGGTGACCTCTGTCGCAAGCTCCGGCGTCTGCACGATTTCGACGAAAGAATGCTTCTCTTTGACCGCACGATACTCAGGCAAAGCCCTGCCGGCCTGCCGCATCATCCAAATAGGAGGTCTGTCCACCGGCTCGCAACGGCAAGCCCGCACAAAACGATCACGACACGTGAGTGTTTCTTGGTTTGTCATGGGAGGAAATCTACGCGGGCACACAACCCGAGCGACCGATTCAACGCAAAAACCACAAAAAGTCAACCCACATCAGGACCCAACCCCACCGCTCCCCTCCAAGTAGCTGCCTTCGCAAAGAAGGTGGCAATCGCTATCACCACCACTGATAACCTCCAATTTCCAACGAAAAAGCAGCCACCTTTTCTAAAAGGTGCATCCCCCCAAGTAGCCGCATTTGCCAAAAGGTGGCCCCCCAGACGATGAGTTGCGACTTCCTCTCAGAAGCGTTATGCTCCGGCCACTATATGTGGAAATTTAACTTCATGGGATTCCCGGTTGCAGTGCACTGGTGGTTTTGGTTGACAATGTTCCTGTTGGGCGGCGGCGCGGGTGCACAACATTCGGCACAGTTTGTCTTCCCACTCCTGTTCGTCATCGCTGCCTTCATATCCATCATGGCCCATGAACTGGGCCACGCTGTGGCGGGACGCAAATACGGTGCCTATCCATCCATCTATTTACATGGTTTCGGCGGTGTGACCACACTGCCCGGAGCCCGTTTTAACCGCAACCAAAGCATGTTTGTCAGTTTCGCAGGACCATTAACCAGCATCCTGTTGGCTGCAATTGCATTCTTTCTCTATCCAATCGCAGCCAAAATCTCAGACGAACTGAGTTACCTCGTCGGAATCATGGTGGGAATCAACATCTTTTGGACCATTCTCAATCTTTTACCCATCCAACCACTGGATGGAGGACAAATATTCCGTGATTTCATGGGGCCATCCAACAGGGAAATCACTCGCTGGGTCGGGGTTGTCTGCGCCGGATTGGCGGCCGTTTGGGCACTGAACAACCACCGTGTCTTTCTGTGCATGATGATGGCCTACCTGGCCTTTTTAAATTATCAGGAAACCCCGGGAGAAGGCGGCGTCATCACTCGATAACTTCAGTCCTCAACAACGAAGCAGACAAGAAACTTATGATATACTCAATCAAATGGCTGACTGGATACCTCAGTTTGACAGTCCTCACGGCCACATTGGCCCTGGCAATTCAAACACAAGCAGCATCTCCAGGTTCCGATTTGAAAGGCAAAGTCCTCACGGACATCGAATACCGGTCATCCGATCAAGCCGGCTACGACGACTACGCAGCCGAACGCTGCAAACTGGATATCTACGTTCCCCCCAACGCAAAGGCAGCGCCCACCGTCGTCTGGTTTCACGGAGGCGGCTTGAGAGGCGGCAACAAAGAACTACCCGACCGGCTCAAAAACCAGGGAATGATCATCGTTGCCCCCAACTATCGCCTGTTTCCCAAAGTAAAAAGCCCCGTCTACATCCAGGACGCAGCCGCAGCAGTAGCCTGGGTATTCAAGCACATCAAAACATACGGTGGCTCCGATGACCTGATATACATCTCAGGCCACTCCGCAGGAGGCTACCTGGCGTCCATGGTGGGACTGGACAAACAATGGCTCAAACCATTCGGAATAGACGCGGACGACATAGCGGGCCTGATCCCCTTCAGCGGTCACACCATCACCCACTTCACCGTCCGCGAAGAACGGGGCATACCAGGCGAACAACCCATCATCGATGAAATGGCCCCACTCTACCACGTTCGATCCGACGCCCCCCCACTGGTCCTGATCACCGGAGACCGCGAACTCGAAATGCTGGGTCGCTACGAAGAAAACGCCTACATGATGCGCATGATGAAAGTAGCCGGCCACCAGCAAACCACCCTCTACGAACTCCAAGGCTACGGCCACGGCATGACCGAACCCGCCTTCCCCATCCTGATCCACCAAATCAAAACCCTGACCCAAAACAAAAAGGCCACCCACTGATTCAACACCCACCCAAATCACGCAAAAAACCACCCCCATCTTTTGACTTCGCAAACCGAACCAGCCGTGATAAACATTCCGGCTCAACAGTGCTCCTGTAGTTCAACTGGATAGAACTGCGGTTTCCTAAACCGTCGATCTGGGTTCGAGTCCCGGCAGGAGTACCACACCCCTATCACTTCTCCTCTAACAGTTTATACAAATCAAAAAAACGTTCCAGCAGTAAAGTTAGAGTTACTGAGTATACCTTTTGTATGGGATTTAAAAACCCATTTTCCCCAAAAATCACACCAAAAGAACAGGATAAAAAGCAGCAACTTTGGCAAATCTAGTCAACGGCGTCACTCTTGCACCCAAGGCCACTGATCCAGACAAAATCCTCAAATTCCTTGCCGCATTACAGCACGTTACACCAGCGTGAACTGAATTAACCATGAACAGCACCAAACACCCCCTAAACAGGCTAAATCTTCCCCTCACCAAAAGCCCTGAAATATAACGTAAAAATATATTCCAGCACCCCTTCCCCTACCCCACAGGGCCTCCACAAAGACTCAAGAAAGCAATCAAGTGACACACCCTCCCCGGCACAGGGACTTAAAAATGGTTCTGGATATGTGCTTTTGCGGGGGGGCAACCCCGTGTGTCAGCGTACAACACACACGGAAAAATTTACGATCCCGGAATCAACATATGCGCATATTGTTTTCAGCGTGATACGATCAGTAATCACCAAACAAAACAGGGGTTCTTGAATTTTCAATAATCCTGCGAAGTTACAACGACGATTCCGGAACATATTGGTCCATGACAGATGGCGCAAATCCGCCATATGAAACAAATCATTTTGTAAATACACATTAAAAAGGTTGCCAGAAATGCAACCAGAATACTTTTTTACAAATGACGCGGCCACCTTGCCTGAGCTGGATTCCATTCTGTGACTTACAAAAAACCAGCTACTGTGAGGATTGACAATTAATTACGCAGGCCAGTGATATATACAGATGATAACGCAGATGCTTCCGAAAAAACTTGAAGGCAATAATTTGTGAAAGGGATCCTTTACCTTCAAGTGCATGACCATTGCTCCAACAAGTAAAACTGCCAGTCCGGTGCTGGCTGTGAAGTCAGAAAAAGGCCACCAAATTCCAACCAACATCAGAAACCCCAATGATAGTTTAAGAAAACGAATTAAGTCTCTGAACCAATCCGGAAGATTATATACTTTGAATTCTTCAGCCATCGTTTTGGCACTACCTCCGCGTGAAAATCCCGGACTGTTGTAGCGAATTAACCAGACGTCCAGCATGGCTAGAGCAATCGAACATTGTAGGCAAATTATTAACCAGCTCATGTCTTGAGTAAACCAGAGATACAAATTTTTCTAAATACAATTTCCGATTTTGCCCTACACAAGGTTGAATGAGATTGATTTTTGACCAAATTGGATTTATTGATTAACTACTAATTTGTATGAAATACAAAAAGATTGTGAATTTATGGATATTGGTTACGGCATTTACCAGTTTTTCCCAACAAACTACTTTGCCTGACAACGAACCGATACGGGATGCGTATGCATTCACGTTGAAAAGCATCCATGGTGAGCACGTCAATTTCGAGGCATACAAGGGCAAAGTCACCTTAATGGTCAATGTGGCAAGTAAATGTGGTTTTACGCCTCAATACGAAGGATTACAGGCATTACATGACAAATACAAAGATCTAGGCTTCAGCGTCATAGCATTTCCGTGTAATAATTTTGGTGAAGAAGAACCCGGAACTAGCATTGAAATTCTAAAATTTTGCCGGGAAAATTATCAGATAACATTTCCTCTGATGGCCAAGCTGGATGTTCAAGGAGAAAACCAATCGCCAATTTACAAGTTTCTCACAACACATTCTGATTTTAGGGGACCCATCAAATGGAATTTTGAAAAATATCTTGTTAATAAGTCCGGCAAAGTAGTTGGAAGGTTTGATCCGGAAATTGAGCCGGATGATAAAACCCTGATAAAAGAAATTTTGAAGGCGTTAGATAATTAATTTGTTTTTTTGAATATTCTTCTAAGTATTACATATTATAATATTATATGTAGCTTATGATTCTTTAACTGCATCTACCATCTTTAAGGTTGCCGCACTTAATTTCCTGCTTTCAGTGGATAAACCTCTGTTACTTGATCACCTTGTGAAGATTTAAAGTAGATCTCCTGCCATGAACCCTTTTCAGTGTCAACACGACGCTGAGAAATTTCTGCATACTTGTTGCCGTTGTAGAGAATATTTCCTTCTGCTAACCAATATGTTTCCAAATCAATGGCAAATGTATCTTTTAATGCTGTATTGATGTTTACGCCGTCCAATTCAAATAAATTTCTGGAGTTCTTCCATTTGCCCTGAATTTTTCTTCTGGAATTCTCGATGAAGTGATCAAAATATACGGAACGATAGTACCGTTGTTCACTTAGTTCACACTGAAAGTCAGTACCGGTGGCGCTTATTTTTAATTGTTGCTCGGATTCATAATTCAATGCTACTGGGTTGCCCCCCGTGTTTGTATCTCCATAGTTGGGACCACCCGTATTAACATCATTTAAGTTTCTGGTAGTTTCTAAAACGTGAATGTTGTATTGAAAACCGGCAGAGTTTGCCAATTTACCCATCGTTTCACTGACAGTAAGCCCATCTATTGAAGATAATGCTGATGTGATGTCCAAATCAAAAGCTCCTGAAGATAGGTCTTTAACTGTAAATTGAATGACATGCGGCAATCTTAAAAATGCGAAAGAATACGCAACATTAAAATCACCTTGGATGTTTTGAATGAAAAATTCCAAGTTTGTATCATTTGTTTCCACAATCAAACGGTTTTCGGGAAATGTTTCATAGGTCCATCCATCATTTCCTTGAGTTAATGTACCGTGCGTAATCAATTCAGCGCCACCATTTTCAATCAAAGAAGCAATAACCACTGCCTCAATGCACCCTACCTTCAATTTTTCAGGCAACGTTCCGGATAAGCGCCAAACATATATACCTCTCGAATAAAGCGTGTTACGGGTATCCTTATCAGGCGGATTAACGATAACCTTGAAAAATTTTTGCGAAGAATCACCAAAAACCAATTTGTGTTCCACGATCTCGTCAGAGTTCCCGACCCAATTATCTACAACACCCCAGTCATTCAGGTTCGCAGATTCTAACAATTCATAATGATAGCCTTGTTTTGTAGCGAAAGTAATGTTTCCCACTGTGTCAATTTTCAAAACAGGAATTTCCGAGCCTGATAAATTGAATACAATCAAAAACAAAGACTTAATTATGAATTTCATTACACTATTGCTGAATATTTACTTATTTTGAATTTACCCAAGCCCAATTCAAACTTGAAATGTCAGGATTAATGAAACAACGTCCAATTCTTTGATTACGCGAGACATTTGGTCAATGACAATTATTCTTCGACTTTAGTGACAATTAAAAATCACTCTCTTGCCGGGCATATGTTTATGGTTAACCTTTCCGGAGCCACGTCCATCGGTGGAACGGAGTCCTTGTCGCCGTAGGCGGCAAGGCGTAGTGGAACCGATGGACGTGGCTGGCCGTGCTTGCTTCATGCTTTCTTTTTTTTCGCTTCTCGATGACTGCCTCCGGTAAATTCCAGTATAATCGAATGATGGACCAATCGATCCACCGCCGCCATCGTCGTCATCGGATCCTTGAAAATCTGGTCCCATTTGGAAAACACAAGATTGCTGCTGATCCATACGCTCCGCCGCTCATAGCGCGTCGCTAAAAACGTGAACAATACTTCCATCTCCTCCCGGGATTGCTGCACATATCCAAGGTCATCGAGGATGATTACCTCGTAGCGATCAAGCTTCTTCAACAGGTTATCGAGCTTTAGGTCGCGCTTGGCCGCCAACAGCTGCTGTACCAGCTTGAAAGTCGAAGTAAAATGCACCTTCATGTCATGACGCAGGATCATTTCACGACCCAATGCGCTCAGGAAGTGCGTTTTGCCTCGTCCGGGAAGCCCAAAGGCCAGCAGGTTGACCGCATTGCTCACAAAGCTTCCTTCCAGCAGCGTCGGCAACTGTCGCCGTATCGCTGTGGGAAGCTGCTTCTCCTCCAAGGTGGCGTATGTCTTACCCATGGGTAGGCAGGCGTCCTTGAGGCACCTTTGTTGACGCCGTTCCTTGCGATCCAGCGCTTCGGCTTCACACAAGTTGTGCAACAGCTTGCGGTAGCCCCAGTTCTGGGACTCCGCGTCTGTGATCATTTCTTCGAACCTCTCCGCCATAGTTGGCAGACGGAAGGAACGTAACAATATCGCCAATGGATCAACCGACATCTGCCACCCCCTCTTCTAATAACGAGTCGTAGGACTCTAGGCTGGGTTCGGGCATGAGTATTTGGATCGGCTTGACCACTGGACCAAGCAGTTGATCGCGTAAGTCAACGGCATGCCACTTGCCATTCTCCTCAAGTCGGCAGGACAGCAGTCCTTCCACCTCTTCCACGCTCTGGTCTGCCGCCAGTTTTAGTACGTGGAGATACTCAATCGTGCCGAGGCGTTGGCCGTGGTCCTTAACCAGTCGGTCATAGGTCATCCGGAAAACCGGACTCGGATAGAGCGCCTGACGGTGACGATAATTAGCAAACGCCCCAGGCTTTCGGAGCAATGATCCTATCACGTGTCGAAAATCCACAGAAGCTTTGCCATCTCCCCGGTTACGCGGCAGGTCCAGCAGATGCTCACGTCCCAAGTATACCTTCAGGTGGCTTTCATAAAGATGCACCCGGACCTTCTTGCCAATCAGCTGTGACGGCACCGAGTAACTTTTTTTGCGGACGCGGATGAGGCTATTGGAACTGACCGGTGTTTCATACTCCTTGTATTCAGCCAACCGGCTTTGGGGCAAAGGACGCATCACTGCAAGCTCCTCGTTCACCTTGCTCAACCGTTTGGCATTGGCTTTGCGATTGAGTTCTTGGACGAATTGGTCATATGACTCCAGCGAGTCGAAATCCCGGCTGCCTCGCAGCAATAGGTGTTGATTGAGGCGTCGTTTGAAATGGCCATTGAGAGATTCAACGTCGCCATGTTCATGCGGACAATCGACATTGATGGACATGGGAGTCACGTCGTAGTGAGTGCACATCTCCAGATAGTCGGAGTTGTAGCCCCGTCGATGAACGTCTCCCTGGTTTTGCTCATGTGTGGCCGCACTGGTGTTGTCTGTGCATAGGTGAGCAGGACAAGCTCCCAGCTCATGAACGGCAGCTTGGAATCCGCTCACCAAGCTCATGAACGATTCGGAAACGCAACGCGTCGTCCACTGCCAGTTTGAATACGGAAGTACGCAGTGACAGAAGAGGTGATCCAATGGCTCTCCCAAGATGGTCACCTGTAGGTTTTTGGCATGCGTCCAATCTAACTGCATCAGTTCGCCTGGGTGACGATTTTGCTCAAAGAAGACTTCCTTCTCCTTACCTCGGGTGGCCTTCCAGTGGCTGACGCGCCTGTAGAAGGTTCTCAAGTGCTTTTCCTCCAGCCCATTGTCATCAATGGTCAAGAAGTGCTCAAACAGTGTTTTGGCTTCTAGTTCAGGGGCGTCCTCTAGCATGGATTCGGCCTGTGGCCACAGATGCTCAAGCGGATCTTTTCGTGTTCGCCATCGGTGGGGTTTCTGAAGTTCGTCGGGACATTTGCCCGCGTTGATGTATTTGGAGGCCGTCTGCGGATGCATATTGGATTTCATCGCGCTGACGCCGACTTTTCCGGTCGTTTTGTATTCATTCATGAGTCGTTGATACTGTCGTTGAGTGATCATCGTGTTCGGGTAAACGAGAAAGTCCCTTACGGGACTTCCTCAATCCAAACAAGATGCTCCCGACTCAATCGTGAATTCTAATTGTCACCGCCCTCGAAAAATAATTGTCATTCTACACCTCGAAGGGCGATCTGAGTGACAAGCAACTACCAGCAAAATAGAACTAGGGGCTTCTGTGGTGTGGTAACCCAACTCCTCGTTCAAGGTTCCACTCTGAGGATGAAAAAACCCATGCTTCCCTGCTTGATGGTGTACGGACTTGTGGCACCTGCAACTACCTCAAAACCTGCGGATAGATCTTTAGTGAACAACAACTGCGCATCACCTTCCCAGCTCAGTGTGAGATTGGAGGGGTCACTTGTGTTGAGCTTGAGCTCAGGCACAACAGCCACCGGAGGTTCGCCTCCAAAATCCACCTCAAATGCCTGACTGGCTGTTTTGCCATCGGCATCGGTGACTACCACGCTGAACTGCCCCGTGCCTTCGGCATTGCCACTGTTGTTGAGAATGAGCTCCCGCTGAGCTCCATTACCGACAACAAGCACATGACCCTTCAGGATGTAATCCAGTGGCTGTGCAGTGAGGTAGATAAACAGGTTACCCGCAGATGTCTGGTCGTCGCTTACCTCGAAAGGAACGACTACTTTCCTGCCTTCGGCTTCAATCACGGAAGGAACACCAGTGATTTGCGGTGCATTGTTCACAGCACTCACGGTGACATTGAAACTCGTTGAAACACTCTGGTAGCCGTCATTGATTTCAACCGTAATCGTACCTTCTCCAAACCGGTCGGCAACGGTTGCAAAGTTCAATGTCCACTGCGAAGCATCCTGTTCAGAGGGGATTCCCTCGACGATCAGTCCTGAAATAAGGAACGAGTTTGAAGTGCTTGCCTGAAGAGTGAGTTCCTCAAAAGAGGAATCGGTGTCAGTGACACTGAAGTCAACGCTCACCTGTGCAGCCCCCTCACTGATTTCCAAGTCCTCGATGGAGCTGACACTCGGTGCTTCATTAGCAATGTCATCACTGATGATGGTCAGGGTTGTCAGACCGAGGGTGCCTACGGTGGGCCTGTCAGGAAACACATCCTCTTCACCCTCGGGTAACTCCGACAAGTCCGGATCTTCTTCACCCTCGGGTAGCTCGGGCAGGTCCGGATCTTCGGGATCCCTTACCACCGCCAGCTGGAGTGAGAATGTTTCAGCTTCTTCAGCCAGCACGTCATCGATCAACAATGTCTGTAGATCCAGAGTCTTGCGAATCTCCAGTGGTTCAAAGCTTACTGAAAGAGGCTCTCCATTGAAGTCTTCCCCGGCAGTTGCGGATGATGCGATAGGAGTAACTGTGAGTTCAACTGTTTCAAAACTATCGCCGGTGCGATTGATCTGGATGACCGGCTGTTGCTGCCCATTTTCGTTGACCGTGTAGCTTGCGGACTGAAAATTGAATACTGGCGCCTCATAGCTACTTGCATTGAAATCACCCACCACCTCGGTTTGCACCTGTTGCTGCATGGCAGCACCGGTATAGGCCAGCACGGTTGACTCAAGGTCGGCCGTTTGCGCCCCGACCGCTTCCAGGTCATCAGCTGCCTTTGATTGAGAAACCGCCTGCACACGGGAAACCTCCGTGGCTAGTTCACTTACTGTGCCAGCCGCTGCCCTGGCATCTTCCTTGGCCTTGCTGGAGGCTTCCATGATCGAGGCTGCTCCATCGGTTTGCGCCTCGGTCAGGTTCGCACCGCTCGTGCTTGCTGCTTCAGTGATTAGACTCTTGAGAGAATCCTTGCTGTCCAGATCAACATTGTTACCAGCTTCCACCTGTTGAGCTATGGCATTCATCACGGCATCACTTCCCTCCTGGAGACTCTTGCCAGTGGCTCCACCAATCAGATTGCCTCCCTGCACCAGCGTATCCTGCAACTTCGCTGTAGCCGTCAACACATCAGCTGCGGAAGGGTTTTCCTCGCTGGCCTCCCTGAAGGTATCAAAGTTTAAAATATCAACCCCTGCAGGAATACCGAGCGAGGCCTCGAGCTTGTCGGCTGCAGCACTGGCACCCAGCTCGGGGTTTTGTTCCATGACTCTTGTTACCAAAGTCGTCAGCGGTGTGATGACAGTCGCGCTGGCAGGTCCCTTGAGAGTCGTCTTTACAGGAAGTCCCGTGGTGGTATCTGTTCCTCCCTGACTCACGATGACACCCTCACTGATATCAATAACCCCGTTATCATTGAGGTCATAGGTTTCCAGTGGAATATCCAACCAGTAATCGCCCCAACCGTTGGATGTTGTCTGAGGCTCGCCTTCGTCTGGCAGGCCATTTAGGTTCACATCAAAGAAGACCACCGCATCCATGATGGGACCGTCGGAAGTGTTGCCTTTGGTTGCTGTAGTTATCGAGCCTTCACGGACTACCGGTAAGCCACCGAATATGGTGTCAAAGCCAGTTGCATCGGCTTTGATGTAGGCTTTGGCATCGCGGGGAAGGCCAAAAAAAACATCGTTACCCAATGTCGGTGCATTTCCTTCAAAAGTGACGCTTGGGAGGCTTGTCCATTGCGGAATGCAATCCCTGAAGGCCTCAGACCCAATAAAGGTGACACTGTCGGGTATAGTGAGGCTTGTAAGGCGCCAGCAATCCCTGAAAGCCCCAGACCCAATGGAGGAGACACTGTCGGGGATGGTGACGCTTGTGAGGCTTACGCAATAATCGAAGGCCCCATCGCCAATGGAGGTGACACTGTCGCCGATGGTGACGCTTGTGAGCTGAAGGCAATCCCTGAAGGCCTCCCTTCCAATGGAGGTGACACTGTCGCCGATGGTAGCGTTTTTAAGTTCTATGCAATCTCGGAAGGCCACCTTCCCAATGGATGTGACACTGTCGGGGATGGTGACGCTTGTGAGGCTTTGGCAATTATAGAAAGCTCCCTCCCCAATGGAGGTGACACTGTCGCCGATGGTGACGCTTTTGAGGTTTTTGCAATCAATGAAGGCGAAACTCCCAATGGAGGTGACATTGTCGGGTATCGTGACGCTTCTGAGACTCCTGCAAACGCTGAAGGCCTGAGCCCCAATAGAGATGACACTGTCGCCGATGGTAACGCTGTTAAGTCTTCTGCACCAAGTGAATGCATAATCACCAATGGAGATGACGCCGTTGCCAATAGTAGCGCTTTTGATGCGTTCGCACCGATAGAATGCATAATCCCCAATGGAGGTGACACTGTCAGGGATGGTGACACTTGTGAGGTTTTCGCATTCAGTGAATGCATAATCCCCAATGGAGGTGACACTGTCAGGGATGGTGAGGCTTATGAGGCTTTCGCAGTTATAGAAGGCCTCATTCCCAAAGGAGGTGACGGGTTTCCCATCCCACGAAGATGGAATGATCAGATCACCGCTAATAGACTCATCACAGTCAACAACACTAACTGATTTATTGTTTGTCTTAAAAGTCAAAAGCCGAGCATTCGGATGAATCACATTCACATATCGGGTAGAACTTGATCTATGTCCGAATCTATCCTGTGCGTAGTATTTAACCTCATAATTACCTAAGCTATTGGTATCGAATTTTCCACCAACTATGGTGACTTCCACAGTTTCATCTTCAGCGTCTTGTGCTGTCGCACCTTGTTCTTCGTACGATTCCCCTAATTCTAGATACACATGTTCAGGACCATTGAGAGCAATCACTGGGGGTTCGAAATCCGTCGTGACTAGTTCATCTTCAGTGTAAAAAGCATCACCTTTTTCCCGGACTTGAACCACCCGGTATATCATAGCCGAATTATTGCTTTGATCTGTTGCTCGATAATAAAGCGCATATAAGCCGGGTTCCGTTACATCAATGTAGAATATCTCAAATGACTCATCACTGTTATCAGAAATTTTCTCTTCCACCCCCAAAAATAAACGAGGATCACGGTAAGAACTTTCGATTTTAATTTCGCTATCAACTTTATCGCTGACTATGACTCCAGGATCCCACTCCTTGAGTTTTTGATGGAAGCCCCACAGATCCATTTCGGTTTCATGACTAACGTAAATATTGTTAAAAAAATCACCAATTAATTCTATTTGTGGGGGGGTGACGTCAGGGGTTACCTCAACCTCGCGACGAATGGTTGTGATATTTCCTGCTTTGTCAGTAGTAGTATAAATCAGGACAAAAGGTTCAACTACCAGTGATTTATATTCTCCATCAGATACAGCTTCTGCGTTGCCTGAAATCTCAACACTAACTGATAGATTCCCATCAATACTATCGAGTGCGATTACGCCTGGATCTGAATAAAGCTGGCCGACTTCAACCTTGTTTCGGCTATCTTCTATGAGTTGCATTGTAGGCGCGGTGTTATCCTCCACGGTAACTATTCTTGTGACTGATCCAATATTCCCCGAGTTATCAGTCGCAGTGTATTGAATCTGATATTCTCCCACTGTCATAAAATCAACCTGTCCGATTACTACAACATCCAATACACCGTCCACATTATCTATGGCTGTAGCCCCAGAATCCACATATTCAACACCACCCTCGTGGACAACTTCCGGCGATCCACTCAAACTTAACGTCGGTGCAATTGTATCAGCCACCGTTATGGTTCGGATGATAGAACTGATATTCCCTGAATCATCAGTCGCGGTATATTCAATCTCATAAACCCCAGCTATCATGCCGTCCACAGCCCCTCTTACGATAACCTCAATTGCGAAGCCCTCGTTATCAGTCGCTGTTGCACCGCGGTCTATATACTCTGTCCCGAATTGGTGGGTCAGTTGTTGTGCCCCAATCAAACTAAGTGTTGGTGAAGTGACATCTACTAAATATCCATCGCGCAATTCCCAGTGCGCGGGTAATGAGGCAGGCTCTCCAATGATGGGGAGTGATTCGAAATCCTTTGGGGTAGGACTGGCCCACCCAATATCGGCCCCTGCAAGTTTTGTTCCGGTCAGGTTTGCACCAGATAAATCTACATTTGGCATTGATATATCCTCGAGGTTTAGTCCTTCAAGATTACCCCCGGATAAGTCAGCAGAAGGTGAAATCCTTACTTTCGGGCCAAGGATGTAGCCATTGATCAGCCTGAATCCATCAGGCAATGCTGCTGGAAGTCCTTCAACATTGGCAAGGTTGGCTCCAGAAAGGTCAGCAGCGGAGAAATCGATATCATGAATTTTTGCTCCGCTGAGGTTTGCTTCCTTTAAATTAGCTCCACTGAGATCGGCTCCGCTTAGATCGACTTCGCTCAAATTGGCACCCCAAAGACTGGCTCCCGAAAAGTTCAAGTCAGACAAATCGGTTCCTGAAAAGTTAACTCCATTTCCATACGCCGTTAAGTGTTCGTGAATGTGAGGGTCAAAAATGGTATTATCAAAACTAGCCCCAGTGAAGTTATTGTTTTTGAAAATTGGTTCTTCCAAGTAACAGTCTGAGAAAATCGTATTTGAGAGCTCAGCTTCAGTAAAATCAACCGCGTAAAGCTTGGCGCCTGTTAAGTTCGCCTTTTCCAAATCAGCTCCCCGTAAATCGACCCCAGACAAGTAAGCTTCTGATAAGTTGACCCCCGTCAAATCAGCTCCCGTCAGGTCAACAAAACTGTCATTGTAAATCCGAATTTTAGGTCCGAGTAGAGAACCTTTAATCAACTTATAATCAATGGGTAAACTCAAGGGGATTCCCTTGACGCCATATCCCCACACATTATCAAGGTTTGCTCCTGCTAGTTGTGCATTCTGAATGTTCGCCCCCATAAGTGCTGCTCTATTTAAGTTTGCCTCTGAAAAATTTACGTCTGAAAGATTAGCTTTAGTTAAACTTACCCAATACAGGTTAGCATCTTTCAGATTAGCTCCAGCAAAATTGGCCTCTGGCATGAAGGCTCGATCAAAATTGGCACCTTCAAGGTTTGATCCGGAAAAATTCGCATTTGGAAAATTCACCCTAGAAAAATCGATTCCCTTCAGATCCAAGCCTGATAGATCTGCATCGGGCTCATAAGAGCCAGGATAGATCCATACGCCATTGATCTGAACGGTTTGGGCAAGCAATTCGAAAGTTGGGCAAACAACACTAAGAAAAAAGGCAATAAAACCCGCCAAGACATTCTGATTTTTATTAATCATGAGCGATGTAGGTAACTTTACAGTGTGAATGACATTCCAATAGTGCAGCGGGTGATAGTCTAAAAGTGCGGCACTTAGTTGTTATCTATTTCCATTGTTTGGTGTCGTCAAGATTTCATTCAGGCTAGGTCTCTTCCAAGATCACAGGTCCTGACGGAGCCTGAGTGTAGCGAAGGCGGAGGAAGGAGCTGCGACGCGCCGGTTTTGATCCCTCTTTTTGTTTTACCCATTGTCAGGATTTCTTCTTTTTGCGTTTCTTGGCCTCATTGAGGCGGTAGCTTTCACCGTTTGCTTCCAGGATATGGACGCGATGCGTTAATCGATCCAATAGAGCCCCTGTGAGTCGTTCACTGCCCATGACTTCAGTCCATTGTTCAAAGGGCAGATTGGTTGTTACGATGAGACTGGTGCGTTCGTAAGCTCGGCTCACTACATCAAACAACAGTTCTGCCCCAGACTTAGTAATGTAAACGCTGGTGCTTAGCCCTTCTTTTGTTGGAACCCGTCTCTTAGGTTTGGCTTTCGCATTTTGATCACGATTGCCCTTGCGCCATTCCCAAGGAGCAACAGGTGATTTCTCAGCCCAAAGACCTAATCGTTTCTTGCGTGCTTCAACTTCAGCAGAAGCCAATTCCCGATCCTTTTTCTTCCAGACGACTTTGACTGGTAATCGGAAGCTTCGCTACATGTGGGATGGCCCTGCAAGGACGATCTGAACAACAACCAGCTGCCCGCAGATCAGAACCAAGGACATAGTTGATATGGTAAGCCAACTTCTCGCTCAAGGTTCCACTCTGAGAATGTAAAAGCCCATGCTTACCTGTTCGATGGTGTAGGGACTGGTGGCTCCTGCAACGACCTCAAATGCCTGACTGGCTGTTTTGCCATCGGCATCGGCGACTACCACGCTGAACTTCCCTGTCCCTTCGGCATTGCCGATGTTGTTGAGAATGAGTTCGTGCTAAGCCTCTTTACCGCACATTCAAATCAACTTTCATAACCTTCTTAACTCGAAAATAACCCTCGCTGCTGACATTTATGTCGGCATTAAAATTAGCTAGATCACCGGTCCCATTCTCGGAACTGATTGTTTTCCATTCGGGAGTATCAATTTGATTAGTCGTTTCAATTATATATTCAAATCCTTGTTCAGTTTCATAAAGCTCTCAAATGTTAAACATCACGAATTCCTTTTGAAAATTAGTGACATTTGAAATTCTTTGAATAAAGTATAATTTTATCGCTAATCAACCAAGCAAGTCCGGCAGCTTGTCCAGCGCTTTTCGTTTCGTCTCAACATCAATCTTCGTGTAGTTTCGTTGCATTGCTTCAGAGTCGTGGCCGACTACATCTCCAGCTACTGCTGAGGTGGCGCCGCTGTTTTTGAGCATACTGGTGGTGGTGTGCCTGAGACTGTGGAAACTCAAACCCGCATACTGTCTGCGCTTTCCGTTCGCTTTGTACGTGCGGTAGTTTTTCTTCTCTACCAGCCCCGCTTCTGCTAACAGCGCGTTGAAGACGTTGGATAGATTTTTTGTATCCTTAATTCTGAGCCCTGCACAAATAGCACCCGTTTTACTTCTGCCGGGTTCAAGTTTGATCAGGTGTCGGAGCAGGGGAGTTGCTATGGGATTAATGACTGTTCTGCCTGTCTTTTGTGTCACAAGGGTAAATGTCTTTTCTGATAAATCCACTTGTTCCCATTGCAACGCGATCACATCGCCAAGGCGCAAGCCGGTATAAAGGCCTATTAGGATGGCTGTCGTCCAATCTGGTGGTGCGACTGCTAACAAAGCCTTCAATTCGTCCGGCGTAAATGGTCTTCGTTCCTGCTTGTCTTTTCTGGCCAGATTCTTGACCAGTTTGGCTGGGTTTTTGTCGAGAATATCTTGCTGCAAAGCGGAATCAAAGGCCATGCGAAGCATGGTGAGATGATTGTTGACGGTGCCTGATGAAAATTGGTTTGCGATATTATCCCTATATCCCCTTATGTCGTTGATTGTGATCTTTGAGATACTGTCGGAGCATTTCTTTTCCAAATGTGCAGTGAACCGTTTGCATATTGCTGAGTAGGACTTGAAAGTGGAAACCGAAATCTGACGTTCCATATCATGCAACCATTCTTCCAAAAAGGCATTAACCGGGTTTGCATTCAAAGACTGCCCCTTGCTCTCCATGATGTCCGAAATCGTTCTTTCAAGAATCGTTCGCATTCGCAGCTGGTTCGCAGATCCGTTGCGGACTTCCTTTGCAGCTTTGCTCCACGTTTCGCAGATTATCTTAGCTTCCGACTTCTTTGGAGTTCCCGTACTCCGGAAACATCTGGCTCCTGAAGGGTCCGTAAAAGCGCAGAACCAGTTTGGCTTACCATGCTGCCTGTGAATGCTAGACATGGCATAACAATTAGCATAACACTTGCCCGTGTTAAAGGTGTTTATGGGTGTTTTTTAATCGAAAAAACCCAATAAAAGCGGCTTTTTGTGTGCCTAAATCCTGTTCCTACCACCACTTTCCACCCCTTCACTCCAGAAAACTAAGCGTCAGCTTAGCCTTGAGATTTTCTACGATTCATGCCATCTATGAAGCATCGTTTTGAACAAGCACCGGGTTCAACCTCCGTTAAGGACAACATGCAGACAACATCACTTTCATATCGTAAAGCCCCACTCATTTGGGCGCTGCTGGCCACCATCATCGGACTGGTCCAGGGCAACGCTCAGACCACGGAAACATTAAGCATCGCCCCTACCGGCAATACCGTTGAACTTGAGATGGTCACCGGCTCAAACGACCAGTATGTCCTGGAAACCCAGGCGCAATTGATGGAGGGGGAAGAATGGGAGCCGGTCATGTTCTTCAAGGGAACGTCCTCCAAACCAAGGACATTTACGGACCCCATCTGTGGCACTTCCGACGCCCGATTTTTCAGGCTGAAGAAACGATTGGCTGCTCCGCCGCGCCAGGTCAGCAATTTCCGCCTCCTTGATCTGCAGGGGCAGGCTCACGAATTGTATTACCATTGGGACGCCAAGGGAATCGTCCTTTTGCTGGCTGGAGATCAACCGGAATTCATCGAAACCTGGGCGCCCGACCTCGCCGAAATCAGTGCCAATTATGATCCGGATTCTCTCCATATTTGGAATGTGCTGCTTTCGGATGAAGACGAGCGGGAAAGCCTCCTCGAAAGGTTCAGCTCGATTTCCTTCCCCCTGCCCATATTGCAGGATCTCACCCACACTGTCACCCGAACCCTTTCATCCGGTGAAGTGCCCGAAGCCATCCTGGTGAATACCAGGGATTGGTCGATCGCTTACCGGGGACCCGTGACATTGAATGTGGATACCGGAGAATCGGTTACCAATTGGGCACCGCTGACCGATGCCATTGAAGCTCTCATGAACGACTCGGAACCCGAAGTCACCCGACTCCGGCCATTTGGCGTATCCAATGGTGTGAGCGCGCTTCCGGAGACCACTTACAGCGAGCACATTGCCCCCATGTTGCAGCAACACTGTTTTCCTTGCCACACACCTGGCGACATCGCTCCCTGGGCGATGACCAGTTATGACGTCATCCAAGAATTCTCGGAACTCATCAAATCAGCCGTATTGGCGGGTGAAATGCCGCCCTGGCACGCCGATCCCAAATACAACGCTTTCAGCAATGCCAAATCCATGAGCGATGAGGAAATCGCCACTCTGGTTGACTGGATTGATCACGGCGCGCCCCGGGGAGACGGCGGGGATCCTCTTGCTGAAACCGATACACCGGAACCGGTCGATTGGCCGATGGGAACCCCCGATCATGTGATGTCAATCACCCCTCAACGAATCCCAGCTCAGGGATCCGTGGATTACAAATACTTCTTTTTAGAAAGCCCTTTTGACAGAGACGTCTGGCTGAAGGCCGTTGCAGTCAAACCTGGCGACCGATCAGTGGTCCATCATTGCCTCGTTTTCAAAGGCTCCTTTGCCGATCTGATCGCGTTGAGAGGCGGTCTGGGAGGATTTTTTGCGGGCTATGTTCCAGGCATGGAACAGGTCCCATTTCCGGAAGGAACAGGCAAAAAACTCAAGAAGGGCGATCTGATTGTTTTCCAAATGCACTATACTACCAACGGAAAAGCAGCAACGGACCAAACCAAATTGGGTCTCTACCTGGCAGACGAACCACCCGCTCGAGAAATCATTACCTCCGCCGCTTATGATGTGGAATTCGAGATTCCTCCTCATTCGCGGAAAGTCCATGTGCAAGCTACCAAACGCTTCAATAAGGCCTCGACCATCTACGAATTCAGCCCCCACATGCACTATCGCGGAGCGGCGGCAAAGTTCACCTTGAGGTATCCGAACGGCTCACAGGAGGTGGTGCTTAGCGTGCCAGCCTACTTTTTCGATTGGCAGGCCTTGTACCGATTGGACGCCCCGAAACAGGTCCCGGCAGGAACCGTCATGATCTGCGAAGGTTGGTTTGACAACACCGCCCAAAACAGGTTCAACCCCGACCCCACCGACACCGTCCGCTTCGGCGAACAATCCTGGGAAGAAATGTTCATCGGCTACTTCAACTACGCCGAAAACTGATCCCGGATGGCAGCCCCTACCATTCACACTGATTTAACTTTTATCAAATGAACGACCAGCAACCTCAAAACGATTTACCACCCGACGTACAAGACGACGCCATCATCGGCAAGGCATTCAAAGGTTCGGCCTTCGTGTTGGTGGGGATCATCGTGATCGGCCTGGGCATTTATGCCTGGAAAAACCGCACACCCGAAAAACCCGAGGAACAAGTGACTGAAATATCGGTCCCGGAAGTCCAGGACCGTCAACCAGCCAGTGTGCCGGAAGTTGCGTTTTCAAACGTCACGGAGGAAGCGGGCATCGATTTCCATCACATCAATGGCTCTTACGGCGACAAACTGCTTCCGGAAACGATGGGAGGTGGCGTGGCGTTTCTGGATTACAATCAGGACGGTGCCCAGGATCTTTTCTTTGTTAACTCGTGCCATTGGGAGGGGCATGTGCCCGAGGGACAATCCCAACCCACCCACGCGCTCTACGAAAACGACGGAACGGGTCATTTCAAAAATGTGACCGAAGCTGCCGGATTGAATATCGTTGATTACGGCATGGGAGTGGCGGTGGGTGATTTCGATAATGACGGATGGCCTGACTTATTCATCTCAACTGTGTTCCACAATCGATTGATGCGCAACAAAGGTGACGGAACGTTTGAAGATGTCACGCAGAAAGCGGGACTACAGGGAGACGAAACAACCTGGAGCACTTGCGCCGCGTGGTTTGATCTGGAAAACGATGGAGACCTGGATCTGTATGTAGGCAACTACGTCAAATGGTCCCCTGAAATCGATTTCGAACAAGGCGCCACACTGACCGGACTGGGGCGCGCCTATGGCCAACCGATGAACTTCCAGGGGGCATTCCCCTACCTTTACCGAAATGAAGGAAACGGCACATTCACCGAAATATCAGAAGCTGCCGGAGTGCAGGTAAAGAATACCTCCACACAAGTACCCGTTGCCAAATCGCTTGGAGTAGCTCCGGTGGATCTCGACTTTGATGGATGGATCGATCTGGTCGTCGCCAATGACACCGTTCAGAACTTTGTCTTCCAAAACAACAAGGACGGAACATTCAAAGAAATTGGTTCCATGAGCGGCATCGCCTTCGACAGTTACGGAAAGGCACGTGGAGCGATGGGTATCGATACCGCCCGTTTTCGTGAGGACGACGCCATGGGAATCGGCATCGCCAACTTTGCCAACGAAATGACCGCTCTTTACGTCGGTAAAGCAGACAATCTGATCTTCACCGATGAAGCCGTTCCCGCAGGAATCGGACCGGCCAGCCGACTGGCTTTGAAGTTTGGCTTGTTCTTTTTCGATTATGACTTGGACGGGTGGCAGGATATGTTGACGGCAAATGGTCATCTCGAGGAGGAAATTCAACAAATCCAGGAAAGCCAGCATTACGAACAATCGGCCCACCTGTTCTGGAATGCCGGTCCGGAGCATGGCTGTCGTTTCCTTGAAGTATCCGAGGCAAAAGCCGGAAGTGATTTTTTCACTCCTATCGTGGGACGCGGTTCCGCGTTTGCCGATATTGATGGGGATGGAGATCTGGATGTCCTGATGGCACAAGTCAACGCTCCGCCCAAGTTGCTACGCAACGACCACCAACTGGGTCATCGATGGATTCGCCTGCAACTGGTCGGCAAGAAGAGCAACAGGGATGCCATCGGCGCCTGGGTCCACGCCCGTGTATCCGGCCAGGAACTCTGGAGACAGGTCATGCCGACACGCAGCTACTTGTCTCAATCCGAAAAGACCATCACCCTTGGTTTGGGAGATGAGGGTGAAGTGGAATCTCTGGAAGTCATCTGGCCTGGAGGCGTCCACCAGAAACTCGGTTCACTGGAGGTGAACAAGCTGCACGTCATCGAAGAAAAGCTTTAGAGCTGGATCATGTCCTGGGACCATGGGTAAGCGGGGTGGCCGGGGTGCTTGAAGGCCTGCGTCCCTGGAGTTCGGCCAGGCGGCAGGTGTTCAGCCTGAGAAGCACATACCTGGCAAACAAATCACACTCCTCCAGGTGTGGATAACCGGACAGAACGAACGCGCGGAATCCCATATCCATATACCGTTCCAACTTTCGAACTACCTGATCCGGATCGCCTACAATGGCCGAACCGCACCCTGAACGCGCTCGTCCGATACCGGTCCAAATCTCCGGCTCCACATATCCTTCATCATCGGCAAGTTCTCTCAAGTGATCCTGAACAATCACCCCAGCGGATCGTGAATCCTGGGCGCGATGTTTGATCTCCGAACCTTTGTCCGGCTCCAGGCGTGACACCAAACGTCTTGCCGCCTCCCGCGCTTCTGTTTCTGTCTCGCGAACGATCACGTGGATTCTCAATCCATAATCCAATTTCCGACCATGCTTTGCCGCTCGTTCGGCGATATCATTCTTGACCTGATCCAATCGTTGCTCGATATCCGGCCACAACAAGTAAACATCGCAAAACCGGGCACACAATTCACGCGCTGCCTCGGAGTAACCGCCGAAATAGAGCAATGGGCCGCCATTCTGCTGGTATGGCTTGATCGGTTCGGAAGAAAGCTGGATTTGATAAAACTCGCCCTCGAAATCGATGGCCTCCTGTGTCCAGGCCTGTTGCAGGATCTGGATGACTTCGGCGGACCGGCGGTATCTGCTTACGGAATCGAGTTTCGTTCCAGGCAAATCGGATGAAATAATATTCAACGTCAATCGCCCCTCCAACATATGGTCCAGCGTACTCACGGCACGCGCAAGCATGGGAGGATGAACCTCGCCACATCGGACCGCGGCAAGCAACTGGATCCGGCGCGTTTGTTCAGCCATGGCGGCCGCAAAGGTGAGAGTATCCTGCCCCACCTGGTAAGAAGATGGCAGCAGGATGTTTTGATATCCATTGCGGTCGGCACACTGCACGATGGATTTACAGTGTGCATAACTGCTTCGCAACCCACCGTCGGGCATTCCAAGGAATTGAAAGTCATCCGAGCAGAGCGCACTGAACCATGCCACTTCCGCTTTTCTATCTTCGGTTCGTATATTCATGGTGCTTATTCCACATGGCTACTTTTTGAGCTTGGATTTCAAGTCCGCCAGTTTTTGTTTAATCACGGGCGGAGTCCGAAGCTGCGCGGCTTCGATCAAGCCCTGATGCAACCCGGGCGACATCTCCCCTGCCAATGCTGCCTCCAGCCAATACAACAAGACCGAGTCAACACGCCGGTCTCTGGAAGGACCGAGAAACTGCAAGGCTTTTTGCCGCTCACCCAAACCACCCGATTCCAACAACCTCACCCACCCGGCGACTTCGTCCGAAGGATTCAGTTCTGCTTGAATAAGCACTGCCTCTTTGCGTAACAGAGCGCTATTGGATCTCAAAGCCTCACCGATGAGCGTTGACAATCCGCTTACACGCCAATCAGCCAGCGTTTTCAAAGCCAATGCCCGGTTTTCATGTCGTTCGTTGTAGCCCCGAAAGATTCGCTCAACCAGAGACGCATGATGTTTCCATTCACGAAACCGAATCATTTCGAGCATCAATCGACGCTGCATTTCCAGGTCGGCCTTGATCCAGGATTCTGCCCTGTCCAGCCAAAGGTCCTCAAGAACTTCATCCCATGCACCATCTTTCATCGCCTTATCCCTCAACCAACCAAGTAGCCATTCTGAAACGCGCTTACGAATTTCTTCTCCAGCACCCGGAAATTCGGCCGCTTCAGCCAATGATTGAATGTGGTTGGGTTGCTGCAGCATGGCATTCGCGCGATAAACGCATAGCTGCATGGATTCGGCGGAACTCCATTCGGAGAATTGTTGATCTCTGAATGCGAATGCAGGCAACCAATCCGTGCGAGAACCATGCATGTCAGCAAGCGAAGGAAGTGCGTCAGGTATCGGTTCGTCCATAATAGCCTGAGCTGCTTCAAGCATGATAAACGGATTTGCATCGTCGAGAAACTCCTGAACACCTGCATGTTTTTTTCTTCGAAGCCCCAGCAAAGCCGCCGTCCGAACGCTATCATCCGCATGTGACGCCAGATTCACCAACTCCTCAGTTGACATGAGTGTCGACAAAGCAATCATCCCCGCATGCTGCAGCACATATGCTTGGTTTTCTGCCTGAACCATCCAATCCAACACCCATTTTTTGGAGTCAGTCGATGCCGACATTCCCAACAACCTGACTGCCTGCAACCTCACCACTGCATGCCCATCGCTCAATGCCTCAATGAGAAGTCTCTCACGATGAGGGCCACCCAACATGGCATATAATTCCAATGCAACAGACCGAACATTGGGAGCGGGGTCCGCCAGCAATGATTTTTCCCAAGTGTCCAAAGAAAGATTTGCCAATGGTTCAGGCTGGTGATGAAGCATCAGGCGAATGGCCCAGAGTGCATGCAATCGCCCGATGGTTTGAAATGGATTTTTCGCACGTTGAATCAAAGCCCCCAAAGCCCTCTTCCCACGGTCCGCCAAGGCGAATTGGGCAAGCATACGAATCCGGCGATCCGAATGATCCAACCATTGGATCAAGGCTGGTGTGGCTTGCAACACGGGATCAGCCTCCAATATTTGTCTCGTCCGGCTGGACTCCGGCGTATGTTCGAACTTGGGATCAAAAAACCGATAACCCATGCGTTGATCAGCCCCCTCATCATTCGGGCGATGTTGAATCAGGCTCAAAGAGGATTCTGTTCCCTGCCCCGCAAACAAAGACAACCTTGAACGCGCCATGGAATGTTTTCGATTCAGCTGAAAGGTGATACCGGCAGGTGAACTGATGAAAGATTCCAACTGGCGAACCCCACCCCTGCCCCCAATCATATAAAAAACTTGAGGCAAATCTGAAGACCAACCTGTATCCGCCCCGGCAATAACATCAGTCACTTCATACGGCATCAACGCAATGGATGGCATGATATAGCCGAAGGGTAACATGGTGTTGGCACTCCTCCTGGATTCCCCGTCTGAGGCCTTGTCCGAAAAAACACCTTCGCTCTCAAGATGACTGCGCCAGCCGTAATCGGCTTGTTCGATCAAGTGCAACCAACGACTTTTACCAGGATCTCCCAACCCGGCATCCATAACGAACGGATTCCCATGAGCGTCAAATACAATCGGTAATGGTTGCCTCAATCCAACTGCAAACTTACGGGGCGCCAGCCAACCTGGCATCATTCGGTAAACACAGGCTGAAGATTGCGGGTCGACTTCATCACTTGATGTTATAAAATATATGGATCCGTCAGGGCTGACACTCAATGAATTACCCTGTTCAGCGGCTTTTTCCAGATCAACCTTCATCCATGAGTATTTCGCAATCATGGTTCGAGTCCATTGACGGTAAGAAACCGCCTCCTCCGCGTTGAGCGACTCTACCCTCCAATGTTTCTTGAGCCATTCGATTTCGGGTTGGGATGTAGAAGTCGCTGCATGGCTCGTCATTTGCCAAAAGAAAAAGAAGATCGCGCTGACCGAAGCATACAGAACAACGCTTCTCCTTATTGAAAAGGAGTTTCGTTTCAATTTGACAGTCTTTCCACTCATTTGCTTCAACAGATCAAGTAAGTGAATTATCCTTTAATTCAGACGAGATGTAAACGCGCAAGACCATGCACCCCATTCTGCTCAGCTTTCAAAGACGCCCGTTCAGGGAACACAATAAAATCCCATCCATTTGATTTTGTTCCACCTTGACATAAAAGCCCTGACGCGGCATGGGTTGAGCATGCAAATTGAACTGAAGTCAGGGCATAAACGTGCCAACGCAACTGGATTCACTCTGATTGAACTTTTGGTCGTGATCGCCATCATCGCCATTCTTGCAGGCATGCTCCTGCCAGCCTTGTCCAAGGCAAAACTCAAGGCAACCGGCGCTGCCTGCGTGAGCAATCAAAAGCAACTGATCCTGGGCTTTGTCATGTACGCCGATGACAATGAAGATCGTATGTTGTATACCACTCCCTCACGGGGACAAATCGACAATCCAGCCGGAGGTTTTTGGCCGGGCCCACACACTGATGCAGGACAGTTCAGGGATGTCACGAGCGGCATGACCAAGACCGAGGCACAGCGCAATGTCGAAAATGGACTGCGAAAAGGAGCTCTCTTTCAATACGTCGATGGAACGGGCGCTTACCATTGTCCGGGAGATCTCCGCACCAAGCGCCTGCAACCGGGAAAAGGTTGGGCGTATGATAGTTACTCAAAAGCGAATGGCATGAACGGTCTCGCCTGGCAGGGCTCGGGAGCCCCCGGAAGCAATTCGGGTCCACAACCTCCCTATGTCAAAACCACCGGCATCAACGGCCCCTCCGAAGCCATGGTCTTCCTGGAAGAAGCCGATCCGCGCGGACGCAATCTGGGCACCTGGGTGATCAATGTCGCACCATCCCCCAGTTGGATCGATCCTTTCGCCATTTTCCACGGTAACAACAGCACCATTTCTTACGCCGATGGCCATGCTGATTCACATCGTTGGATCACCGACAATGTCATCAATGCCGCAAAGGATGCATCAAGCGGGGTCACTTCGGTCTTCAACTGGGGTGGAGGCAACGCATCGAATCCGGACTTCGTCTGGGTCTACAACAACTACAAACACCAACGCTGGACTCGGATCGATCAGACAGGTAGATAAAGTTCTAGGAGTTTCTGAGAGCCTTGGTCTTTAGGCATTCCACCTTGAAACACCACTTGTTTGCATTAGTATTAATTGAGCGTTTTTGCTGCCAGAAAATTGTATTATAAATAATCGGCAATCAAGAAACATATGAAATCCAGCATGGTAGAATTCGATTTGCAGGAGGATTTGCTTCGCGAAATTGATCGTGAGGCGAAGATGCATGCGCGTAGCCGAACGGACGTATTACAAGAAGCAGTCCGCGCGTATGTGGTCAAAAAAAAGAGTTGGTCCAACTTACTCAGCAAGGGTAGGTCCATTGCTAAAGATCGTTGCCTCACACCAGAAGATGTTGAACGCGAAATCGCCGATTATCGTAAAGTCAAGTCCTCGTGCTGATCCACGCCGTACTAGATTCAAACGTCATTATTTCAGGTCTTCTTTTTGGAGGGATCCCCTCTCGGATAATGAATCTTGCCATGACTGGCAAATTCATCTGTTACACATCTCCTGACATCTTGGATGAGATTCGAGGTGTCCTTTCGAGACCTAAATTTAATCTATCCACGGATGAGGTCACCTATTTGACTACAGAACTGGAAAACCTTTTTGTCATCACCTTTCCGAAAGTTAAGATTCGAGCGGTAAAAAAAGACCCTGATGATGACATGATTCTAGAATGTGCGATAGAATCAAATGCAGATCTGATCGTCTCCGGTGATTCTCACTTACTCGAACTTGGACAATGGCAGGGAATCAACATAAAAAATCCTGTGGATGCCATGACTTTGTTTGAAAAATTATAATCCCAGTTCCCCCACCAACAATCTTGCCTCTGGCTCAAACATCGAGGAGAATGACACACATGCGTTCTCACTTGATTCAAAGGCTCCTGAAAGGATTACTTTGGAGCGCGGCCTGCTGGGTTTGCCTCCCCGCAATCGCGGCTCCCAATCTGCTGATCATTCAAACCGACGAGCATCATTATAATACATTGGGTTGTTATGGCGGCGAGATTGTCCAAACACCTCACATCGATCGCATCGCCAGGGAAGGCGCACTTTGCAGCAGTTTCTATGCAACCACACCGGTTTGCTCCCCTTCCCGTGGTTCGCTGGTGACCGGACTCTACCCGCACCATCATCAAGTCGTTCAAAACAACATCCCCTTTCCAGACAGCACAGTCACCTTCGCCAGCATCCTGAAGGATCAGGGTTATCGAACCGGTTTCATCGGAAAGTGGCATCTGGACGGAGATGGAAAGCCGCAGTGGGAACCGGAACGTCGTTTCGGTTTCGAGGACAACCGCTACATGTTCAATCGGGGACACTGGAAGAAGTTTGTGATGGTGGACGGTGAGCCTCAGGTGGGTGGAAAAGATAATAAGGGACGCCCCAACTACGATCTCGACGGCGCTGATGCAACAACCTTTTCCACTGACTGGCTGACGGACCGCGCTATTGAGTTTATCGATACATCAAGGACCGATCCTTTCTGCCTCATGCTCAGCCTTCCCGACCCGCATGGTCCCAACACCGTGCGTGAACCCTATGATTCCATGTTCGACAACGTGGAAATCCCCATCCCATCCACCATCCGCAAACCCGAAGCACAAATCCCGGCCTGGGCTCCCACCGAAGCCAAAGTAACCATCGCCACCCTGCGTCGCCTCATGCCACACTATTTTGGAATGGTGAAATGCATTGATGACAACATCGGTCGTATCCTCAAGACGCTGGAAGACCGCAACCGGTTGGATGACACGGTGATTGTATTCACATCCGATCACGGCGATTTGTGTGGGGAACACGGTCGTTTGAACAAAGGCAACCCATACGAAGGCTCCGCCAGGATCCCATTTTTGCTGCGTTACCCTGCCAAGGTCCCGAATGGCACACGCATCGACGTGGCCCTGTCCTGTATCGACTTCATGCCCACAGTTTTTTCATTAATGGGTATGAGAACATCAAATGCGTTCGATGGAAGAGATGCCTCACAATGGTTCCAGGGCCAAAAGGTGAATAACTGGAATGATATGGCTTTTCTGCGAAGCACCACCGGACAACGTTGGCTCTGCGCCGTTTCGAATCGATACAAACTGGTGTTCTCCAAAAATGAACGTCCCTGGCTCATGGACCTGAAAACAGATCCCGAAGAAGCATTCAACCACATTGACAACAAGTCACTCTCCCCGGTCATACGCAACATGACTCAAAGTTTATTGGACTATTGCACGGCAGAAGGCGATCCCTATGGTCAGATTCCCGAAATCAGGAACGCCATGTTCAAGCAATTACGCTGATCCTCCAAATTCCCATGGCTCAGCCTCATTCACAACAAAACCGATGGACCTCGACCGGCGTGGACATTCGTGACGATGCCATCACGCGTCAACTCTACGCAACCGATGCCTCGATTTACGAGATCCTACCGAAAGCAGTCGCATTTCCCAAAGGACCGGATGAGATATCACGGGTGTTGGTCGCGGCGGCAGATGCCAAGCTGCCCGTCACCCCGCGCGGGTCAGGTTCGGGATTGGCAGGTGGAGCCATCGGTAAGGGCTTGATCATGGATTGCCAGCGTTTCAATCAACAAATCCATTCTTTTGATCCGGATCAGCGAAGCATCAGAGTCGGTCCGGGCGTCGTGCTGGATGCGTTGAACGCTTTTCTTCGGCCCCATGGATTCCAGTTCGGCCCGGATGTCGCCACCAGTTCACGTGCCACACTGGGAGGTATGATTGCCAACAACTCCTCCGGAGCCCGGGTCACGGCATACGGCGTCACAGGAGATCATGTCAGGTCGCTGGATCTGATCAAATCAGATGGCAGTCGGATGAGCATCGACAACCACGGAAACCAGAAGCCAAAACCGTTCGATGATCTCCTGTCCGACATCCAATCCAGAGCCCCATTGATTCGGGAAAAATTTCCCGATGGAATGATCAAGCGATGGCACGGCTATGGATTAAGAAAACTCCTGGATCAACCATCCCACTGGACCCAACTCCTGTCCGGCAGCGAAGGCACATTGGCGGTGATTGCGGAAGCGGAACTGAACATTGTGCCACTCCCCAAGGAGAAGGGACTGGGATTGTTGTTTTTCAACTCGATCACCGATGCCATGCAGGCATCGGTGGGCGTTGCCGATTTAAAACCCATCGCCATCGAACACATCGACCGTATCCTTTTCGATCAAACACGCGGTCAACTGCTCTTTCAACAAGCAAGAGACTTGCTCCAACTGGATACTCAACCTTGTGAATCCATCCTGATGGTTGAATTTCAGGAAGACGTTACCGATCGCTTGACTCAACTTGAGAAAAGAAATTTGGGAATGCGTCATCTCATGCTTAAGGACTCCAAGTCCATGCAACTTGTCTGGCAATTACGCAAAGCAGGGCTCAGTCTCCTGACCGGATGCAAAGGAGCGGCCAAACCGACCACAGGCATTGAAGACGCCGCTGTGCGACCGGAGATCCTCCCCGAATACGTTCAAGAGCTTCAAAAAATCCTGACTGCTCAGAAGTTGGAAGCCTGTTACTACGGCCATGCGGCATCGGGTTTGTTGCACATCCGACCGGTGTTAAACATCCAGAAGCCCGGGGATGTACAACGATTTCGAACGGTCGCGGATGATGTGTCAAAGCTGGTAAAAACTTTCAAAGGTTCTTTGGCCGCCGAACACGGAGTGGGCATGGCACGCACAGAATACCTGGAAGATCATATTGGATCCGAACTGATGGATCTGCATCGAAAAATCAAGGAAACCTTCGATCCTCACTGGCGATTGAATCCGGGAAAAGTCATCGAAGGGAACCAAAAATTCCGAATCGATTCCTCCTTGCGACGACCTATTGAATCCGGATCACCATCGTCAACCTTCTCCCCCGAACTGGCCTTTTCCGCCAAGGATTCACACTGGACTGATAACCTCGCGCAATGCAACGGCTGTGGCGGCTGCCGGAAACCGACCGCCACCATGTGCCCTACTTTCCTGGCCACCGGAGAAGAAATCATGTCCACACGCGGCAGAGCCAACTTGATTCGCAGCTGGACTCAGGATGGCCGCGAAAAGGATGAAGTGTTGTCCATGTTACAGGAAGCTTTGCGACATTGCCTGTCCTGCAAGGCTTGTAAAACAGAATGCCCATCCAATGTCGACATGGCATTGATCAAGGCCGAACTCCAACAGGTCTTGAGAGATCGAAAGGGAGTCTCACTTTCTCAATGGTTGTTTGGCCATGTGGATTGGATCGCAGAGTGGGCGTCCCATTTCCCTGCTTTGAGCAATCGCATGCAATCCTGGAACTGGCTGAGGAAACGACTGGAAAAACCATTCAACCTGTCTACCAAGCGCCCATTACCAGACTTTGCCGATCAGCGTTTTGATCTATGGTTCGCTCAACGTACTTCGAACCGCCCTACCCCCAACGGCCCTGTCTACCTCTGGGATGACACCTTTGCCCGGCATTACGATCCACATATCGGAAAAGCTGCGGTGGAAGTTTTGGAACACCTGGGATTTGAAGTGCGTTTACTCCTGGGCCGCCAATGTTGCGGAAGACCTTCCTTCAGCCAAGGCGACCTCCGTCGAGCACGTCGACTGGGTCAACACAACATCGATCTGATCGAACGAAATCCGAAAGCTCCTATCCTGTTTCTTGAACCTTCCTGCTTTTCGATGTTTCGGGAAGACTACACGGAACTGGGAGTAAAAGGTGCGGACTCCATCGCAAAACGCAGTCACTTGCTGGAAGCCTTCCTGGCACAACAATGTGAAAAACACCCTGAATGGCGTGATCGATTTCATCCCCCCAAAACACCCGTCACCACTCACGTGCATTGCCATGCGAAAGCTTTGACAAACACTGCCTACATCCAGCACCTGAAACAGCATCTGTGGCCCGACATAGAATCCGAACTCCTGAAATCAGGCTGTTGCGGCATGGCAGGCGCCTTTGGTGCTTCTGAATCAGAATATGAACTTTCGGTTCAAGTGGGAAATCAACTTGCCGGGATGCTCAATCAATATCCTGAAAATGCTCAGGTCATATCCAATGGAACCAGTTGCCGTCATCAGATCGAACACCTCACTGACCGCAAACCACAACACATCGCTGAACTCCTTGCTGAGACGATCAGGAAGCCTTGAGTTGACCGTTCCCCGAAGAAAGCGCACTGAAACCAGACGCCATCTGGACTGCGCGCGAGTCATCGCCGCTCTGGATACTTTACGGCAACGTCAAAGTTACCATAAACAATGGTCCCTTACCCTTCATTCAAAACCAAATCTATGAAGAATAGGAAACAGTAAGAACTTTCGATTTCCACCTTTGAATTTGAAACGTATCCAAAGCTCCGATACCTCGGAGCACTCCAGAAAGACATCACTTGTAACATGAATCAACGAACCTGAATTTCCCCAACGAAACCCCATCACTTCAAGCTCGTATCTGACAACTTCTGGCCATTTGTGGAAACCACATGAATCCCATGGGCGTGAGCGCTCGGGTGAAAAAACTCCCATACCACTTTCTTGTCCGGAGTGATTTCAAACAAACGTGGTTTGGATGCATCACGTTGTGCGTAACTGGCGATCACCGTGTTGCCATTGGGCAAACGTTGACCACCGCAAGGATCGCTAAACCGTCCGGCCACATCGCTGTTATCCACACGCCACACAACCTTTCCCGACATATCGAATTCAACGGTCTTGTTTCCGTGCGTTAGATTCGCCAAGGTATTTCCATTGGCCAATCGAATCGCAGTGAACGGCCAATTTTCCTCTTCACGCCCCCCCAATTCCGCAAGATCCGTGTGGATGGTCTTGAGCACCGTCCCGTCAGGAGCATACTCCTTGATGGCAAAACCTAGCAAATGAGGTGCAATATAATTTCCATTCGCCAACTTACGGGCCATGCGGGTTTGCATGTGACCGTTGTCGGTGTCGGGTTGAAGTGAAATGTCAGCTTTGATCTCGCCCTGCGCATTGATCTCAAGCAAACGGGGCTTGATCCCTCGCTCCACCACCATGGTGTTACCGGAATCCAATCGGACAGCCGTCCCCAACTCCTTGTTCACCGCATTCAATTGATAAGACCACACCACCTCATTGGATCGGGTATACTCACGTGCCACCCGTCCGTTGGAGATCAGCAGATTCCCATTGTCCAAAACGTATCCATCGCGTGACCCACCATCGACCTGCCAGACCACCTGACTTTCTTCATCAAACAAAGCGGTGATATTTCCACAAACTAGAAACCCATGTTGAATACGCTCGGCACTGACCTGTCTTGGGCTTTCTTGTGCATAACCGGAAATGACAAGCATCGAAAGACACAAAAAACAAAGGTATCCCTTTGCAGAATAGCTTTTAAAACGAGGGAATATATTTGGCATATCAAGAGCATGACACGGTAGATGCAGGGGAACAAGCCAGTATAATAAAAAACCCGGCCTCGTATGAGACCGGGTTTTATTGACTTCAAAACTTATTCGAAGGAGATCTGCTGCTGGATCTCTTTGACCGTTCCTTCAGGAGGATCATTCTTCAAGGTCATCAGGTAAGCCATCAAGTCTTCGATGTCCTGAGGTGGCAACAATACTCCAAATGGCGGCATCGGCGACACTTCAGCAGGGAAACCCTCGGCAATGGCAGCCTGTGGATCCAGAATGCTTTCACGGATGTAAGCTGCATCTTTCCGCTTTGCGATGTCGTCCAGATAAGGACCAACGAATCCCCCTTGTGCATTCACTTGATGACAACGAATGCAGGATGCCACCGGATGTTCGTTGAAGATTTTCTTTCCGCGATCGACGTCACCGACCAGATCAGCGGAACCGTCTTCATCAATTTCAATCACGATTTCCTGCAGAGCAACGTCATCGTACCAAGCGGTGCCACGTGAGGTTCCCCAACCGCCGAACAGGCAGTTGATGAGAATGTTCTCCTGGCCTCCGGTATTGAACGTGACTTCAACCTTTTTCCAATCACTGTCGCCGGAAACAGGACTGGTGACACCTTCACCAATCGTGTGCACATTCATCAGTCCTCCCCTCGCGCCACGAACGCCTTCTGTC
>Ga0255768_10000682_pt1 | contig 35095 bp, 29 predicted proteins | sample 071ome_33_FD_179983 | JGI IMG/M metagenome (GOLD analysis project Ga0255768, IMG submission 179983) | Coastal salt marsh microbial communities from the Groves Creek Marsh, Skidaway Island, Georgia - 071412AT metaG (version 2) | ecosystem: Environmental > Aquatic > Marine > Intertidal zone >...
CAATAGTAATTGTATCTGTAGTGCTATCTGATGTTATTGTTACATTACTACCTGCAACTAAAGTTACTGTATCTGTAGAACTGTCTGCAACAATATTATTACCACCAGCAGCAATAGTTTTAAAAGCGTTTGAGGCACCACCACCACTAGCAGATATAGTAATTCTATCATTGCTAGCGTCTGTTGTAATTGAGATACCTGAGCCAGCTACTAGGTCTAGTGTATCTCCAGTTTGGTCTGCTTGTAATGTGCTTTGTCCACTAACTGTAATATTTCCAAATGCTTGTTGTTGAGTAGGTAAATCAGTCCAAGATACATTTCCATATCCATCTGTTTTTAAAACTTGGTTAGCTGCACCTGTATTGCCATTCAGCTTAAGTTTTGCTGACTTTAAGTCAAAATAACCATCAGTTGTTATTTCAGCACGAATTGTAGAATCTGTAGCAAATATTAATTTTTTAGATGCAATAGTACCAATAACAAATGGTCCATCAGATACTAATGTTTGAGCATCTGCATAAAGATTATAACCAACTTCATCAACACCATCAGTGGTAGTGTCATCAATATGTACTATTGCGTTAGAAAGCTGATAGCCATATGGGTCACCATTACTATCTAAAGAAAATATATGGTCGTTATAGTCTGTAGAACCAGCTATTCGCTGGGAAGCATCAAAAGTTGTATCAATCGCCATTTAGCACATTATCCTGTATAACAGGTAGTTCACTACCTAATGTGCCTCCATATTGCTTATATAAATATCGCAATCTTTCTATTTCATCTTTTAAAGCAACTACTGTTTCATGCCAGTTATTGTAATCTGAGTGACCTTCTTCTAATTTATCAACGCAAAGCTCAAAATGTAATTGCTCTGCTTCGGCCATTCTTGCTAATAAATAAGTTCTTTTAGCTTCGTGGTCCATGAATTGATAGTTTATGTCATAATCAGACATTATTCACCAAATTGTTCTTCGTATTTTGCTTCTAAAGAATCTACTTTTGCTTGTAAATTATCAATAATTGATTGCTCACTATCATTAATTTCAGCAATATACAAATTTTCTCTAGCAGCTTTAATATTTGTTAATAATATATTTTGCTTTTCTTCTTGAGTTAAATCAGCCATTATCCCTCCAATGCTTCTACTCTAGCAGTTAAATCTAAAATCTGTGTGCTTAGTTCTTGTACAGCTTTTACTAATGGTGCTATTAATTGTGAGTAATTCATATTGTAAGAATCAGTTTCGTTATCATAATCTATAAGCTCTATATCAATATCTGGTTCTGGTGGTGTTTCAATTAGTTCTTGTGCAATAAAACCCCATAGTTTTTTATCGCCTGTTGTTTTAATTGATATTGTTTCACATGCACAATAAGTCTTGTCAATTATTTCGCCATCTTCGTTTGTTACATCTTCCCAACAATTTCCACAATTGTCATTTCCTTCTTGTACAATACAACCACATATAGTACATTCGTTTTTATATTTAGGTATCCATTCAAATTGAACAGGTCTTAAAGTATTTAAGTAATCTAATCCATAAGGAATATCTTCTATATTATTTTTTAATCTTTCATCAGAAGAAGTAGATACACCATTTGAAGCGTATACTCTATTAAACCTATTATCTGACCAACCTATAAAACCATTACCATCATTACTTGAAGGATGAAAAATACTTGAGCCAACATATATAGTTCCACCAAATGTAGGGGTGCCATTAAAAGTTGTTGTAGTGTTCCAAGTATAATTTTGCCCACTTTGTCCTATACCATTGTAAAATCTTCCTGTAGTTCCACTACCAAGAGTAATACTACCTCTTAATCCACCAGGATAAAGAGCCTGTACTGCTGTAGAAGAACTTACATGAGTTCCTGCACCATGAGAAAATGTTATTTCATAAGGGCTAGTATTAACAGACAAACTAAGACCAGAACCTGCTTTCCACTCAACTCCATAACCAGTTATAACAGTCATATTGTTTCCACCTGCTTTTGCAGTCCATGAACCATAATTATCTTTACCTGAAAGTAATGTATTTACGCTTGCTTTTGTGTAATATTGGTCATCATGGTCACTGTCATTATGATTTATATTTAATACTCCTGAACTACCAGATAACTGTAATTCTCCAGTAACAGAAATACTAGATACACCAGAAGTAGCAGAACCAACTGCAAGTCTACCTGTGCTAGTTACACCAAGTAATTTACTTAAAGTAGTACTTGTTTTTGAGGCAGCGTTAATACCATTGAATGTTAATATTGGGTCATTATTAGAAGCACCATTGCTTAAATTTAAAGTATCTCCTTCTAAGCTAATTGTTCCACCACTTGATGTGATAAGCCTTGTATCTCCATTTAAAATACCATTTTCTATAAAAAAGTCTGTTGGGCTAGTAGATTCGACTGCTAATCTCATTGCAGTTCCACTAGATGTTTCGTATCTTATTTCACCTTCTCGTCCACTATTGTCTGTTATTTCTATTCTTGGTTCATTAGCAGAAGTCCTAAATGTTCCACCATCAAAATCTAATATACCTTTAAGTTCAACACCAGTAAGTTCACCTCTAATTTTTACATCATTAAATTCTGCATCTCCACTTGCATTTATTCTCCAACCTTGAGTTCCAGATATAAAATTTCCTGCAATACTTCCATCAGCATTTAAATATATATATTGATTACTACTATTTTCAGCTCTCAGATAATCAGAACCTAATGTCCAACCACCTACAGTTCCTGAAGTTGCTGTTAATACACCCTCATTAGTTACAGAAAATACAGGTGTATAGCTTATTTCATCTAATTCTTCTGTTCCTGTTTGACCAAACCAAAAATTACCATCTGTATCTATATGTATTGCCATAAATTATCCTATATGTACCGAGCCTGCATTTATTGTCATTGTACCAGCAATTGTAGCACCACTAGCTGTTAGTACACCAGAATTTGAAACTGTAAATGGTGCGTTGCCTTGAATGGCATGTCCTAGCCATAAGTTACCATTAGCATCTACATTAAATACTGTATTACCAGAACCAATACTTATTGTACCTGCTGATAAGTCACCTCTAAATGTTCCATCATTAAACTCTACTGAACCATCTGCATTTAGTTTAAAACCTGCACTACCAGCTGTATAATTTGCTTGAATGTAAGCATTAGCACCATCTATTTCCATAGAGTTTGATTCACCATCATCTGCTGACAACTTATCACTTTCAATTGTCCAACCACCAATATTTCCAGTTGTAGCTGTTACATTACCTCTAAATACTGCATCATTAAATTCTGCATAACCATTTGGATAACCAGTATCTTGTTTTCTAATTGTCCAACCAGAACTGCCAGAAGAATAGTTATCTGATTCTATTATGTTTCCTATTTTTGCATTTACGATTGCAGCATCAGCTATTTTTGCAGTATCAACTGCTAGATTTCTAATTTTTGCAGTTGTAATAGCGGCATCATCAATATTAGCTGTTGCAACTAGGGCAGCACTTTTTTGTTGCTCTGGAGAAGCAGAAGATTCATTACCAGCTAAATCAACAGCAGTAAATCTAAAATACATAGTATCTGCACTATCTAAACTTTCTCCTTTAAGTGTAGTAACAGCAGGTATTCCTAATCTAAGCATTGAAGCATCTGCTGGTACTTTTCCTATTAAAGAACTTTCTCCAACAGTAAACCCAGAAGTAGTAGAGCCATAAACATTTAAATGTGACAAATCTGATGGTAATGAAAAGTCTGTAATTGTTCCAAGTGGATTACCTTGTGCATCAGTAGCAGCACCTAATCTATGAATAACTTGTACTGCACCAACAATAGTTGCTAAAGTTGTTGCTTCAGCAGGGGTAGGTGGTGTTCCAGTATCAACTGCTGAAGTAATAGTTTCGTATACAAACCCACTAGCAGAACCTGTAGTAATTGCTTGTACACCAACTTTATAATCTGTAGCTTGTAATAAATCTTGAATAGTAAATGTTGTATTTCCCCAATTAATAAAATAATGTTCAGTACCACCTAGTGCAGGATTTACTGGTTGAACTGTAATTTCGTATTGTAGACCATTGGTTATTAATGTTCCATCACTATTTCTAGGAACTAACCACTCAACAAATATTATTGACCTTTGTGTACCTAAAGCATCAGTTTCAAAACCAGTAGTTAACCTAATACCTTCATTATCTGGGTCATCAGGGTCTAATACTTTGTTTGGTTTGTATAACTTATCACCTGTAGCAGCACCTGATATTTGAGAAGAAAATCTTAAGTCATCGCCAATCTGTTTACCAATCTCACCAACTTCTAATTGAGTATTACCACTTTCCCAAACAACATAATCATTTAAGTCATAGTATTTAACTGCATATGGACTTGTAGAAACAACTTTTCTCAAGTAAACACCAAAAGTCTCTTCTATAGGATATGTAATTCCTACAATTCTAATTTTTTCTGGATTGATATAATTACCTTGCCATATTTGTTCATATGGTGCACTTCTACCATCAGCTATTGCTTTAGTTAAATCATCAACAAATCCTATTTCTGGGTCGTAGACAAATATATTATCTCCAACTTCAAAATCTCCTTTTACATCGTAATACTCAAGAGATAGTGATAGTGATTTTTTTATTCTTGTAAATTCATCTAAGAAAGCTGCTGCTCTTTTAGGTGCTAAGTTACTAGATACTTCACTTTCACTAACATAAGCAACTCTCTCTAATGGATTTCCAAATAAGTCATAGTAAGGAACATCAGTTAAAAATCTTTCAATAAGGTCAATGTTGTCTCCATCTGAACCTACATTTTCTACATACTCTACACCAGCAACCCAGTCTTCTGCTTCAAACTGTGTAGTTAAAGCATCTGGATTTAAACCAACTATTCCAGGGTCTTCTCCAGAGCTATCTCTAACAATTATTGCAGTAGGAACTTCATCTCCATGTCCTACAAATATATCTTCTGGTGAACCTGCATCTAATGTACCATTTGTATTAATTCTGTATTCTGTTTCCATTTCGGACATAACTTTTTTAATTGCAGCGTATGCACTTTCTAAGTTATGATTGCCTGTGTAATTGTTTACAGTTTGGTCTATATCTGGAGCAGATGTTGATGGTGTAAAGTTTGCTGTATATAATGCTTCACCTTTTGTAAATTTTAATCCATCAATATAACCTTTAAAATAATCTGCCTGTTGGCTTCTCCCAATTGATAAGTTTAAAGATGCTCTTTGGTCGCCACCAGTTTTAGCATCTCTAGTAGTTCTTTTAATATTCTTATCAGAGTTCCACTCAGTTACTTTTGTTCCATTTTCCCAAGTAGTAAATTTATTACCTTTTCTTGTAATAGCTCTATGTACCCATTGACCATTTTGTCTATCCCCTAGTTTCTTACCCTCTGCAATATCCCATATAGTGCTATCAATTCCTGTAATACCATCAATTGTACTTTCTGCATAATTGCTGGTCATCCATACTTGTAATTCACCTGAACCATTATCCAGTCCTAATATATATGGTGGAACAGAGCCATCACCCTGAGCAGCTATTGCAGGTCCATTAGTAGTTGAAGGTCTGATATTAAGGTATGTTTGGTTACCCTTATACCATCTATTATGTATTTGCCATACTAAAGAATAGTATTTTTGATATAAAGGGTCTTCTTCCCAATAATTAGCATTACCAGGGTCTGTGTCGTATATAGAAGCATCTCCTGTATAATAAAGTGGTATTTCATCTTCTCTACCTAATCTTATTAATTCTAATAATGTGTTACTAACTGAACCAGCAGGCATGGAAGAAGTTATAATATCTACCCATTGTGGTGCATTAGGTCTAGCCATAAAGAAGTCTTCAATAATAGGTGGTCCTTGATACCATTGTGAATTTGTTCTAGGGTCAAGAGGATTAGCAGTTGGATTAACAGAACTATTAACACCAAGTAAGTCATCAATATCAGCTTGTCTGGCTTTAATCATTGCGTCATCCCAAACCATTTTTGTTTTCCAAGTAACTTTTACACCATTAACAAGTATTGGGTCATAAGCTACTTTTAAGTTATTTGGGTCTGTTCCAGATGGATAATCGGCTGGTGATGGTTTTGCACCAAGAAACATAAGTGCATATCCACAATCGTTATAATTACTTAAATCAGCAGAACTTGTGACTGCTGTTCCATCAACTTGCTTATATAAATAAACAAAATAACTATTACTAAATGCTTCTTTTCCAATTTGAAAACAAACAAGAACCATCATATCAAAATGCTTTTGAGCTAATGTTGTGTCATAAGGAAAAGCATCAACATATTCTTCAAATATAGATTTAACTTTTGCTATGTAACCTACTAAATCTTCTGAAAGTAATGTACTAGCAATAGACTCAGAAAATCTCATATTGTTATCAGAACTATCATCACCTGTATAAGAAACTCTTATACCTCTAGTTTGAACAGTACCACTTGAATCAAGCCAATTACCACCACTATCAGTAGTGGCATATATATCTCCATATTGTATTGGGAAACTGTAATCTACTGTATTAATTTCAAATGTATCATTTACATATAAACCATAAAAGTCATAAAATAAAGAATCAGAACCTCTGTGTATAGCACCTTCGTTTCTGTATGTATGACCATAACCTACAACTAAGTTACCTCTTACTCCATCGTGAAAATCTGGGTCAAAAGGAACACGACCTGAAACACTTTCTGCATATATTGTTGAACCTGAAGGAACTGGGTCATTATCAATATAATTACCATTAACTGGATAACCTGTGTCATAAACAAAAGGAACAAATCCAATTCTGTCTTTAACAGCCTGTAATCCATCTAAACTTAAGTTTGCGTTTGCTAAATCAAATTGTGGCATTAAGCCTCCCTATATTCCCACCATTCAATAGTAAAGTCTTCACTCTCTAATTGAAAATGATAGGAATAGTCGACTTCTAAATAAGACCTCTGACCATCTAAATATAGACTTGTTCCACCAAATTTAGATTGTGTGCTACTTAATTGTGCGTTTCCATAAAATTCAACATCGTGTTTTCTTTTAGTTGCATCAGTTGTAGCTTTGTCACCATTTGTGCCATCAAAATTTAAAAGTAAGTCAGTTTGTTCTTTTGAAGGATTTGTAATTGTACCAGCTCTAATAGCTCTTTTACCACCTGTAGAACCATCTCTTAATAGACCATATGGCTCTCCATCATCATAATTGTCTAGCACATACTCTAATGATTTATTTGTATATTTTCTCATTGAAGATACGCCACCTTTATCAGATATAGGTAGACCTCTAGTATCGCCATCTCCTAAATAAGTACCTAGACCAGCACCATTTATTTCAATTGAATCATCTCCAAGTCCTAATCCAGTTATAACACCTACATAATCAGCACTATTCAACATAGCACTATCATTTAGTTCGCTTTCAGCAACTCTTTGTGGAATTATTACAATTTGGTCCCATGCATCAATTGTATTTAATATTGAGTTAGGTGTTTTGTTATAATCTAATCTTAGATTAAAACTACCTTGAGCCATTAATTTTTCTGTTACTGACATTATGCTTTTATCAACTTTTGGTATTCGTATACATTATCAAAGTATTGGTCTCTAATATCTACAGCGTCATCTGAATCATTGATAGAACCATCTTCTTGAGCTAATTCATATCCAATAAATGCTTTCATTTGAGAGCCACTTTTATACATCATTTCCCTTGCTACATCAAAGTTTAGTGAACTAGATGCACTATCTGGACTACCTAATATCCATTTATTTCCATCTTCTGGACTAGAGCTACCATCAATAATGTAACCTGTTCCAGTACTTGCATTTGTTCCTGATGCTGTTGCTAATGATAAATTAAACCTACTTGCAGTATGTTGATTGGCAACGATAGAAACATGATGAGCACCTCTTCTTAAAGTGAAATCTACAACTAATCTTCCATCTTTAGAATCAGAGTTAAGATAACTTGTAAGCCTAACAGTAGCACACTCAGGATGGTTTTTAATTATTTGCATAGTTCTCCACCCTTGATAGTTATCACCTAATTGGTCGGAACCATTTGGTGCACCTCTACTAAATGCCCATTCTTTACTTGTTTGATAGTCTGAAACATCAAATATATAAGTTGTAAACAATGCTTGTGTAGTTGAATTTTCAAATTCTATTTTTACTAAACCATTTTCTAAAACTAAGTCAGTAGGTTTATTTTTAGAAAACAGACCACATCTTACCTCTAAAGCAGTATCATCAAATGTTTTTGAACCATCTGCATTTCTTGAAAATCCATCATAATAAGTACCAGTTGATATTCTGCAAGCACCTTTGTAATAATCTGAAGGTTCAACATGGTATGTAGCATTAAAATCTCTTAAATTACTATCTGTCTTTAGTCTTAAAGTTGTTGTAGCACCAGTAGAGGAACTTGTTAAATCTTTAGCTAATCTAGTACCATCCACTGGTTGACCAGCGTGATAATAGTTATAATGATTTGATGGTGGACAATGAAATTGATTTGTTGTTGAGCTGACACTATGGTCATTATCTAATACTGCACCTGTAAATCTTGATTCAAACTGTATTTCACCACTTCTTCCTAAATATTCAAATTGTATATTGTATTTAAAACCACCCAAGGTATATCTAGTTGTATTAATTGAACTACTTTGAACTCTTACATATCCATCATAAGAACTATCCCCATCATATCTGAATGGAACAACCAAACCATATGCTGCGAGTGAAACTAATTCATCTCTTATGTATTTAATGTGGTCCATAGTTACAGCAGTACCACCAATAGAACCTTGTATTTGTAAATCTCTACCACCATCTGTAGAGTTAAAAGTTATTCCAGATGGTGATGTGATACTAAGTTGTCCAACATGAACTTGATTAGCCATTAATTTCTCCTCATACCTGTACCAACTGAACCCTCTTTTTGTAAGTTAACAAGAGCTTTTTGTATTTGCTGTGCTGCTTTTCTTGCTTGTATTGGGTCACTTGGTACGCCAGTAACTTGTACATTTAAGTTTTCTACAACCATACTACTACCTGCACCAGAACCTTGTGGTGTTACTCTTAAACCACCTTGAGGAAGAGCTTGTATAAATTCAGGTCCATATTCACCAACTAATGCTCTTTGGAAAGGTCTAACATTACCACCATATTTAAAACCTTTTACTACAGCAGTATTTTTCATACCAATCATTTTTAGGTAACTGTCCAAAGCACCTGCTAATTTCAAAAAATAATTATCTAAAACATTTTTTTCATTTGGAGGTAAATTATTACGATTTCCAATTTTATTTTTCATTTGATAGTAATAATTTTCAGCATTAGATGAGTTAGAAAAACCTATCTCATTTAGTAAATCTTGAACTTTTGTTGGATAATTAATACCTGTCACTTTAGTCCAATCACCCAATGCTTTTATATATTTTGGTAGATAATCAGCTTCATATGTTTCTGTTTGACCACCATAACTTTGTCTACCAGTAATAGGATTGTATCCTGCTTGAGTTACACCAGCAACAACATTTCTTGAAAAATCTTCTTCATAGTCTTTAAGTTTTTGAGAAGTATCAAATATTAATACACCTCTATTAGCTAACTCAGGTATTAAGTATTCTAAATTTTGTTTTTTCAATGCTTCTTCTGAAGTACCATATTCACCACTTTCAAATAATGTAAATGGAACACCTAATAAACCTTCCATTGCTCTAACAAATTCATATCTCCTACCTTTTGTTTCACCTAAAACTTTATCATCTTTAGCTTGAATAAGTCTTTCTGCTTGATTAATTCCAAGTTGATATTCAGTATCATCTGCAAACTGATTTTTAGCTCCTGGTAAGTTTGCACCAACTTTATTAGTTTGAATAGCGTTCATTAATTCACCTTTAAATTGAGTTCCCCCAAATCCAGATAAATCAAGAAATTCTTCAAAGTTTGCAAATTCCTTTTGTGCTAGTTGTTGTCCTTTTGATAAATCACTAGGATGGTACTCTAACATTCCTTCAGCATCTGCTCTAGCAAGTTCGTGTAAATAAGCTCTTACGCTATCAATAGCAGAATCCATTGCAGTTTTAGTTTGTGAAGCCATATTTTTTGTTTTTTGAATTACTGTATCTATGTGAGAACCTACACCACCATAACCTTCTATTAGTGCATCAAATAATTCAGGTGAAGTTGCAACAAATTCAGTAAATTTATCTCTTGCTTTTTCATATTTATGTTCTGCTAAGTAAACACCCTCAACAGCAGCTTCTAAGTTATCATAAGCAATTTCCAGTTCATAATTAGCATTAGCCTGTTCATCAGTTAATTGTATGGCAGTCTGTCTAGCAGCAATTAATTCATCAGAAGTTTCTTTAGCTTTATCTTCAGTATTTTGTAATTCTCTGTTAGCTTCAGCTAATTCCAATACTACAATTCTTTGCTCATCAATACTTAAGTTATCACCTTTTAACTCTGCTAATGATTCTTCAGCAGCATCAACTTCTAATGAGGAAACAATTCCTGCTTCAGCTGCTAATTTAAGTTTGTCTAATTCTTCTTCAGCGTTAGCAATTGCTAATTTATCTCTAGCACTTCTTTTACCTTGTGCCCTGTCTAGCATATCTTGTAAAGCTACTTTTTGTTTTAATATAGATAATTCTTCAGAACCTGTAATATTTCCTTTTCTACCCTCAACTTCTAATCGTTGTAATTCTTTTTGGTTCTTTAAGTATCTATCTGACCAGCTAGCTATTTCTCTTCTTGTAGCCATAAGTGCTTGTTCAGATTTTTGAACAGCGTAATTAGCTTGTACTAAATCTCTTTGAGCACTTGTAAATCCAAATAAAGCATCAAAAGCTTCTGACATTTCATCTAATGCTTGATTTGTAGTTGCATAATAATATTTGTCAAGTTCTTCAACATATTTGCTAGCATCCATTACAGCTTTATCCATAGTGCCTTTGATAGCATTTTTAATAGTATCAGTATCAGCTAAACCAGATACAATACCTTCAATCATTGGGGTACCAATCAAATCTCTTGTAACACCTGATGGTGACCTAATACCCATAGCATCAACACCAGCTTGTACAGTATTATTTAATAACATTACAAGTGTGTTAGGTAGTGCTATTTGACCTCTCTTATGTAAACCCAATAAAATACCATCAGCCATTGCTGAACCGATTTCAAGTCCATTTTTCTTAAGTTCTTCTAATTGGTCAGATTTGACACCTATTTCGCTAGCACCTTCTGGGAATAGATTTATAAGTCCTGACTCAGCTACTTGAGCCATAGTTCTATCCTTTAAGAAGTTTCTAACAATTTGAGCAACTTTAGGTCCTTCTTTTGATAGCTGTTCAGCTAATACTGGTGCAAAAGTTGACAATCTCTTAATCATATTTTCAAAGTTTCTAGCAAGTGCACCCTTGACCATTAACTCTTCAGTTATTCTCTTAATACTCTTCTTAACCTGTACAGGCATATCACTAAATATTTGTGATAATGTATTTCTAACTTTGTTAAAGTTTTCTGTTAAAGTTTGATTAAATTTATCTAGCTCTAATGCAGCAAGGTCTAATTCTTCTCTAATTTTTTGAGCATTTTCTTTTTCTTGTTCAAGTAATAAGTTCCTACCTTGTTGCAACTGTGCTCTTGCTTGAGCAAAGTTTTTAGCTGGGTCTACAATTACACCAATGAAACCTTCATTTTGAAGTTGTTTCATTTCTGCAAGCATAGCTTGTGTTTGTATTTCGGCTATTAAACTCTTTCCATCTGACATTTCTTGAAATGCTTGTTCAACAATTACATTTCCAGATGCAAACATGGTTACTAAATCTTTTTTAAATTGTTCAGTTCCATCACTTCTTAGACCACCAATTAAGTTATCTAAAAATATTTGTCCAGCTTTTAGGTCGGTTGCAGATAAAGCACCATCAGTTTCTTGTAAGAAAGCAGCAACGCTCTCTTTAGTAATCATTGCTAATTCATCTCTAAAACCTAGTGCAGAAACTTTATCAATTTTTATAAAATCAGGACCTAGCGTAACATCTATTTGGTCAGCCATGGACTGGAGATTTGCATCTAAGTTTTTAGTATAATTGTCAAAGCCTTTTGAATCAAAATAACCTTCTTTGTCTGCATCTCTGGAAAATATTCCATCTCCACCAAAACCTAAGAATTTGTTGTTTGATACTTCAAACTCTTTCATGAACTCTTTTAAGTTTTGTTGTGAAACACTGAAGAAGTTTCTACTACCTGTTCCAGGTGCGTCATAAATTAAATCGTAACTATCTTCTAATCCTTCAAGTAATATTCCAAATATTTGTCTACTAGATTTTGAAAAGGAATTGACATCCACAAAAGATTCTAATATATCTCTTGGTGTTAACTGTCCAGTTGTAGGTATGTCAGCTACTTGTGCACCAATGCCTTGGAATAAATCATCAAAGAAGAGTTCTCTTGTTCCTCTTAAATCAATAGTTGTTCCTGCTAAATCACCTACAGCAGATAAGAATTTCTGAACATCTGCATTGTCTCCTAGTACCTTACTGTCAAATAAAGTAGTCTGTACTATGTCTCCAAGTTTTTTGTTGTATTCTATTTCTTGTTTTAATAAATTGCTTTCAGCTTCATCAAGTCTGTCAGCTATAGCTTGAGTTACCTCAGCAAATTCAGTGCCTTTATTCTTATATTCATCTAATAATTCTGTAAGAACATTAACATTTGCTTTTTGTCCAACAAGACTTTGTCTATCTCCAAACAAATCATCCAAAGAACCTCTTATGCCATCTATTGCTGCTTGAGATTTATTAGCATTTTCACTTACTTTAAAGAAAGCTGTCATTGCCGCACTCATTGCAGCCATTATCGCCATATTTGCTACAAGACCCATAATGGCAGCACCTACACCTCTAATAACAGTTGTTAACTTAACCATCATTCTTATCATTTGAGGTGTTAATTTGTTACTTGTTACAAACTTTTGAGCAAGATTATCCATATTTTTACCAAATAGTCCAAGGAATTTTATACCTCTTCCTACCATTTTTATCATTCGACCAACATTTTGTGTAAAGAAATTTATATGCTTACTATTCTTTTCAAAATTATCTATTAAATAACTAGCTAATCTTGAAAAACCTTGTCTAAATGGCAATTCTTGAAGTTTAAATATTTTTGTAACAAGTTTACTAATACCAAAACCAGTTTTAAGCAACCTAATTTGCAAACTTTCAAGAGGTCTTATTGTTCCATCAACTAATTTTTGACCAAAATTTTTAAATTTATTTCCTAAACCAAAAAGTCCAGTTCCAACATTATTAATTTCTTCTCGTATATTTCTTATACCTTCAACAGTTTCAGGTCTTAGTTTAAACCTATCGAAAAAGTTTCTCTTATCCATACCTTTTTCGCCAAACATATCACTTATACTTTGTATTTGACCAAGTTCATCAATAACTTCGCCAATTTGACCAGTGTCAATCATACGAACTATAGATTCTGCTTGTTGAGGTGTTAATTGACCAGATTTAATATTGTCTTTAATTAATTGATTAACTGTTTGTAACTTTTGAGCTTGTATTTCTTGAAGTTTATTATTATTTTTTATTTGCTTACCATGTAAAGTTTCTTCTTGAGTTATTTCTCTAAGCTCAAGAAGAGCTTTAGACATTTTATCAACTTCTTTACCTCTAGCTACAGCCCTGTCATTAATACGCTTTTGTTCTTCTCTGTTGTATTCTTCGATTTGCAAGTCTTCAAATTTTTGAGGTGTAAGTGTCTCACTATCAAGTTTATTAATATCTTGTTTATTTTTTTTCTGCCTTTCAAGAATTTCGTTCAACTTAGCTTCAGCAGTATTATTTTTTGCTCGTTTTTTCTCTATTTCGGCTTCAATATCAGCTTTTTGTTGATTAAGTTGCTTATTTTTTTTGTCTGCTGAGTTTTTAACTTTTTCGTAATCTTTTTCTGCCCTAGCAATCTCAGAGTTTTTAGCTTCAATCTCCGAAAGCATTTCAATATTTTGTTGATTAAAATCCTTAATATTTTTTTGTACACGAGCTTTCTCCTTTTCAGCAATCAGATTATCATCGAGTAATTTCTGATTATCTTCAATGTATGTTTTATTTGCTGAAATTTTATCTTCTAAACCTTGTATTTCTTGTTTAGCATCATTAATAATTTTTTTAGATTGTTCTCTGGATTTTTGCTTTAAACTTACTTCATCTGCAATTCCTCTATTAATAGCTTCAATCTTGCCCTGTTGGTCTATAACATCAGGTCTTTCAAAAAATTTATCATCCATTGCATTTTTATCTCTTGTAAGACCAATTCTTTCTTCTTCTAATTTCGTAGCTTCATCTCTTAATCTCTGTTTTAACTCACCAACTTCAGTACCCTCTTTATCAAAGACACCCTCTTTTGATTTTTCTTTAATATCAGCAATAGCTTTTTCATATCTAAGTCTTTCAGAATCGGCTTTAGCTCTCTTTTCAGAATTTAATGTTAATGCTTCATCAATTGTCAATTCTTTATCTTTAAGTTTCTGAATTTTTTCATTATTTGCAACAAGTTCATCTAAATCTGCTTCACTAACTTGTTTTCTAGGGTCTACAGCAGCTTCAGCTATGTCATCATTTAATTTAGCATTTCTCTTAGTAAGAGCTTCAATTTCATCACCAATACTCTGTAATCTATTTTTTAAGTTTTCTGAGTTTGTATCTATGTCTGTTATATAAGTATTTAAATTTTTGACAGCATCTCTTACATCAAATCCACCAATTTTATCTAAGTCAACACCTTCTTTTATTTTCTTTTGTGCACCTGCACCTACAATGTCTGATTGGGTTTCTTCAAATGTTTTTAAAAGTTTTACATAACCTTCAGTATTTGTAATAGTATCATCTAAGGTATCTTGTAAACTTAAATAAGTTTGTCTTTGATTTTTAAGTATTGGGTCTAATTGCTCTAAATCAGTATTTAATTGTGCAAGTCTTTCTAAATCTTCTGGTGTTGCTAACCCCTCAGCTTTTCTTTTTGAGAGTTCCATATATTGATTTGATAAATTATACATATCTTCAGATAGTTCGTTATATAATTGTTTTTCTTTTTCGACTTTTTGAAATAATTTTTGGTCACTATCAAACACCTCATAACCACTTGCAGCAGCCATAACTTCACTAGAAATTGCTGCATCCTTACCTCTTCCAGTAATTTTTTTCTCTCTATTTTCTAATCCAGTTTCATCACCCAAAAGAAGGTCTTGTCTAAGTCTTAGAAGAGAAAGTTCTTTCTTTCTATCGTTAATTACATTTTTAAGTGTTTTTTGCTCCTCTTCTAAAAATTCTGTACTTTGTTCAAATGTACCTAAGATACCTTCAGCAACTTTAATGTCTTGTCTTAATAGTCCTTCTTGTTCCCTTAAAAGTTTATTTTGATATGTAAGTTCCTTAGACCTAGCTAAATCTGCATCTGTAGCTTTACCCTTACCTTTAGCTTCTTCAATTTTGGCTATTTCTTTTTTATTTTCTGTAATTGTTCTAGTAATTAAGCTAGAACTTTCTTCTAAACTTTCAAGATTTTTACGAGCAGCGGCTTGCTGTTCTTTTGTCATATTTGCAAAGTCTTTTTGTAATTTAGTTTGTTTTTCAATTTCCTCAGTTTTTGCCTCATATTCTTTGACATCTTGTTCTTGTAAACGATTGAGTTCTTCAACTTCTATTTGTAATGCGTTCAAAGACTTTCTTGCTTCAAAATCTAAATCCTTACCTTTTTGCTTTAAATCTAATTCATCATCTAATAATGAGTTTCTAACCTGTGTTAACTCAGTTAATTTAGTTTGGTCTGCTATTTGGTCAGTAATTGAATCTTTTACTTGGTTTCTATAATTAATATGTTTTTTTTGGAAATCATCAAGATTATCTAGGTCATAATTGCTTGTATCTTTAAAAACATCAATACCCTCATTAGCAGCTCTTCTAATTACTGAATCAACATCTTTTGTGTCTAATCCTTGCGATTGCAATACTTGTAATAAAGTGTCTCTATTAGTACCTAAAAATGCTTTAAAAGTTCCATCAAGATTATTTTCATTTAAGAACTGTAGATTACCAGGAGCAGCAGATGCCTGAAGGTTTCTATATTGAGCTTTTAATGCACCTATTTGATGTGGTTCTGTGTGTTTTAATTCTTTTAAATATGTTGCATCTAATGTTTCCAAAAATTCTTTTCTTAACATTTCTATTTGTGCACTAGCGTTAGCACTTGCATTAGTTTGTCTACCTCTGAAAAAATCTGCAAAGAAAGCACCTTGACCACCTTTACCAGCACCAACCATCATTGACATATTTCTCTGTACATTTTTTAAGGCTTGTACAACAGTATTTAAACTTATTGCCAAAATACCAAACTTTTTAATCATGTCGGTAATATTGTCAGCAGTCTTTGCTTTAGCAATAGTAGTTATACCACTAATAAATCTATTTAGAACTGGTAAAGTTTGAGAACCTAATTCAATACCTATATCGTTTATATTGTTTCTTAATATACCTATTTGAGAAGTTGTTGTTTGATATCTTTTTTCTGCTTCACTGTTAAGTGCGTTGTTAATAACAAATTCTTCATTAGCTGATTTTAAGGCTCTCTCTACATCATCAGATGCAAAAGCTAAAGCTCTTAATGCTCTAACAGTTCTCTGTTGTGAAAGACCAAGTTGCTCCAACATAGTTATAGTATCGCCACCAGAGTTGGATATATCTCTTAAACCATTTAAAAATGCTAAAAATGCTTGTGCTGGGTCTACTAAAGCTAATTCTTCAAATCCTTGAATAGTCAGTCCAGATATTTTTGCAAATACTGCTAGTTCTTTACCACCACCAACAACTGCTTTACCCATAACATCAAGAGCTCTTTGTACAGCAGTAGCACCAGATTGTGATTGAACACCTACAGCTTTAAGAGCTGTTGCTAATGCCATTGCATCTACAGCAGAGTTTGTTATTGGACTTTCCAAAGATTCCATAGCAGTAGCTATACCTAATGCTGTATTGATTATTTCACTTTCTGTAGCAGCAAATTCGTTGCCTAATCTAACTAATGTTGATGCTAAGTTATCAATGTCTTTTTCAGCAGTGCCTGTTATGTTGGCTAATCTTGAAATAGCGAATGCTGCATCTTCTGCACCCATATTGGTAGCAACTGTTAATTTAGAAATTGTATCTACGAACTTACCTATTTGGCTAGCTTGTATACCTAACTGACCACCAATTTCACCAATCTTATTTAATTCATTAGTTGCAATAGGTGTTGTTTTAGCAATGTCTCTAATTTCATCTGATAGGTTTTTAAATTTCTTTTCAGCAGATACAGCGGCACCTTCAGTAAAGTTAAGAGTTTTCTTTATACCTGCAAATGAGTCTTCAAATTGAATTGCCGCACTTGTTGCAAATTTATAAGCTGAGAAAGCAGCCGCACCAGTAGCAGCGAAAGCAGGAATAATTCCTGACATAGATTTACCAACTTGAGCAGACCTTCTTTGTAAAGCATTAAGGTTTTTCTCAATATCCCTAACTGCACGACCTAAGCTCTGTCCATTAGCTTGGAAATCTAAACTTACGACAACTTTTGCGTCTTTAGCTGTTACCATTACTTCCTAGTTCCTTGATTTTTAGATTCTTTAACAAATTTTTCTAATGAAACTTGTTGCCTTGGTCTGTTACGACCTCTCCTTTTATCAAGTTCTTTTTTCCACCAACCTTTTGGTGGATTGTTTGCACTTTCTGTGTTTGCACCTTCGTAAGTTTGACCATCCATATATGCTGCATAGTGAGGTGCATAAAAATTGGATTTATCTAAAGGTAGGTTAGTTATCAAAATCATAAACTTTCTATATGTAATATCTAAAGGGTCACTAATTTTATAGTGTCGTTGAAAGTCTGATTCTACAGCTGCCCAGCGTAACCATATTTCACTGAGCTTAAATGCTATTTTGGGGAGCCATCCTCTTCAGTATCTGCTGCTTCAACTTCTTCTTCAGCATCTTGTACTAAGTTATATTGCTCTAACAGATATGTTAACAATTTTTCTAATTGTTCCCAAGTAGCACCATTATCAAGCATCTGGTCTAATTTATCTTGACCTACTATTGATGCTAACCACTCTGGAATAGCTTGAGTAGGCATACTGCCTGTCTCATCCATCCAACGCATTTGTGCAAGAACTGTTCTTGCTGGTAAAGCGTGAGGTAAAGTGTAAACTTCCCCTGCTATCTTTACCACTATTGCTTTTTCTTCAGCTTCTTCCAAAGCTAAATCAAAGTCTCTTACTTCTTTTGTTTTTTTGTCAGCCACACTGACCTCCTATCACTATCATTATTATTTTTTAACCTTGTTAGTTAATGTCGAATACATCGCTATCGCCAGTATTGTCAACAATTCTAAACAATTCAAGGAATTGGTTTGTTGCCTGTACTGCCTTTGGCTTTAGTACTTTAAACTCAACTGCAATTACGACCTTTTGAGGTGCTTTTTGATGAGCCATTGAAAAAGCTCCAACATTGATAGCACGAGGAATTTCCACATGTCTATCAGCACCAGAAGGACCATCAACGATTAACAATAATGATTTCTCATCATAGTCATCTGTTGAAGGTGGTTTTAAGCTGTCGTAACCTGTACCATAGTCAGAATCATCTGCTGTAAAAGTACCACCAGCAAGAGCAACTTGTAAGTTACTCATAGATGCCTGTGCTAATTCACCAGTTAATCTGACTTCTTGTGCAGTTTTAAATGTTGCAATTGGGTCAATTTCTTCAGCGACCATAATGTCTTCAAATGTTTTATCCATTTCAAGAGTCCAGCCGTCTTCAGAATACCCAACATCTACCCAGTCGGAAGCTGGGGCTGCCCAGTTTCCAGTATCGCCTGAGTCATCACCTGGGAAAGCAACATAGTCGCTTCCATCAGATGTGTTACCATCATTAGCAATTGATGCAACATAAAGTACACCAGTACCAACAATAACTTCGGATATTGTACCATTTGTGCTTGGCATAATTTATCTCCTAATTATTCTTCTTCTACTTCAGTATCTTGCAAGACACTGCCATTATCGGCAAAGTCTTCAATGTCTTCTTCCACATAGTCCTCTGAAGCGTCATTGTCTTGTTCTTCAGCGACTTCCTCAGTATCTGAAATAAGCAAAGGATATGCTTTACCATCTAAGGTCCAGCTTTTGTCCTTTAGCCTATCCCAGTCTTTGGACTCAATTTCCACCCATTCTCCTGTCTGGAAAACTTGTCCAGACACGACATCTCTAGCTGAGTTTGCTTTGTTAAATAAAGGGTTTAATTTTACTTTAACTTTTTTATTCTCTTGTTCGTTTTTACCAAACATAATTCTCCTAGCTTGCATCTCTATATGTCATAGATAAGGCTATAGTATATCTACCTAAACCAGTGGCAGTCTCTTCTATTCGTGTTGGCATTTGTATAATGTCAAAACTATAGATTTTGGCTTTTAGACCATCACTACTTTGTATATACCCATTACTATAATTGAAAGCTGCCTGAATAATGGTATTTGCAAGGTTCATTGCTTCTCCATAATCAGGCACAACAGTATCATTATCTCCACCCCAACGACCTGCAAAACATTCCATTGGTATTAAAGCATTTTGAATATGTGCGTCACTTCTAGGATTTAATAAAGAACCACCACTTCTAAACAAAACGAGAAAAGGCATTTCTGCATCTCTTGGTAATCTTGTAGCAATCCTAGTGCCTACTATATCTGTTATGGAAGTCTGACTTAAGCACCAAGCCCTAGCAATAATTTCTGCATCAGGTGGTACTTTTTGGTTTTGGTCTCTTGTATTAGGCATAACTTAATAATATCTAACAACTAATGAATTTGTGTTATTTATAACGCAAACCACTTAGATTAATTTTGTGGAATAAATAATTGTAAATTACTAAAGCATCTTGTTTAGTTAACTCTTTATTTAGTTTGTCAATATCTTGTTGTATATTAGTAGTAATACCTTGATTTATATAAGCTGGTAAATTTACATCTCTAAAAGAACCATTTATACCACCAAGTATTACATTTATATCAAGAGAACTACCTGCACTTGATTTATAACCCCATAAATACATTGCTAATAATCGAGTATTAATTATTGTATTATTTTCAATCTCACTTACTATAGTTGCTAGAGAATTTCTAAGTTTTGAATTTTCATCATTAGTTATTGTCATTTTTTTTCTACCCAGTTCGCCTATAAGGGAATAAAATTGACCACCTTCAACAACAACACCCAATCCACCACCAAATGTTGGCATGCCTTTTCTTCTCTGAGGTTTTAGTTTCTCTATGTTTTGTAGAGCTTGCTTAACAGCTTTTCTTAAAGTTTCAGCACCTTCTAATAACTGCATTGCCTCTTCAAATGTATTATCTCCAAAAGCATTAGTCTTTTGTGTCGTTGAACCAAAAGCACCTTGTGATGTGTCAATTTCATCTAGTACATCATTACGACCTCTGTCAGCTTGTTTTGGTCTATATTTACTTTCCAAACCTTCTAGTTGACTTCTCATTAACTCATTTATTGTTGCCGAAAATTCTTCATACTCACCTGTAGCAGGGTTTCTCTTTTGAAGAAATACACCAGATATATCTTCTCCTGAGCCAACTTCAAATGTTATTCCTGCTTGATTAGCAAGTATTTGATAGTCATTAATAACTCTTTCTTGTGCTTCTAAGAACTCACTTGTTTGATATGCATCTATAAGAGGTATGTTTTGTTCTTTAGATATTCTTTGTGCAACATTTTTTAGTTCTGTTTCAAAACCCTCAGTAAACTCCCCCATAAATTGTTTTAGAGAAATTGATTCTTCACCTAGAGTCACTTTTTTACCTGTTGCTGCTCTACCTCTCTTAGGGTCATAGACTCTTCTTAATCTATCTAACTCTGCTTCTTCCATTTCATCCCATACTTGTTGATAAGGGAAATCTTTTAATTGATTAGTTAAGGTTATGTATTCTTCTATATCTGCTGCTTCTTCTAATTCTTGAAGTTTAGTTTTGTATAAAGTCTCAGCTTCTATTTTGGAATTTTTACCATTTTTAGCTGCAAATTCCATAGCATCTTGTTCTCTCTTTGCTCTACCTTTTTTTAATCTATCGTTAGATTGTATTTGTGCTGATTCAATATAGTTTCTTCTAGCTTTACTAACATTAGCTTGTATGTTTTCTACAATGTCCTCAATAGAAGTAACACCATATCTTGAAGCCATTTCATCAGAAAATCTTGCATACCAGACTACCTCATCACCTAAATCTGCACCTATACCACCAAATATTTCATTTAAATTTTGTTTAAATTGGCTTTGCCATATTCGATTAGCTCTAATTGCAGCACCAACATCATTACCTGACTTTAGAGCATCATTAAGTGAATCAAAATAGTTTTTATAACCTCCACCACCAATTTGTTCAGTATCTTCATAAACTACTTGAGGATTACCAGCATCATCAAACATTATTGTTGACCTTCTATTTGCTGGACTTGTAATTTTACGAACACTTTCTTGTATCAATTCTTTATTTCTAAATAAAGGTGCATTGTACCTAGTTCCTTCTGGGTCGTATAATATAGTTTCATAAGCATCCCTTATAGAAACCCTACCAGTTAAATCTGTTTTTCTTCGTATATCTAGTTCAGCATTTAAGATTTCTTTTGTTTTTCTATCTAACATTAAGTTAAATGCTTTTTGTTTTTGTTTAGGTTCCATAGAAGTAGTTTCGCCTTGATAAAATTTTCCTCTTATCTGATGCTTTGTAACTTTTGGCTGTGTCATACCAAAGTTTAATCCTAAAGATTTAGCAGCACTGTAAGCAGCTTGATGCATAAATAAAGTTCTTGGATAAGTATATCTATAGGTTCTATCATTTCCATTTTTGCCATGTGCAGTTTTAATACCACTTTTTGATTTTTGTATACCACCATATTCTATTTCTTGTGCATCACTAATAGCATCAGCAAATTTACTTTGTGCAGTTCTACCACCAAAAGAAACCGATATTCTTAAAAATGCATCTTTAACTTTAAATTTTTCATTATCAATATGTATAGCTCTTTGTATTTGGTCTCGGCTTGGAATATAGTTTGGGTCTTTAGGATTGTTAGAACTTTTAAATAATTGATAGCCTAAATTTCTACCTTCATATATTGGATTTAATCTACCATTTACAAACAAGCCATCAAAAGGAACACCCCTGTTACCTGTTTCTATATGTAACATTTCTCGATATGTAGTTCCAAACCCTTTTGTTCCTAATGCTTTATCAATGATTGCATTAGACATACTACTATTGTACCAACTTTCATTTGCTGCTTTTCTTAACATATCCATAAATTTAGCTTCTTCTTTTCCACCTTTTTGTGCTCTATAGGCTACAGCTGATGGACCACCCCCCAATGGTTTTCTCGCACCTGGTTTGACACCTTCTTGCCTAGCTCTACTTAATGAATTAAGAGAATGTGTCAAATCGTAGTAAGCGTTATATTTATTTGTATAAGTAGCAGAACCATTTAATATTCTGTCAAAATCTTCAACAGTAAATTTGTCTTGATATGGTATTGAAGCAGTACCCATGTTCATAATTTTTCTATCAGCACTCTTAGTTATATCTAAACCATGAGGATTTTCTATTATATCAGTAGCATCTTTGAGAGTTCCATACTTGTTATTAGCTTCATTTTTTAATTTATTAATTTCATCAACTAAGTTTTTTTGGTAGCCTAATTCTCCAGTTTTCATATTTTTTACATATGTAGGTCCATAAGGATTTTGTGCTTTATCATAAGCATCATTCATTTCAATTATTTTATTTCTATAAGCATCAAAATAATCATTAGGATTACGACCAGTGGCTAAGAATTTTTTATAATGTTGAGCTTCTGATACATTCATAGTCTGACTAAATATATTTCCAAAAATAGTTGAGTCTTTTAAATAGTTTTGGTCTGACATAAAGTTGCCATCAAGACTTTTTTTTAAACCTTTTTTTTGATTGTTACCCATAATTTTTTGAGCTTGAGTGTATGGGTCAGGTGCATTAGAAACAGCATTTGCAGCAGTCATTAGTGCCCACTGTCTAGCTAAACCTTTACCTTGTGTTAGTTGGTTCTTAATATGTTTTTCCATATTTACTACATTTTTAATTTCTATTTCTGTTTTTACGAAAAAATTACTAGACATAGAAGATAATATTTTTTTAGATTGTCTACCAGCCTGAACACGCATAGCCCTACCAATAATTCCACCACCTTGAGGAACAATTTTGCTTTGTACTTTTGATAACGCTCTACCACCAATTGTCCAAGCATAACGAGCAGCAACAGACCTTACAAAGTTACCAGCACTGAATAATGCTTGAATATCATTAATTGTCTGTAGAACACCATATGATAAATTTACCAAGCTGTTTGTTGCTTGAGTGGATGCACCTAAAGATTTAGCCCATAAGAAAGTTCTGTTAGCTCTATATATTCGAGCTTCTCCCCTTTTACTTAGAATTACATCTTTACGAGTTTCAGAAACAAATTTTTGTTTTTCAACAACTCTTCTTTCTCCAACATCATTAAGAAGTCTTACTGACATTATTCTCTATAGAGTAAATTTGCTGTTTTAAGTAATACTCTTCCTAATCTATTAGCACTAATTTGGACACTATCTATTTCAAAGTACTTTTCTGTTGCAGGTTCATACAATCTATCTGATGCTTTAATATCTACAGTTCCCTCAAAATAAGCTGTATAACTTTGTAATATTGTATTTCTACCACTTCGATTTTCAACTTCTGTATTGAAAACTAATCTACATATAACATTTTCATAGGCATTAGACCAAGCAGTTGATTGTAAACCACGACTATCTACGTCTGTGCTAGAAACTCTTTGAATATGAACTTTGTTAATTAGTAATCTTGTGGGGTATTTAGCTGACATACTATAAATATAGTATGCCAAGCTAAAATTTCTGTCTTTATTCTTCTTCCTCAGCTTTTAAGTACTCTCTAAAAATAAAACTTTCTCTCGCATCAGTTTTATTTTCTTTGGTGTACTCTCTCTGTGCCTTAGCTGACCACTTCCAAAATGGTTCTCTAGGATTAGCATAACCAAAGGTAGATAAGATAATGTGACCCTTATCAATAACTTCTTCTGTTTGATAGGGGTGAGTTTCTTTTCCTCTCGTTATTTTTACAATATCAAATTTAAATAATCTTTGATTCATTATTCCCCCTTATACTTAATATCAAATTCTTTATCAAGTTCTTTGATAAATTTAGACATTTGTCCTACTTGTAAAAAAGTATCTTTGGCGTTCATACCAAATACTTCTTTGGTTATTGCTACTATATGACTTGCGATTTGGTCTTTCAATTATTCTCCTTTTTCTGCATAATATAAAGTTTAGCAGAAAATAAGAGTTTGTCAAATTCCTAAATTTTCGTTTGTCCTTCTTTGTTTTCTTCTTTCCTTAGATTTACAGGTTTTACAAAATAAAGATAACCCATCTCTAAATTTTGAATTGCTATCAAAAGAACTAGGTGAAAGACTTTGTTTACACAATAAACAAGTTTTCTTATCTGGCTTTACAGTTTCTTCAGCTATCTGAACTTGACACTCTTTGCAGTATCTGTGGTAACCATCTTTGTATTTAGCTGATTTATTATATTCATTAATAGATTTATTAAGAGAACATTTATAACAAACTTTTTCTGTAGGATTAAATGAAGAATTTAAAAAATTATTTCTGGCCTCTTCTGCTTGTTTTGCTAGTTCTACATCTTTTAAACACCAAGTACGAAATTTATCATATCCAACTGGCAAACCTTCATATGTTTTTCTAGTAGTTATAGTTCCATAACCTGATTGTATTCTTTGAATTACTTGATTTGCTATTTCGTAATCTATTTCATTACCAATAGATAGACCAGCTTCTACTTTAAGTTGTCTTACTCTCTCAATTGAAACACCCCATTCACTGGACCATTCTTTAAGTAATTTATTAGGACTGCCTATAAATAAAGCCTTTGCTTCCTCCACGCTAGGTGCTTTCTTATTAGGCATAATCTACACGAAAAAGGATTTCCTATATGGTGAAAGTAGAGTTCTGTCAGAACCACTTAATGGTGCTACAGATAATGCATCTAAACCTATTGAATAACTTGCTGAATAGTCACCAATTCTTTCATTATTAGCTAAATTAAAGTTACCAGCAGTTCCATCAGTAGTATTTTGGTCACTAATAGCACTAGGTTCTTGTTGAGAAGAAACAACTAATACAGCTTCTAATAGTCTTGCAGCAGCTCTGGCTGAAACCATTTTAAATACAGTAGGCAAATCAGTACTTAATCCACCACCATGTGCTGTATAACCTGCATTATAAGTTACTACAATGTTTCTTTCTCTAGCATAAGACCATCTTATACCAATTCTATGTAATCTACCATTTGGATAAAATACATAATCAGCACTAGAGCCCTCAGTTAATGTAAAATCATCTTCTACAACTGAAACAATAGAACGAACAGGTATATGTGTTAAAAAGAGTTCTTTTGTTTGGTCACCTGTAAATGTTTCTGTTTGCTGTTTGTATTCAACATCATATCCAACATATTGAACAATAGCTTCATCTACAAAAGGTATTAAATTGTCTGTTAAATGTGTCTCTAAATCAGAATCGAAATCAATACGAGTATAAGCCTCTACATCGGCTGCAGTTGAGAAAGCCATTTAGACCTCCTTACTTATCTTCTATATCGAAATTCTTTACTGATTTATCTTCTACCTCATCAGATTTAACTGCTTTTTCCTCAACTTTTTCTGCTTTTTTAGCAGGTTTTGAGGATTTTGATTTTTTAGCTGGTTTTTCTTTTTTACCCCAACCTTGCTCTTTGAGCCAATCAGTTGGATATTCCTTACCAGCTTTAGCAATTAAGTCAGCTTGAGAAGTTGGCACATCTACTGCGTCACCCTCCCATAGCTTTCCATCAGGTAGCCTATAAATATTTTTTTCTGGAATTGTATACATAATTAAATCCTAACTTATAAATTAAAAATTGTTGGTATTAGAAAAGCCCTCCGAAGAGGGCTAATCTACACTATCGTTTTATCTCAAACTTAGAAGTTTGTGATAGAACAGAAAGCTGTTGGTCTGTAAATGACAAAACCCATTCTCATTGTCAATCTGATTGCCAATTGATTCTTCGCAAAGAAGTCACTATGGCTGTCAGATACAGCAAGGTCAACACCTTGTCGCATAACAATTTGAGCAGCATCGCCACCACCGAACTTACCAACTAGGGCAGTTCCAGCAGCAATTGCTGTTGATGGTACGACTTTAAGACCCCATAATCTAGCTGCAACATCGGAACCGAAGTTTCCTGCTGCTACAACTAATGGGTTCTTAGAACCACTTGTAGTTACATCAGATACAGCTGTAACAATTTGATACCAGTCTTCTGGGTGAAGAACTATTGCATCAGGTTCGACAAAAGCGTCTTTTCTGATTTCTGTAATAGCTTGGTAGACTTGTCCAAGTCTTCCTAATTCACCTGCATAAGGCAAGGCATAGTCAAATGTGTTAATACCAGATTTATTCAAAACACCAGTCAAGTTTGGAGCTGTACCATTACCATTTAGTAATTGGTTGTCCATTCTCAATCTCATCATTGTGGTGAGACGAGAGTTGACATATCCTTGAATACCTGAGACATCAGCTAACAACTCATCTGTCACTGGTAAGAAAGTAGCAATCTTGCGAATGCTTTCTGTTCTTTCAGTGAAAGCCAATGCTGATTCGTTTGCAGAGGAGATGTCTCCTGATTCTGCGATTTCACCTGCATTGTTTGTGAAAGTTGTCTCTTCAAGATATACATATGCGTTTTGAGTTGTTGATATTTGGTCAAACAATCCAATAACAGCATTAGGGTCTCTTAAAGCTGTCTCTAATATTCCAGGTGCTCTAAGGCTCTCTGGTGGATAACCTGTGGTATTTAAAGTTGTTTTAAATTCTGCTTGAGAGTCAACACCTTTAACACCATTGCTTAAATATGATTTATAAGCATCAGTGTTTGTGAATTGCTCACCAATTGTTTTGATACCAGCAGATTGTGGTTCAGCAACTGGCAATTCGTTGACAGCATCTGCGTCAACTTCCATTGCTTTTGCATTAGCAGCTTTTGATTCTTCAATCTTAAGCTCATCTAATGATGTTGCTAATTCCTCATTAAGACCTTTGATTTTCTCTTTTTGGTCGTGTGAGTACTTACCATTGTCAGCTGGAGCATCAAAAACAGATTTGAGTTCTTCACGAGATTTAGCGATATTTTCTCTAAGCTCTTCTACTTTACTCACTGTAAATTATCTCCTATTAGATTACTTATACTTCTGTGTCGTCAGCCTCAACATCAATAGCTTCTGCTATTAATCTTTGGCTTTCTATCCACACATCATCTTCCAAGTCATCATTGTCAACTGATTCAGTGTTATCTACTGGAACTTCTTCAGTTTCTCTTGATTCAGCATCAGGTTCCTCTGCTACTTCCTCAACTTCAACTTCTTCAGTATCGACTATATCAGTTGGTTCATCATCTTCAATAATCTCTTCAGCTAGTTCTTCTTCTAAGTCAACATCTAAAACCTCTTCAGCACCAACCTCAGAGATGAATGCATCTAATTCAGTCCATGCATCTATAAGGTCTTCTTGAACAGCTCTTAAGGCTTCAGTTGCCTTGGCTCCTATTTTTCTCCCATCTTTGGCACGCAACATCGCAATGGCGTTAGCTCGTGTCATTAAGTTAGAAAGTGCAGCAAGCACACTTTTAACTTCCTCTGAGAAAGTTTTTGGTTCTTCCTCTGAAACTTCAATGTCAGCAGATTTTTTCATATCTTTTGCACATTTACCTGTTTTCTCGTAATCACAAGCACTATAGCTTTTACTACAACAAGCACAATGTTCTGCATTTGCATCGTGAGATACTACTTCTTCTTTTGGCTCTTCTGCTGGTTTTTCTTCAGCAAAAGATTCTGAACTTAAAGTATCTTTTGTTAATTCTTCTAGCAATGACTTATTAGATTTAATAGCCATAGTGTAGGTTTCTTGATTTGCACCTACAAGAACTGGTGATACTTCATAAACTGATAAATCTTTTAAATATCTAGCATCAACTTCTTTATCATTACTTTTGAATTTTCCTCTTTCGCTATCGTTAACTCTGTAACCAAATGACCATTGTTGTAAGTCACCCATAGCTTTTACTAAGTTGTATGCTTCTTTTCCAGACTCTGTGTCCATAAAAAATGAACCTTCAAATGTAGCTTTATCGCCATCTTGTTTGATTTCACCTTTACCTATTGGCATATCCCATTTATGAGCCCATACCATTGGAACTGAACCTGATTTAAATCCTGATTTGATAGCTTCTGGAACGACAACATCGCCATCGCTATCTAATGTATTGAAGACTGAGAATACAGCAGAAACTTTTCCTTCTTCTTCTGCTTTAAATTCTAAGTCGATATTTTTAATTTCACTCACGAGTGCATCTCCTATATAAACTGTTAACAGATTTATTTAGGTGCATATATTAAAAGATTAACAAAAGTCTTTAAAATGCGTGGTATTTATCTTAAGGTGTGTTTGGGTTCTCTACTTTATTATTTACTTCAGCCATCTGTTTTTTAGATGAGAGTGGATGACTTGAAGGCAATAAATCAGTATCGTATGGCTTTCTCTTAAACTTCTCATTTTTCAAAGCAAACAAGAACCCATTAACTCGTGCTAATCCCCATTGTTCTTCAGAATTAACACTTGGTCTTACTGAACTAGGGTTAGTTCTATAAGCACCTACACCCCTATTAAAAACTGATACTAACATTCTCTTTGTTGCTTTATATTTTGGATTACTAGAATTATGGTCTTCGACTTTTTTATCTAGTGCTTTAGAGATTGCAGTAGTAACAGCTTTAGAACTATATTCATCAGCAATTTTCATTGCTAGTTTTCTAGCTTCTTTTCTTCTAGCGTTAACAACTTTTTTCTGGTCGTTAATTACTTTTTTCATAGCAGGAACACCCATATTTAAAACACCACCCCATTTAATAGCGGCAACAACACCAGCTAATCTGTTATTGTTTTGATGTCTTCCCATAAAGCGTTCTCTTCTACGAACCCAGCTAAGTACTGATTCACTTCTATCGCCAGATTTATATTTAGACCATCTAGCAAAAGCATCATTACCTGTAAAAGAGGTAGGAGGATTACCACCATTACCACCTCTTCTCCATATTTCTGGATAATCTTCTTTCAAACTTTTTGCGTAACCATAAGGAAATTGTTTATATTTAGAATTAGAAAGAGAAACTTGTTGGTCATCACCAGGGCTTGGAAAATTTGTCCTATCTTTCATAGGTTTTTCCTTTTTAATATTTTCTGGCTCTATCTCGAATATTTGTTCCATAAGTACTTCAGCTTCTTCTACGCTAACTTTTAACTCTTCCACCATACCATCAATGTAAGATTTTTTTGTTCTTTCAAATGCTTCGTGTGAACTACAAGGCATATAATAAGTCATATCTTCTATTTTGTGAGTATGAAAACCTGAGCAACCAATTTGTTCTGCTCTTCTTTTAGCAGCTTCTTGTGTGGTAAACATCCACATATTTCTTGAAGGTGTAAATGTAACTGCTTGTCTAGTTGTTTCTGGTACAGCATCTACGCTATCCATTTTTATATCATACAACTCTCTTAAAAATTTAGAATAAATACTAGAGCCACTATCACTAGATGCTCTAAGTTCTTCCATATCGACAACTGTTCCACCAGCAGGGTCATTATTTCTAGTATTTTGTTGTTCTTCTGTTGGTGCTTCTGGTTGAGAGCCATCAGCAGGAACTTGTAACATATTCATTGGTCTTAAATAAACATTATGTCTTTCATCAACATCTAGTCCAACTACTTTTCTAGCTTCTCCAATAGTTATCCAACCACCAGATACTCCCATATTAACTCTGGAATACAAATCATCCATATCTGTTTGTAAAGCTCTGACATTTTGAATATCATAATCACAAACTTGACCACTATCACCAAAATCAGGAACTAGCAACTGATGAGTTAATTCGTTAGCTACTGTTTTCCATAATGGAACTAATCTCTGCTCAGTGAAGAACTCTCGCAACTCAGCAGTATTGTTATAAGTTGCCGCATCCAATCCAGCTCCGAGTCCAGCCAATATTGCTGGCACACCAAGAACAGCAGAAACTCTTTCTTCTGGAAGTTTTCTTAGTTCAGTTAACTTCATTTGGTCAGGAGAAAAAGAAACAACTTCAACATTCATTGACCCAGATAACACCATTGGTGCACCTCTGTTTTTACCACCAAACTTTTGTTTATAAAGTTCAGCAATAGCTTCTGCTTCTTCCCTAGTAGGACCACCCATTGCATCATTTCTTGGAGAGAGAACTACGCCTGGAACAGCTAAGTTTGTTAACAATGCAGTAGTATATTGACCTGCTGCTTCATCACCTAACAATTCACGAAGAATTGATTTAAGTGGTGCGTGACCTCTTCTGTGGTCATTAGGGTCAATACCTTGTCTAATATGAATAATATCTTTAGGGTCTATTCTTACTGGTTCACCTGAAGTTGCATTTTTTTGTGATGCATAATATTCGTAATGCGTAATTAATTTAGATGTGTTACCTCTTACATCTACTAATCCTGGCATTAATGGAACTAAAGCTACAACTTTACCTTGTTTGTTTCTATTTTTAAATATAAAAGCATCGCCATGAGCATTTAGAGAAAGAACTATGTAATGTGATAAAAGACTTGAAGACATAAATTCATTAGGTCTTCTATAAAGTTCACTAACTGGGTGTTTGTAATCAACTTCTCTATCACCAAATACTTGGTCTCTTTTAACTACTTGTAATGCTGGTTCGGCAAATGAAGTCGCAAGAACATTTAAACAAGCTACTACAGCACTATTAGCAGTTCCATCTCCAATTTCTTTTAATTCTGCTGTTTCCCAAAAACCTGCTGTTGTGTTATAACCATAAACGCTACTATCTCTACTAGATGCGAGACTTTGGTTATAACTCGCCATTTTCCTTAGTGATGCTTCACTAGGTTTATTTAAATAATCTGATACTCTGCTTAAAAAACTTTTATTCTCTGCCATTAATACGCCTGCCAGCTTCTCCTCTGAACCAATGCCTGTACACCCAATACCAAAGCATCAACGATATCATCGTTTCTACCTACAGGAAAGGTCATAAGTTCTCTCTCTAAATCTTCTAACCACGATGCATTAGAACGAAACAACACATCGCCTGCCTCCATCCTAGCCGATAAAGGCATAGCCTGTGTTATTTTATCTTTGCTAGCATCCATTTCTCTAACTCTCATACCTCTACGCTGTGCTTCTTGTATAAAAGTTTTAGTGAATCCTTGTTTTTCCATACAAACATAAGACCATTTATATTTTTGGTACATACCTTGTATCATTGGAATAATATCTGGTCCTTCAATTTTTAATCTTTGCATATCCTCTACAAACAATTTCATATCTGGTGATATTGCGTAAGACATTACAACTGTATAGTCAGATTGAGTATTTGTAGTTACTGCTAAGTCAGCACCACCGAAGTGAACCATTTCTCCTGGTTGCCATTGAGAACCACCACCTTTGTACATTCTGTCTTCAACTTTAAAATATTGCATCCACTCAGGTTTAAGTAAACCTTGACCTGCATCAACAAACTCTGCTAAATACTCTTGAGCAAAAACAATAGACCCTACTTCTGCTTTAGCTGAATCTATTTCTTCTGGGTCTATAGCAGGATTATCATAAGTTGAAAATTGAAATCTATCCCAATTAGGTGCAGTTTTTGCAGTTTCCCATAAATCATAAAACCAATTATTCATACCCATTGGCGTACTAATAAATAAAGCAGAACCTTTTCTTTCAGTAAGTGTAGGTCTTAAAACTTCTTGCCAAACATCTGGTTTAATAAATGCTGCTTCGTCCATAACTAAGAAATTCAAACCTTCACCTCTTAATCTTTGGGGATTGTCAGCAGATTTACAAGATATAGAGCCACCATTTGGAAAAATTACTTCCATATTAGCTAAAGATATTTTAGGTCTAATTTCTTCTGGAAAAGAGTAAGCAGCGTTTTCTAGTGCTCTCCAACCAACTCTAGCAATTGCAAATGTAGGTGCTACCCACCATGCTCTACCACCATTAAGAGCAACTTCCATACACATATGAATACCAAGTCTGGTTTTACCAAAACGCCTACCAGCACATAATATTTTCCAACGAGCATCAGATTTAGATACTTCCTTTTGGTTTTTATGCAAACCTGGTAATTCAGGTACATATACAGGCATTAAATACCTAGTTCAGATTTTTTCTTTTTAATTTTTTTTATATGATTTTCAATAGTTGTTATTGCTTGTTGCCATTGTAAATGTTCAGATTGCTGTTGCAATTTAGAGGGCTCAACAATTGTCATACCAAAATGTTGTGCTTCTAATTTTTTTAATTCATTATTAACAATAGTTTTTTTATCATCTTCAGTTAAAAAGTCATAGTTAAAACTCATATCACCACCTAAATTTTTTCTTTTTAGCCTTGTTAAATTTATTAAGAGAACTTGCTGATAAATTTGCTGGGTCTTTTGTCCACTCTACATCTACAGGTGTTTCAAAAGCCACATTTGCAGATATTTGTCTTTTACAAATGAATTTGTCTTTTGGACATAGTATTTCAGGGTCTTCAGTAATTTTATGATTAATTTCATAAACACTTTCACACCTTAAACATTTATAATCATATCTCGGCATCTCTTTTTAAATAACCTCTTAATAATGCTTGATACTCTTTGTGAGCACCAGCTTGTTGTCTTCCATCAAATATATCATGATGTCTCTTACATAATATCGCAACATTCCATAATTCATTGGATATGTTTCTATTTTTTCCACCCATACCTATAGCTTTGATATGTGCCATCTCTAACCAAGTCCTGTCTGTACACTCATGCCACTCACATTGATAACCAGCTCTCTTTAATGCTTTTTCACGAAGTTCTGATTTATTTATTTTGCCAGTACCTTCTCTTTTTTTCTGACCCATACCAGATATGCCAGAGTTAGCACTTCTTCTCTTTTTATATTCTTGCCAAGTTTCTTTTTCAGCATCCCACACTTTGAAACCAACTTTCTGGTATATGAAAATTATGTAAAGATTTTTCTTTAAAGTCTATGTTCATCCACTTTTCGTATTTTTCAATTGTATGCAAAAGTTCTGGGTTATGGTAGTACCTGTTAAAATTTTTAAGCTCTTTCAGTTCTGCGTTATGTATTTCCATACTACCGAGAAAATCTGTATAAGATGCTCTGCCACCACCTAATACAGAAATATCAGTTAAATATAAATGTCCTAGAATAGGCTTATTTATATTTGGGTGAACTAAATCCCAACCATCATTAAGTAATTTAAATGTTTTACAAATATCTTCTTCCATTATTACTATTTCTGTATCTTCTTCATACAAAAACATTTCTTTGCTGAATGAAAAATTATATGAAAATTTACCAGAGGGTAAATATTTTTCAGACCTACCCTCTAATGGGAAAACCATATAAGGTAAACACGATTGCCATAAAGGTCTTGATAAAAATGGAAACTCTTCATAAGTCCAATATTTTTCCCAACCAATGTATGGATATAACATATTGTCTTGAACAAATTTTCTTATTCCTTTTTCAACATATTTATATTTAGAGGGATAAGCAGTAATAATTGTTTTACTATTGTTAGTTAGTTGCGATGCTTCTTCATACATCTCAATGAGAATTTTATCCCAGTCTTGTATAAATAAACTATGGCTGTCAATACTCAATATGTAATCTTCTCCCATATACATATCTGAAACAGCTTTTCTGGCGTGACCAGTTCCAATTTTCTCTAGCCTGTTTTCATCAGTTATTGCATCACCATAACCTCTAATTCTTTTACCATATTTATTTTTCATATTATTGAGCTTTTCAACTTCTCTTGGGTCAGAGTAAAGAGAGCGAATACCAAAATTTATATCAGAGGGGTTACTTGCTTTTCTATAGGCATCATTAATAGTAATTTCAAATTCGGTATCGTGCATTGTAGGCATTGCAATAAAAATAGACATAAAGAAAGTATATCACTTATACAGAATACAGCTCTCCTAAGAGAGCCGATGATGGGAGGAGGTCGGTGTGGAATCCGACTAACACTACATTATCAAAAAAATAAAAAAGGCGTGGTATTTAAAACACTCACGCCTTTCCTTACTATGACATTTTGCCATAGATGATTACATAAAAATTTTAACATAGATTTAACATTAAATACAAAGGTATAAAACAGCTTGTGATAATATTCACAAGATTATGTTAGATATACAAGATTACTTAACCCACATGGCTGTAGGGTTAACAAGTAGAAAAACAATTGAAGAAGCTAAATGGGGAAAACTCAAGAAAAAAGCTAAAGCTGTTTATGACAGATACTTTGTTGATTATACATTAACAGAAGAAGACTTACCTTAAAAATCCTCATCATCATCTGGTGGTAATGGTGCCATACGCCTTTCTTTGCGTATAGCTCTGCGTTCTCTTTCGGACTTACCACCCCAGATACCAAATCGCTCTCCTCGTATTAGGGCTTGTTCTAGGCATGGCTCTTTTACTGGACACTTGTTACAAATCTCTTTTGCTTTTTTGGTAGAACTACCTCGTTCTGGAAACCACCAATCTGGGTCATTTTCTGGATATTTCTTTACATTACATAAAGCATCTGAATACCATTTAGGAACATTTAATACTTCTGCTAACAAACTAACAGAATAATCATCATCAGACATACATCTCCCCCATTACTATATAGGGGAAAACTTTTAGAGCAGCATTTCTCCCATTCACATACATAACTCTACATAAATTTATTAATCAT
>Ga0255768_10000684_pt1 | contig 35033 bp, 52 predicted proteins | sample 071ome_33_FD_179983 | JGI IMG/M metagenome (GOLD analysis project Ga0255768, IMG submission 179983) | Coastal salt marsh microbial communities from the Groves Creek Marsh, Skidaway Island, Georgia - 071412AT metaG (version 2) | ecosystem: Environmental > Aquatic > Marine > Intertidal zone >...
AAGTTTAATGTCTACAGCATTGATTTCATCAAGAAAAGTATTCAGTTTACGTTTACCCGCATCTTTAAATTCTTTGAGTTTTTCTTCAGGTTTACGCAGTGTTTTTTGTACACTTTGTTCTTCATTAAATTGGATGATTGTTGTACCTTTGACACTAAGTCCCGAACCTTCTCTTTCGGCGCCGAGAGGATCAATAACCTTGGCTACATATTTTCCAATCTTTCTCGTCTTTGTATTGAACACCCAAAGTTCGTTACAACCTATAATCTCAATAGGATTGATACTTGCTAATTGGAACTTGTCGTCATTAACAGCATATTTTAATTTTGCAATTAATTTTTCCTTTGAACGAGGCTGTTTCTTACGTGGTTTACGCATTGCTTTTGCTGTGTTAATAACAACATCTAAAGCACCTATGTATAGTTCTAATGCTTGTACTTTTTTCTTAATATCAGTTTTACTAAAGATACCATATCCTTCCTTTAATTGAGATACGTAATCCTTTTCTTGATCAGTAGCATCTGCTTTTAATTTTGGAGGATCAAGTACTTCTTTTAGTTCATTAATTTCAGGTTGATAATAATCTTTAATCTTACGTGCATGAGCCTGTGTAAGTTTTACATCATAGAAATGCTTTTTAAAGTCAAACCCTTTTGGATTAAACTGTGCGGGTTCTTCAAGCCAACTGTCTAACCAAGCCTGTGGCTTTTCATCCATTAGCCAAGCCTGTGTTGTAATTCTTTCCTGGATTGTAGGAACATGAACATTTTCTTTTTTAGATTCTTCTTTTCTCTTTGCTTCTTCCTCGGCTTCGGCAAATGCATCTGCTTTATACTTTAGTTCTTCAAGATACTTGTTGATTGTTTCACTTAATGGTTTCGGAGTGCCCATTGTTCCGGGAAGGTCTTCCCAGTACTTGTTATATTTTTCATTAACATCTGGCCTACCTAATAAAGCCATACGACATATTCCACCAACTGTGCTATGGAACCTACTTTCTGGGATCTTGGCAAATCTATTTGTTTCTTTGGCCCAAGTGTCATTGGATCGCATATATTCTAATGTCCAACTTTTAAAGTCGGCAGACTTGCAGTCTAATCTATAGTAGTCTAATGCGGCATGGATTCTACGACCAAAGTCTTGTGGATCTAAATTTTCCGAATCGTTCCATTGAGGTTCTTGTTTAGATACCTTTGGTGCTCTTACTACTTTGCGTTTTTTACGAGGGGCTGTCAAAGCCATTCCTAATCTCCTTGAAGTTTTAACTATTATATATTAAAAAAATAAAAAGTCAACTAAAAATGGCTTCGAAGTTTAGTTTTGTACAATTTTAGAAAACAAATTTTTAATTTGTTCCTTGTTTCTTGCTAACTGATCTTTGCCGTCTTGCCAGTTTTTTGCTTGATATTCTTTGATATCATTCCATTCGTTTACTACCCAACTCTTTACTTTTACGTCGATTGGTTGTTTAACTTCTTCTGCACCTACTTTTGTAACTAACAGTACAAAAAGAATAGTAATTGAAATAACTATTGCTGTTATTGTTTTTGCTGTCATACTTTTATTTTACCTCCTCTCAATTTAAATTCCCTTTTTAAAAACCATTTGTTTTTATGAAAGTATTCTTTTAATTCATATTCTGTAACTGCTTTGTGTGTCCACGATAACACTTCGTCTTTATGTTTAAACCACATCTCTGAAACAAAGTCTCTCCAGGGATTTGGTTTAAAGTTAAAAGTGTAGTTACATTCTGTATGATTTTGATTCTCTTCCACTTTGTTTATTTCTCCGTGTTACCTCAGTCTTTCCGTCGGCGATATAATACTGGATGATTTCCCAGTCACTATCTTTGTTTTTCTTTTTAGGCTTGCTCTTTTTCTTTTTTTGCATAATCCTCTTTCTTAGGTACAAGAAATTCATTAATTCCAATAACTTTAACATAGGCTGAGATTGTATCAATGTACCTATCAATGTATGGTTGTTGCCTATAAGGCATCCAAGGTTTTCCATCTTGTAAGCCTGTATAATCATATTGGAATCTGTAGCATAATCTACCATCGGTACTACCCTGTCTACGATGTTGGGTAATACTGTTATCAAACAAACATAAATCCTTATCTTGTTGATACCAATGGTCGTAAATATATTCTGGTTTACAGAGGTCTTCTCTAATCTTTGTAAGCAATACATCTGCTTCGTGCTGACTCATGCCTTTGATACCAGTCACTGTATTAAAACTGTAGTGTAATCCGGTGTGTCCGCCTGGAGAAGTAATTACCATAGGAATTTCTTCGTCCTTGTGTGGAGCCATATTTTTGTACATAACATTATCTTGAATATCACGTAGTCCTGGATTGATCTTGCCTGGAGTGAAATTGTGAATACAAATCATTTCATCTAACTCACTACGAAAACTCTCTGAAACACTTTCGTAGTAATCCACAGTAGTTAAAAAGCCTGTAGAACTTTCGGTAGTACCTTTCCAACCTAACAGTGCAACACCCGGACTAAATGCAATGTTACCACTTTCATTACTATGCCATAGTAGTTCACCTTCAGCAAACATACCCAACGGCTTGCCGTCTGGAGTTTTTTCTCCGGATACTTTAATAATATCTGCTTGTTCTTTGTTATTCCATTCTTTTACACGAATAAATTCTTCAAGACACATACGATCTTCAACTGACCATAAAGGATCTGACAGTGCCGTTTGTGCTCTACCGTCCCAATGAGGATATCTTTCTCTAAAAATTGCATAGGTACTAAATCTATCTCTACCCCATTTTTTCATAAAACGAGTATAGTGAGATACATCTTCAAAGTTTGTACCTCTAATAATGGTAACTAATTCTTTAAGATGGATCTTACCAATCTCCATCCATTCTTCATCGGTGATATTGTTAAAATCAACATCGTCAATGAATACTCCAAACCTACCACAACCGGGAATTTTAGTTATCTTCATTTTTATCTCCTTTATTTTTATCTTCTTGTTCCATAGCATGAAACCAACCCATGAAGAATATCACAGTAATAATCATACCTATTACAAATAGACCTATACCTGCACCTACTGTCATTAGATTTTCTCTCCGGCTTCAAATCCTCGGAAGGTTTTAAACCTTGGGAAACGCAAACTGTAAGTTCCGTCTTGGTTTTGTGTTACTGCATCTGCTCTTACTTCAACAATACGTCCAGGAAGACTGCCGCGATCATTCCAAAAACTATCACGATCGCTGTCGCTAAACCCACTACCAACATTAACTTTGATAGCCTTTCCGTCATCGATGCCTTCACAAACCAATGCACCCAATTTTCCTTCATTTCGTCCTGTTCCTTCTTCAACATCTTTAATCTCCAGTGATACCTCAATAAATGGTTTCATCTTTAACCAACTATGAGATCGTTTACATTCATAAGGAGCATCAACGTCCTTAATCATAACTCCTTCGTAACCACCGTCTACAGCCGCTTTATTTAGGTCTACAAAGCGTTTTTCTCCTTCAGGAGTACTTAGGTCTACCTCTTCCCAGTCCAACGCTTGTACGTGCTTTAAAACGCTACTATGCTGGTCTACCCAAGCCTTAACTGCTTGACTTCTAAACGATTGTGGTTTGTCCCAACCACCTGCCAAAAACTTATCCAAAGGACACATATCAAATAAATGGAGTACTGCATCTGTGGCATTGCCTCCGCTCTTTCTATGTACCTGTTTCATTAGGTCTTGGAAGTTAGCACTCATTACTTCGCCGTCCAAAACCAAATCATATGGTGATGGGTTATCTTTTAATACTGTTTCAATTTCTTCAATGATGTGTCCAAAGTTATGAAACTGTTTACCGTTACGGCTAAACGTTTCTACTTTACCATTCTTGCATACTGCAAGAACTCTAACACCGTCAAGTTTAACTTCTACCTGTTTCTTACCAGTCATCTTCTTTTCATGGTTAGCACTATCATGTGCAAGTTGGCAAGTAAACACAGGAACTTCATATTGTGGAAATTTCTTAGCAATTTTGTTTACTGTCTTTTCACTTACACCACAACGTAAGTCTTTGATTAAAATTCTTCTGTAAAAACCATTCCACTGTTCTGCTGTTGCAATGCCCATAGTCAATTCAATAGCATCACGAGCCGCGTGTCCTGTTAGTTCTCTGGCTTCTAGTTTATTAGCAAGTTCTTTAAACACATTCCAAGAAAGTCCTTGTGCAGATAGTACTTCGTTCTCTGCTTTTTCAGGAACTTGTTTAACACCAAATGTAACAAGAGGATCAAGACACATACGAACTCCTTCAAAAAATTCGTCTAGTCCTTCTTCCATTGCTGTTTTGATAATTGCTTCTTTGCCTAAACGTGAATTGTCTGCTTCTAGTTTAGCAATAATTTCTTGTGGTTGTGTTCTCATGCCATTGCCCTCTCAACTTGTTTTACAATAGATTTAGAATGTTTGCAATACCCATGGTATCCAAAGCCTGCACAATCGCAGTTAAATCCACGATCATGTAGTGTGACGGAATACTCATTTCCTTTACTCCCTTGTACTGGCCAAACAATTCCTACCATCCAATGATTTTTAGGATTGAATGCTGTAGGTTTTAAAAATTTAGGTGCGTATTTTTTCATGTCTGCCTCAGTGTATTGCCTTATTAATAGTTATATTATATAGAGTATTGGTTTAAAAGTCAAGAGATTTCTTGCCAAAAAAATAGGGCCAAACGGCCCTATCTTTTAAATCTTATACTAGAATTTGTATTTGATACTTGCTAGTACTTGATTATTATAGTCGGTATGAGCACCATTTATAATGCTTCGTTTTTCTTTATCGTGTAGATAAAGACCCATTTCCAAACCATCTTGTTTATCAGGACGTTTTGAAGGGTCATACTTTTGGTAAATGTTGTAAACAATACCGTAGTAGTTACCATCGTAACCTAGATCATCGTTTTCAGTTCTATGTGCTGTAACATATAAATTTTGATTTACATTATACATCACACCATAGTCTAGTCGATCATCCTTTGTGTATGCACCTGTGTTCTTGTCGTCCCACAATTCAACACCCCAAACTAAAGGAGCACCAAATCTGTGTAAACTACCACCGATTGAATAACCTTCTTGATCGCCTTTTCCTGATTCTTCAGGAGCAGTGATACGCATATAAGATACATCTGCATAACCCATTAGGCTGATAGTACCTGTTGCATAACCTACGTTACCATCGTTATCCCAACCAAGTGCAATACCCCAAGGAGTTTCCTTTTTAAGTCTGTAACTATCAAAGTCAAACTCGTTGTCATACTGCCAACCACCAAATGTTAACACAGTCTTTTCTCTGTGATCAATACGATAGTTTGTTTCTGTATAGATTAGTGGAACTGAAATTTTAGGAGTCTTTGCAAATCCCATTCTTTGTGCGTCAGTTTCACCAATATAAAAACGTGCTATATCATTACCAAATCCAAGTTGTTTTTCTTGTACAGTATTGTTAAGTGATGTATCTAATGAATAATGTGTATCATAAGTCATTGACGCACCCACCCAATCAACTGAAAGAGTTTCTGGAACATTTGTAGAAATACCTAATTGTAATTCAGCACGTGAATCCCAACCCGAATCATAAGTTTTGTCGTCATAGTATCCTTCTACCTCACCATTAACAAAAAAGCCATTTGGTAAGTTTGGAGCACTATTCTCAAGGGCAGTAACTCTGTCCTCAAGTGTTTTTTCGTTAGCCAATACACCTGTTGTTAATCCAAACAGAACGGCCAACATAATTGTTAGTTTTTTCATTTTATTTTTACTTCCTTTTATTATCGCGATAAAAAAAGACACATCGATGTGTCTTCAAGTTTATTTATTGCACTAAATGAGTGCAATAATTAATTCTGGATTCTAATCCCACAAATTTTCGTAGTACTTGCCAAAAAGTCGGAAGCCATTTGAAATGCGTTCTTCATATTTCTTGCGTCCTTCCCAGTCATACACTCTAGTATGCTTGGGTCCTTCAACCATTTGGTAATTGCCATCTTCCAGTTTCTTCCACTGTAGATCCGTTTCACCTGTTTCAAACTGATCTTCCCAACCATCGTTAACCTTGCTGTCAAACGCAAAGATCATTTCGTCAAGCACCCAATCCCAGCGTTCAAAGTGTGTGCTATCAGTTTCTCCGTTGTCTTTCTGCTTCTTGGTCTGCTTCTTAGGCTGTAGTTCTTTAGGCACATCCTTAGGATCAACATAAGGAGCACCGTGTTTAGTTTCTTTAAGTTGTTTAAGCATAGGCAATACAATGTAAGCAAGGGTATGATCCATGCTCCAAGTATCCCAACGATCAATACGTACTTTTACCTTTTGCACTCGCCTATCAAGGAATAGATTGATGGTGCAGTTGTAAATTGATTGTATGATATCTTCCGCTTTTTCACGCCAGGCTTCTGCAAAAGGTTGTGCTTTGACTCTTAAACCTTTTTGTTTGTATTCGGGCCAATTTACATAACCATATTTTTTATTCATATAGTTTGTATACAAATTACAGATTGCTCTGTTTGGATAGGGTCCAATCTTAATTTTCATATTTCACTACCTTTACATTAGTTTCCTTGCCCTTAAGGCGCCACACAGTTGCAGCCTGTTCTGCCTGTTCAAAGGTTTCGTATAGTTCGGGCATTAGATCCCAGCAGTTATCCGTTTGCTCGGTAACATAGATCCAGTCACCATCACCCATCCGTATCTTAATCGCCCACTTATCACTCATAACTCCATTCCTTAATGGGTTCGAAACTTTCCGCAGGATCCATCATGTCATACTTGCGTGGATAGTGCTTGAGTAGGCTGCTTGCCTGCCTGCGGACTTCACTGGGCACCCGTGGATACTTCTTGGGATCTCGTAGGTCCATTAGGAATCGTTCTACATTCAATACCGCATTGGTTCTTTCAAATGGTAGTGTCATCTGCCCACCTTATCCTTTTTCCGTAGTGTGTTTCAAACTGTTCTATAAGTTCATTATACGACAAAAGTTCTTCTGTTGTCAAGTCCCACAGGTAGTCGCTGAGTGCATTCCAGTCTTCGCCGTGCATAGGTGCAACACTGTATTCGTCCCATCCGTCGTAACCTGATTTGCTGTCATCACGAATGTCAATGCGTCCGGCTGAGTATCGAATAGTTGGAGTTACACCATCGGCTTCAAGTAGTCCGCGCTTTTCATACCAGTGAAGATTAATTGGTCCCATCCAGTTGGTGCTGTAGGTAATCATACCTGTGGATCACTCCCGGGATAGTAATAGTTGGCAACCATGTTGGTTAGTTCCTCTCCATAGTCCTTGATGAACTCTCCATTCTTAATCTTATAGAATTCGTATCCATAGCCACGTGCATAAACACGACCTCCATCGATCATCGCACCATTATCAAAATGCTTGTAGTCGTGGTGGCTCTGGCTGTAGTAGTGGCGACCGTCGGGTCCTACCACCATTGCAAAATCCAGGGTTTCGATTATGTCCGCATTACAGATCATAAGATGATCTCTAATGATATTGTGATACAGGCCAAAATAACGATTACCAAACTCAGGATGTGGCGTTTCTCTATAAAACACATCAACAGGGCTATCACTAGCAGTAAGATCTGAAGTGCAAACATACTTTACTGGAACTCCGTCCTTCTTGGTATAGTGTTCAACAATTTTATCCGTATCAAAAATTGGGCTGTGATGTATGTTCATGTTCGTACTCCACTTAGTCCAGCTACAAACTTATATTGATCCCATGCTTTTTCTAAAGCAGGAATTTTTTTCATTTCATCTTCTGGCACAAAACATTCTAACCAGTAGTAGGGCAAGCGAGAAGGATGAACACCAAACTGCCGCGGCTGATGAATTTTACCATCATCGTAAAGATTAATTAATAATTGGCGCATACCTTCTTCGCAATCTTCTAATCCTGCCCATTCAGGATTGCTCAATCCACCGTACAAGTAACCGTCCCATACTGCTTTCCAATGTGAATCATTGTGCGGGTCTAGGTCTGTGCGAGCAATAATAACCAGCACATCGTTTTCTTCTACATGACCTTCCCAAATGTCACGAATACACCTGCTAAGGCTCAGGCCGATTTTCATATAATACCTTCCTTAAACTAAATCTTTTGCTAGTGGAAAAATTTCCGCGATAACTTTTGCACAGGCGTGTGCAATTTCCATGTGTTCTTTTTGTGTGCCATTTGCACCACGTAACTCGATATAATGAATCCAACTACGAAGTGTACCATTCATATACAATCGTGTTTTAGTAAGTCCTTCCGGAAGTACTTTACGTGCTTGTTCTTTTGCAATGCCTCGTTCTAATGCCCAATTATAAACTTCTTTTGAAAGATCAATAATTCTTTTCTGTTGCTGTTCCCAGTGTGTTTGAATTAAAACATCATCTGTCTCGATTGAGTTTTGTCTGTTCTTTTCATCCTGTAGTCTTGCTTCGGATAGTTCAAACATATCTCCCATATCTTCAGGATTAGCATAACGCTGACTGAATTCTTGGAAACTAAAACTGCGATGACGCACAATTTGATGTGCAATATCACGTGTGGTGTTAATTTCCAAACAAGCACTAACCATCTCAAGTGGTGACCAGTGTGCGTGTTTGATCAAATACTTGATAAGTTTCTCTGATGTTTCCTTGTTCATTTGATTGCTAGGATTAGAAACTCTTGCACAATAGGCAATCAGTTCTTGGCAGTTATCAAGACCGGTTCCTTGTGGTGCTGTGCTGTGTGAAATAAGTTTTACATCAGTAGTCATTCTTCTTTAATTCCTTTCAATCGTCTAATTCTGTATTCCAACCAACCAATGGCTGTACTAATGTGTCCTGTGTCCTGTGGCCGTAATTGATTCTTTGCATATTCGATTTCGTCTTGGAGAACATCAATTCTTATGATGTCTCTAAACAATCTATTCTTGTCCTTAGAAATTCGGGCCTTCGTCCTCGTCCTCGTCATTGATTTCGCATAACCTTTCCAAATGCTTGTAATGCTCATATGCTTTCCGCAACGCTTCAAATTTTTCCAGTTTCTTAGGATCCGGTTGTAGGATCGCCATACGCTTTTCCATTGTGTCCATGAAGGTCTTTAGGCTTCTATCACCAATCTTGATGTCTGCATCTTCTGGAACGTTGATATCACTATTATAAGACCAGTCGTTGTCTAACCCCGAAGAGTTAATAGTGAACGTTCCTGAATCGATATTAGATACGTAGTCGTCCATGCTACCATCATGGTCACCTACGGTGACGGTGCTTGTAGTTGTAGCACCGCCACTGTATGTGTAACTCGGATCAAGCGTAATTGTATACTGCTTGTCATCGTCCATTTAGCCACCCATCTTTTCTGCTTTACGTGCATTCTTAGTTTCGGTGATTTCGTTTCTGCGCACCTTGATAGCCTTAGCCATTTCCTGCAGAGCCTTACGAGCTCTGGTACCGGCTGCGCCATTACCTGATTCAAATTTTTCATCTTCAGCAAGAAATACTTCCATTGCTGCTTTGATTGCTTCTGTGTTTGACATATTTGATTCCTCTCAAAAAAGAAAGTTTTTTCGAACTTTCAACTATTATATAAGCCGCAAATGCAAAAGTCAACCTTAATAGTGGTTAAATACGCATATAATGAATGATTTTACAAACATACCTTACCAAAATATTGTAAAGTTTGGACAAAAAAGTATGCTTAATCGTCCATTGTTCAACGTAAGTTGGATACTAGGAAGATTTTGCAATTACAAATGTAGTTACTGTTGGCCGTATGCCAACACGGATAAACCTGACTATTATGATCTTGAACTGTACAAAAACACTATCAATGAAATAAAATCACAAGCAAGGCAGAATGGATTTACAGAATTTCATTTTAGTTTTAGTGGAGGTGAGCCAACTGCATACAAGCAGTTCGGTGAATTGGTTGAACATTATGCTAATGACAACAAAGCCGAATATCAAAGCATACATTTAACAACTAATCTAAGTCCGGGAAGTAAATGGTGGAGTAAGTTTATTGATGCAACTAGTCATCTAACAAGAAGAAGTATTACTGCAAGTTATCATTCTGAGTTCGCTAAAGAACAAGAGTTTGGCGACAAGTGTTTGCAACTTATGTCAGGAAATGTTTTTGTAACAATTAACCAAGTAATGGTGCCTGAAAGATTTGATGAATATTATGAACGCTGTCAACGGTTTGCGGAACGTGGAATAAATGTTACACTAAAACCACAAAGTGATCCAACCGCTAGTTTTATTGTCGATGGGTATACCAAAGAGCAAATTGATATACTACAAAAAGGTTTCCCGCAGCAAATAAATGGTGAAGAATTGTTAAATGTAGAGATGCATGACGATAAAGGTAAGATTTACTTTTTGGATCAAGCAGAACGTTTTAATGCTTTTGGATTTAATAAATTCAAAGATTGGTCATGCACAGCAGGGTATCAAAGCTGCGTTATAAGGGGTGGTGAAATAAAAAGAGCATATAGTTGTAGCGAAGCCCCTTTAGGTACGCTACAAGACGGTTTTACGCTGTTTAAGACGCCTTTTAAATGCGTTACTGATACTTGTGTTAGTTCAGCAGACAGCAAATTACCAAAGGAACGAGTATGAAAGAAGTTTTGCTAGACAAAATTACAAATTGGACACAAGAGTCAGCAGATGCGTTCTATGATTATAAATTGGTAAACTGTGGTGAATCTAAAAAATATATTTGGCAAGAAGACAGCCAAGGTATGTTCCTTGTAAAAGATACTGCGGCATTTTATTTTAATACCAATGGTACAATTTACAAAATAACAAAATGGTCTGATGATCAAGAATGGAAAAACTTTCAAGAACTTTTTGAAAACAATACAGACTTATTGCTAGAAAAACCGATACACTTTGAAAAAATAAATGATGAGTTTAATTACACAGTTGTTGAACGTCCTGGTGGAACACTAGGAACAACATTTTTTGAATTGTTTTTATCAGAGAAAATTGATAATGACATAATAAACAAATTTATTGATAGTGTTAGTTTGCTTATTTCACGTATGCCAGAAACCTGTCCGTTACCACCAAAGCCAGTTTTAATAAACAATAATATTTGTTGGACGGATTTCAAATATTGGAAATATACAAAACAAGAATTTATTCAACATTTCTCTGCAATGCTAGAACGTATTAGTGATAGCAAAACACTTTTAAACAAGGCTAAAGAACAATGGACTATATAATTTATAGAATGTTCAAAGATAACAAACTGCACTATGAAGGTAAGTGTCCTTTATTTTTGTTTTTTGGTATTGCACCTTTGGAGCCCATTGATGCTAACGATGTTTATGATTATATGGAAATAGAGTACAAAGGTAAAACTATAACCTATAATAAAGAAACATTTGATCAGGTTTGGAAATTTTAATGATTAATCTATCTCAAAATGTTTGTTATGATAAAAATCTAAATTTTAGTTTAGATTACAATTCTTATGGTATGCATAGTAAGTGCTTAGAAATTTTAAAAAATCACTATGACTGTGAGGATATTGATATAGGATATGGAATCAGTGAACTAACCTCAAGAATAATGTTTTTTATTAAACAACAAGGACTAAGTTTAACAATATGCAACAACGCATGGAGCGGCTTTCAAGAAATAAAAGAAGCCATGGAGATACCAACAGGTGAAGATATATTTTACCTAGTCAATCCCAACGGCATTGACGGAACACAGTTATTGAAAGAAGAAGTAATAGAACTATCTAAAAAATACAGATATCTTATTGTAGATGAAGCGTATGGTGACTTTTTTGATAATTCAATTATTGAATGCCGTACAGATAATATGATTGTTCTAAAGACAATGTCAAAAAGTATAGCAAGTCCAGGTGCAAGATTTGGTTGGTGTTTTGCTCCTAAGGAAGTTATCAAAATAACATCTAGAATTAGACCAAGAAGTTCAGTAGTTGGCGGAATGGAATTACAATTAAAATTGATGTTAGATGAAATACCTAACCATGTAACTCGTATGCTTGAAACTAGAAATTTCTTAGAGAAAAATTATAACTGCACTAAATCTTATGGAAATTATGTGTTGTTCAATGAGCCTAACAAGTATACAGATAAATTTATTTGTAAGAAAATAGATAACTGTTATAGAATGGCATTAGTAGATATGGAAACATTAAATGAATTCTAATGAACTTAGACAGATACAATCCGAAGGTGCAGTAGACTTATTAACAACTCTTCGAACTGTTGAAATAAATGCTGTTGACATTTGTAATCGTTCCTGTGAGTTTTGCCCGCAAAGTCAAGGATACAAACCTAAGAAAGGTTTTTTTAATTTAGATCTTATTCGTAAGATTTCAAATGATCTTAATGATATAAATTACAATGGTAGAATTTCTTTCACTGGTTTTGGTGAACCGTTACTGTACAAAAATTTGACAGAAGCTATGTCAATTATAAAGAATACTGTAACAAATCTTAAATGGTTAGAAATAGTTACAAATGCAGATTATTTGGATAGAGAAAAAGCACTAGAACTAGATAGTGCAGGTTGTACCAATGTAACCGTTAGTATGTATGACGGAGACATATCTTCTAATATATTAGAATATTTTGATAACACTGATATTCAATTGACATTCAAACATCAGTATGATGGGTTCATGGTAGTTAATAGAAACGAAATAGTAGCCAAAGAACAGGATTTAGATATTACACGATCTTGCTATTTGCCTTTTTATAAAATGATGATCGATATAGACGGTCATGTGTTAGTCTGTGCAAATGATTGGGCACGTTCGGGTATTGTTGGAAATGTCTGTAATGATAGTATTAAAGACATTTGGATCGGTGAACCTTTAAATTTTTATAGACAACAATTAGAAAATGGGAAAAGAAAAAACTGTACTCCTTGTAAGTTTTGTGATATCAAAGGAACAATACACGGTATTGACAGTGTGTTAGCCTGGAATGCCCATTATAAAAATAAGGTAAGTTAAATACTACGTTATGTATTTGTCATGGAACTTTAGAATTAAAGCTATTCAAGCCTTGTGTTTTATTGGTGGACCACTCGTTCTAATTTTCAATTGGAACCCTTGGTACTTCATTGGAGCATGGCTTTGGTATTGGTTTGCAGGACATATGGGAGTAAGTGTAGGATTACACAGATGCTTTTCTCATAGATCTTGGGAGCCTAGAAATAAAATTATTGCAGCAGTTGTACATTTCTTTGCTGTTATAAGTGTAGTTGGTTCAAGCATTACTTGGACAGGAACACACAGGTTACATCATAAATTTGTAGATACTGCTAAAGATCCTCATAATGTTGAAGACAAAGATCTTTGGACTAGAATTAAGTATTGGTTCAATTACTGGCCTAGTCATAGAGTTGAGGTTAATGTTGTAAAAGATCTATTAGTAGATCCTATGCACAAATGGTTTCATAGAAACTATTTTTATATTTTATTTGGATGGATGGCGTTGTTAGCACTAATTAGCGTTGACCTATTTTTGTACGGTTTTGTTGTTAGCACTATGCTAACACTGCACACAATTAGTTGGATCACAGTTGGTGCTCACATTTTTGGCAAAGACGAACATAATGTTGACAGCTCAAAGAATACATGGCTTATGGGAACATATATGTGGGGAGAAGGTTGGCATAACAATCATCACACTAAGCCATGGTCATATGAATTTGGGTGGAACAACAAACAACCGGACATTGGTAAATGGGTAATTAAATTATTAGCAAAACCAGAAAGTTTACATTCTGCTTCTGCACTTAAACCAGGTACAAATTAAAATGCAAGAAAGAGTAAAAAAATACATCGAAGAATTAAAAGAAAAAACAGGAACTAAAACCTTTTGTGTTTTGCCTTGGATTCATGTTGCGACCAGACCTAATGGTGATGCTAGGTTATGCTGCGGTTCAAACGCCAGCCAAGCAACCAAGGGTGTAATGGATGCAGGAAATATTAAAAAAGAAAATGGTTTACCTGCGAACTTCGGTAAAGAAAATTTATATAGTGCATTTAATAACGAGTATATGCGAAACGTTAGAAACACAATGCTGTCAGGAGATATTCCTGCTAGTTGTGCTAAGTGTTTTGAAGAAGAAGGCAATGGAATGATTAGTAAGCGACTCTGGGAAACTTATTTCTGGGAGAAAGCAGAAAACATTGACATTGCAAATCTAGTTACTGAAACTGAAGAAGATGGTACTATTCCTGTTAATGTTCCTTATCTAGATTTAAGGTTAGGACATACTTGTAATCTTAAGTGTGTAATGTGTACTCCTAACGATAGTTCACGTTGGATGCAAGATTATGATAAACTAATTGCATCTACAAATAACCCAACTATTCGACAACAAGTAAATTTTGACAAGAAAGCATTTAATAACACATGGTACGAAAGACCTGAGTTATGGGATGAAATATTTGAACAGATTCCAAATATGCGTCAGCTTTACTTTGCAGGCGGTGAGCCTTTAATGATCAAAGAGCATCGTAGACTATTAGAAGAAGTAGTTAAAAGAGGTTACGCAGATCAAATTACTCTAAGATATAATTCTAACGGAACACTTGTTGAAGACTGGGTATTGGATTTATGGAAACATTTCAAACTAGTTAAGTTTGGTTTTAGTATTGATGCCACAGAAGATAGAAACAACTATATTAGATTTCCAACACAATGGCAAACTATTGTAGATACACTACATAGACTAGACAACACTCCTGATAACATTATTTGTAGTATTGCTTGTGCTGTACAAATTTTTAATATTTTCCATGTAACAGAATTTGCTAAATGGGTAATAGGACAGAAGTTTAAGAAAATTAATAAAAGTGTGTTCGACGATGTCGAAACAGGTGGCGGGATTATTAGTATGCACCTGTTATATATTCCAACATTCTTAAGTGCTAGATTACTTCCTAAAGAAGATAAAGTTAAACTAAGAGAACATTTTATGGAATTTAAACAATGGCTTTGGGATAACTATCGACAAGATGATGATTTCTGGGAAAAGAATCCTAATGGTTGGAAACGTTGGGAAGGAATACTAAGTTTCGTTGAAGCAGAGGATCATAGTCATTTAATACCAACATTCAAAGAATATGTCAATAGACTAGATTCAATCAGAGGAATGGATGCTAAAAAAGTTTTCCCTGAACTAGTTCATCTATTGTCAGAATGAAATTTTCAAAAATAATCACAGACTATAAAGATAATTTAGATGTTGAGCTTATGCTTAGTAACGTCTGTAATTACAAATGTACCTATTGCTTTCCAGGTTCGAATGAAGGTGACCTTCGCTGGCCTGATAAAAACTATGATACTGTTGTAGGTAACATAAAAGAACTGTTTCGCTTCTATCAAAAATATCACAATAAGAAAAAATTTCATGTAAAGGTTATGGGCGGCGAACCTACGGTATGGTCAAAACTTCCAGAATTTATTGCTGATATAAAAAGTATGTCAGACTCATTTGTGCGTATGTCTACAAATGCCAGCAGAACTATGCGCTATTGGAAACAACATTCTGATAAGTTTGATCAAATTATGATTTCAGTACATAATCAATTTGCTGATATGGATCATATTATCGAAGTTGCTAATCATATATATAGCACAGGAAAAACTAATTTGTATGTTGGTGTGTTAATGGATCCTGACAATTGGGAGTTATCAGTTAACAATTTTGAATATCTAATGGCCAACAGCAAAGAATGGCACCTAGCAGTTGCACCTGTTCATTTTGATGGACTCACTAGGTATACTCAAGAACAGTTAATATACCTAAACAACGCACCGAAAAGAAAACATAAACAGCCTATTGATTTTTACACAGGACTAACTGCTCCTTTGTTTTTAGATCACAATGGTAATAAAGTTGATACTGATCAACATAAAATAATAGTAAACAAAGAGAATCAATTCAAAGGTTATAGATGCAATATTGGGTTAGACAGAATATTCGTTTATGGTAATGGAGAAATAAAAGGATCTTGTGGTCAAAAGTTTTTTCCTAATAACTTAAATTTGTATTCAAATAATTTTATTGATAACTTGATAACGGAGCCACTGAGTCCTAGTATTTGTGAACAAACAGCTTGTTCGTGTAGTTCAGAGGTTGTACTGACAAAGGTAAAAGAAGTTTATGAAAATTGAACTAGAAGATGTGATGTTCTGGATGGATGCTATTCGTAATAGCGAAGACAGGTATCGTACACTTGAAAGTTTCTGGAAAGGACAGTTACGAAGTAAAGCATGGTTAGTTCAAGAACTAGAAGAGTCGGCATTACCTAGTAAAAATAAAATCGTAATACACGGAGGATGGAATGGTGTACTTGCTAGTTTGTTGTTTAATAGTAACATAAACATAGATCATATTACATCTATAGATATTGATCCTGAATGTGAAAAGATAGCAAATACTATAAACAAACGACAAGAGATAGAAGGAAGGTTTAAAGCAGTAACAGCAGATATGTGCGATTATATCTATGATGCTGATATTGTTATTAATACAAGTTGCGAACACATAACGCAGCAACAATATGAAGCATGGTTGAATAATGTTCCTCAACTAGCAACAATTGTATTGCAAAGTAATAACTATTCAGAATTAGAAGAACATATTAGATGTGCATCTGGTATTGAAAATTTTACACATCAGTCACAAATTAAACCTTTTTATAGAGGAACTTTTCCTACAGAAAAATATGACCGTTATATGATAATAGGAAAAAAGAAATAATTATTTCAGATAGGTAACTTTTATATCTTCTTTAGGTAAAGCAGGAAACATAAAAGATTCATCTACATGATGTATTCTACGATTTCTAGTTTCGTCTTTAAAACCAATTCCCATAATAAGCAATACATCATCTTTGAGCTCTAAAATTTTTCTTACTTCTTCGTTGTCAAAACAAGCACAGCACCCTGTATTATAACCGAGTATGGATGAAAGGAGATTAGTATACCCTGCTGCAACTCCAGCTGCCATTTGTTGGTCTCTGAGTAAAGAAGCATCAGTTGTTCCGCCAGAGCGTCTTAGTTCTTGATCTTCGCTATCGTGAGCACTGAACACTAACACAAGATTTGCCAAAACTTGGCTGTTGGTCATTTCACGACCTTTGTAAGAAAAGCCAGTTGTTGTTGAATAGATTTTTTCAATAATATCTCTATTTGTAATTGCGTGTAAATTGTAAAAAGATACGTTTTGTTTACTAGGACAATTTGAAGCCGCATAAACAATTAAGTCAATATCGTCTTGTGGAATTTGTTTTGAAAGATCCCAATTTCGTTGACAGTGTTGGCTTCTTATAATTGCTTTTTTAATATCGTTGTGTTCAATAATCATAGTAATCTCCAATTCTTACAGTATACATATTTAGCGCAAATAAATATCTTAGATGTTTAAATTCAGCAATTTACAGTCATTACACATGGAATTAAGCACACGTTGCCAAGCAGCGTGTCCTATGTGCGGAAGAAATAATCATGGTGGATTACCTAATCCTAATCTACTGCTAGACGATATGAGTCTAGATCTGTTTAAAAAAATAGTAAACAAAGATGTTTTACAGCAAGTCGGACATTACTGTTTCTGCGGTAATTACGGTGATCCTATGATCAATAATGATTTGCCTGATATTTGTGAATATATTAAAAACGGAAAAGCTGAAGCGCAGGTACACGTTCATACTAACGGTGGTGCAAGAACTCCTGATTGGTGGAGAAAACTAAGACACAGTCTACCAGAGAAGCATTGTGTTTTCTTTGCAATAGATGGATTAGAAGATACACATTCACTATATAGAATTAATACACAATACGAAAAAGTAATTGAGAACGCCAAAGCATTTATTGATGAAGGTGGAACAGCTGAATGGGTTTTTATTAAATTCAAACACAATTCACATCAAGTCGAAGAAGCGGAACGAAGAAGCAAAGAACTAGGCTTTACTAGATTTACAATGAAGAACACTATTAGATTTACTGGTGAAGAAAAGTTCAGTGTTGTTAATAGCAAAGGAAATCATTTGTATTATTTAGAGCCGCCTGAAGACAATCAAGTAACTCCGATTTCTTTAGATACTATAGATGACTTTAGTAAAAACTATCATAGTTATTCAATTGACTGTTATGCAAAAAAACATAAAGAAGTCTACATTGATGTTCATGGTAAACTATTTCCTTGTTGCTTCTTAGCACAAGGTCCTTACTTAAATCCTAATGATCGTCCTTTGATATCTAACCTTAAAGAAGATATTAAAAAACAACATCAATCTTTAGTTAATGATTTAGGTGGAGAAGATGGAATTGATCTAAGCAAACGTACACTAAAAGAAGCAGTGTCAGATGAAAGATTTCAAACTGTTTGGAAAAAATATTGGGGTGAAGATAAGTTATTGATGTGTGCTAAAACTTGCGGAAAGCATAACGTATCTAAACCTAAAGAACAAATTATTAAAAACGTTATTCATAAAGTTTAGCCTAAACAAATTACCAGGTGTATCCTTGGTTCTCTACTTCCGTTATATACAAAGTGTTCTCGTGTTGTATCTACTCTATAAAAGAATCCGTCAGCAGGAAGATTATAACAAACAGCTCTATGTGGTCCTTCAACAGTTTCACCAAACAAACAATTCTTGTTTGTCTTAAGAACATAGTGATATCTGATCTCCATATCAGTATGTATTGTCAGTCCTTGCTTTTCAGGAAGTAACATATATCTCGCTCTACCTAATGTAAAGTTTTCTTCCTTCGCTAATTTTTCAATTGCGCTTCGAGTATAATCCCCTAGTAGATCATTCCATTCAGTAAAGTCAGTTTCTTTCGCAACAGTTTGCATAAACAGACTTCCAACATTGTCTAGACACTGATCTTCTGCATTAGGTCTATGATTAAGTCCTATTTGATTTGATGAAAGAGTTTTCCCTTCGTACATTTTGCGAGGCCATCCAACCTGATTTATAATTGCTTCCATGTCTGAAAGCATTTGATTTAGATCAGCGGTAACATTTGTTTTTTCAATAAAGTCTTTCATAATAACTGTTCTTTCAATATACTTAGTGCAGACGGCATTATAGATAAAAACAGTTGATACGCCACTCCTTCTTTAAGATATCCGTTGTGTACAATACTGGTATCTATAATATAAACAACACCTTCTTCAATATTTTCAAAAGGTGTTATTTCTTTAGTTTCTTTATTGTAGAAACCTACTTCAACATCACTGTTAGTAGTTGCCCATAATCGTAACCACGGACAAGGTATAACGTTGTCAATGTGAGGTGTGAATCCTGCTCCTCCTTGCCATTTTAAAATATTAGATCTACTCCAATGACCGTCAAATATCCTTAGACATTTTAATGATTCTAAATCCATAACTTCAGTAGGCGTTGTACAATCAGATTCTATTATAGGGTGTTCCTGATTTATACTGTTCCACTCATAAAGAGATCCGTTTATAGGATCCTTATTGCCTTTTAATTTACCGTCTTGGTTTACAAGTGCTAGTCCGTATCTTGGTTGTTCAGAATTATGTTTGCCCCATTGTACGAACTCTGTTTGATATTTTTCTATTTCAGATACAAATTCAAATACATTAATCTTAAGTTTTGTTTTTGTTAAAGGTTGAGGATGCAATAGTTTATAATCATCTTCGTAAACATAATCTTTTAACTGATTGAATTTCTTTTCAAGAGCAGGGGTACTTGTAAAAACTTTTAGCGTATCTTGTATAATTTTATCAGCGTCAATCATTTTTTATATTTTAGTCTTTTTACAATATCTTCATAAGATTCGTTAAAGATGCTTATCTTAAATAGAACTCTTTCTACTGGACCGTTGGTTACAGAATGTAGAACTGATGTATTAAGTAATGCACTTCTGTAATAAAAATTTTCTCCTAGCACTGTTACTGGTGCTGGATCTTCACTTAATACAAAATTCAATGAGCAAGTGGTTGTGTTGTCTACGTGTTCAGGTAAATGCAGATTTGCACCAAGCCAATAGAACCTAGGTCTTCCATCAACTTCAAAGTCTTCTATAATGCTTTCTATATAAGGACTAGTGTATTTGCTTATTCTCCAACCTGGAGAGCTTTTTCCAGGCCATCTATCATCTGTATAAGCTACAGCAGTTTTTTCTGCTTCCTTACAGTCGACCATAATTTTTTCATAGTCTAACGGATAATCAATATGAATTAAGTTATTCATTGTATATCCTCTAACTTAACTTTGCCGTCAAATACTTCTGCTAGATTTATATAATAATCAAAGTTTTTACTTGGCGATATTAAGTTTAATAACCCAGGTCTGTTACGTCTTATTAATTCTTTACTGACACTGGCTTCTAGTAATTGACCTAGCATTGCTTCGTGTGATAAGTTAAGTATTGTGTCTAAAAGATCAATGTCATCTAATGGTGAGAAGAAAAATGTATTTCCGAGATGCCAATGTTGATAGTCAGTTCTAAATACATTTAGTAAAAATGTTTTAAGACTTTTTAGATCATTAAATTCATAATCTTTATATTGTTTATATGTTTGCAAACAACTAGGCTTAAGAATATGCTTACTCATATAATAGTCATTCTTACGACACAGATCTACTAAATCTATCTTATGGTGTTTAAGTATCAGAAAAGATTGCAAAGGATCTCTCAGCAACATTTCGTCGCCATGCCCACCTGTAAGTAACACACTCTTTTCTTTATAGTGTTGTACAGTTTGATATGCCCAGAATGTTTGTTGTAAGTATGTTCTATGATGACAAAGGAAATGATCCATATCAGCGTGTTCGCCCGGAACCAATTCAAATGCAATATTGTTTTTAAGCAGATATGAAATTAGTAAAAGTGAGTCAACACCTGTGGGATAAACTTTAATTTTTCCTGCATTGAAATTTTTAATTTTCTCATCAATTTTTTTATCTAACAAATCAATAATTTCATCATCAGTTAAATTTAATTCTGTGTGTTCGATATCTTTAGATGGTATTACATTTATTTTGTCAGTTATAATAACTTTACCATCGACTACATTATCATTTTTATAGAGATTCGAAACCCTATCTTCTTCTATAAACAAAGGAAATTTTTGTTTGTTTCCTGTAATGATTTCGATTTGATTGTCGTTGAAATTTAGTATGCAGAATGTACCAGCACTGTTTCTGTATTGAGCAACTTCGCTGATATGATTGATTTCTAAAAAACCGTGCGGGGTGATTCCTTTGTACAGGATGTTGTCGATACAAGACCACCCATTGTCATAATCAATGTAAAAATTATTCTTTTCTAAATGATTAGGAAATGTCTGATCTAACTTTTTTGAAATAGAAAAAAACATATATCACTTCTCGCACTAATACTTATTTTAAAGTAAAGAGCGTTTAATTAGAAGTGATTAGTTTAGATCTACCCAACTGTATCCATTCCAGCCCTGGAATTTAGTTCCAGTTTGATTGAAAATAATCATTCCTTCTGCAGGAGTTGGAATAGCAGTATTACGTGCTGTATCGTTAGCATATACACCAGTTTGGAAAACTGGAGCAACAGTAGTACCATCTGCTTTAACCTGTAAGTATCTTCCGTTTACAGCATCTAGATTATTAATACTACCTAAGTAAATATCTGTGTCGAGGTTAGCATCGCCTGGAGTAATTGATGCATCATTAATAGCAAAGAACAAACCACCTGCATCAGCATAATCAGATCCATTCCAACCTCTAGTACTGATCTGTCCAACAATGTCACCATCTGCCATAATTGTTTTTGCAGCGTAGGTTCCGTTATGTGCTTCAAATCTAAGTGTTGGATATGCAGCAGATCCAATATCTGTATCAGATTGAATCGTTAATGAGTTTGCCTGAAGTTCTAAACTTTCAAACAATGGATCGATAATACTTACAACGTTGTCAGCAAATCTAAGAACTCCGTTCTGTATTGCTCCTGTGATACCATCAACTAATAATGATGAATCGTCTCCAAATACAGATCCTGTAATATCACCTACAAATGTTCCTGTTAAAGTATTTGTGCTTGAGTTAACAATAATAGTACTATCATCGCCAACAATGTCAACGTTAAGTGATTGTCCTGCGCCAGCACCACCAATAGGTCCACCGTCAATAGTTGAACCAGCTGGTAAGTTAACTCCGCCTGATGAGTTCTGACTAATAAGTGCAGAACCTAAGTGAATAGTTGAGCCGCTTAAGAAAAGATCTTTAAATCTTGCACCCGCACTACCAATATCATATGCTTCGTTGCTGTCAGGAATTACGTCTGAATTGATAGTTCCGTTTAGATTTATTTTGCCATCTACTGCATCAACCATAATAGTTGAATCATCTGCTACAATTGAGCCTTTAAAGTTGCCTGTGATTGCATCAGCTGTTACGCTTCCTGTGATACTAATGTTGCCAGTTCCAGTAATATCATAACCGTTCATACTTACGTTTTGACGTAATTGATCGAGTTCAACAGTAGCGTTTATCTGTCCTGCTGCATCGTTGTATAAAAAACTAATTCCGTTGTGTGTGCTTGATTGAAAAACAGCACCAATTGTATCTTGTGCATCTTCTGCATTAAAACCCGTAACGGGTACTAAATCTCTTGCAAGTGTAGCGCCGTCGCCGATGTATAGCTTTTGGTCATCCGTGATCCAAACAAGCTCGCCGTCTTGCGGGGGTGCTGCAAGAACTAGACGTTCAGCGTTCGTGCCTCTTCTAATCTGTAGTGACATATGTATTAACTCCTGGCAACATTTTGTTCTTATGTAAGTATATTTATGCCAAGACAGACATTAATGTGATTCTATTAGGACAAAACGTCAACGTCTGCGGCTATAATGTACCTATATTTCTCGCTTTGAGGAATGCCCGGACGGTGCCAAAGCGAACTTGGATATACTAACCAACTAAAATTAGCAGGTTTTACAAAGAATTTACCTTCGTTTTCAGGACCGTTAGGAGCAAATTCTGTTCCACAAGTACTTAAATCATGCACATCATCAGGTATATGCAAGTACCAAATACCGCTCATAGATAACGGTGTTGGCTTGTGCTGATGATTATGCCATAGGTTGCTTCTTTCTTCAGCAGTTTTAGAACTTGTCATAAAACTCCAAGCCTGCATATTACCTACTTTTACTTCTTTTCCGAAATACATGAAAACACTAAAAAGAAAACTCATTCTAAATTTTAACCATACTTCTTCTGGTCTAGCAAACAAGTTTTCTTTAGTTTGATATTTAGGACTATTTTCCCAGTAATTTCCTGAATCAATTATATTTGTAATAATTTCAATCGCACTATTAGAATCTTGTTCTGTTATTAAAGAACTAAAATCATATTTTTTAATAGTATCCGATTGTTCTATTATCATTAATTACTCCACAGATGTACTGAGTATCCTTTTCCGTTAGTATCCCCGCCGTTGTTGTCTACTTCTTTTCCGTCGTATTGAATACTAGTAACTACGTCTTCTCCGTTAGGAAATTCGTCAATAATAATTTTAAGTTTTTTAGGATCAAAGTCTCCGGTAGTTTCAATTATTCCGTCGAAAAATGTTCCTTTTTCAGCACTATAAAATTGACATACATACTTACCTTGATCTTTAAAATAATCTTCTTCGCCGCTTTGTACTATTTCAAGTTCATAGTTTGATGCTTCATCAATTCTATTTGTATAGTCAGAAAGCTCTTCACCTTCTACTAAACTGTTAATAGTTTTAGAGCTATATTCTACACCATCTAATTCGTCAATTTCAATACGTGTTGAATCATAAGGTGCACCGTATTGATGTGCATATTCATTATGATGCTCGTACCAAGGACGATAATCACCCTCAGGGTCTTTCATGAAGTTTGCATTGTCGGGAACAGTTTCGATGTTTTCAAATTCCCAATCTTGATCCTCAGCATTAACCATATATGTAACAAGATCACTATCGCCATGCTCATCAAAAACAGGTTTCCAAAAATTAAATGCATCTTCACTTAAATTAATATAAGCTGATTCTCCACCGTAACCATAAAGTGTAATACGATAGTATCTAGGTCCTTTTAATTTATCTACTAGGTCTTGTTTTTCTTCTGTTGTAGCCATTGCATATCCTTTCAATAAGTGGAGCGGATGAGGGGAATCGAACCCCTAGCATCAGCTTGGAAGGCTGAGGTATTACCACTATACGACATCCGCAAATTATTCAACAATATTTTCCTTTATCTTCTTTAATATAATACTTCTCATTCTTGATTCTTTAAATCTTTTATATCTATCTGCTAATGGAACCCATGGTTCCCAACTAGTACTAGTTGAACAGGCTACTGAATATCTTCTAAGTTCAGCATCCATCTTGAACCGTGTTAATTTAATTTGTTCATCAGTATCGAAAGTAAAGTATACTAAAGGTTCGTCTTTTTCTATAGAAAGTTCTTTAACTCCAGGCAATAACATAAATTCAATGTTAACCGCTCTGAACCATTTACCAATATCATATCTGCCTGGAACTACTGTAGCATATTTCATATAACCAGGAACTTCAAACCAAGGACTGGTCATTGTTGCTGTTATAGGATGATCGCAAAACAGAATAGGTGTTAGACTATATTCTAATAGAAATCTATCTTTTATGTTTGCAGGCCTAACTACATTAGCAGCCATACCTGTTTTAATTTCAGATCTAAATTTACCTTCGTTATCAAAAGTATATTTGCTCGATAACGGATTTTTAAATTCTATTGTATTTTTAGTTAAGTTTTTAAAAGCAGGACAGTAAAACATACTGTCAAATTTATCTATATCAGTTTTATTTTTTATCTGCTTGTCAAAGAGATTAGTGGGCTCTGCATAGAGCATATTCCAGTCTATGTCACTAGCTTCATAGTTAGGAGCCCAAAAAACTTCAATCATTGAATCACAAGATTCCTTCGTCAGTGAGCACCTTTACAGTATCCTCACTTAAAGGAATCTCAGTCTTAACGTTAAGATCAAGATTCTCATCATTGATCTTTTGTTTTTGTTTCTTGAGACTTTTAATCTCAGCTTTGGCCTGATCAATTTGATTCTGACCAATAACCGAAGTTGATACGGACTCGTTACGACCGTAGTAATCTGAATCGGAAGATCGATTCTTGATCTTTTCTAATCGACCATTGATGATCGAAATATCAAGAGCTGGCTTGCAATTAGCAAGTTGACCCAACTGCTGAATACGCTTTTCAATAAAAGCGGCTTTAGCAAGGTTAGTGGAGATTCCACACCCTGCATTTGCAGTTGCAACCAAGGCACGGATATTGTAAAATGCTTGAAGCAATCTCTGCTTCCTAGTGTCGTTAGCGATCAATAGATCGTTAGCGGCCTGCAATTCTTTTGCAGGGTCTTGAAATTCGTTGATTTCAATTGAATGACTTGATTCAATTGAGTTAATAGTATCTTGGATACTATTTTGGATAGCGTTAGCTTTTCGTAGGTTGATATTCATATTCGGCCTCCTCTTGTTGTTTTGCCTGTTCTTCTGCTATTTGTTCTGCACTCTTAAGATTACCTTCAAAATGATCTTTAGTGTATAGACCTTCTTCGATTTCTTGTAATGCTAATACTGTTGATTTTTTACTTTCTGATTTTACCAAAGGTGCAGATCCATTTTGTATTTCTCTTGCTCTTTTTGCTGCCATCATTATTAGTTCGTGTTGTCCACCTTCTACTTTTTTAAGTGCTTCTTCTACAAATACTCTTGCCATATATCAATGCCTTTCCTACATAACGGTTTGGTAAAAGGTCAAGTAATGGATTGAACAAAGTTCAACGGCCATTTTAAGACCTCTCTTGCAATCTACACATACTCAATATGCATAAACTGTTAATTCCCGACTAACAATAAACAAGTATAACTAGGTCGGAGCACACAGTAATTCGCTTTATCAGAGCGTTCTGTATGGAGATATAGATTACTCTATACCAAATCCACCCTCGTCTACCCTTTACCTCGCCGGCTGTTTTGGAATACAAGTATTCCTAAACAACAAAACTAATATAGCATTATTAAACGGATTTGTCAACACTTTCTTTGACCATTTTGGACATCAATCTTACATCCCATGCCAAAATAGTTCTTTCACCGTGACCTCTCCATGGATAAACTGTATGAGGAATATGGCTAGGAAATATAACCATTTTCATTACTTCGGGCTTAAAACGCCACTGATCTGTAAACACAAAATGGGCAGGGTTTCTAATTGCTGGAAAACGGAACTCAATATTAGCATCACTTGGTTTTGAATCATGTTCTAGATAAGGAACATCAATATAGATATTTCCGCTAATGTGTGCTTCGTGATTGTGTAGTGCTTGATAATCACCTTGCTTTTGCTTTATAGTCCATGCGCTGGTCAGTGTGGGTACAAAACCATTTAAATCATTTACGCCACTAACTTTAGCCATGTTATCTATGTACGCTTGGCAACGTTCTTCAATGTATGCTTTTAAAACATCTGTATTAAGTTTAAATTGATTTGGAACTAGATGTATTTGTTGTCCACCTCTAATACTAATAGCTGGATTACCTTCGTCATCAAATTGTGGATTCTTGTGAGCTTCATCTACCATTCCTTGTAATTGTGTGAAAACATCTGCTGGAACATCATCAACTGCAATTACTGTAGGATTAAAATATGCAAATTTCATTATAACTCCAATCTTGTTAGTGCATTACTATTCAAAGGACCTCTGACAAAGGTATTGAAACTTAAAGTGATACGTGGATTATCACCTTGATATTCTTCAACTAGGTGTTCTACGTTACTAGGAAAAATTAACATATCTCCTACCTTAGGAGCAAATTGCCAACTTCTACTATTGTATATGTTAGGGTTTGCTATTTCATATTCAATTGTATCATATTGACTGGTAATAAAAGTTGTATTACCACTTCCTTCGTCTCCACCTAAATAAACTATAGAGCTGTACAAACTATTTGGGTGCCAGTGTCTATGATGGCTCTCACCTTTTATAGTTTTATTAAACCAACTTTCTGTTATATAGATTTCGATATCATTCTTAGCACCCATGGCTCCGTAAAAAAATTCAAACAGTTCGGCACTAATTGCTTTTAATAAAGGCTTGTGTTCTTCTGCTGATAATACGTCTTGGGTTTGACTAATACTGTTCTTATAGTTTCTAGCCCATTTAATGCTCTCTGGATCAAACGAACTAACGTCAATGCTAGTTTTGAAAATCGGTTTTGAAAATAAAGGGTATATTTCTCTTTCCATGGAAATATTTATAGGCAGCGTATTTCTACGCTGCCTATTGTGATTTACTTCTTGTCTACTTCTTCGTATTCAGCATCAACAATATCTTCTTCTTTATTGTCTTGCTGATTTGAATTTTCGGAAGTTGTTTGTTGTTCTGCCTGCTGTGCTTTGTAGATTTCTTCACCTAACTTTTGAGCTGCTTTTGCAAGAGCTTCAATTTTAGAATTAATGTCATCTACATTGTCACCTTTGGCCGCTTCAACAAGTTCATCTTTAGCTTTTGAAATACTGTCTTTAGTTTCAGCATCAATCTTGTCTCCGTATTCATCTAAACTCTTAGTTGTAGAATGAACTAAAGACTCGGCTTGATTTTTAGCATCCACTAATGCACGTTTCTTTTGATCAGATTCTTTATTAGCTTCAGCGTCTTTAATCATTGCTTCAATTTCAGCTTCACTTAAACCGCCATCTGATTTAATAGTAATCTTTTGTTCTTTGCCAGTGCCTTTATCTTTAGCACTAACATTAACAATACCATTAGCATCAATATCAAATGTTACTTCGATCTGTGGCATACCTTTAGGAGCAGGTGCAATACCTTCTAAGTTAAACACACCCAACTGCTTGTTATCGTTTGCCATTTCACGTTCACCTTGAAGTACTCTAATTGTAACAGCACTTTGGTTATCATCTGCTGTTGAAAACACCTGTGACTTCTTAGTCGGAATCGTAGTGTTCTTTTCAATCAGTTTAGTATTAACTCCGCCTAGTGTTTCAATACCAAGTGATAAAGGTGTAACATCAAGTAGTAATACATCAGTTACATCTCCACTTAATACACCAGCCTGAATAGCAGCACCCAGTGCAACAACTTCATCTGGGTTAACACTCTTATTCGGTTCTCTACCAAAGAAGTTTTTAACTGTTTCTTGTACTTTAGGCATACGTGTTTGACCACCAACTAAGATAACATCTGTGATATCACTTTTGCTGATGCCAGCATCTTTAATTGCCTGTTCGCATGGTTTGATTGAGCGTTGAATTAAATCATCAACTAAACTTTCAAACTTAGCACGAGTTAATTTAACATTGAGGTGTTTAGGTCCTGAAGAGTCTGCTGTAATAAACGGTAAACTGATATCAGTTTGTGTTGTACTTGATAGTTCAATCTTTGCTTTTTCAGCAGCTTCACGAACACGCTGTAATGCTAAGTTGTCTTTAGAAACATCAATTCCGTCTGATTTTCTAAACTCGTCGATAATATATTGTGTAAGTGTCGAGTCAAAGTCTTCACCACCTAGTGCTGTATCACCATTGGTTGCTTTTACTTCAAACACACCGTCACCTAGTTCAAGTATAGATACATCAAATGTACCACCACCTAAGTCATACACTGCAACAATACCTGTTGATTTTTTATCTAGTCCGTAAGCAAGAGCAGCAGCGGTAGGCTCGTTTACAATACGTAAAACTTCTAAGCCTGCAATTTTACCTGCGTCTTTTGTTGCTTGTCTTTGTGCATCGTTGAAGTATGCTGGAACAGTGATAACTGCTTTGTCTACAGTTTCACCTGTATACTTCTCAGCAGTTTCTTTCATTTTCTGTAAAACAAAAGCTGAAATCTGTTGTGGTGAGTAATCCTTACCGTCAGCTTCAACCCAAGCGTCTCCGCTTTTTGCCTTTACAATTTTGTAAGGTAATGTTTTCTTATCGTGTTGAACTTCTTTAGAATCATATGTTCTACCAATAAGTCTTTTTGCAGCGTAGATTGTGTTCTTGGCGTTTGTGACCTGCTGACGTTTTGCTGTAACTCCAACTAGTTGTTCTTCGCCATTAAATGCAACAATAGAAGGTGTAGTTCTGTTACCTTCAGCATTTTCAATTACTTGTGGACTTTTGCCGCTTAGAATAGCGACACATGAATTTGTGGTACCCAAATCGATACCGATTACTTTGCTCATAGTTTTCTCCTTATTAAGCGAGTTTATATTGGACCTTTTCAGCGTCCATTATTATTTATCATATATTATATGTATGTATTCTTTTAAAAAATACAAGTGTTTTTGGCTAAAAAAATTAATATTTTTTCCAAACCCAACATTTATCAAAAGAACTTAATGTTGAATCAATATTATTGTTTTCTCTAAAGTCGTTTACAGCTCTTTTGATTACGCTTACGTGCCAGTCATGGCCAGCAAACAATCCGCCTTGTTTAACTTTAGGATACCAATTTTTAATATCGTTTACAGCCTGTTCGTATGAAAGGAATGTATCAATAAAAATAAAGTCTAAACTATTGTCTTCAAACTCTTGTAATGCTTCGTTGCTGTCTTTTTCGTGTATAACAGCCTTGTTTTGATATCCGCTATACTTTATAGTATGCAGTGCTTGAAACTTGATATATTCGATTTCTTTTTGATCCATTTCATAAGCCCAAGACTTATCATCATATGGATCTTTCAAATAATCTTTGTATGGTTTCCAAGAATCGACACCATGAAGAGTTTTGATATTTGGACAGTTTTGTAAAACTGTACAGAAACTAACTCCACGGAATACTCCTAGTTCTAACCCTACTAGATTCTTACCTTGCAAATTTATACAATGAATAAGACTTTTGATATCCGCCGGAGCATCTGTGAAATCGTAACTTGTAATATCTTTAAACTCTTGCATAGTATCAATGGTGCCGGCTGAGAGACTCGAACTCCCGACCTGAGGTTTACAAAACCCCTGCTCTACCAACTGAGCTAAGCCGGCGCTAACATATATATCTTATTTGCCTTGGCCTCTATATTTTTTAAAACATCTCTTTTTGGATTTATTCATACTTGCCATTTTAGGCCTTGCGCCTCCGATAGAAGTACGCTTATGAATTCTTGTGTGTGTTGATAAACCTACTGTTCCTTTTGCCATTTTGATAAATCCTCTTTGGTATTAATTTCAATTCCGTTGAACTCTACTTCAACAATTCCTATTGTAACATCATTCTGTATCCAGCGCAACTGTTCTAACTTCTCAACTTCTTCTTCTGGATAAATTTTTAATTTGTGATAAATTTCAAGACTGCTATTTTTATAACCATATATTCCTAGATGATGATCACCGTACCCTGTAATACCTCTGCCAAACCATTTAGCAGTTTTGCCATTATGAACAATCTTAACAGTGTTAGGGTCGTTTTGTAATTGCTCAGGCATTTTAGTGTAAGCGGTTGCAACGCTGTATTCGTTTAGTTTATCTTCTACTTCTAAAATAATCTCTTTGGTAATGTCAGGCATATCACCTTGTACATTAATATAGTTTTGATAATTTATGAATTGTGATCCTAGATAACATCTTGCTGTTCCGTTTTCAGCATCACCAACTAACAGTGTGTTTTCTTTTCCTATAATTTCTTTTATTTCTTCATCAGGTGTAACAACATAAGTTGATAGTCCTGATTCTAAACATCTTTCGTATACGTGCTTGATTAAAGGAACACCATTAAGTTCAGCTAACATCTTGTTAGGAAATCTAGTGCTGGCTAATCTAGCAGGTATTAGTATTGCAGTATTCATAGACCTATTAATCCCCATCCGTGATTTTGTATTGCATTTAAGATAATAGCAATGCAAGTAAGAATGTGCAACACCACCCAAACACTACGAATGATTGCAACTCTGTCAGCTTTATTGTCATCTTCATATGCTTTACTCCCTATGGATTTGCACCAGTATTCCCATAACTGTTGTATCATGAAATATTTATAATGTCCTATAATGTTAACTCTTATAATTGAAAAATGGTAGCAGTGCCCGGATTCGAACCGAGATTAGCCAATTATCTGTTGCTACGGAGTATAAACCCGCTGTTTTACCGTTAAACTACACTGCCATTAACTTGGAGTGGATGACAGGACTTGAACCTGCATGAAACGGATTTGCAATCCGCGGCCTAACCATTCGGCGACACATCCACACAACTTGGCGGAGAGTGTGGGATTCGAACCCACGAAAGGTATGACCCTTTAACGGTTTAGTAGACCGCCGCCTTCAGCCACTCGGCCAACTCTCCTATATTTGGCACAGGAACAAGGATTCGAACCTCAACCTCCGGTTTTGGAGACCGTCATGCTACCGTTAACACCATTCCTGCAATGTATTGTGTATTACTCCTGACCAGGAGCGTATTGATTTATAAGTATGTTCTTTCCTATCTCGAACAGGCCTACACCAACTGCTACATCACCTACGTAACAGTGTATCTGGCAATCGCCATCGTTGTCAAGACTTGTAGCGGTAAATTCTAAAATTTCACCTGCTTCAATTTTTTCTCGCATATGCTCTAGTATATCGAGCATTTCCTTTTTTCTCTTTTCATTTAGGTTAACAACGTCGGTTGCCAATGCATCGGCTTTCTTACCTAACACATCGTTTATGTTAATAACCTTCATGTCTTTATCCTTTCTATCATCTGACATATTATAATACATGATCCGCTAGGTTCATGTCAACCATTTGTTTTGCTGTAAAGTATTGATCAGTTGGCGAGTTAAGTTTCTTTCTTACTTCTGCTAGACTCATTTCACTAGCATCTCTAATTATTGTTAATGCTCTAGTTTCGCAATTCACATTCTCAGTCATTGCTGCTTTGATATCATGCATCTTCTGTTCAGCTGATTCACTGCTGTGTTGATGATTCATAATACCTGTATTCTTTCCTAAATATCGATGACCTTTTTGACCCGATACAAAGATCAAAAATGCCGCACTCATGATTGCCCCAATTCCTATTGTAGAAATAGTATGGTGGCTAGTTTTCATTACATCTATGAGAGCAAATGCTTCGTATAGATCCCCACCATAAGAGTTAACATACAGTTGTAGTTTTCTCTTAGGTTTCTTTGATAAATTGGCAGACACAATCCATTTGATTGCTTCGGCTATATTTTCATTACAAATATCACCATGAAGATAGTGGATATCACTATCTAGTAGACTCTTATCAATCGAGTCTTGCGCTGTCCAGTTGTCGTATTTTGTAGGCATAAGTTTATTTTACCTGTATTTACCCTGTTTGTCAAGCCATCTCTGAAACTATATTTTTCAATATAAATGTACTAAATTTAAGTTGAAACATTACAGCATCTCTACTACTGTGAAAAAACCAATTTGCACCACGATTGTAAAATTTGGATTTGCAATGTTCCAATGCCCAGCATAGTAAGTCACCTTCTGATGCTGATGAATCTACCTCTACTTTTGTCCAATTTACCACAATATTGTGTATTTTAGACTCTTGGCTGCTCATTGACAATTTTCCAGGTTGCGACGAATTGATTGCTATCTTGAAAGTTTCGTCTTACAATATTTACATAATTCTCATCGTGATGGTCTTCTAGTGTGAACGTGTATTCCTTGTGCTTACCGTTGAATTTGTCTACAACACCCAAAATTAACTTCTTCATACCACTACTCTTTTTAAGATTAAAACATAATATAACACACTATTATTCGTTTGTCAACGATAAATAATTATGGAGCGAACAATATGGACTTTTTATCTTTTGTAGCCGAAGTGGGCTTTCCGATCGCGGGAGCTATCGCAGCTGGCGTATTTGTATTTACAACCCTAAAATTCATACTGGCTTCTGTAACAGGTTCTGTACAGGGGCTTAAAAATATTATTTCAGCATTAGACAACCGAGTACAGACAATGAATAATGATCTAGTAAAGATTGATGCTTTGCTAAGTCATGTTGTTGGCGTGAAACCCAACATAGAAAGGCTTGCCGCAAACGAAGGCAAAGAAGACGCAAGGAGAGATTAATGATTTGGGTAGACTATGTAGTAGAACAAGCAGGACCTAACTTTAGGGTCAAGGGTGAATGGGAAGGCGAAGTCATGGGCAAGCAGAAAGACGGAACCGACAAGGGGTATTCTCTATATAAGCCGGGCGATCGTTTTATTGTAAACGAACATGGTTGGTTATGCAAGGTGGTAAGTGATGAATAAGTACACCGAATGGTATAACAATCAAAATGCTACCACAAAAGCATGGTTAGACAAGCAGGCAATATGGCACGACCGCGATATGGTCAAGGCAGTAATGTTTGGTAGTGTCTTAGGATTTATTATTGGAGCATTGGTGATATGACATCTGAATTAGCAGCGGCAATTAAAGATTTTGGTTTTCCTATTGTTGCTGCAATGGGTTTAGGTTACTTTGTTTATTATGTTTGGCAATGGGTAACAACTGAAATTAAACCAGTGGTAGGCGAAGCAAGTTCAACACTTATTAAATTAGTTGATCGAATTCGTATGCTTGACAATGATATGATTAGATTAAACACAAAATTAGCAATGGTGTTAGAATATTATCAACAGAAAGGTATGAACACTGATAAAGATTTAGAAGAAATTATTTCAAAGTATACATCTCAAAGTAAGTCATTCGATCAGTCAAAAAAATAATCCGTCAGAGAAAGGAGCGATTCAATGAAGGAAAATCTAGTAGCAGTAGGTCTACTCATCGCGGCGGTGGTGTCGTGGGTATGGGTAACCACAGCAAAAGCAGAAGAAAATTTAAACAACAAAATGATAAAAGATTGTGTTCAGCATTACAGAACAGGATCAGATATTAACAGTGTTGACTGGACAAAAGCGAGTGCTTGTTATTCGCAATGGAAGGTTGGAGAAATGAAAAAGGAGTACGCAGAGTTGCGTGACTTCTTAAAACACAATCCACGTTATCGTTATCCAGGACAAAGCAATAACAAGTGTTGGGGTAAACCGAGAGTACAACCGTTTGAAAGTTCAGGCATTGAGTTCGATGGTGCGGGTGGATACCGTGCTTGGGTAAACTACAAGGATACTATACCAGCAGGTTGTTATGAAACAGCACCTTGGGATAACAGAGATGAAAAGTAGTTTAGTTTTTGTAGCCTTGCTTGGAGTATTTCTTATAGCTAATTATGATGCTTGGCAAGACCGTGTTGAATGGTTACGTGAGATAAATGGAGTGGTAGTAGTTGCCAACTAAATAGTTCGATGGATTTAGTAACTTTAGCATTGTTTTCTTTTCTTCTAACGTTAAAACACACTATTTGTGACTTAGCCGTACAGCGTCTTTATCCTTCTAATAAAACAATTTATTTTAGCAAAGATGCACACATACATTATTTTCATCACGGATTAGGAACTTTTCTTGCAGGATTAATGTTCAATGTGCCGTTTGCTTTTGTAATCGGAATAATTGATTACATTTTACATTGGCATATTGATTATACTAAAAGTATTATTAGACACAAATATAGTTGGACTATAACTGATGACGAGTATTGGGTATTGCAAACATTTGACCAAGCATTACACTTTGCTACGTATTATCTATTTTTAGTTATGGCTATTACTTTGTTGTAGCAATAAACACGCCGTTCCAGTCTTTAGGTAAGTCTTGGGTTTTCATATACTCACAGCGTTCTATCCACATATCATAATAGTTATTCATCTGTCCGTCAAATGCGCCTTTAGGATAAGAGCTCTTTAACCATTGACACATTTCAATTGCTTTGTCAAACTCTTGTGATCGATATACTTCGTGCATTTCGTTATGAACACTTTTAGATTTATTGTTTGCTTTTGAATCTTTAAGATCAAGTACTGTGTAAATTCTAATTCCTACACTTTTACCTTTAACAGCAAGTTCGTCTATTTTCAAGTAAAAGAAATCATCTTTAGTAGCATCGTAAGTAGTTTCACCTAC
>Ga0255768_10000695_pt1 | contig 34706 bp, 22 predicted proteins | sample 071ome_33_FD_179983 | JGI IMG/M metagenome (GOLD analysis project Ga0255768, IMG submission 179983) | Coastal salt marsh microbial communities from the Groves Creek Marsh, Skidaway Island, Georgia - 071412AT metaG (version 2) | ecosystem: Environmental > Aquatic > Marine > Intertidal zone >...
TGAGATTTATTAAGTTACTTATATTTCTAGTTTTTGTATCTTGTTCTTCAAGTGCTTCGGAAACATATGCTGAGTCTGAAGCTCTCCCTTTTTCAATTATCAATGAAAAAATTCTATTTATAGGTAATAGTTTTACATTTTATTGGAATCTTCCATCTCAGGTAGAAAAAATGTCAATTGAAAGAGGTCTAAATTGGGACGTAAGACACTTTACAGTTCCGTCGGCAACCCTAAAAATACATTGGAATAATCCTGATTTAAAATCATTACTAGAAAGTGAGACTTTTGATCATATCATTATTCAGGAACATAGTACAAATATATTGACAAATGCTGATGGTAATTCTAAATTTTATTTTGATCAAATAAGGTCAATTATACCAGCTTCAAGTCAAGTTCATTTCTTCTCTACGTGGATGTACCCTTCAATGGAGCAGTTTAACATTAATAATGAGGAATATCCAATAGAAGAGAGTATTAAACAAATAATTGAAGGAACAACTACTAAGTTAATACCTGTTGGAAGGGCATTTAAGTTATTTCAAGAAAAATATCCTCAGTTTAATTTATTAATGGAAGATGAAAAGCACCCCAACTCTAATGGATCCTACCTAGCAAGTTGTATTATCTTCTCTCATTTAAGTTCTGAGTCTTCTTTAAACTTATCTAAAAGGTATAAAGGCATTGACAATAATGGAGTAGATATTTATTATAGTATTGTGGAGGATGAAGTCTTACCATTTCTTCAGCAAACATCTGATGAGGTAATTTTTTAAAGAATATATATTACTAGAAATCCAAGATAGGTCCCTAAAGCGTTCCCAAGACTTCCAACTAAAATAGCAGGTAGAATTAAATCTTTTCTATCAAATGCTTCAGCTAAAGCAATAGCAGATGTTCCACCACCAATGTTTGCTTGACTTGCAATTGAAATCATATCCCAATCTCTATATACAAATCCACTAATAAGTATAAAAATAATTCCATGAACAAGTACTGCAAGACTTGTAAATAATAAAAGTACAATGCCTATCTCTTCCAGTTGATCTACAGCACTTAGTTCACAATAAGCACCAATTACTGCTAAAAAAAGATAAACCATGTAAATTCCTAGACTATGACTTCCTTTTAAATTTGAAATAAATTTTAATTGAGCTAATAATATTCCTATAGTTGTTAATATTAAAATTGAAGGAATATTGGTGTAACCTGAAATTATATCTGATACAAAATATGAGGTAATTCCTAAGAAAACTAACCAAATTAAGGATTCAAAATCTATTGAGTCAAGATGCGAATTATGTTGTTTTTTATTTGAATTTTTAATAATTGACCTATTACTTTTCCATATATTTCTAAAAATCATTGGTATAGTTAAAGTGACCATTATCCAAATTGTTGTAACTACATTGTCAACAGCAATTGTTCCTGCATACAACACTCCCTTTCTTTGAAAATCATATTCTAACGCAATTGCATTAAAATTAACACTTCCACCAGTATAAGTTCCAGTTAGCATTCCTGCAATAATCTTTGCATCCTCTCCTAATGTAATTTCAGGTGATAGAATATACCATGAGACTAATATGCCAAAAGTAGTAGCTAAAGATCCTAATATAAAGAGACCTATCATTGGTAACCCTGCCTTTTTTATTGAGGAAATTTTAATATTAAGTAATAAGTAAAAAATTGATATTGGCGCTACATACTTAAAAATTATATCGTATAAATTAATGCTATTTGATGCTGAAGGAATTAATTTCAAATTTGCAATTATTGCAGTGAAAATAATTACCAATAATGCAGGTCCACCAAGCTTGGTTCCTATTTTTGATTTACCAGCATAGACTGAAAGTATTACCATCAGTGAAAGCATGATTAAAACGTATATTGGATTTGAATAAAACTGCATATGATTAAATCGTTAATTTTTTTTATTCCATAAAGCAATCGAGGATGCTGTAAAGAAAATTATTAAAATATGATTTAAATAGCCTCCACAAATTATAATTGAAATACTTCCAGACAAATTTTTACAAATAACATTCTCTAATAAAAAAGGAATCAATGGAAAAAAAAGAAGTATCCATCTAGGGTATAAGGTTTTCCTTTTCCAAACTTGAGTAATAAATAAAAAAGATAAAAGTCCAAAAATAGGATATACAATTGATCTTAATATGTTATTTGCTTCAACAGCTAATAATGTAGCTTGATTTAAATTTAAATCATTTTCAACAGCTAGCTTTGATGAAGTAGCTATTGCTACAAAAGCTCCATGTACTACTCCGTAGGCAATTGAAATAGCAGCAAAGCAAAATAACACAAGATTTTTAATTATTGGTTTTGTTTGCTTAAAAGCTTGGTAAACATGAATACTACCTAGAACATATAACCATGAAGCTATTAAAGCAGTAATTGCACTAATGATAATTCGAGAATCTGAAGCATTTCCCATATTTTCATATAAATTAGCATTTATAGGATCATAGTAAAAGAGCATATCGCCAGAGAATAAAGTTAATCCTCCCATTATTCCACATATTCCAAATAACCTTGACCAAAATTTATTTATCTCCATTTAAAATGAATTTGTTTAAACTCAATTTAATAAAAAACGGTTACACTATAATAGTATAACCGTTTTATTGTTTTAGTAGACAACTCATTGGAAATATCGAACATTTTTACACCCAGAGATTTTGAGTTGACAATGATGTCTATATATTTTATTCTAAGTAATTTGAATTAACATTGAATTTCTTCATTTCTTTTATTTATAATAATTTTTTTATCAAATGAGAGTCTATCAGAAAGTCTACTATTGGGGTCTATTATTCTCCAGAATGGAGATATTTCAGTTCCCTTCTTGCTCAAATTTTCATAATTATATTCAGCCACTATTCTCAAAAAAATTCCAGTAGTCATTGGGCAAGTAAAATCTGCACCATATTCAATTGCCAAGTCATTTCTCATAGTTTCAACTTCTGAAATTTTACCTGATTCAATATGATTGATGTATTCTTGAATAATTAAAGGTGTGGGTATTAACATTTTCGAACCAGCAACATGACCCCAAAAATTCTTTTGAATCGTCTTTATTTCAAAATTTTTTTTTGAAAAAAATTTCTCTCTCCATGATTTAGCCATATTCAAAAATAAAAAAACGGTTAACTATATAATAGTATAACCGTTTTATTGTTTTAGTAGCGGGAGCAGGACTCGAACCTGCGACCTTCGGGTTATGAGCCCGACGAGCTACCTACTGCTCTATCCCGCGATGTGGATGGCAAATATAAAATAAATTTTTAAAACTGTATCTAGAATAAACTCTCTAGATAAATTTTGATAATAACTTATCATCCCAAATTCCCCAGAAAGCTCCTACATCACCCTCACTATCAATTTTCCAAGATTCATCAAATGATGAAAAGTAGAATATTTCAATATTATCTTGTTTTGACCATCTTTGAGTGTTCAAAAAATATTTTAAAAAATTCTTTTCAGACGGAAAGGATCCCTCATAGTTAGTTCCTTTGCTTGGCCAACCTGTTTCAGTTATAATTACTCTTTTTCCATTACCAACATCTCTTGCATGGTAATACATTTGTTTCATGTATATCAGTGAGTAATCTATATCACATCCTTCCCAAAAAGGATAACAATTTGTAAGAATAACCTCACATGCTTCAGTTATATTTGGTCTTTCTGAAAATTCATAATAAGCATCGACATATCCAACAGGAACATCAGCGTTAATTCCCTCTTTCGCATGATTGATATAACTTATAAGTTCTTCTTCACTTATGTCTTTCCTGTACATTACTTCATTTCCAACAGCAGCAATATCAACATATCCATCATTGCACAACTTGATTAAATTTTCAACTTCACAATCATTCTGCTCTTTATCTTTTCCTAACCAAGCTCCAACTAATGTTTTAAAGCCTAAATCTTTAGCCAATACAGGGATTCTAGAGTTTTCATCAGAACAGGAAAAAGTTCGTATCCAACTCACATAAGGTTTAATTATTTCTAATTTTTCTAAAATTTGCTTATCTGAAATCTTTGATCCCGGTTTTTGATTTTCATCATAAACACTAAAGCAAATTCCATGAATCTTTCCTTTTAGTATTTTTTTACAATAGGTTTTTAATTCTTTAACACTTAATTTATTAATGTCTAATCCAGCAAGAGACATTAATCTTTCTTCTCTATATGACATATTATTTTTTATTTAATAATTTCTTTATTTCATTAGCTCTTTTCTCATTAATCTCGTAATCTTTCATTAAGTAGATTGCTATAAAAATTCCTATGATTGGGATAATTGTATAAAAGATTCTCATTCCATCAATTGCAAATTCAGTTACATTTTCAGCATCAAAGCCGACAAATTGTAAAGTTAATCCACTTAAAAGCCCTGCAACTCCAAACCCTAATTTTACCATCCACCAATATACTGCACCAAGAACACCTTCTCTTCTAGTTCCATTTTCAAGTTCATCCAAGTCACAGATATCAGCTGTCATTGACATCATAATTGTAAATAAGCTACCTATACCAAAAGAATGGAAAGGCAAAGCGTATAAAAACATGTAAGGTTTTCCTGGAATAAATAAAAACCAAAATAAAACATAACCTATAACTGAAACTAACTGAGACACTATAAATGCTTTCTTTTTTCCTATTTTTCTCGAGATATAAGTTATGAGAGGTATCACAAAAAATGAAGTAATAAGTGCACCAATTGAACCATGAAGAGCTGGCCAATATCCTGCAGCTGTTGTATCACTGCCAAATAGATAATGAACTATTATTAAAAAAGTAAACGGAGCAATTACTTGAAAAGAATTAAATACCAAAAAAGTAGCAATTGCTATTCTTCTAAAAGGTTTAATCTTAAAAGCTCCAAAAGCAGTAATAAAAATATCTTTAATACTATTACCAATATTTGCTGCATTTATTGGAACGAAATCTGATCTATCCATTGTTGATTTACTTCTAATAAATATTGCTGGAGTGATAGCAAAAAGAGTACAGGCAATAGCTACCCAAATAGATAATTCTCTAACACCCTGATCAGCACCATCCGGATAAATCTCTGGGTCATACAGAATTATCCAAAACCAAGGTGCAATTACCCAGGCCCACTGTCCAATAAACTGTGCAATTGCCATGATTTGAGTTCTTTCATGAAAATCATCACTCATTTCATAGCCCATTGCAACATAGGGAACACTAAATATTGTTAAACCAAGATAAAAGACTAACGACCAAAGTAGAAAATAAATAAAGTTATATGTTAAATCGTTTTCTGCATAAATCTGCCACATAGCAATGTATGATATACCCATTAATATTCCACCTATCAATACATATTGTCTTCTACGCCCCCATTTTGATTTAGTATTATCAGAAATGAAACCCATTAGAGGGTCTGTAATCGCATCAAATAGTCGTGGAGCAAATTGTAATATACCCCACATGATTGCAGCAAATCCTAAGTCTTGAATTAATACAATTATAAAAATACCAAGTGCAGCAGGGAACATTTGATTTGCTAACATCCCAAATCCAAAAGCAATTTTTTCTATGTTGGTAACTTTTGATTTCATTTTTAATTGTTGAAAAACTTCTTTATTACTTCAAATGTTTTCTTTTTATTTCTATTTATATCCACAATTCCCCAAAACTCTTCATTTGGGCTTCCATCATAAGGAACACCAATACTATTAGGTGCCCACCCACCAATATCTTGTTTTTCAGGATTACCTGCTTTCCACAACCCATCAACAAACTGAAAAATTACAAGCCCAGTTAATTTATCTTTCATTTTGAAAACATTTTTGATTATGTTGTGATTGGCTGCTGCTTGCGCATCTTCATTTATTCCTTTTTTAAATTCATTATAATCCTTTGTCATATAGCTATCACTTCCAGTTTCAGAAAAATAAAGTGGCAGATCACTTACTTTTTCCCACTCTTCAATTGCAGGAGTTGGATCATCCCATCTGTAAATATTAATCCCCCACATATCTATATTTGATCCCATTTCCCTGGCTTTTTTATTAGGAATTTCGCCATGTGCTGTTGAAACAGGATGATTTTTATCAATTTGTTTAATTTTTTTTGCAGCATTATTCATTGCTAGATACCAATTGTCAATATTCATATTAAACCATTCGGGATGATAATTATATTCATTACCTAACTCCCAAAGCAGTATTGCATTATGATCTTTATATTTATTTATATAATCGATATATGTTCCGTTTAAAATATCATAATATCCATTTTGATTATAACCAAAACTTGTAATTACTTTAATACCTGCTTCGTTAATTTTGTTCAAAATAGCGAGATCATCTATCGGAGAGTAAACTCGTATTGTGTTAATGCCAGCTTCTTGCATTAACAATAAATCTTTATCAATCGTACTAAAATTTCTTTTTGTTTTTCCAATGGGTACAGGATCATAACAGATGCCCTTTATAAAATATTCACTACCATTAACATTTAATTTGTTGTTTTCAATTTCAACCTTATTTACATCGACGGTTTGTGCAAGTAAAGCAAATATTAGAGAAATAAAAACAATTAATTTCTTCATTTATTTTTCTTATTTGGCGTTAATACATCTATCATCATATTTTTTCTTTTTCCTCTATATGTTTTTGAAATTTCCAAACCATTTCTTCCTAGGCCATTGAGTAGGCCTTTGTCTAAATTTTTCCACATTGCATATTTAGCTCTTCCATCAACAGTGAATAAACCAAAATGATTTTCTGATCCATTGGGGTTATTAAAGTCTTTCCATGGTTCATCAAAAGCTGAAAAATAGAAGATTGAAATATTATTCTTGTTACCATAATCAATAATATTTGAATAGTATAGGTATTGTTTATATTCATCAGCAGCTCTAGTTCCATTTTGACCATAATTATCAGATGAAATTGATGCCCAACCGGTTTCTCCTATGTGAATTGGTTTATTAACTCCTAATTTTTTAATGTAATTTTTTACTGATTCGAATTGGCTTATAGCATAATTGCTTGATCTTGTCATAGCATCCTTAACTCTTTCATCATTAGAACTGGATTCATTTACTGGAGTGCCTGTCCAAAAACTTGGATTGTAGTATGTGTCATGAAAAGGATATGTGTGAACGGAAACATAGTCAACTGTCTTAATTAATTCGTTGAGTTCCTTTTTATGATAAGCCTTGTCACCACCGCCCCAGGAGGCAAAGTTGTCAGAACTTGTAATCCATAAATCTTTATCCAATTTTCCATTTTTCTTGAGTTCTTGAAGGTGTTTTACCCATTTTAATATCACTTTTGGTTCAACAAAATATGATGTTGCCCAGTGTACCATTGCTTCATTTCCAACTGCTAAAATTTTAATAATTTCAGGATACTCATTAGCAAGTCTAACTGCCTCATTTATTTCTAAATTATTCTTCTTTAAATCTTCTTCAGAATGATTTGGGTTTGCAGTCCATGCATCTTTGCAATCAATCCAGATACCTAACATTAAATACATCTCAAAACTTTCATTCTCGTTTTTGAGCTCTTTGATTGCCTTAAGCACATTTGATGCATGTTCAAAATGAACATTATAAGTTCGTAAAACTCTATATCCAACAGCTGAAAGAATTTTAAGATCTTCTTTTATTTCATCAATAGTAGGTTGTAAATCTCTAGAAATTTTTCTGTACCCACCATAAGAAATTGCAGGGTAATCTTTATTTCCTAGAATTTCTTTAGCAGTTATTTTCATATTATTACTATTTTCTTTAAAACTGTATGTTAAAGTTGTTATTGAAATTAAAATGACAATAAAAACTTTAATTTTTTTCATATTACTTTATTTAATAATGAATACATTAATCTTTTTTATTTCGTTTGTTCTTTCAAATATTTTTTTACTATTGATTTGATCAATTTCATTACCATTAATTCTATTTTCTTCTCCATTTGAAAATGAAATTATTGTTTCAGCTTTATTTGATAGATGATAAATTACTGGCACTTGGCAAATACTAAATCCTAGTGATTTTTCTTCTAATTCAACATTTTGAATATGGTTGTTATAATCAACATATTTAAACTTGCTCTTGTCATTTATAAATTCATCTTTTCTCAAAATTGTTGTATCAAATGAAATTTTACCATCTTTAACTCTGACACCTAGCTCACCGAATCTACTTATAATGTCTTCCTTTACTTGACCGGTCATTCCAGGCTGTTGTGCCCCCCTTCCAAATGGTGTATGAGAATAAGGATCAGTCGGAAAAGCTCCATATAAATCAGGAGATTTGTTTACTCCAATACCTTCATTAATTTCAAAATAATGATCAAATAATTGACCAACGACTTTATCACCACTATTTGAAATAATAGCTTTATTTGTTACTTCATAAACTGCCAATTGTAGTTTAGAGACCATATGCCAGTAGATTGAACCTAGACCTTCATAGCCATAAAAAGTTCCAGACCTCCCAGTAAAAGATTTATGATCGAAAACTTTTTCGAATAAATCATAAATAAAATTTCTTTCCTTTTTAATTGTATCGCTATACTTTTCAGGAAGATTTCTTAAAGCATCAATTAATGAATTTACATTGTTGAATGAGCCATTGAAATGATATCCATCTTCACAATCTTTAACGATAATTTGTCTATTATCATCATTTAATAGATCTGTTAATAATTTAGATTTTAAAACATCTTGCTTTGGAATATTGTTTTTTTCTAAAAATCCCGGAAGATTTTTGTTAGGATATAGTAAATAGCTGTATTGATCAGGTCTAAATAATTTACTTCCTCTTAAACTATTTAATACATTTAAATTTTCTTCAGTACTTAATGCTTTCGAACTTAAAATTGCAACTTGACCTTCAAGCATTTCAGGTAAATAAGAGATTTTTACTGAATTGTCATCAAGTGTGATTAAATTATAGGCGTGATATAATCCGTCAGCTCTTTTATTTGCTTTAATTGAATGATCTAGAAATTTTAAAGTTATTTCTGTAAAATCAAGTAATTCTTTTTTGTTAATTATGCTTCTTTCACCTGAAAAACCATTTTTATAAATTGAATTTCTATAAGAACTAGCTGCTGTTCCCAACAGGTCTAAAATAGTTTTTCTGTCACTGTCATTGATAGAGCTACTAGTTAGATTTTCATTAATTTTCAATGAATTGTAGACTTGATCAAAATAATTTTTTAACTCTGAAGACAAATCGTATTCAGATAGACTATACTTGTTAATTATATTTTTAAAATATCCCAGGAATCTTCTTAAGTAATATAAAGTAACCATTGAAACACCATTTCCTACTAAAGCATTATTTGCATCATTCCATTCAGGTCGTTGAGTGTTCATCCAAATACCAGCTTCTGGAATAAAGTTTGAAATTTTTGCAAGTGTAGTTGCTAAGATTTTCTCAATAAAATTGACTTTAATAATAAAGTAGTTTTCATCTCTGAGTAGAGCTCCATCGATTCCAAATCTTTCTCTTCTTCTAAGAATTTTTTCTTCACTTTCATGATCAAAATCAATTGTATTTTTTGGGTCTTTTAAAATTTCGTCATGACTTTTAATTTTATAAGGAACATTTGCATAAACAAAAAAATCATGATCTAAATATTTTTTAATTTTTCCAGGGTAATAATCTTCAATAAATTCTAAGAACTTCAGTAAATAAATTATTTGGTGATCACCCCAATATCCAATATATGACCAAGGATTATCAGGCTCAATAGTTTCCCAATCAAAACCATATTTGGTAACTCGGTACGGGTTATATCCATCAAAAGTTGTTGAATTTAAAAATTTACAAATCATTCCCTCAATGAATTCTGGATATGAGTATGCTAAAGCTTCCCAGTTTTGAAAAATATCTCTCCAATTTCCCTGATAATCAAGAATTTTTGAGTTATCAATTTCATTTCTTGTATTGATAGAAAATTTATTCCAAGGCCTACTTGGATCCCCGTGTCTTCTGCTAAACTTCAAAGGTAAGTACTCGTAACAGAGTCTTATAAAATTCTTATCATCATCAATTTCACATAAAAATCTTAGCTTTTTAATATCAAAATTTTCAGGAAGATTATTAATTAAATCCTTCTTTTTTGAATAGACTTTTTTATTTGATCTCTTGATATACTCATTAAAATCCGATTTATCAATATTATAATGATCATCAAAAATCCCACCTCTCATAATATTGAAAAGAGTATTTGAAAAATGACGGATGTTTCTTAATCTTCTATTTGAAGTTTGCAAACCATCTGACGATCCGACTAATTTTAATAGGTCGTCTGATGCTTTTTCTACACAATTATCTAACTTATCAGAAATATTTTTCTGTTCTGTGAGGGTGTTTTTTAGCTTTATAATTTCAGATGAGGATTTATTTACATCACAAGCAATATGCCAAGTCTTTTTTTGATTAGAGCTCAATTCAAAATCAGAATTTATAAAATAGGCACCTTTTTCCGCTTTAATATCTTCCTCTTGAGAAATGTCAAAATTCTTCCTGAAATTGTCTAATTGAAGAGACGATATCAAAATATTACATTTATCAAATCCTGTTGACCAAGCAATATTCGCTTTTAGAGCTTCACTTGGCTCAGCTTTATCAACTATTATCGCACTAAGTGCATAAATTCCAATTTTAGAAAATTTTTCAAGTTCATTCCTTTTATACGCATCTACCAAGTTACTAGTAGAATTTTGAAGTGATTCATCAACTCCCCATGGCAAAATATTTTGTATTCCGTCTAGTAATTCAATCTGAACTGATTTATCATTATTGTTTGTTAAACTAGATTTTTTAACAAATCCAAATTCATCACATGAAGACCATTGGTATTTATAAACTAATCCAAGAGAATTATTAATTTCTTCAAAGATTACTTTATTCCCCTTTAAGTTTTTATATAAATTTCTTTCTATATCATAAAGACCGTAGTTCCTTAAAGAAAATGGCTCCCACAACGAAAGCTTATCATCAAATGAAATTTTAATAATTGTTTTGTTTCCAGTAACATCCTGAAGTTCTGTTATTTTATCATCTGTGTAATAAGGAAACAATGCATTATTTGAATTTTTTCTTCCAGCTGATAATGAACCATTACTTGATATAAAAAGCCAATGATTATATGGGCTTACTATGCTCATAAAAAATGGCTTCATTGAATCAAGATTTTCAATTTTATAAAAGTTTTCTCCTTTAATTGAAATTTCTTTACCACTTACATCTTTATTCCTTAGGTACGACTGAGTTTCTCCAAAAAAGATTTTATTATCCATATATGGTCTCTTTTTTTAATTTATAATATGTGTTTATTGTTAAAGATGTTAGTTGTTTCCAAAACATTTAAATTTAATTCTTTATATCCAGTTTTTTTTTTAAAAAACCTTTACATATTGTTGAGTACTGATAAATACCTGATTACTATATTTTCCTCATAAGATTTTATTATTTAACCTATAAAAGATTAAAATGTTGTAGTGTTGTATAGTTATTTATCTCATAAAAACATATAATTTTTAAACTTTACACACTCTTAATAATTATAAGTTTTAATTTTACATCATTCATTACATTACGTGAAAAAAACTCATAAATCTTCATTCATTAATATTATAGGAAAGCCTAATGTCGGAAAGTCCTCACTAGTAAATTATTTTATGGGTAGAAAAATTTCAATAATTTCTCCAAAGGCTCAAACCACACGTCATAGAATATTTAGTATACTTAATGATGATCATTACCAGCTTGTTTTTTCTGATCTTCCAGGTATTATCAATCCAAAAAATAAACTACATAAATCTATGATGAAGTTTGTAAGTAGTTCTTATTCTGATGCAGATGTTATTTTATTAGTTATTGATTCAAGTAAAAACGATTATTTTGATAATGACCTTATTGATAAGATAAAATCTCTCAAAATCCCCATTTTAATAGTCTTGAATAAGATTGACTTAATTGATAATATTATTTTAGATCAAATTGTTGAGAAATTTAGCTTTATCTTTAAAAGTGAATATATTTTCCCAATTTCTATCACTAATACATTTAATCTAGATAATTTATTAGATAAAATTATTGAACTATCACCTGAGGGAAATCCCTATTTCTCAAAAGATCAAATAACTGATAAATCCGAACGTTTTTTTGTTAATGAAATAATTAGGGAAAAAATTTTAAATCATTATGACAAGGAAATCCCATATTCAGTTGAAGTTGAAACTACAAGTTTCAAGCCTTCGTCAAAAATAATCAAAATTGAATCCCATATATATGTAGAAAGATCATCCCAAAAAGGAATTTTAATTGGACATAAAGGGAATAATTTAAAAATAATTGGAACAAAAGCGCGTACTGATCTTGAGCAGTTCTTTCAAAAGAAAGTTTTTATTGATTTAAAAGTAAAGGTTTTAAAAAACTGGAAATCTGAGGATAAACATCTTAAACGTTTTGGTTACGACTTAGGTTAATATTACTCTAAAACATTAGATTTGCACCAATTATAATGAATACAATAGTTGCAATAGTAGGTAGACCAAATGTTGGAAAGTCAACTTTGTTCAATAGGTTGGCTAAAAGCAATTCTGCAATTGTTGATCCTACTAGTGGTGTTACAAGGGACAGGCATTATTCTTCATCTGACTGGAATGGGAAAAATTTTACAATAATTGATACCGGAGGTTATGTAAGTGGAGGGGATGACCAATATGAATCTGAAATAGACAAGCAGGTGATTTTAGCTCTTGATGAATGTGATAAAATAATCTTTGTTGTAGATGTAAATGAATCTAATAATTCTTCTGATAAGGAAATAGCTAAATTACTCCGTAAGACTGATAAGCCAGTAATTGTTGCAGTAAATAAAGCTGATAAAAACAAATTGATAAATGATTCGTTAGAATTTTATAATCTAGGCTTTGATACATTATTTGCAATTTCTGCAATTAACGGAAGTGGAACAGGTGATCTACTTGATAAATTAGTTGAAGACATAAATGACACATCAGATTTTATTTCAGATGATCTTCCGTCATTTTCAGTTGTTGGACGTCCAAACGCTGGTAAATCTTCATATATAAATACATTAATTGGGGAGGAGAGAAATATTGTAAAAAATGAACCTGGAACAACTAGAGATAGCATTGATACCATATACAATAAATTTGATTTCAATTTTAAAATCATTGATACAGCTGGAATTAGAAAAAAATCTAAAATTGACTCAGATTTAGAATTTTACAGTGTAGTTAGATCAATTAGATCAATTGAAAATTGTGATGTTTGTCTTTTGATAATGGATGCTACAAGAGGATTTGACTCTCAAATAAAAAATATTTTTTGGTTAGCCCATAGGAGAAACAAAGGAATAATCATCCTTGTAAATAAATGGGATTTAGTTGATAAGGAAACTAATTCATCTAAAATAATTACAGAAAAAATTAAAAAAGAAATTGAGCCATTTGTTGATGTTCATATTGTTTTTATTTCTTGCCTAACTAAACAAAGAATTTTTAAGTCACTAGAGTTATCAATTGATACTTATAAAACAAGATCTAAAAAAATTAAAACAAGTAAATTAAATAACGATTTACTTCCGATTATAGAATCAACTCCACCACCCTCTGTTAAGGGTAAAAGAATAAAAATTAAATATATCAATCAAATTCCTGGACATTATCCGCAATTTGTCTTTTTTGCAAATCTTCCTCAATACATAAAGGATCCATATAAAAGATTTATCGAAAATAAAATGAGATCACTTTATGGTTTTACTAGCGTCCCAATAAAAATATATTTTAGAAAAAAATAATTAGATCTCTTTTTCAATTAAAATCAATTGAGCTTTAATTCTTTCAAGCTTCTCTACAATTTCAATTTTTTTTGATTCTGATTTTATTTTTTCTTTTGCACCCTCAATAGTAAACCCTCTATTTTTTAAAAGATTGTAAATCAATTTTAAGTTGTTGATATCAACCGAATTGTACTTTCTAGTTCCTTTAAGTGTTTTTTTTGGATTTAGAATTTCAAATTCTTTTTCCCAATATCTAATGAGGGAGGGATTAACATTGAATGCCTCGGCTACTTCACCAATATTATAAAATAACTTTTCTTTTAGATTAATTTTCATTAATCTAATGATTGGTTTTCTTGGCTTGAAATTCTTAAAATTTCATCAAATTCCTCTGGACTGAGATTACTATAAAAATAATTAACAGGATTAACTCTTTTTCCGTCCTTATGCACTTCATAATGCAAGTGAAAACCTTTTGATCGTCCAGTGTTTCCGACGTAACCTATTATGTCCCCCTTTTTTACTTTTTGACCTCTTCTTACTTTATATGAATCTAGGTGACCATAAAGAGTTAGGTATCCAAAACCATGATCAATTCTTATGTGTTTTCCATATCCAGACGATCTGCTATCTGCTCTAACTACTTTTCCGTTACTGGCAGCATAAACTGGCGTACCTCTAGGAGCTGAGAAATCCATGCCACTATGCATTTTTCGAGATTTATCAAATGGATCAGTTCTCATTCCAAAACCAGACGCTAATCTTGTTAAATCATCATTTTTAATTGGTTGGATTGAAGGCATAGCTGCGAGAAGTAATTGTTTATTTTGGGCAAGCTTTTCTATTTCATCTAGTGATTTTGATTGAATAACGAGCTGTTTTGTTAGTATGTCAATTTTCTTAGTTGTCTCAATTATGATTCTAGAGTTATCATAGCCTTCTAAATCAGAGTAACGATTGACACCTCCAAATCCAGCTTTTCTAACATCTGAATCAATAGGGTTGGCTTCGAACAATACTCTATAAATATTATTATCTCTAGATTCTAAATCTGCAAGAACCGCCTCAAGTTGCTGAAGCCTATTGTTCAATACATCCATCTGAATTTTATAGTTATTTAACTCTCTCTCTTGGGTCAATTCTGTTGGAGTGTTTAAATGAGGTGTGCTAATTAGAACAAATAATATCAGAGCTCCAAAGAAAAAAGAAGAGAATAGAAAAGTAAATGTATTAAAAAACTTAGCTTTTTTAGAAAGCTTTAATTCTTTATAGGATAATGACTTTTTATCGTAATAATATTTTGATTTACTCATAAAAAAAAATCTTTTGATTGAGTACTCGATATTTATTTCTTTCTTTGTAAATATAAAGATTCTATTTTAAGTTTACAGATAATAATGGATTCAAATACTATTAGAAATATATTCATAGATTTTTTTAAAAATAAGTCTCATAATTTTGTAGAGTCTTCACCTATTGTTTCAAAAAATGATCCTTCATTAATGTTTTCTAATGCTGGGATGAATCAGTTCAAAAGTATTTTTTTAGGTGGTGAATCTAATGTTGGAAAAAGGGTAGTAAATTCTCAAAAATGCTTAAGAGTTTCTGGAAAACATAATGATCTCGATGAAGTTGGTATTGATCATTACCATCACACTATGTTTGAAATGCTTGGGAATTGGAGCTTTGGTGATTATTTCAAAAATGAGATAATTAAATGGAGTTGGGAAATTTTAACTAACGAATATAAAATTAGTCCTGATGATCTTTATGTAACAATTTTTGAAGGTTCATCTGAGGATGGTTTACAAAAAGATAATGAAGCTGAAAAATATTGGTCAGAAATTATTGATGAATCAAGGATCATCTTAGGAAATAAAAAAGATAACTTTTGGGAAATGGGTGATACTGGACCTTGTGGACCCTGTTCAGAAATTCATGTTGACCTCAGAACTGAAGAAGAAAAACTAAAACTAAGTGCTGTTAATTTAGTTAATAAAGATCATCCTCAAGTAATTGAATTATGGAATCTAGTTTTTATACAATTTAATAGAAAATCTGATGGAACTTTAGAACCATTGCCTGAAAAACATATAGATACAGGAATGGGTTTTGAAAGACTAGCGAGAGTTATTCAAAAAAAAGAATCTAATTATGATACGGATATTTTTAAACCAATTATCGGTGAAATTGAAAAAATATCAGGAATTTCTTACGGATTTGATGAAAAATCAGATATCGCGATAAGAGTTATTGCTGACCATCTTAGAGCAGTTTCTTTTTGTATTGCAGATGGTCAAATACCCTCAAACACAGGTGCAGGTTATGTAGTTAGAAGAATTTTAAGGAGGGCTATAAGATATGCTTACACTTTTTTAAATATCGAGAAACCTTTTATTTTTAAGTTAGTCAATGTTTTATCTAATCAGTTTAAAGACTCTTTCAATGAAATAAATAAGCAAAAATCTCATATTCAGTCTATAATTGAACAGGAAGAAAAGTCCTTCTTAAGGACTTTGTCACAAGGTATTAGTAGATTAAATATTATAATTAATGAGAGCAACTCAAAGCAAATTGATGCAAAAGATGTTTTTGAATTATATGATACATATGGATTTCCTGCTGATCTAACAGAACTCATACTTAATGAACACAATAGAGCATTTGATCAGTCAGATTTCAATTTATTTTTAGAAGAACAAAGAAAAAGATCAAGAAGTTCATCAGTAAATCAAATATCTGATTGGACTGTATTTGGTGATATTAAATCAAGTACTTTTGAAGGTTATGATAATCTAAGTTTAAGCTCTGAAATAATAAAATTTAGAACTGTTGAAAATAAAAACATTAAGAAATTAGAAATTGTGTCATCTAGTACACCTTTTTATCCTGAAGGTGGTGGACAAATTGGAGATTCGGGTGAAATTATAATTAACGACAACAAAAAAATTGAAGTATTCAATACCAGAAAAGAAAATGATGACATCATTCATGAATGTTCATTTGAAAATATATCAAGTTCTAAAATTGAACTCCTTGTTAATAATAAAAAAAGAAAACAAACTTCATCAAATCATTCAGCTACCCATTTATTACATCAAGCACTTCGAGATGTACTTGGTGAGCATGTTGAACAGAGAGGATCAATGGTTTCAGATACTGGCTTAAGATTTGATTTTTCTCACTTTAAAAAAATTGAAAAGAATGAAATTGTTAAGATTGAAGATTTTGTAAATGATATAATAGATCAATCCTTAATCCTAGAAGAAAATAGAACTGAAAAATATACCAATGCTTTAAAAAATGGTGTAATTGCCTTATTTGGTGAAAAATATGGAGATGTAGTAAGAACAGTAAAGTTTGGAAATTCCTATGAATTGTGCGGAGGAACACATGTAAAAAATACATCATCTATTAGGATATTTAAGATTATTTCCGAAAGCTCTGTTGCATCTGGAATTAGAAGAATTGAAGCACTTACTGGCAATAATGCTTTAAAGCTATTATCTGACCACAGTGCAGAATTAAATAGAATAGGTGAGCTTGTTTCCACAAATTCTAAGATTTATGAGAGTGTTTTATCATTAAATCAAAGCAATAAAAAGCTTGAAAAAAATATTAAAAATTATCAATTAAAGATAGTTAGTTCCCTAACACATGATCTAATTGAAAATGTTGAGAATTTTAATGGAGTAAATCTTTTATTTTCAGAAATTAACGATTTCGATTCTGATAACTTAAAATCACTCAGTTTCTCATTGATTAGAAATATTGAAGATGCATTTATTTTGTTAAAATGTAGATCTGATAATAAAACTTCTCTGGTTTGTAATATTTCTAAAAATCTTACTTCTTCACACGAATTAGATGCCTCTAAGATTGTTAAAGAAATATGTAAAAGAATTGATGGAGGTGGAGGAGGTCAACAGAATTTTGCCTCAGGATCCGGAAATCTTAATATTGGTTCTGATGAATTGAAAAATATTTGTAGAAAATATTTATGATTTGGCCGGGAAAGATTCAAGTACCTTATTAACAAAGTTGTTTATTAACTCATCTCTTGAATACTTACTAGAGTATAAGGAGCCTGACCCATTACCTTGCCATACAAGATTTCCATTTTTACTATCTACAACATCAATATATAGCAGACCAACGACCCTACTTGAAGGTCGGTATGATTGTGAATATGAGTAGGGACCCCAACCATAAAAGTAATTATCATTAAACCTGTTGACATATATGTCTTCTCTAGATTTAGTTGAAATATTCACAATTAAATCAGGGCTATTAGAAAAATTATAACCTTTCAAATTCATGCTCTGTTCAATTGATGATAAAATTCTTTTTTTATCAATATCTGAAATTTCAAGTTTATTAATTTCTTGTTTAGAAAATGCAAATGATGTGTAGCTATCAAAATTTGCTGATGAGTCATAATCTGTAACTACTCTAACTGAAGAGCATGACAAGAAAATAAATACAAAAAGGATTACAATTTTCTTCATATTAATTAAGTTACAATAATTATGCCTACTAAAAAATTAATTATTACAAACTAATCAATAATTTTATGTCATTAATGAATAATAAATCAAGCCTTGTTTTCATCCTTTTAGTTTTATTTATTAATTCGTCATGCAACTTAGCTAGGTACAATGTAAAAAAGTCAATAGTTAAAAATAAGTCTACAAAAACAGAACAATTAAAAAGATTCCTTAATAACCTATCTTCAGAGGAAAGAAAAAAGTGGTATATAAAAACCTATTCAGATTTGGCTGTAAGTCAAATGAAAAAATATAAAATACCTGCGAGTATAACTCTGGCGCAAGGACTTTTGGAGTCAGGAGCGGGAGTTAGCACCTTAGCGATAAATGCAAATAATCATTTTGGGATAAAATGTCATCAAGACTGGAAAGGAAAAAAAATTTTTCATGATGACGATGAAAAAAATGAATGTTTTCGAAAATATAAAAATCCACTACAAAGCTACATAGATCATTCTGAATTTCTTACCACTAGAGGCAGATATTCTTTTTTATTTAGATATTCTATAAAAAATTATATTAAATGGTCGCATGGATTAAAAAAAGCTGGATATGCGACTGATCCTAGATACGCCGAAAAATTAATTGATATTATAGAAAAATATGACTTATGGAAGTTTGATGGATCAAGGAAGCCGTTAAAGGAGGTTAAGAAAAAAAACAATAAAGCAGAAAAAAATCAATATGTTGTAAAAAAAGGAGACACTTTATACTCTATTGCAAAAAAGTATAAAGTGTCTGTTGATGAGTTGATTAAAAAAAATAATTTAAAATCAAATAATATTAGTATTGGTCAAAAACTAAAAATCTAAGATGATTTAGGATTTAAAGCATTGTTTATTAATCCTATACAATAGTTTAAATGATTTTTAGTGTTTTGATCAGAATATTTCTTCACAGATTTAGAAAGTTCTTTTCTTAAATTTAAAAGTGTCCCTAAAGTTGATGATCTAATATCAGAAACAGCTACATTAACCGGTGTTGTATAATTAGCCCAAAAAGACCCTTGTCTTCTAGGTTGTTCATTTGCCATTATATACCCTAATCTCTGGATGTAACTTCTTTGAAGATTTCTTCTATAAACATCAATTTTCTTTCCATTTCTTAATTCTGACCATATTCCATTTTTAACATCATTCATAAAGTTTTCAAGAGTGTATGCATTGTTTCCGTTTAAGGCTTCATTTTCTATCATCCTTGCCATTTTCCCGAAATCTAATATGTTATTTAAATAACTTGATTGAACTGTTCTTATTCTATTGGTCATTCCAGCAAACTCAATTTTGTTTAAAATGTCTTTTTCAATCATCCAGTAAGGAGTATTGAATAAGTGATTGTTTAGAAAATTGACACATGCTTTTTGGTGTTCTTTACTGACATGAGTATATACAGCACCATCCTGATCTGCTGTTTTATAATATTGATATACACCTCCAATGTTATTGGCAACATGCCCCATGTACCTTCTAAATTGGCCAAGAACTTGATTGTACATATATTCTAGTTCATCATATGTTTCACCATTTTCAGTTGTCCATTCAACCAGATTGGGCATAATCCTCTTTAGATTGGCAATTCCATATTCACTTGCCTTGACAGCGTTATCTCCAAGATCTTCAGTTTGTGAACTTGGATCAATTCCTGCGCTTCCAAAACGATACTTTAAATCTTCTGCTTTTTCAGTAATCCAGTTTTGAAGGATAGATTTTTCTTCCTCATGTGTAACATCCAAAATTGGTTTATAACCCCACTTGACAGCATATATATCATACACACCAATATTAGGAGTATCCCAGTCGGAAGGCATTAATGCCACACCTTCGTCACCAGGCTGAGCAACATAATTAAATCTTGCATAATCCATTATTGAAGGGGCAGTTCCATATTTTTTTGTAAAAGTTGCAGATCTCAGAGAATCCACTGGATATGCACTACTGCTTCCCATGTTATGAGGCAGTCCAATAGTATGACCAAACTCATGAGACGAAACAAATCTTATAAGTTCTCCCATAACTTCATTTTTAAATTCAACTCCTCTAGCATCTGGATTTACAGCTGCAGTTTGAACAAAATACCAATTTCTTAAAAGCTTCATTACATTATGATACCAATTGATATCTGATTCTATAATTTCTCCAGATCTAGGATCACTAACATGTGGTCCATTAGCATTAAGTGATGGAGATGCTAGATATCTTACAGTTGAGTACCTAACATCCTCAGGACTCCAGTCAGGATCCTCTTCTTTTGTAGGTGGATATTTTACAATTACAGCATTTTTAAAACCAGCAGCTTCAAAGGCAACATTCCAGTCCTCAATACCATCTTTTAAATACTTTCTCCATTTTTTAGGTGTAGCAGGATCAAGGTAATATACAATAGGTTTTTTTGGTTCAACTAATTCACCACTTTTAAATTTTTCAATATCTTCATCTTTTACCTCCAATCTCCACCTATCCAGATACCTTACGGTTTCAGCTTCTTGATTATCAATTCCATAGTCAGTTTGTGAACTTGTAAACCATCCTACTCTTTCATCAAAATATCTTCTTCTCATAGGTTCTTTAGGTAAAAGGACCATTGAATTATTTAAAACCATAGAAATTTGGCCATTTCTAGAATCTGAAGATTTATAAGTTTTTATATGTTTAGTTTCAATGTTCAACGGAAAACTTCTAATAGATTCAATAAATGAAAGCTTAGAGTCTAAACTAGAAATCTTGTATGTTTTTCTTGTTGACTGAGGAAAGCCAAACATTTTTACATCGTTTTTGTAAAGGCTAGTTACATCAATTACATATGAGTTTTTATCCTTGTTTTTTACAGAAATCTTAAAGCTAGCAATAATAGGTTCAAAGTTTGAGTTTGATACGGCTATACTAATCGGTAATGAATCATTAGCAAACTTTGAATAAGATGCTTGCTTAAGTAGGATATTGTTATCAAACTTTTCCCATTTTAAAACTTGTTCACTCATCTTATGACGGCTGAGTGGAAGTTCAGTAGCCATTTTAACAATTCTTGTCACCATTAGCATGTCTCTTCCTAATAGACTGTCGTTTATTTCATAATAATACTTATCATCAATTTTGTGAACATCGAATAAACCATTATCAGTAACAGCTTTATCTGTAATTATATCACTATAGGTCTTCTCTTTTTTAGTATCATTTTTTGAGTCATCTTTTTTTTGTGAAAAAGCTGAAAAACTCACTAACAAAGCCATCAGTGTGATGCTAGTTTTAAATATTGAATAATTTCTCATAATTATAAAAATTAATTGTAGATTTTAAATGTAAGGAAAACTCTCAAATAAATATCTTAATTAAGAAAAACTTCTAGCTTTCCATTTGAATCTTTTACGACCTTAGCAATTGATTTAGAGGTAAGTTCTTTTATTGATTTATCCCATTTTTTATTACTGAGCTGGGATTTTTCTTTTAAAATTGATAAATCAATTCTTTCAAATTCTTTTAATATTTCAAAAACTGATTTTGCATCTTCACTCAATTCTGGTTGTTTTTTTAACGGTTTCATTTGCGGGAAAAATAAAACTTCTTGAATTGATCTATTATTTGTTAATAACATAACTAGCCTATCAATTCCAATTCCAATTCCTGAGGTTGGGGGCATACCATATTCGAGAGATTTTACAAAATCATGATCTATGAACATTGCTTCTTCATCACCTTTTTCTGAAAGTTTCAGTTGATCCTCGAATCTATTAAGTTGATCTATTGGGTCATTTAACTCAGAATAGGAATTTGCTATTTCACTTCCATTAATTAATAGTTCAAACCTTTCAGTCAACTCAGGATTAGTTCTATGTTCCTTTGTTAATGGGCTCATTTCTTTAGGATAATCAATAATGAAGGTTGGTTGTATATACTTTGATTCACATTTATCACCAAAAATTTCATCAATAAGTTTACCCTTACCCATTGTTTCATCAACTTCAACTCCCAGTTCTTTAGCAATTTTAAATGTTTCCTCCTCGCTGGAATTACTTAAGTTAAATCCTGTATTTTCTTTAATTGAATCTAATATGCTAATTTTCTTGTAAGGACCTTTAAACTCAATTGTATTATCACCATAATTTACCTTACTATCACCATATAGATCTACAGCAACTTTTTCAAGTAATTTTTCTGTAGTGTTCATCATCCAATTGTAATCTTTGTACGCTACATAAAATTCAAGATTAGTAAACTCAGGGTTATGTGTTCTATCCATTCCTTCATTACGAAAATCCTTTGCAAATTCAAAAACTCCATCAAATCCCCCAACAATTAACCTCTTTAAATAAAGTTCATTTGCAATTCGCATATAAAGAGGAATATTCAGTGCATTATGATGAGTTATAAATGGTTTTGCAGCTGCACCACCAGGTATAGGTTGTAATATAGGGGTTTCAACCTCTAAATAATTCAAGTCAAGCAAAAATTCTCTTATTGATGAAACAATCTTACTCCTCTTGATAAATGTTTCCTTAACATGTTGATTTACTATCAGATCAACATACCTCATTCTGTATCTCTGTTCAGGATCGTTGAACTCATCATATATGTTACCCTCAGAATCAGTCTTTGGTAGCGGCAAGGGTCTAATTGATTTTGAAAGCAGTTTAAAATCTTTTACCAAAACTGTTTTTTCTCCAACTTGGGTTGTAAATAATTCACCTTCAATACCTATTAAGTCTCCAATATCTAAGAGCTTCTTGTAAAGCTCATTATATTTTATTTTGTCTTCTCCTGGACAAATTTCATCTCTGTTAAAATATACTTGTATTTTTCCTTTACTATCTAATAATTCAGCAAAGCTTGCTTTACCTTGAATTCTTCTAGACATTAACCTTCCAGCAATTACAACCTTTTCATTTTCAATAAAATTGGATTTTATTTGCTCTGATAAATGAGTTACTGGATATAAATCGGCTGGATACGGATTAATACCTAATTCTCTAATCTTCTCAAGTTTCTCTCTTCTAATTATCTCTTGTTCTGAAAGATTTGCCATTTGTTTTTCAAATATAGCGATATAACATTTACAATACTTATCAATTTTTTAATTTTACTTAGAATTAATGGAGTATAAAAAAAACAATCAAGTAAAGATTTTAAGTTTAGGTAATATCGATTATTCGAAGTGTGTTGATTTACAAAAAAAACTTCAAAAAGAAATTATTGATATTAAACTTTTTAATAGAAAAAATAATTTAAATAAACTCACTCCAAACTATTTGTTAATTGTTGAACATGATCATGTATATACATTAGGGAAAAGTGGAAACAGTGAAAATTTATTATACTCTAAAAGCGAACTAAAAGCAAAAAATATTCAATTTCATGAAACTTCTAGAGGTGGTGATATAACTTATCATGGACCAGGCCAGCTGGTGATTTATCCTATTATAGACTTAGAAAATTTTTTTACTGACATACATAAATATTTAAGATTTTTAGAATTAGCTGTAATAAATACTTTGAAAGATTTAAATATACATTCATCAAATAACCCTAATAAAACAGGTGTTTGGTTAGATGTAGGTAAAACATCTGAGAGAAAAATATGTGCTATGGGTGTAAAAGTTAGTCGATGGGTAACAATGCATGGCTTAGCATTAAATGTTAATTGTGATCTTGAATTTTTTAATGGAATTGTACCATGTGGCTTGGATAATAGAAATGTTACATCTATAAAAAATGAGATTCAAGAATCAATCTCATTAGAAAGTGTTTCGAAAATATTTACAAAAAACTTTTTGGAGATATTTAATTCAATTTTAGTTGATTGAGTAAAGAACTAATTCTGAACTATCTCCTAGAAATGTTATAAATCTTTTGTTGCCATATTCGTTAATATCAATATTTGAACTAGTGAATAATGGAAATCCATCAATTAAACCAGAATCATCATACAAGTAAACTTTATTATTTTCTTGATCTATAATAGAGTAGTAGGACTTGTTCTCTGTTTTGAAAATTGATAAGTTATGGTAAGTAGCAAAAGGTAAGTCATATGAAAGACCATTAATTGTTATTTTATTGTCATTAGATGATACAATAGTTTTATTATTGGCATTGATTTGATTTTCTTTATTTGAACTGTAGTCTCTTGAAATTTTTCCTGAAAGATCAATTTTAATGAGTTCATTAGATGAAAGTAGTCCAACCATTCCATTTTCATATTCATATAAATGACTGCTGAAAGTTAAATCTTTAGGCAATCTAATTCTATCCGAACCTCTTCTATTTAAAATAGACACATTACCATTTGAATTTTTACCTACAATATAATCTCTATTTGAAACTCTAATATGTTTATAGGGTTCACTAATATTCTTATCATGTTTTGCTTTAAATCCTTTAACGGTTTTAAATTTGGAATCTATCATTCTAGTTTCATTTTCAGTAACAATCAAATACCTATAGTTTTTATTATTATCATAATCAAATTTTGATAAAAACTTTACGTTATTATTTTCTCTAAATTTTATAGAATAAACAATATTTCCTTTAATATCCATAAGAATAATTTCATTAGTTGTAGCAAATAAGAATTGTAATCTTTTATTTTTATATGTATCAACTTGAAATATTTCACTTATAATACTATTGTCTAATTTTTTTTTCCAAAGCAAATTTCCATCAGAATCTAATAAGTTAATATCTAGATTTTCATCTTGAAAAATGATATTATTGTTCCCTGTTCTGTAATTATTAACAAGATGAGGTACAGATAATATTTTACTATCAAACGATTTATTAAAAATTAATTCTATTTTTTTTTCTGACTCTTTACTTAACGTTTTTGAAAAAAATGTTACATAATTGATGGAATCTCTAACATTGATTGTCTTAAACCAAAAGGGCATTTTTTCATTTGGGTTATTAATTTTAAAAAGTTCATATGAAGAATTTTTAGCTGGTATGCTTTTATTAAATTCAATAAATTTTTCATTATATATAAGGCTATTTCCACTTTTATATTCAAAGATTATTTCTTCAATTGGCTCTGTATCACTTGAAAAAATAAGCTTGGATTCAATAACTGAATAATATTTAAGATCCTTTATAAAATCAAATTCTTTAAGATTACTTAAATCGCTGATTTGTTCATCTAACTTAAATATTTCAAAATTTCTGTAGACCTTCTCTTCCTTTGATTTCAGATCAAACAGAATTTCTTCATCGATTTTGTCTATTATTAGAACTGATTCTCCACTATCATTATAATATACTAGTTCATTAATATTGGTGTAAAAAGAATCAAGTTCTAAGTTGTATTGAGTATTATTAAAATTGTTATTAAGATTATTTTGAAAATTATTATAATCAAAACTTATTGATTTTATGGATTCAATTCTCTGAGGAATTATTTCAATAATATTAGATTTTTTTGGTTTATTGTTTCTTAAAAGATTAATAATTCTATTTGATTTACTATCAAAAATTGATGTTCCAATTATTGCAATTTCATTGTTTGAAATATCAAATTCAAAATTCACCCAATCCGAAATTTGTCCGATATTAATAGAAATACCATTAAAATCTAGATTTTTAAAGTTTTGAGATACAAGCAGAGAAAGATTTTCAGATTTAGATTCTAAAAGTCTGTAAAAGTTTTTTGATTCAGAATTACTTTTAAAACTAGCATTTCTAATATAATTTTCTAACAAAATAATATTATCAGAAAAAATATGTTTATTGTTTTTATTTAAATAATAATATTCCAACTCATCGAGTTTTAAATTGTAGATTTTTTTGTTTTCATATAATGATGAGTCTTTTGATTTGTTTGAAAAAATCTTTTTGGAATTATTGAATGAAAATAATTTTCCATAGTTGTCTTTACCAATTTTATGGAAACTGTAGCTTATTTCACTTGACGAACCAAGTAAACTATCATTAGCAATATCGATATCTAATATTTTATCTATAAAATTTATTTCATTATAATTTAGGTCATCGTAAGAATCAATAGAAATAAAGTATAGCGGATTATCTGGTATTACATTTAAATTAAAATCCTCTTTGTTATTTTGACATGAAAAACACAATAAAAAAAGTAAAATGATTCTTTTCATTCAAAGTAAAATTATAAACTCATATTTTAAGAGACAACTGTTTTTCTTTTAATTTAAAAGATAATCTATGAATAGGTGATAATCCATATTTATTTATTGCTTGAATATGCTTTTTTGTTCCATAGCCCTTATGTTCATTAAAACTGAATTTTGGATAAAAATAGTTTAGATTTTTCATCTTCATATCTCTGCTTACTTTCGCTAGGATTGATGCGGCTGCAATGGATTGATAAATATTATCGCCTCCTACAACACATTTATAATTTATTTCTTTCTCAGATTTGAATTTATTTCCATCAATTAAATAAATATCAGGAATGATTTTTAATTCATTAATACATTGATTCATTCCTAAAAAAGTTGATTCTAATATATTTATTTTATCAATTGTTTGTACATCAATATTTACAATCGAGAAATCAATAGCAACATTTACTATATCATTAAACAATTCTAATCTCTTTTTTTTAGTTAGTCTTTTTGAGTCTTTAATCTTTTCATTATGATATGATTTTGGTAAAATAACTGCTGAAATAGTTACTGGTCCAGCTAATGCACCTCTTCCAGCTTCATCAATTCCACATATCAATTTTTTTTTATTATAACTTTTAATCATGCATCATTGCTTAAATTTGCTATTAAATATATTAATTGTTTAAATCTAAAGTTTTGAGAAAAATTCTTATTCTACTAGCATTTCTCTCTTTTTCATTTGTGTATTCACAGACTGGAGGTGGTTTTTTAAATAAAACAATTTCTGATATTGGTGATTCCTTATCTATAGATAAATTTAAGTTTGATATAAATAAGTTAAAAAGGTTTACGATAGAAAATGACACTTCATATATAGATACTTCACTGACAATAAAAAAATTTTACAAGTTTAATTATATAAGAAAAGATGATTTTGAGTTAGTAAAACTCAATAATGTTGGACAAATTTATAATCAATTGACATACAATCCTTCAAAGAATAATTTACTATCCTTTGGTTACAATGCCAATAATATTTTGTTAACAAATAAAAGTGAGGTTCAATTTTATGAAGTTGCTTACCCAGTTACAGAACTTTTATTTAAAACAGTTTTTTCTCAGGGTCAACTTACAAATGCTCTATTTACAACAAATATTAATAGAAAATTAAATTTTTCATTGGAATTCAAAGCATTACGTTCTTTGGGGAAATATCAAAACTCATTATCGGGATCAAAACATTTTAGATTTACATATAATTATAATTCTGAAAAATTTAGTTCAAAAACATTTTACTTGTCGCAACAATTAGAAAAAAAAGAAAATGGAGGTCTGACTGAAACTGCTTTAGAAAATTTTGAATCTGGAGACCCATTATACAATGAGAAATCAAAATTAAATGTAAAATTTGATGATGCAAAAAATCTATTTTTTATGAGAGAATTTTATTCTGAAAATCACTTTAATTTTGGAGGGAGGAATAAATTTAATTTAGGTTTTGATTTTCACTACTCCACTGTTAATAATTCATACAGTCAAGCTATTATAAATCCTGATTATTATGGTCCAAGCACAAGCTCTAATTCCATAAACGATAGTTTTAAATTTAGAACTTCAAGTGCGAGATTTTTTCTTAATTCCAAATCTTTACTGTTCGATAATGTAAAGTTTGGTTTGAAAAGATTTAATTATGAATTTTTTGAAATTAATTCTACAGATTCAAAAATTAAAAACAATTCAAATTTGATATTTGCCGAATTATCTCATAATACTAAATCATTAAGTCTTTCCGCAACTATTGATAAAAAATTGAATGGTGATCGAGTAGGAAATAAATATTTATTCTCTTTAAAATTTAAAAATATCAATAATTTGTTTGTTCAGTTATTTTCTGTTGAAACACACCCAGGTATCATTTATGACTATTACAAGAGTTCTTATGATTTAGTTGGTTGGAATAATCAAAATAAGTTGATTAATAACAATTCCCTTAAAATCAATTTTTCAAATAGATTTCTTGATCTTTTTGAGTTGACACTATCATCAATATCAAATTATTTTTATGTAGATACAAGAAAAGATATTGATTATGACTTTGTTCCTCATTTAAAAGTATCACTAAATGAAATTAAAATATCGAAAATCAAAGTCAATAAGGATTTTAGTTTTGGAAAATTTAATTTAGATAATACTTTACTAGTTCAGAAGGTAAATCAAGACAAAGAGATATTGAATTTACCAGGTTTTATAGCCAGATCATCGATTTATCTTGAAGAAAAAATTTTCAGAAATGTATTAGATATTCAAACAGGTTTTACTGCAAAATACTTTTCAAAATTTTACTCAAGTGAGTACAATCCCATTATTTCAACTTTTCATGTACAAAATGAAATCAAAATAGGAGGGTACCCAATTATTGATTTTTTTCTTAATGCAAAAATTAGACAAACTAGATTATTCTTCATTTTTGAGCATATTAACTCTAGTTTAACTGGTAATAAGTATTTCTCAACACCAACTAACCCGTATCGGGATACTAGCTTTAGATTTGGTTTAAATTGGAATTTATTTAACTGATGGTAAATCTCCATCTATTTTTGATGGAAGATTTGTATTACCCATCAACTGCTTATCAATGTGGTAGGCAGCCTCTCTTCCTTCGGAAATTGCCCAAACAATTAATGACTGTCCTCTTCTTAAATCTCCTGCTGCAAAAACCTTTGGATTTGATGTTTTATAATTTTTAGTTAATGGCTTCAACGTTTGATCTAAATCTATATTTAAACTTGAAAATAAATCTTGCTCAGGACCTGTAAAACCTAGAGCTAACAATGCCAATTCACATGGCCAAACTTTTTCAGAATCTTCGATTTCAATTAATTTTCTCCTATCACCATCTATTTTCCAATCAACAGCTACTGTCTTAATTCCAGTTAAATTTTTGTTTTTATCACCAATAAATTCTTTTGTCATAATTGACCATTTTCTTTCAATACCTTCTTCGTGTGATGAACTAGTTTTAAGTGTAAAAGGCCAGTAGGGCCATGGATTTTCTTCAGTTCTATCTGTTGATGGTTTATCTAAAATTTCAAAGTTAGTTACAGATTTTGCTTTGTGCCTGTTTGATGTTCCTATGCAGTCAGACCCCGTATCTCCTCCTCCAATAACAATTACATTTTTTGATGTCGCAGAATAATTCTTCTGTTGATCAATTTTTAAGTCTACAACTTCATTTTGATGTTTTAGGAAGTCCATAGCTTGAACTACACCTTTTAAATCGTGCCCCTTAATTGGTAATTTTCTTCTAATTGTAGCCCCACCAGTCAATAAAATAATGTCAAATTCTTTTTCTAATTCAGAAACAGGAATGTCTGTTCCAACTTCATTAGAGACATGAAAAATTACACCTTCTTCTTCTAAAATTGTAAGTCTTCTATCAATGATTGATTTTTCAAGTTTAAAATCTGGAATTCCATATCTTAACAGTCCACCAATTTTTTCATCCCTTTCAAAAACTTCAACTGTATGACCTACACTATTTAATTGTTGAGCAGCTGCCAGTCCAGCAGGTCCTGATCCGACTACAGCAATTTTTTTATTTGTCCTCTTAGTAGGAGCTTTTGCTTTTATCCATCCTTCTTCAAAACCTCTTTCAACAATATATTTTTCAATCATCTCAATAGAAACTGGAGGATTAATTAATCCTAACACACAGGCAGATTCACATGGCGCAGGACATAATCTTCCAGTAAATTCAGGGAAGTTATTTGTTGAATGTAAAATGTCAAGGGCCAGTTTCCATTCTTTTCTGTATACAGCGTCATTGAAATCTGGAATTAAATTTCCGAGCGGACATCCTGAATGGCAAAATGGAACCCCACAATCCATACATCTACCACCTTGCTCTACCATTTCTGATTGATCTGGTGTAATAGTAAATTCTTTGTAGTTTTTTAATCTTTCTGTAACAGATAAATATTTTTCATCTGTTCTATTATATTCAATAAAACCTTTTAATTTACCCATGCTAGTTAATTATTTGGTTAATTTTTTCTTTTGCTAATTTTTCTAAAGCTAACTTATATTCTGTAGGCATTACTTTTATGAATTTATCTTTGTAAAGCTTCCAATTTTTAATAATTTTTTCGGCAATCTGACTGGATGTGTTAGAAAAATGTTTTTCGACCAATGATTTAATTAAATCAATATCTTGATTATCTGGTGTTTCAAGTTCTATCATTTCATAATTAAAATGATTTTTATTTAAATCCTCATTTAGAATATAAGCAATTCCTCCACTCATGCCAGCGGCAAAATTTCTTCCAATTTTCCCTAACACAAGTGCAACTCCACCCGTCATATATTCACACCCATGATCTCCAACTCCTTCAACAACTGCTGTAGCTCCTGAATTTCTTACACAAAATCTTTCACCTGCAATTCCATTAATATATGCTTCACCACTAGTAGCACCATACAATGTGACGTTTCCAGTGATAATATTTTTATCTGACTCAAAAGTTGACTCTTTTGGAATTTTTACAACTATAGTAGCACCCGAAAGACCTTTACCAAAATAATCATTTGTGTTACCCTCAACTACAAGTTTTAAACCTTTAGCGGAGAAAGCTCCAAAACTTTGACCTGCTGATCCTTTGAAGTTAATTGTTAGAGTATCTTTAGGAAGTCCTTTTTCTCCATGAATTTTAGAAATTTCATTACTGATAATAGCACCAACTGTCCTGTCAGTATTTTTGATATTAAAATCTAAGTTCATTTTAATTTTTTTCTCAATAGAAAGTTTAGCTTCTTCATAGATCTTAAAATCTAATACATTATCTAAATTATGATCCTGATCAATTGTTTTTCTAATTGATACAGATTCATTTACATTAGGCTTATAGAGAATTTTTGACAAATCAATTCCTTTAAACTTGTAATGAGATACAGCATCCTTCATATTCAGCTTTTGACTTTGACCAACCATTTCATCTATGGTTCTAAATCCGAGACTAGCCATAATTTCTCTTAATTCTTGGGCTACGAAATACATGAAATTAATTACATGTTCAGGCTTACCCTTGAAGTTTTTTCTTAGTTCAGGATCTTGCGTAGCAATTCCAACTGGGCATGTGTTTAAATGACAAGCTCTCATCATTATACAACCAGATGCAACTAAGGGTGCAGTTGAGAATCCAAATTCTTCTGCTCCAAGAAGGCAAGCTATTGCAACGTCTCGACCTGTTTTCATTTGACCATCACATTCAATTACTACTCTCCCCCTCAAATCATTGAGCACTAATGTTTGCTGAGCTTCAGCAATTCCTAATTCCCAAGGGAGGCCAGCATGTTTTAAAGATGTTAGTGGTGAAGCTCCAGTTCCTCCATCGAAACCAGAAATGAGAATTACATCTGCTTTTGCTTTTGCTACACCAGCAGCAATGGTTCCAACTCCTACCTTAGAAACAAGTTTAACATTAATTCTTGCACTTCTGTTAGCATTTTTTAAATCATATATCAATTGAGCTAAGTCTTCAATTGAATAAATATCATGATGTGGTGGTGGTGAAATTAATCCAACATAGGGGGTTGAGTTTCTAACCTTAGCAATCAATGGATTAACTTTTGGTCCTGGTAATTGACCGCCTTCTCCAGGCTTAGCACCTTGAGCCATTTTGATTTGAATTTCATTAGCATTTGTCAAATAATATGAACTAACTCCAAATCTTCCTGAAGCAACTTGTTTGATTGAACTATTTCTTGAATCACCATTTTTATCTTTTTTGAATCTCCCTGGATCTTCACCTCCTTCCCCAGAATTGCTTTTTCCACCAATTCTATTCATTGCTACGGCTAGATTTTCGTGAGCTTCTTTGCTAATTGAACCATATGACATGGCTCCTGTTTTAAATCTTTTTACAATTTCTGTCCAAGGTTCAACTTCATCAATGTTAATTGGGTCAAGTTCAACAAATTTGAATAAACCTCTAATTGTCATTAGCTGTTCGTTTTGTTTATTAATCTGATCAGAATACACTTTATATGTTTCATATTTTTCAGATCTCACAGCTTGCTGAAGTTTTGAAATTGTAGTAGGATTCAACATATGTTTTTCACCATTTCTTCTCCATCTATACTCTCCACCCATCTCAAGTTTATTGATATCAAGTTCTGAATTAAATGCAGTATTTAGTCGTTCTGAAATTTCTTTTTCTAAAACATATAATCCAACTCCCTCAATTCTTGATGGTGTGTTGTTAAAATATTTATCAACGAATTTTTTTCTAAGTCCAAGTGCTTCAAAAATTTGTGAACCTCTATATGAATGGAGTGTAGAAATACCAATTTTATTCATCACTTTTAAAATACCCTTGGCAATTGCTTTATTGTAATTAGCTATTGCTTTATTTCTAGTGATTCCACTAATAATGCCTTTTTTGTGGTGGTATGTAATTATTTCATTTACTAAATATGGATTAATAGCGCTTGCTCCATAACCAAATAACATGGAAAAATGGTGTGGTTCTCTTGGTTCAGCTGATTCAATTATAATCCCAAATTTTGATCTTTTTTTCTTCTTGATTAGATAATGATGGACTGTAGAGCAAGCTAAAAGCATTGGTATAGGAGCTTTCTTCTTTGAAACATTTCTGTCAGTAAGAATTATAATGTTATAATCATTATCAACTTTTTTCTCAATTTCATTAACTATTTTTTCAAGGGATTGCTCAATACCATTGTGACCTTTATTTAAATCATATAGCACTGGAATAGTGAATGATTTAAAATCCTTGTGCTTTACAAACTTAATTTTATCAAGATCCTCATTTGAAATTATAGGATTATTGATTTTTAATTTTTTGGCATGCTTTTCATTAATATTAAAAATGTTAAAATCACTTCCCACAGCTAGACTTGTATCAGTTACAATTTCTTCTCTAATACCATCTAAAGGAGGATTGGTTACTTGAGCAAAAAGTTGTTTGAAATAGTTGTATAATAATTGAGGTTTATTTGATAAAACAGCGAGCGGGGTGTCAGAGCCCATTGATCCAATTGCTTCTTTCGCGTTTACGCACATTGGTAGTATTACTGTTTTAAAATCTTCTTGAGTATATCCAAAAATTCTTAACCTTGTCTCAAAATCAATCTCTTCTGCTGGCGTTTTATTTCCAGTGTAGGGGATTTTTGAAAGAGGCAGGATATTATCATTAACCCATTTTTGATAAGGATATTTTGAAGTTACTTCAGATTTAACTTCTTCATCTTTAATAATTCTCCCTTTATTCATGTCAACTAAAAACATCTTTCCAGGCTCAAGACGTCCATGGCTTTCAATATTTTTTGGATCAACATTAACTACTCCAGTTTCAGATGACATAATTACATAACCATCTTTTGTTACTGAATATCTTGATGGTCGAAGACCATTTCTATCTAACAATGCACCAATATAATTTCCATCAGTGAAAGGAATTGATGCGGGCCCATCCCACGGTTCCATGATGCAGCTATTGAATTCATAAAATGATTTCTTTTTAGAGGACATTGAATTATGTTTCTCCCAAGCTTCGGGTACGAGCATCATCATAATTTCAGGAAGAGATCTTCCTGTCATAATTAGAAGTTCAACAACCATATCCATTGATGCTGAATCTGATTTACCTTCTAAAATTATTGGAAATAATTTTTCAATATCACTTTTTTCAATGTAGTCACAATTAATTAACTCCTCACGGGCTGTCATTCTGCTAATGTTGCCCTTTAAAGTATTGATTTCACCATTGTGACACATGTATCTGAATGGTTGGGCTAAATCCCAAGTAGGAAATGTGTTTGTGGAAAATCGTTGATGAACCAAAGCAAGTCTGGTAACTAATTTAGGGTTGCTTAAATCAGTGTAAAATCTTTCAATATCTTCGGGCATTAATAGTCCTTTGTATATTAATGTCCTTGTATGTAAACTTGAGAAATAGTAGTAATTCTTTTGTGACAACTCTGACTGATAGATACTATTTTCACTAATTTTTCTTGCGACATAAACCTTAGTATTCAATTCTTTTTCTTGAATATTTTCATCTTCACTACTAATAAAAACTTGCTTAATTACAGGTTGAGACTTAGAGGCAATTTTACCTACAACTTTAGAGTTAATGGGAACATTACGCCATCCTAAAACTTTTAAACCTTGTCTTTTAATTTCACTTTCAAATGATTGGACACAAAAATTTAGCTGATTTATTTTTGGTGGTAAAAAAACCATACCAA